>ERZ827423.2025-NODE-2025-length-17375-cov-38.668822_pt1 | contig 17375 bp, 11 predicted proteins | sample MGYA00519775_ERZ827423 | MGnify/ENA primary metagenome ERZ827423 (study PRJEB31778, sample SAMEA3449296) | human gut metagenome | biome: human gut; feature: human-associated habitat; material: faeces | place: United Kingdom | collected 2010/2012 ...
CGCGGCCGTCCATATTGCGCAGGCTCTTGATGACCATGTACTGCAGGGGGTCGCCGTTCCAAGCGCTGCCCTCGCCCCAGCGGTCGTAGCTGCCGATGTTGTCGCCGTAGCCGTCCGCGTCACCGCCGCTCTGCCCGCCGCCCACGGATACGGTGAAGGGGGAGAAGCTGTCCGTCTCGAACACGATGCCCTGGGGCTCGTAGCGCCCGATGATCTCGTCGCGGAAGTTGTAGTTGGCGTCAAAGTGCCTGACGATGATGGTAGGCAGCTCGTCGGCACTCTTGCCCTGCACGTCGTCCGCATAGGTCATGCCGAAGCAGTGGTAGGGGATGTACACGGTCTTGGTGCCGCCCTTGTCGCCGATCAGGTGCAGGTCGAAGAACTGCGTCATGCCGTCGCCGGTCTGGGGATAGCGGTCGCAGACCAGCTCCATGCCCTCTGCACCCACCAGAGCGGGGGCGTTGACCTCGCCGCGGGTATTGAGGTCATCCAGCTTATCCGCCGTTTCGACGCTGGTCAGCCGGGTGCGGTTCATGAAGTCGTCGTTCTGACCGTACACATAGCTCATGCCGATCAGGTTCTTGTCCGCGTCCCACCAGGCGACGGTCAGGCCGCGGTGGTTGCTGGAACCGGACAGGCAGACGTCAATGCCGGGCAGGTGAACCACCTGCGTCCGCACCAGCTCCAGCGACCGCTCGTTGACGCGGTTGCTGTCAACCACGGAGTGCTTTTCGAAGCTCTCCAGAGAAGCCAGAATATCGGAAGCCTCGCTCTTTCCCATGATACGGGGGTCGCGGTTGCCGTCGTCATGATTGGCGGAGAAATACACCGCGTCCTCCGGCGGGGTGGGGGTGATGCGGGTGTCCAGCAGCGTGGACGCATCGGGCAGCTCCCAGCCGCTGTGGGACACATGGAAGCAGCCCGTTGTCTCGTCATAGGTGACGCCGATGCCGCTGCTGCTGAGCTGCGCCGTGTCCAGACCCAGAGAGGTCACGGGCGCGGCCGTGACACCGCCCTTGGAGATATAGCGGTAATACGGCATTTTGTCGTACTGGTATACCGCCAGATTCTGGAGAATGCTTGTGTTGTCCGTATCGTTATACCATGTGACCTCGTACAGCTCATCAACGCCTCGGCCATTGGTGTTCGGCCGTGTCCACACGCCAACGCCGGAATATGTCTCCTCGCCGTTGCCGCTGTTCAGGCGGACATAGCTCTTAAAGTGATACCCGTCGGGAGCCATATCGTCCCAGCGGATGCGGCCAAGCTCGATGGGGTCGCCGGAGGTGGGTATGCCGTTATCGGGGAACAGCTCGAGCTTGCCGTCGCTGAAGCTGACTTCCCAGCCGGTAACGCCGTCCGCAAAGGTGAAGCCGCTTTTCAGCTTCTCGGCGGGGATGGGCTTGGCCACGTTGTAGAAGGTGTTTACCACGAACTCCTGCTGCACCTCAACGGTCAGTATGACCAGCTCCTTGCGGAGAACGGTGCCGCTGTCGTCGCCCCAGACGACGGCGATAAAATGCTTGTTGAAGGCATCCGTGGGCGCGATGGTCGCCTGACCATCGATCCGGTTCACTGTGCCCAGCGGTGTGCTGCCGCCCGACCAACGGACGCCGTTATCCATGTTGAAATTAGCCGTGTCCACATGACCGCTCTCGTTGATGACGGACGCGGGACTGCCGTTGAAGCTGAAGTCCTTTGCGCGGGTGTATTCGTCCTTGGCGGTCATTCTGATCTGCAGATTCAGCGAGTTGCTGCCCGCTGACATGTTGTGGAACGCGTCTGCCCAGTGGTTGCCCTTGTCGAACTGGGGCAGCAGCACCACGTGCAGCTCACCGGTGGCATTGTTATATGTGTAGGTGTAGTCCTCGCCCTCCACCAGACCGGCAGGGAACACGAAATTCGGGTTCTCAGGAGCCTGAAAACCGCTGTCCCGCAGCGCCTGACACGAGTTGGTGAAGCCGTTGCCGCCATCATTGCTGCCGCCCTGATCGTCGGCGGCCTTCAGCGTGCGGTGCAGTAGCTGGGTGAAGTTATAGAGATCTCCTGTGCTCACCAGCTCACAGTGCATGACCTTTTGCAGCGCTGCGCGGACGGCAGGGGTGGTGCCATACCACGCATCCAGCAGCTCGTCAGCGCTGCCATCAGGAAATACCAGCGTGGCGGTGCCGCCGTCCATGCCGATCCTGTGGCTGTCCATGAACTCCTGTGCCGCCGCTGCGTCCTCATCGGTGTAGGCGACACTCTCATAGGTCATCATGTCGATGAGCCACATCAGCTCGGGCGGAACCTTTTCATCGCCCTTGTAGGCCTCCCATGCCGACCGCATGGCGCAGGCCGCCGCGTATGCCAACGTGCCCTCCGTCAGATGCTTGAAGGGCGTGGCCTCCGCGCCGCAGTCCGTCCAGCCGTCCGCGCTGTCGGCGGACGTGCCCTCCGGCGCGGCGTACAGGTGCCATTCACCCCGGCTCTTATCCGGGCCGTTCCATCCGAAGCGCCAGACGTAGCGCCCGTCGTTCCACGTGAACGGATGGGAACTGTCAAAGAAGCTCTCGGAGACCTCCTCCGCCGGGGCGGCGGCGTCCTCGCCCTCTGCCCACACCGCTGTGGGCAGCAGGCTCAGCGCCATGACCAGCGCCAGCAGAAGACTGATCACTTTCTTCATGCTTACTCCCTCTCTTTCCGTGTGCTGAAATGCACATATATATTGGTACATCGTCATCATAAACCAGACGAAATGCGAAAACAATTAGCTGGCTGCATAGTGTTTTTGCTTTTTTTGTACGAATGAGCAAAAGCGAGGAGGAAAAGTCGGGGGAAATGACAGGGAATTTCTGCTTGCTATTGGCATGCTGGCGGGCTATAATGAACATAAGACTGGGTACAGTGGGCTTTGCTGCGCCCGCAGGGAGGGAGAAAGATGCAAAAAGATATGGTGTTACGATGTGTGGAGAGATGAGAAAGGAGGATGTGTGTGCGCAAGCTGATTTGCGCCGTTCTGAGCGTGCTACTGCTGCTGGGTGCTGTGGCCACGGCGTGGGCGGAGGATACGGCCACGCTGACAATCACACCGGATAAGACCGAGGTGACGGCAGACGGAAACGATATAAAGGTGGTCTTCACCGTGACAGTTGCGCCGCCGCAGGGAAAGGAACTGGGCGTGTTCAGCTTCCGGCTGAAGCCGTCCGGGACGATGACGCTGCCCAAGAGCTTTAAGGTGGACGGGGAACGGGTCATCACCTATGAGTCTTTGGACTTGGAATACGATATCAACACCGACAAGGGCGTGTTCCGTACCTATGAGTACACGCCGGGCAGCTGCTTTTTCGCCGCCGTTGGCTCCTCGGAGGGCAGGCGCATGACGGAGAGCGCGGCGATCCTGACCATCACGGCCACGATCCCGGCGGGAAGCACCGGCACATTCACGCTGGACGCGGAGTTTGTGGCCGCGCCCGACGGCTCCGGAACGACCTACACGCCCCGGGTGGACAGCACGCCGGTGACGGTGAAGGGAACCGGCGGTTCGGGCGGTTCGGGTGGTTCGGGAGGCTCCAACAGTGCGGAGAAGCCGGAAACCGGCGAGCCTACATCCGGCGAAACGCCGGATGTGACCGACAAGCCGGACGTGCCGCAGGGGAATTTGCCTGCGGCGGCAGACGACCCGCAGCCGGTCATCAGCCCCGCGCCCGGCGCGGCTGACGCAGCTGTGTTGGACACGGCGCAGACGGGCGGCACCGGCACGAGCCTCGCGGCCATTGCGCTGGGCGTACTGGCGGCAGCGGGCGCTGTGTGCCAGATGGCCATACCCGGCGGACTTGCCAAATTGTGTTCAAAAAAACAGTATAGAAAAACGGAGAGAACAAAGGAGGAATCAACTTGAGGAAAAGATGGCTATCCCTGCTGCTGGCACTGGTGATGCTCGCAAGCGTGACGGTCACCACCGCCTCGGCTGATACGGTGAACCTGTCGGATAAAACCGTAACGCTGTCGGTGACCCCGTCGCAAAGCGCGATCTGCGTAGGCAGCACCGGGGATGTGTATGTAACATACACCATTTCCATTGCATCAGATGATGGTGAAACGCCTATCCCGGCTTTCCAGTTCCGCTTACCAGCTTCGGATGAAAAACTGGCGAAACAAGTGAAGTTGAAAGATTCTGACTGGTATTACTGGTTTAACACCGATGCCTTGAAGCAGAAGGAGGGGAAAGGCGGTGGCGGTGGACCCTACAATGAGGCCGGCTACGCCCCCGACACCGGATTTGTCGGCGTTGGTGGCAGTGATGACGGAAAGGGGCTTACCAGTGTCACCGTTATGACCACGGTCGCTAAGTTTGACAATAGCTACACTACGGGTAGCTACAACTTGTCCTCTGTAATCACGGACTTTGTTGCCGGTGGCACGAAGAATGATGGAGGCGTGAGTACTGCCAATGCCTTCGGTAACTGCGTGGTGAACGGTGCCTCTGTCACCGTGAATCCCGGCGCCACCGTCAGCGGTACGGTGGAGGACAGCAGCGGCAAGGCCGTTTCCGGCGCCACCGTGGAGTTGTATAAGGACGGCACCAAGGTCGGCACACCTGTAACCACCGATAGCAGCGGCAAATACATCATTCCCGATGTTTCCACCGGCACCTACACCCTCAAGGCCAAGAGCGACGACGGCTCCCTCAACGGCAGCGCCGACGTCACCGTAAAAGCCGACAGCATCCTCAATGCGGATGTCACCGTTGCCAAGGGCGTGACCGTCAGCGGTACCATCAAGAGTTACGGCAGCGCAAGCGAGGCCGTTACCGTGACGCTGACAAAGCAGGGCGAGACAACCCCAACCTTTACCGACACCCTCACCGGAGCCTCCGGTTCTGTGCCCTACAGCCAGAACTATTCCTTCCCCACCGTCCCCGCCGGGACGTACACCCTGAAGGTGGAAAAGAAGGGCCACGCGCCGTGGACGGAGAGCATCACCGCAGGCAGCACCGCCATCGCCAAGGATGTGACGGTGTACCTGTGGGGCGATGTGGATAGAAATGGCAAGATCAATGCCATGGATGTTACGCTTATCCGCATTAGGGCTGCAAGTGGCATACCTTACGGAGATATTCGAGATATACTCGCTGATGTAACTGGCGACGGGAGAATAAACGCAATGGATGTAACAACCACCAGAATGTTTGCAGGCGGTAAAATTGATGAGATGCCTGCTGACAAGAAATAATTAGACTAAAAACGGAGGCATAGCCTATGAGAAGGAAGAAATTTTTATCACTTTTGATGGCCATCTGTCTTTTGCTAAGTATGCTGCCAACGACTGCGTTAGCAGCTGGCAATGCAATGGACTTTGACCTTGAGTTAAGTGGAAAAACACAGGGATTGAAAGCAAATGATGAAATTACTGTAGACTTTTATATCCGCAACAATGTTGGAGGATTAGCTGCGCTACAATGGGATCTTTGCTATGATCCTGCCGTCTTCTAAGTAAAAGACGGCAGCGGTACGTCTGCTGCGGCACCTGCCGGGTTTACCGCATGGGAACCAACATTCAAAACTAACTGCATAACAGGTGGTGCGGACACGGCTTCTCCTACAACAGAAGCCATTCCTGACATGAAGATTTACACCGTAACCTTTGTGGCTCTTGTGGATATCACCACACCTACTGTCATTGAGATAAAAGACCTTTCGGAGGGAACCTATTTCGGGGATATGAGTGCCTATGTGGATGCCTATTCTGCATTGACTGGCACTACAAAGAAGACTATTTCTGTCGACATCACCGGTGACCTGGCCGTTGCTATCACCAAGCCCGTCAAGGGCGGCACGCCGGAGACTACCATCACCGGCACGAACTACACCGGCACTATCGCTTGGGAGGGCAACCCCACCACCTTTGCGGCCAACACCGCCTACACCGCCACGGTGACGCTGACCGCCAAGACCGGCTATCAGTTTGCCAATGGCGTGAACCCCACCGTTGCCGGTTCGACCAGCGTCACGGAGGTGAATGTTAAGGACAGCGGCAACAAGCTGGAGTTCAAGGCCGCCTTCCCCAAGACCAACGATAAGGACACCCCCGTCTGCGTGGCGCCCACAGGCGTAACCGCCACCTTCGGGTCTGCGCTCAGCACCATTACGCTGACCAACCCCACCGGCAATACCGCCGGCAAGTGGTATTGGATGGACAATACGCAGAAGGTCGGCAGTGTGAAGGACAATCCTCACACCTACAAGGCGAAGTTCGTTCCTAACGACACGGCAAATTTCAGCACGGTGGAGAATATTTCCGTCACCGTGAATGCGACAAAGGTCGCTCTCGGCGCCGGTTCTCCGATTATGATCCCCATCGATGTGTACTATACCGGCTCTCCCATTGAACCCACTCCGAAGATTATGACGGAGCTTTACGGTGACGAACTCGTGCTGGGTCAGGATTACGAGATCGTAAAGTACGAGGACAACACCAATGTCGGCACGGGCAGGATCTATATTGCACCGCTGACCGACGGCAATTACAGCTTTACTGCCGGTAGCTATAAGTTCACCATCAAAGCCGGAACCAGCTCCATCTCCATCATCGGCGACCCCAGCAAGACCTATGATGGAAAAGTTGTGAATGATCCCGCTGTGAGCCAGTCCGGCAGTACCGGTGCAGTGACCTATACCTACTACACCAATGAGGACTGCACCACCGAGACCACCAATGCAAATAGCGGTGCCGCATCTGACGGTGCAGCTCCCAAGAACGCCGGTGACTATTGGGTCGTGGCCGCCGTTGCCGCCAGCGCCAATTACAATGCAGCGACCTCCGCGGCCGAGAAGTTCACCATCAGCCAGAAGGATCTGACCGATGACATGATCACCCTTGGCACGCAGAACACCTACAACGGCACTGAACAGAGCGTGCAGATCGCCTCTGTCAAGGATGGTACCGCATCCCTGATTGCCGGCGGCCATGATTACAGCATTGTCAGCGGCAACAAGGCTACCGATGTAGGCGATAACACCCTGGTCATCAAGGGCAAGGGCAACTACAAGGGTACTGCCCACGCAACCTGGTCTCTGGTTGCCAAGGATGTGACCATCACGCCCACCTCCGGCTTGTCCAAGACCTACGGCGCGACTGACCCCACCCTGACCTACACCACCAGCATCGACAGTGACACGACCCTCAAGGGCAAGTTCGATGAAGCCAAGTCCGGTGCGCTGTCGTACACCGGCACGGATGTCGGCGCTTACCCCATCACGCTTGGCTCACTGGCTGCCGGCAACAACTTCAATTTGAAGCTGGCTGCTGCCACGGTCAATTTCACCATCAATAAGGCAACGCCTTCCATTACTGCCACATCCCCGCGCCAGCTTGTGAAGAACGATGTCGAGGTGGACATCACCAAATGGGCCTCCTTCGACAACACCGACAGCGGCGCAAAGCTGACCTACGTGCTGGACGGCACGCCTACCGGCATCACGCTTACCGGTAACATGCTGAAGGCTGCAAATGATGCCTCCACCGTGTCTACCTTCAACATCAAGGTAAGCGCCGCAGCCACTACCAACTTCACCGCGCCGACCGAAAAGGTCATCGTCGTCAATGTGGTGACGAAGTCTGACGCAGGCGTGAGCATCACCACCCCGTCCACCAGCAAGACCTATGGCGATGCGAACTTCTCTCTGGCCGCCACCAAGTCTGCTTCTGCTCCCGATGGCGGCACCTGGAACTGGAACAGCTCCAATCCTGCCATTCTGGAGATTGTCTCCGGCGCGGACACCGCGACGCCTACCATCAAGGTGAAAAAGGCGGATACCGCAGGCGCGACCTTAACCGTCACCTACACCACCGACACTCACTACGGCTCCGCCAACACGACCATCACCGTGGCGCAGAAGGAAGTGACCATCTCCGGTATCACCGCCGCGAACAAGGAGTATGACGGCAGCACCACTGCCACACCCACCGGTACTGCTGTCATCAATGGCAAGGTGAGAAGCGATGATGTAACAGTAACTGCCGGCACCGCCACCTTTGCGGATAAGAATGTGGGCACCGGCAAGACCGTCACCTTTACCGGTTACAGCCTCTCCGGCGCGGATGCGGGTAACTACAACCTGAAGGCTCAACCCGCCAGCGTTATGGCCAACATCACAGCAAAGGATGTTAAACTCACCGGCGGTATCAACGCCACTGACCGCAGCTATGTGAAGGATAACAAGACGGTTGGCCTGACCAAGGGCACTCTGACCTTCGACGGTCTTGTGAGCGGTGAAACGCTGGATGTGAACATCCCCACCACCGGCACCATCTCCGATGCCAAGGTTGGCGCATACAACGTGACCTACTCCGGCGTGACACTGAAAGACGGCACAACCGGCAAGGCCAGCAACTATAAGCTCGTGAGCCCCCTGCCCACCGTCACAGTGAACATCACCAAGGCATCTGCGCCTGCTCTGTCGAATATTCCCGTCAGCCAGAAGTACAACGTGACCACCGGCGAGAAGGTGATCAGCTCGGTGATGCCCGCTGACGCAGGCACACTGACCTATACCAAGGGCACCGAGAGCAAGACCGGCTCTGTGACAGTCACCAGCTGGGCTGTGGATACCACCGGTAAGGTGACCTACACCCTCTCCGGCGGTGTGGCTGGCGATACCGTCACCCTGTCTGTGGTCATCAAGTCCGCCAACTATGCAGATGCCACCGTCAATGTGGTCATCACCATCATCAAGGCCACGCCTACCGGCGAGCCTGCCTACACCAAGATCACCACCAGCGGCAAGACGCTGAATGACGCGGCGCTGACCACCACCGGCAGCACGCTGAACCCCAACGCCGGTACGCTGGTGTGGGTGGATAACGCAGGCAATGTCCTGCCCGGTGACACCGAGGTGAAGGCTAATACCAACTACAAGTGGCGCTTTACCCCCGCTGACGCCAACTATGAGTCCATCAGCGGCACCATCAAGCTGTGGAGCAAGTCCTCCGGCGGCAGTGGCAGCTACTATCCTGCCGGTATCACTTTCACTACCGATTTGCCCGTCGGCACCATCAACAGAGTGGCTGTCAACGGCAAGACGCTGGACAGCAAAAACTATGTCGTCAACGGCAGCGACGTGACACTGCTCCAGAGTTATCTGGATACCCTGAAGGCCGGCAAGTACACGGTGAAGATCGAGAACAAGACCCATGTGAGCACGGGTACGTTCACCATCAAGGCGGATGGCACCCTGTCCTCCCCCAGGACGGCGGATGCCGGCGTGTGCCTCTATGCGGCCATGGCGCTCATGAGCGGCACCGGCGCGGCCTATGTCACCCTCCGCCGCAAGAAGGAGAACTAAGGGAATTCCATTACCCCGTGACCCGCAGAACGCAATAACAGGACAGGGCGGGTGAGCAAGCTCTTGCTCACCCGCCTTTGCGAAACATTGACCGGACAGAATGGAGGAACACCGATGAAAAAACGATTATGCACGCTTTTACTGGCCCTGCTCTTGCTGCTGTCCATTGTGCCCAGCCAGTGCTTCGCCGAGGAGGAGGGGGCAGCCGCTGCGCCCGCCGCCCTTGCCCCGGAGATCTTGTTTGTGGAGTGTGACGGCAACGCGCCACCGATGCTTTTGGCCGGCCCCAGTGATGCGGATGTAACGCAATTGGCGAGCCAACTCAAAACCTATGGTATCCAGCAGACCGCCACCTATACACCTGCGGAGGGAACGACCCTGACGGAGGCGGAGATCGCTGCACTTGGTCAGGATGTGGGCAGAATTATCGTTCAGAGCGGTACTGCCGCCTATACCTGGCGCTATACGGGATATACCGGCCCCGATGAGGCGGGGCTCTACACACTCTCCTTTACCCTTGTGACCATCAGTGACTGGGGTGCGCTGAAGGAACGGCTGGCCGCAAAGGTGGCGGCCGGGGCTGTAACGATCACCGAAACCATCACCGCAGACAGCGAACTGCCAGAGAAGTTTTTGGCATCCTGGCCTGCTTCTGCGGGCCAGAACGCTACGGAAGGGAACGAGGGGCAGACCCTGACCTATCAGGGGAGCACCGCTGCAAAACAGTCGGATGGAAGCTATGTATATACCCTCAGTTATAACCTTGATACTCTTCATAAGAGCATCGCCAGCGCCGGAGCCACCCTGCGGCAGTATATGAAGCAACGGAATGAGGCGGTGACGATCCAGCTTAAGTGCGCCGCGTCTACCGATGATGCGCAAAAATTCATGGGTGATATTATGACGGAGGCCACAAAGCACACCGGAGAATCCACCGAGGGCGATTATCTGCGGTGGCAATACAGAGGATATGAAGGGACTATCTCTATGATGCAGAGCGGTGAAACCACGACCTTTACCTTCAGCTATAATATCTCCTATTACACTACCTCCGAACAAGAGACCGAGATGGACACCTTCGCAAGAAATTTTGTCGGGAGCGATGCAATCAAAAAGGCCGCCACCCCCTATGACAAGGTCAAGGCCATCTATGACTGGCTCTGTACCAATGTGGTATACGATCATAAGAATCTGAATGATCATGCGTATATGTTAAAGCACACCGCCTACGCAGCGGCGATAAATCATACGGCGGTCTGCCAGGGCTATGCGGTGCTCTTCTACCGCCTGGCCCTGGAGTGCGGCATCGATGCCCGGGTGATCGCGGGCAAGGGCGAAGGCGCTAATGGTTGGGAAGACCATGCCTGGAACATCGTAAAGCTGGGCGGGAACTACTACCTGCTGGATGCTACCTGGGACGCCGGCAAAACACCAATGTATTATCAATACTTCCTGAAGGGTAGAGATGCCGGGCTTTTCCCCAATCACAATCCGTACTATAATGAGATGGTAGGCACCCAATATTTCGGAGATGAATATGACTACACAGCTCTCGGCGTTTCTTCCTCCAACTACGATCCCAAGACCGCTGTCTCCGAGCAGTACGACCTCAACGGCGGCGGCTTTGACATCAGTGACCTGCAATACCTCTTTGAGTACCTCTCTACCGGTAAGGTTTCAAGCGGTACGATCGACACGACCAAGGCCGATGTTAACAGGGACGGACAGGTCAACATCCTGGACTATCAGGCTCTCTATGAGGCCTACAAGGTGTGGGTCAGCAAGGCCGCCTGAAGCATCCATGCGCAAAGACGGGTTCGGGGCGATTCGCTATCCCGTGACGGGGGGTCACTTGTTGGTCTGCTCCGCATGGTATTTGACCCGGAGGTCGGAGCCTTCACTTATGCGGCGGACGCATGCAGGATGCCGAAAAAATAAGTGAACATAGGACGGCAGGTCATTTGACCTGCCATCGCTGGGGTTTATACACGGTAAGGTTTGACGGTTTCGAAGCAATGTGTCTCGCCGTTACTAACGCATTACTCAAAGCGGATTTCAAAAGAAAACAAAAATCCCGTGTGACGGCGTGAATGAACTGCACCCCATTTGTTAGACAGTATGATATACTATCTAACAAGTGGGGTGTTTTGCTATGCCAAAAGGAGTACCAAACAAACGATATACGCTGGAGTTCAAGAGAATGGTTGTAGAAACCATGGAAAAAGAACACCTGAGTATCTATGCAACGATGGTCCCGTCAAGATTTATGCGCAAAATTGTTTGCAGGCTCCGGCTGAGTGAAGTCAGCCGGCAATAAAGGCGTCGTCCAGAGCCGCCTCCAAATGCTTCATGTTCATGTGTATTTCTTGCTGCCCCACTGGGTGCCCGCCACATGGCGGAGCCGGGCGCAGACCAGCATCAGGGCGGAGTTGCCGTCAGGGAATGTCCCCACCACGCGGGTGCGCCGACGGATCTCCCGGTTCAGCCGCTCGATCACGTTGTTGGTGCGGATGTGGGTCCAGTGTTCGCTGGGAAAGTCACAATAGGTCAGCGTTTCCTCAATGCAGTCCTCGACCTTCTTGGCAGCCTCCTTCAGCTTCATGGCGCGCAGCTCGGCGACCACAGCCTTCGCCTTCTCGCGGGACGCCTTTTTGTTCTCCTGGGCGTGGATCGCCTTGAGCATTTTTGCCACAATTTTGACCTTGGATTTGGGCACAACAGAGAAAACATTGCGGTAGAAATGCACCGTGCGGCGCTGGTATCCATAATGCGCTGGCGGCTCTCCTTCGGCGCCCAGGAGATGTGCGGCGTGATGATGCAGTTCTTCGCTTTCAGCAGCGGATTATCCGCGCGGATCGGCTCGGTGTAGACCACGTCCAGTCCCGCCGCAGCTATCTTTCCGCAATTGAGCGCGTCGGCAACGTCCTGCTTATCAATGAATTGACCGCGGGCGTTATTGATGAGGATGACGCCGTCCTTCATCTTGGCGATGCTGTCCTTGTTGATTATGCCGGTGTTTTCCGGCGTAAGGTTGCAGTGAAGCGTAATGACGTCCGCGCGGGGGTAAAGCTCGTCCAGAGTAACATATTCCACGATCGCGCGACCGGGGTCATTCGGATAGAGATCGTAAGCCAGCACGTTCATGCCGAGCGCCTTGGCGATACGCGCCTCGGCTTGACCGATGCGTCCGAAGCCGATGATGCCGATGGCCTTGCCCTTCAGCTCGATGAGCGGATAGTCCCAATAGCACCAGTCGGCGTTATTCGCCCAGTTACCTGCGTGTACACTATAGACAGCAGCTGCGATCCCTCCAAAGGCTGGGTTTCAAAGCCAGCGCGGTGCAGGCAAGCGCAGACCTCCTCGTTCCAAGTATAGAAAAGCACAGCGAATAAGTTCCTATCCATCGAGAAGTATATAAGCAGGACTCCGCTTTTCGACAAAAAAGTTCGAAAAGCGGAGCCCGTTCATGTGCTTACTCCACCGTCATCAGGATCTGCCGCAGCATTTTATACAGCGGCTTCACAGAGTCGATCTCCATCCGCTCCCGCGGGGTATGGACATCGTAATTCATGACGCCCAGATTCACCATATCCAGCCTGCGCCCAATCTCACGGGCCTTGGTGTCGAAAACGCCGCCCTCCACACCGGCATGGATCTGCGCAATCTCCGGCTCGCGTCCGGTGACCTCCCGGAAGATGGGAATGACCTGCGGCAGCAACTGAGACGCCGCGTTGTACTCCCAAGCGCCTGCGCGGCTCTCCAGCTCAGCCTTCCAGCCGCACAGGGCAGCCAGCTCCGACTGATGGGCAATAATCTGATCGTGCAGATATTCGGAATTGCTGCGGGCAGAAAGGGTAAATTTTGCCTCGGTCTGTTCCAGACGCAGTATCGCCGGATTGGCAGAGCACTCCGCTCGAGAGTAGGTATCGTCCGCCATGCGCCATGCGCCCACATAGCACAGCCGGACAAAGCGCAGCAGCTTCTCCGCACACGCCGGTGTCAGCACCGTCATGCCGTCCCCGGCGGAGCGCTGGCTCACTGTGATAGTAAGCTGCGGCTCAGTGTGACGGTATACCTCTTTCAAAACGGCAATACGCGTATCCAGCGCTGTCCGGACGGTATCTGCGTGCTCCGGCGGGCACACCACGACCGCCTCCGCGTGCGCCGGGATGATATTGATCAGCGTGCCTGCCGAGATGTCAGCAAGGCTTGCCAGTCCGGCAGGCAATCCCGCCAGAATTTCCTCCATGACTTTGACGGCGTTGCCGCGATCCATGTGGATGGTATTCCCGCTGTGTCCGCCCTGCATGCCGCTGATAGTCACGTCAAATGCCGTCCAGCCCACAGGCACCGGTGCCCGCTCCAGCGTCAGCGTACACTGTAACACACTGACACCCGCGGCGGAGACCAGGATCTTCTTGTTGTTAGAGTAATCCAGTCCGATGTAATAGTCGCCGTCCAGCCAATGGGCATCCATCGCCTCTGCACCCACAAACAGGATCTCCTCACCGGTGGTGAAAATCGCCTGCACCGGCGGATGTGGAAGCGTCCTGTCGTCCAGCAGCGCCAAGATCATGGCCACACCGGCGCCGTCATCCGCACCCAGCGTGGTGCCGTGAGCCTTTACGAAGCCGTCCTCCACATAGATGTCGATGGGCTGCGTCTTGAAGTCAAACGCCACATCCGGATCCTTGGCGCACACCATATCCAGATGCGCCTGTAGTACGATGCTCTTGCGATTTTCATAGCCAGACGTTGCCGGGGCGTACAGCTTTACGTTGTTGGCTTCGTCACGCTCCCAACGGTAGCCATGCTGCTCCGCGTAGGCAATGATGTAATCGCTGACCGCTTTTTCATTGCCGCTGCCCCGCGGAATGCGGGTCAACTGCTCAAAATAGGAAAATACGCTTTGCGGCTCCAGTCCACACAATACATTCGTGCTCATAAGTACCTCCTGTTACCCGCGATCACCCCAGCAGGGGAACAATGATGCCGGCAAGGATCACGGAACCGATGGTCACGGTGATGAAACCGGCCACCGTCATCTGCGGCAGCAAATAGTTGCGCAGTGCGGACTTTTCCTCATCCGTCGTACCCACGCCATTGGCGATCTCCTCAGACAGCATCACTGTGGTGGGAAAGCCGAAAGTGCAGGTGATGCCCAACGCGATGTTCAGCCAGGCGCTCTGCTTCAGCACCTTGGACAGCAGGAACGCGAACACCACCACGCCGGCGGCACCCAGCAGCAGGACTACCAGCACGGGGATGAAGGACTGCACCAGTGTCTGGGGCGTGACCTTGGCCAGGGAAGAGAAAATGGTCATCAGGATGGAGAACAGCAGCAGGAAATAGGAATCGAGCTTGGACAGCGCGTTGCGGGGCAGGAAGCCCAGTTCGGTGAACAGCACGCCCATCACCAGACAGATGATGTACACGTTGACCTTGTCCTGCGTCAGCGCGGACAGCGCCGTACTGAGACTGGCCACCAGCGCCACCTTGGTGAAGTTGTAAACGGGCTTATTGGTCTTGCTGAAGAAGGACAGCGGACGCTTTTTCTCGCTGGCGGCATCTTCCGTCGTAACAGCCAGATACTTCTGCATCTTTTCCCGATCCTTTAGGAAAGCTCGGGCCTCACGGTTCAGGCAGAAGGAGCACAGGGGTACACCGATGAACTTCTGCAACGCGAAAACCAGGATCACCACTACACCCAGTGTATCAGTCAGCCCGACGTTTTCCAGCGCCTCGTTGACGATCATCAGCGCTACGGACGCACCGGCGAAGATAGGAGCGCCGGCAATGGCGGCATCTGTGCCGATGATGAACCGTCCCACAAATACGATGAGCAGCACACCCGCGGTGCAGCAGCAGAAGCTGGCGATGACCGTTTTCCACTGGCGCATCAGTTCCTTCGTGTTCATAGTGGTGCCGACACCGACGACCAGCAGACTGGCACTGACCTTGCCCAGGGGCGCGATGCCGGCGGTGGTCACGATATCCGTGGGCAGACCGCACCAGAAGCCGATGAGCATCACGACGCACAGAACGAATACCAAAGAAAGAAGTCCTTTTGTCTTGACGGAGACGATATCGCCGATAGCATACAGCACAAGGCAGATCGTCAATGCATAAATCGCTGCCATAGTTTTCTCCTCCTAATATTTTTTGATGTCATAAGGATACCTCTCATTGAGGGGCAAAAAGGGATTACAGTTCGATTTCCAGCAGCAGGCCGCACAGGGACTTACCGTGCTTGTCCAGCGCCAGAGAGCGGGTCACGCCGCCGCCGAGACTGCCGAAGATCACAAAATTCAGCGCGTACAGGGTCGGAATCTCATACCGGTCAACATGGGTCACGCCCAGCGGAGCGAACTGCTTCATGACCTTCTCCGCCGTCAGTTTCTCTACCAGAACGGCATAATCCTCCTGGCGGTAAGCACAGGCGGAAATAGTGGAGATGTTGCCCTTGTCTCCCGTGCGGGAGTGCGCGATGTCGTATACACGCATATTCACTCACCCCTTTCCCAGCAGACCGTGGGATGAACGTCTTCCTCCGGGATAAGCACCGAGGCGATGGAGAGCACCGACTCCACGCTGCTGCGGACGCCGCCGCCTCCGGCCGGGCCGTTGACATACAGCGCCTCGATCTCCCGGCCAATGACCTCCGCGTCCTCTTTCTTTTCCGCACGCACGGCTACCCGCAGCCGCACCTCGCTGAGCTGCGGAGCGGGGAACACCTTCTCCTGCTCCGCACCGTACAGACTGTTGACGCCAATCAGGTCGGTGCGCGTTTCGCTGTAATGCTTGTTCAGCAGGACAAGACGCTTTTGGATGACCTCCGCTGCCAGCTTCGCGCGGGCCACACAATTCCGCCCACCATAGCTGATTTGGCCCTCACCGATGTAGCCGTCCTGATAGCCCACGCTGACCTTCAACGTGCCGGTGCGCTTTTTTCCCGCGGCACCCTTGACCTCGACCCGCCCGTCGGATAGCTCCTCCACGGAGAGCTGGGAGAAATCCGCGATCACATCGGGAGTGAAGTAATTGGCGGGATCCTGGATCTCATACAGCAGCTGTTCCGTCACCGTCTGGCGATCCAGTCTGCCGCCGGTCTGGGGCAGTTTCTCCAGCAGGATACGCTCATCCTCTGTAAATGTCAGGATGGGGAACCCCAAATTCCACAGCTCCGGCACATCCTTGACACCGGGATCCGCGAAATAACCGCCTGTGACCTGCGCACCGCACTCCAGCAGATGCCCTGCCACTGTGGCCTTGCCGAGAAAATCCACGTCGGCATCGTAATCTTTGCCGAATTCGTACATCAGCGGGCCAACGGCCAGCGCCGGGTCAGCCACCCGTCCGGTAATGACGATATCCGCGCCGTCCGCCAATGCCTGCGAGATCTGCCGTCCGCCGATGTAGGCGTTGGCGGAAACGATCTTATCCGCCAGCGTGTGCAGCGGCTCACCCGTCTCCATAATCGCGAGATCGCCGTATGCCGGTATCCGTTCCGTTACCTCGTCGCCGATAACAGCCGCGATCTTCAGATCAGTCAGGTCGTACTGCGCCGCCATTTTCCGCACCTTTTCGGCCGCGGCGACGGGATTGGCTGCCCCCATGTTGGTGATGATCTTCACTGGATGCTCCCGCAGCAGCGGCAGCACCCGCTCCATGCGATACTCCAGAAGTCGATTGTATCCCTTCTGCGGGTTCGCCGCACGATCTTTCTGCGCCAACGCGATGGTCCGTTCCGCCAGGCATTCAAACATGATGTAATCGACGTTGCCTCTACGGATGTTTTCCAGTGCCGGCTCAATGCGGTCACCGGCATAACCGGCACCCGCAGAGATCCTGACCGCTTTCATCTCCTCCACCTCATTTGTCCAAAATTTCTGAAAATGCACTTTCGATGATTGCATTATATGGCCGAAACTGATATAATTCAAATCACTTATATTTATATATTTCATCAGCCAAAAGCATATCACAAAGGAGTGGCCCATGGAATCCTTCAATCTGGAATATTACCGCGCCTTTTATACGGTGGCACAG
>ERZ827423.2031-NODE-2031-length-17279-cov-21.611356_pt1 | contig 17279 bp, 20 predicted proteins | sample MGYA00519775_ERZ827423 | MGnify/ENA primary metagenome ERZ827423 (study PRJEB31778, sample SAMEA3449296) | human gut metagenome | biome: human gut; feature: human-associated habitat; material: faeces | place: United Kingdom | collected 2010/2012 ...
CATGGCGGGCGGCGGCATCATCGTGCTTGGTACGACCCTGATCCCTCTGCTGTCCACCCTGTTTTAAGGGCGTAAAGCATGGGATTTCTCACCGACTGGCTGACAGACTGGCTAAAAGAGCTGCTGATCGAGGGCATCATGGGCAACCTCACAGGGCTTTTTGATACGGTCAATTCCCGTGTCGGAGAGATTGCGGTGCAAGTGGGAACCACCCCGGCGGCATGGAACGCCGGGGTGTTCTCCCTGATCCGGCAGCTTTCTGAAACGGTGATACTGCCGATTGCCGGTCTGATCCTCACCTTTGTTGCCACCTATGAGCTGATCCAGCTCATTATCGAGAAGAACAACCTGCATGATCTGGACTACTGGATCTTTTTCAAGTGGATATTCAAAACGGCCTGCGCCATTTTGATTTTGTCCAACACTTTCAATATCGTCATGGCCGTGTTCGATGTGTCCCAAAGCGTCATCGCCCGGGCAGCCGGGATCGTGCAAGGCTCAACGGACATTTCAGAGGCCATGCTTGCCGACTTGGAGGCCACGCTGGAAACGCTGGGGCTTGGCTCTCTGCTGGGGCTATGGCTGCAATCCCTGCTCATTCATGTGACCATGTGGGCGATCAATATTGTGATCTTCGTCATCGTCTATGGCCGCATGATCGAAATATACCTGCTGACCAGCTTAGCCCCTATCCCCGTTGCTACGCTCTCTAACCGGGAGCTGGGCAATACCGGGCAGAACTATTTGAAGTCCCTGCTTGCCGTGGGCTTTCAAGGGCTATTGATCCTCGTCTGTGTTGCCATCTATGCGGTGCTGATACAGGGCATCGCCACGGGCGGCGACCCCATCGGCGCGATATGGGGCTGCATGGGCTATTCCGTGCTGCTCTGCTTCTGCCTGTTCAAGACTGGCTCCATCGCCCGCAGCGTGTTCAGCGCACATTAAGGAGGGACAGCTGTAAAACTTGCTGTTGAATTTTACAGCAGAATGGGATATACTATAGGCGAAAGGAGCTGATCAATATGCCAAATATCAAACCCATTTCTGACTTGCGGAATTACAGCGAGGTACTGCATGATGTAGCTGTGGGCGCACCTGTTTTTTTGACAAAGAACGGACGGGGGCGGTATGCCATCGTGGATATGCACGATTACGAAAAAACACAGGCCACCCTGCGTCTGATGAACGAGCTTGCCAAAGGTCGTAAGTCCGGCGAGGAGAAAGGCTGGCTGACCTTGGAGGCCGTGGAGGAACACCTCGGGATTACCCATGAATAATCTGCACCTGTCCTACGAGGCGCAAAATGACCTTTCTGACATCAAGGACTATATCGCAGAGGATCTGGAAAATCCGCAGGCGGCAATCGCCACGGTAAGCAAAATCACAAAAACAATTCGTATGCTCCGTGACCGCGCGCTGATCGGCACACCGCTTTCCTCCATCGCAGATGTAGACAGCGATTATCGCTTCCTTGTCAGCGGAAACTATATGGTTTTCTACCGGGCGAATGGGAACGACATCTACATTGACCGTGTTCTGTATGGCCGTAGGGACTACCTGCGTATTCTATTTACAGATATACAGTCAGACACTATCGAATAACAAACACTTTTGAAACCGTCAGCTTCTCGCTGGCGGTTTTTTCATGTCCAAAGGAGCGTGATAATATCGAAAAATATTCCATTATCTACGCCGATCCCCCGTGGCGCTACTCTGCAAAGAAAGTGCAGGGCGCGGCGGAAAATCATTATCCCACCATGAGCATTGATGAATTGTGCGCGCTGCCTGTGGCCGAGCTTGCGGCCAAGGACTGCGCCCTTTTTATGTGGGCAACCTTTCCCCAGCTCCCGGAGGCTCTGCGGCTCATCCATGCGTGGGGCTTTACCTATAAATCCGTTGCGTTCGTCTGGCTGAAGAAAAACCGCAGGGCGGACAGTTGGTTTTATGGGCTGGGTTTCTGGACACGGGCAAACGCCGAGATCTGTCTGCTGGCAACCAAAGGACACCCCAAGCGGCAGGCCGCCGACATTCATCAGTTTATCATTTCACCCATCGAAGCCCACAGCAAAAAGCCGGACGAAACCCGTGATAAGATCGTTGCCCTCATGGGTGATTTGCCCCGTGTGGAGCTGTTCGCACGGCAGACCGCTCCCGGCTGGGATGTGTGGGGCAACGAGGTAAAGCCGACGATCCCGGACTTTGGGACAAGTTGTCCCAAACTGGAGGTGACAGACTGATGCCCTATGTGAATGTCCCGAATGACCTTTCCAAGATCAAGACAAAGATTGCGTTCAACCTCACCAAGCGGCAGCTTATTTGTTTCGGCATTGGTGCGGCTATCGGCGTTCCCACCTACCTTTTGACCCGGCAGGCCATCGGCAACACCGGGGCGCTGTTCGCTATGCTGGCGATCATGCTCCCGGCGTTCCTGCTGGCGATGTACGAAAAGGACGGTTTGCCCTTTGAAAAGGTGATCCGCAATATCATCCGGGTCAAGTTTACCCGTCCCGGCATCCGACCGTACCGAACGGAAAATATCTACGCCCCATTTGTGCGAAAGGAGGAGCCTATTGAGCAAAGCAAAAAAGCAGAAAAACGGAAATAAGCACCGGGCGCTGTCCGCCCAGCAGACCATTCCCTATATCGCCATGCACCCGGACGGGATCTGTCAAATCCCCGGCGGGATTTACACAAAGACGCTGGAATATGAGGACATCAATTATGCCGTGGCGTCCACAGAGGATCAGACTGCCATTATCAGCGGGTGGAGCGCGTGCCTGAATTATTTTGACAGCTCTCTACCGTTCCAGCTTTCCTTTGTCAACCGCCGCAGCCGCAATGCCAACCGCTACAAGGTGAATATCCCGGCGCAGGAGGATGACTTCAACAGCATCCGGGGCGAATATGTGGAAATGCTCAAGGGCCAGATCGCCAAGAGCAACAACGGTATTGAGCGGTACAAGTACATTACCTTTGGCCTACCCGCCGAGGGCGTGGCAGAGGCGCGTCCCCGGCTGGGGCGCGTGGAGGCCGATGTCATGGGCAATCTGAAACGGCTGGGCGTCCAGTCCTGCCCGCTGGATGGCCGGGATCGGCTGGCGGTGCTGCACGGGCAGATGCACCCGGGCGGGCGTGAGCCGTTCCGCTTTGCGTGGAAAGACATTCCCAAGACGGGCATGGGGACAAAGGACTACATCGCCCCAGACAGCTTCGATTTCCGGCAGAGCCGGACTTTCCGTGTCGGCCAGATGTGGGGCGCGGCGTCCTATTTGCAGATCATGGCATCGGAGCTGTCGGATAAGCTGCTGGCAGAGATTTTGGAGCTGGACGCCGAGCTGACCGTCACCATGCACATTCAGACGGTAGACCAGCTCAAGGCCATTAAGACGATCAAGGGAAAGATCTCTGACATAGGCCGCATGAAGGCGGAGGAGCAGAAAAGGGCTGTCCGTGCCGGGTATGATATGGAGATTTTGCCGCCTGACCTCATTACCTTTTCCAAGGATGCCGCCGAGCTGCTCTCCGACCTGCAAAGCCGCAACGAGCGAATGTTCCTGCTGACATTTACGGTGGTGAACCTCGCTCCCACCCGGCAGCGGCTTGAAAACGATGTGTTCACGGTGAGCGGCATCGCACAGAAATACAACTGCGCCCTGCGCCGTCTGGACTGGCAGCAGGAACAGGGCTTTGTGTCCTCGCTGGCTCTCGGCTACAACGGCATTGAGATTCAGCGGGGCATGACCACCAGCTCCACGGCCATTTTCATTCCCTTTATGACCCGGGAGCTTCGCATGGACGGGCAGGCGCTTTACTACGGCATGAACGCTCTTTCCAACAATGTCATCATGGCTGACCGCAAAAAGCTCAAGTCCGCCAACGGAATGTATCTCGGCTCTACGGGCAGCGGCAAGAGCTTCGCCGCCAAGCGTGAGCTGATCAATGTGTTCCTCGCCACCAATGACCGCATCATCGTGGTTGACCCGATGGGCGAATATGCCCCGCTGGTACGGCGCTTGGGCGGACAGGTCATTGAGATCGCCCCGGACAGCCCGCATCACATTTCGCCTATGGACTTGCAAATGAACATCAACGACGAGGACAGTCCGCTTTCCATGAAGGCGGATTTTCTGCTGTCCCTGTGTGAGCTGATCGTGGGTGGCAAGGAGGGCTTGCAGCCCATCGAGAAAACCGTCATTGACCGCTGCGTGCGGCTGGTCTACCGGGAAATGGCGCTGGGGCTGGAAACGGCAAAAACGCCGCTGCTGCAAGATCTGTATGAGGAGCTGCTGCGCCAGCCCGAGCCGGAGGCGCGGCGGGTGGCGACGGCGCTGGAGCTTTACTGCACAGGCTCTCTCAACCTTTTCAACCATCCGACAAATGTTGACCTCAATTCCCGTGTGGTCTGCATCGTCCTAAAGGGCTTGGGTGAAAACCTCCGCAAGATTGCCATGCACACCACCAACGAATTTGTCACAGCGGCGGTAAACGCCAACCACGCCGAGGGCGTGGCGACTTGGTGCTACTTTGATGAGTTCCATATCCTGCTCCGTGATCCGCTGACGGCCAGCTACTTTGTGGCGGTCTGGAAAATGCTCCGCAAAAAGGGGTGCGTCCCCTCGGCGCTGACGCAGAATGTGAAAGACCTGCTGGCCAGCCGGGAGATCGAGAACATTCTGGACAACACAGATTTTATGATCCTGCTGTCGCAGGCGCAGAGTGACCGCGCCATTCTTGCCAAGCAGATCGGTATTTCAGAGCACCAGCTATCGTATATCACGCAGTCCAACTCCGGCGAGGGCCTGCTGTTCTATGGCAGCGTCACCATCCCGTTTGTTGACCGCTTCCCCCGTGGCGAGATCTACGACCTGCTGACCACCAAGCCGGAGGACGCTGCCAATGGAAAACAGGCAGAATAAGCCGCCCGAGGGCGGGGCTGCTTCTGGTCACGGTGGCCAGAAGTTCCATACCGACAGCGAACAGGCCAAGCTCCACAAGTCCAAGCTCCGCATGGAGAGCCGGGAGGAACGGCTGAACAAGGCCCGTGAAAGGCTGGCAAACCAGAAGCCGCCGAAAAAGCCCGGCCCCATCAAGCGGATCGCCCGGATCGCCGGACATGAAACCCACGCTTTTCTGCACGGAAAGGTGTATCAGGAGGAGCGCGACAATGTAGGCGTGGAGGGCGGTCATTTTGTGGAGCGTTCCGGCGAGGCCGCGCTGCACTATGGGCGGCACAAGGTACGCAGGGCCATCCGGGAGCACCCGGCCAAGGCCGCCGCCCGTGCGGAGTCCCGGTACATCAAGGCCACGGCGGACTACCATTCCCGCAAGTTTGCACAGGAGCAGCCGGAGGCGCAGAGCGCCGCCGCCCGGTTATGGCACCGCCACAAGCTGAAACGGGAGTATCAGCGCAAGGCGCGGGAAACCGCCAAGCAGACCGCCAAAGCCGCCGAACAAACCGTATCGGCCACAGAGCGGTTTGTCCGGGAAGCGGCGGCGTTCGTCAAGCGGCATCCCGTGGGGACGCTGCTTGCGCTGGGCTGCCTGCTGGTGGTGCTGACCCTGCAATCGTGTATGTCCTCGATGGTGTCCGTGGGAAACAGCACCCTTGCGGCCATCGCCGCCAGCACCTATAAGGCGGAGGACGCGGATATGCTGGGAGCCGAGGCCGCCTACTGCGCTCTGGAGGACGAGCTGCAACGCTACCTCGACACCTACACCCGCACCCACGATTATGACGAGTATCATTTTGACCTCGACACCATTGAACACGATCCCTATGTGCTGCTGTCCATCGTCTGTGCGCTCCATGAGGGCGAATGGACGCTGGACGAGGTGCGGGGGACGCTCCAAATGCTCTTTGACCGCCAGTACATTTTGACCGAGGATGTGGTGGTGGAGGTGCGCTACCGTACCGTTACCCGGACGGACAGCGAGGGCAACAACTATGATGTTGAAGTTCCGTACAACTATTACATCTGCTATGTCACGCTTGAAAACTTCAATCTCTCCCATCTGCCCGTTTACATCATGGGCGAGGAAACCCTGTCACGGTATGCCCTCTACATGGCGACGCTGGGCAACCGCCCCGACCTGTTCCCGTCCTCGCCCTATGTGGGCAAGTACACCAACAAACCCCCGTTGCATGAGATCCCGGAGGACTATCTTGCCGATGAAGCCTTTGCCGCCATTCTGAAAGAAGCGGAGAAGTATGTGGGATACCCCTATGTGTGGGGCGGCAGCTCTCCGAGTACCTCGTTCGACTGCTCCGGCTTCGTCAGCTATGTCTACAATCAATGCGGCTGGAGCTTCGGACGGCTGGGGGCGCAGGGGCTATACAACATCTCCACCCGGACGAGCAGCCCCAAACCCGGCGACTTGGTATTTTTCACGGGGACTTATGACACGCCGGGGATCTCCCATGTGGGCATTTATGTGGGCGATGGCTGGATGCTCCATTGTGGCGACCCCATCAGCTACGCCAACCTCAACACGAGTTACTGGCAGTCCCATTTCTACGCCTACGGAAAATTGTTTTGACAGGAGGTTTTTTATGGCTATCTCCAAAAGCGCAAAAATTCAGGCTGAGATCGAAAAGGTCACGGCCAAGATCAACGAGCAGCAGGCACGGCTCAAGGAGCTGGAGCAGAAAAAGCTGGAGGCCGAGAACAGCGAGATTGTGGAGATCGTGCGCGGCATGAGCGTTTCGCTCACCGACCTGCCCGTGCTGCTTCAGACCATCAAGAGCGGCGGCACTTTGGGACAGAATGTCCCGAAGTCTGCGGATAAGGAGGACAGCGAATGAACAAGTGGATGAAGAAGCTGACGGCGGCGCTCTGCGCCGCTGTTTTGATGTGCGGCATGGCGGTCACGGCCTACGCCGGGGGCGGTGAGGAATGGGACGGGCTTGATCCTGTGGAGCCGCCGCCCATGGAAACCGTTGACCCCGGCGAGGGCTTCACCGAGGACGGCAACCTTGTGACCCGTGACCTGCTCTACGACAAGGCCACCAATAAGCAGTTCATCACGGTGCAGACCAGCGGCGGCAACACCTTTTACATCGTCATTGACTATGACAAGCCCACCGACGAGGACGGCGAGCAGTACCAGACCTACTTTTTGAACATGGTGGACGAGGCCGACCTGCTGGCGGCGATGCAGGCTGCGGGCGGTGAGCTGCCAGAGTGTTCCTGCGCCGACAAATGCGCCGTGGGTGCTATCAACACGGATTGTATCGTCTGTGCCGTGAACATGGGCGAGTGCCAGGGCAAGGCTCCCGAGCCTGCGCCCGTGGTGGAGCCGGAGCCTGACCCCGAGCCGGAGCAGCCCAAGGCCACGGGCAACGGCGGTATGCTCCTGCTGGTGCTGGCCGTAGCGGTCATCGGCGGCGTGGCTGGCTGGTATTTTAAGATCTACCGCCCCCAAAAGCAGCAGGCCGCCGACGCTGCGGAGGACTACGGTGACGATTACGACGATACCCCGCCTTGGGAGGACGAGGACGAAACGGAAAGTGAGGGAGAGGAATGAGATTTACCAACAGCCCCTATGAGGACTTTATGAAAGAAAAAAGCTACTTTAAGGGTGCTCCGCCCAACCTGCCGCCCAAAGGCTCCCGCTGCGACGGCTGCCCCTACTGGCGCGGGATCGGCTGCGTGTTCTGCTACCGGGAACAGCTCAAGCCCAAGACAGGGGGCAAACATGAGCCGTGAATTGACCCGGCAGGAAAAGGCGGCGATCCGCTCCCTTGTGAAGCGGTGGTGTGCCAACTATGACAAAGACATTGGCTGTCTGCCGCTGGATTGCGAGTGCTATATGCTGGGGAAATGCTGGACGGGCGCTTATTGCCGCTATTTCCGTTCGGCGGTGCTGCCCCTTGATCCCGTGCTGGAAAGGTCGCTGACCGTGGAGACCGTGGCGGAAACCCGGCCCTGCCCGGTGTGCGGCAGGGCTTTCCTCCCGGACGGGCGGCAGCGGTACTGCTCCCCGGCCTGCGCCGGGGCTGCAAGGCGGCAGAAGCAGCGCGGCTATATGCGGAAATACCGGGGTAGGCCGTGAGCATTTAGCCCCAGAAAAATCCGCTGATTGCAGGGTTTTCTGGGGCCGCTTCATGGGCGGGGCGTATGATTTCATAGCCCCGCCCGGTTTTGCGGAAATATTGCTAACATTTTGGAAAGGAGGACGTATGGACAAAAACCAAGGCTATGAGATCATAAAGGCCGTCATGCTGGAAAATGGCAGGGGCTTTGCGCTGGGGCATCATCCTACCGCTCCCTCGCCCTATGTCACATGGGCTTGCTATGACGACAAGGACGGCCAGCGGCAGTATGAATGGGGGCATTACGGCAGCGACCGTGCCGCTCTGGAACAGGACTTTGCGGCGCGGGTGCAGGAATACCAGCGCCTTTACAACGTCGATGTCAGGCAGGTCGAGGCTCCCGGCCTTTACAAGTATTACTCTACCCAGCGCCCTGTGGACATTGGGACATTCCCCAAGCCGCCCCGTAACGCCCCGGATGAGATCGTCAACTACGATCAGCGCGTCCCGGTTGAAAATGGATCATTTCTGGCGTGGGGGCATTTGACCTACACGCGGCCATTGACGAAACGGCAGGCGTCTGACTATGAGCTGCGGCCTGCGCCTGACAATCCCGACAGGCCCCGTTCGATCCGGGAACAGATGAAAACCGCCGCAAAGCAGGCCGAGGCTGACCGGGGCCAAGCTGCCCCAAAGAAAAATGCCCCTGACCGGGGCGACAGATAGGAGGACATTTATGGAGCAGGAACGCAATCCCAACAAGAACGCCGAGCTTTCTATGGAGCAGAACTATAATCAGATTGACGGCATCATCAACAATCTGCCTGTGCCGCCCCCGGAGGATAAGCCGCTGGACAAGGTACGGGAACATCCGCCCAAGCGCCGCAGCCGGGAGCGTGAGGAGCGTTGACAAAGAAGCGCGTCCGCAGCGTCCCCATCTATGTGTGGGTACGGCCTGACGAGCTGGAGGTCATTCGGGAGCGCATGGCCGAGGCGGGCATCCGCAACATGAGCGCCTATATCCGAAAAATGGCGCTGGGCGGCTATGTGCTCCACGTTGACCTTGAACCCGTCAAGGAGCTTGTGTCGCTCCAGCGGCGCTGTGCAAACAATCTCAATCAGGCGGCCATCCATGCCAACAGCTATGGCGGCTTGTACCCGGACGAGCTGAAGCGTCTGCAAAAGGACTATGCCGACCTGTGGGGGCCGCTGTCTGATCTGCTGGCCCAGCTCTCCGCCATTGTAACGATGTGACACAGGGGGAACGGCCCCGCGCCGTTCCCCGGCTGTCCCTGCTTCTGGTCACGATGACCAGAAGTAAGGACAACCGGGACATCCTTGAGTGCCGATTTTTTCAGAGTTATAATAGACATATACAGGAAAAAGGAGGAACCCCCTATGCGGATCATATTCAAAATCCTTGCCGCTCCCTTTGTGCTGGTGCTGACCCTGCTTGTGGCCGTGCTCTCGTTCCTGCTGAGTCTTTCCGCTGGTTTGCTCTCCATCCTCGCGTCGGTGCTGGGGCTGCTGAGTGTCCTGATGCTGTTTGTGGAGAAAGACATTTCCACGGGGATCGCGGGGCTGCTGATGGCGTTTGCCATTTCGCCCTTTGGCCTGCCTGCGCTGGCCGGATGGCTGCTTGCCAAGCTGGACGAGCTGAACGGCTCCCTGCGGGGCTTCATCACGGGCTGAGTTCTGGTCACGGTGGCCAGAAGATGCAGAAAACGGCGGCTGATCCCAGCCGCCGTTTGTCGTATGGAAAGGAGGGCTGCCTACGGCCACAACCTACCTCAAATCCCACAAGCGGGCCGATAAGCGGACGGCCCTGCAAAGCCTGAAAGACCGCTTTGACTATGGCCTGAACCCGGAGAAGCTGGGGGCCGTTTCCTCCTACCTCTGCGATCCGGCCACGGCACACGCCGAGTTCATGCTGGTCAAAAATCAGTATCAGGGCGAAACTGACCGCAGGGCCGGACACGGGGCGCTGTGCTACCAGATCCGGCAGGCGTTCCCTCACGGCGAGGTGACGGCGGAGGAGGCCAACCGCATCGGCTATGAAACGGCGATGCGCTGGACAAAGGGCAAGTATCAATTCTTCGTCTGTACCCATATAGACAAAGAGCACATTCATAATCACATTTACTACAATTCCACCGCCTATGACCGCTCCCGGAAGTTCCGCAACTTCATCGGCTCCTCGTTCGCCCTGCGGCGGCTGTCTGACCGGGTATGTCTGGAGCACGATCTGTCCGTGATTGCAAATCCCAAGCTCCACAGCAAGGGACGGTATCTGCACTACGGTCAATGGCTGGGCGAAAATCAAAAGCTCTCACAGAAAGAACAGATTCGCCTTGCCATTGACGCGGCCCTGACGGAGCGCCCCGTGGACTTCGCAGATTTTCTCCGGCGCATGGAAACGGCAGGCATACAGGTCAAGCACGGGCGCGGCGGTGTGATCTCATTCCTTGTGCCAGGACAACAGCGGGCGGCCCGTTTCCGGGCGTCCACGCTGGGGGACGGCTACGGCCCCGAGGACGTGCAGGCCGTCATTGACGGCAAGGCTCCCACACGAACGGCCACGGCGCAGAAAGCGCCCGCACCCCGCCGTGTCAATCTGCTGATCGATATTCAGGAGAGGATGCGTCAGGGCAAAGGCCCCGCCTATGAACGCTGGGCCAAGGTGTACAACCTTAAACAGATGGCGGCCGCGCTGCAATATCTGAAAGAGCACCAGCTATTTGAATATGACGATCTGGCCGCAAAGACCGACGCCGCCACAGAGCGTTTTCACACGCTGGCCGGGGACATTCAGCAGACCGAGGCCGAGCTTTCCCGTGTGTCCGATCTGATGGCTGCCGTAGTGCAGTACGCAAAGACCCGCCCTGCGTTCGATGGGTACAAGGCCGCCAAGTACAGCCGGAAATACCTTGCCGAGCATGAGGCGGAACTGGCCGACTACCGGGCGGCCAAGGCGACAATGGCCGAGCTGCTGGGTGGCGAGAAGCTCCCCAAAATGGACGTACTAAAAGAAAAACGCCGCCAACTGGCAGCGCGGAAAAAGGCTCTTTATTTGGAATACCGCAAGGCCCAGCAGGATATGCGGGAGCTGGTGGCGGTCAAGGGCAGCGTGGATCACCTGCGCGGGCTGACGGACAACCAGCGCAATAAGGAGCAGGCCCGTTAGGGACGGCGACGCAGACAATGTTTCTTCTGGTCACGGTGGCCAGAAGTCCAGCGGGTTTGGGGGCACCCCAACAAGCATTTCCGCAGCGCGGAAATTGCAAGTGTCAATACACTTGCCTTGCTTGCCGCTAACGCGCTCCCCCGGAAACTCCGCGAAAAAACGGAGGCAGCGCCGTTTCTTACGCTCCCTCCGTTCCACGGTTTTCTATGATTGCATTGATAATACCCTCGACGAGCCGCAGCTCGCTTTCATTGAGGGAATTAAGCTGAATGTTGATACGCTTCTTTGCGGCTTCATCGGCTCCCATGTCGGGATAAAAGTATTCGTCCACGGAGATACCGAACATTGTTACCATTTGGTAAAAGGCATTTAGGCTCGGATGCTGTCCGTCATTTTCGTGATACATAATGGTACGCGGATCGCGGTCAACAATGTATCCTAATTGCTCCTGCGTCATGCCTTCACGCTCACGGGCTTTCTTGATAGCAAGTCCGATCCCGTGAAAGTCAAATTTGCGTTCGTCACGTTCAATTTTCATAGCATCACCACCTAATGTAATTTTACATTTCATGTGGCAACATTTGAACGGCGTCAAATTTCATTTCACTGCATATTTAATTTCATGCTAAGAGAATTGATGACGCTGAAAATGTGATGTAAAATGTACTTATAATTAAATTTGTCCCGAAGATCAGAAGTTGGTATCTAAAATAAAATCAGAAATATTGTGAGGTTTCTGTGACATTTGGGTGCTACACTGAAAATGAAGGAGTGTGATACCATGCGAATTTTAGTAGTCGAGGATGATCGACTTTTGAATCATACTTTATGCTATAACTTGAATACTGCGGGCTATACGGTTGATTCTGCACTGACAAAATCAGTGGCCGGTAGTTTCTTGACGAAGCAGGACTATGACCTGATTGTGCTGGATGTAAATTTGCCGGATGGGAACGGTTTTGACTTCTGCCGGGAGGTAAAAGAACGCCGTCCCGATACCGCTATTATCTTTCTGACCGCAAATGATATGGAAAGCGATATGCTCAAAGGGTATGAGCTGGGTGCAGAAGATTATGTGACAAAACCTTTCCCTATGAGTGTCTTTCAAAAGAAACTGGCGGTAGTGTTGGGGAGGCTGACAAAACAATATGGTGGTGATACTTATGAGGATGGCACACTGACCATCAATTTTTCAGAAATGAGTGCTACTCTATCAGGAAAGCCCCTTACATTCACCCCACTGGAATATCGACTTTTGAAAATCCTGATGAAAAATCCACAGATCGTTTTGACCCGGCAAGTCTTGTTGGAAAAGCTGTGGGACGCAGACGGAAATTTTGTGGATGAACACGCTCTGACTGCGGCTATCAGCCGGGTACGAAACAAAATCGAAACACCCGATCGTCAGTATATCAAAACGGTATATGGTATGGGCTATATGTGGATTGGAGGGGTGCTGAAATGAATGGGCGAAAAATCTCCGTCAACAAAGCCTGTCTCTTTTTAGCTGTTCTCCTGCTGGTGGCAATAGGGACGGTTTCAGCAGCTTTGTATGGGCTAACTCAGAATATAACCGCTGTCTGGTATGTAGTATTGTTCGGCATCTTTGTGCTGCTTTGCGCTGTTTGTTTTATGGTGCTGGTTCGGCGTAAACTGGCAATGTTCTCCGATAGCTTTTGTAGTCTGATAGATGATATGTTGTCCGGGAATATGCAGCCGAAACAGACTGTGGAAGAAGAAAGTCTTTTCTATAAAATTGAGTATCGGCTGAACCGTTTATATGAAGTCATGCAGGAAAACAAGAACGGCATTGCACAAGAACGGGCTGACCTGCAAGAACTGATTTCCGACATCTCCCATCAGGTCAAGACCCCGATTGCGAACTTGAAAGTGATTAACAGCACCCTGCTTGAAAATGAAGTCCCTGTGCAAAAGCAAAAAGAGTTTCTTACAGCACAGGCCAGCCAGCTTGATAAACTGGATTTTCTCATGCAGGCTATGATTAAAACCTCTCGTTTGGAAACAGGTGTTATTTCTCTGGAAAAGAAAAGCCAGCCGCTTTATGACACGCTTGCCGCCGCATTGGGAGGTATTCTTCTGAACGCCGAGAAAAAACAGATCAATGTTCAAGTGGACTGCCCGGAGAACTTGGTCGTTTCCCATGACAGAAAATGGACAGGTGAAGCATTGTTCAATATTTTGGACAATGCGGTGAAATATACGCCGGAGGGCGGTCAAATCCGTGTTTCGGTTGAAAGTTGGGAAATGTATGTGAAAATCGACATTGCAGATACAGGCATTGGCATTTCAGAACAGCATCAGGGAGCAATTTTCAAGCGTTTCTATCGAGAGGACATCGTACATGATGTAGATGGAATTGGTATTGGTCTATATCTGGCTCGTGAGATCGTAACCTTGCAAGGCGGTTATATCCGGGTAACATCCGAGGTTGGGAGGGGTTCAACTTTTTCCGTCTTTCTGCCTCGACAATAAAATAAGTACGCTAAAAAACAAAATGTCACAGGCCTATGACATTTGAGATTTAATTAAACAGAGGTATTTTGTTTCCCGTGACATTTCTGTGAGGTTTACCTTTTATGATAGAGCCATCAAAAAGAAAGGGTGGTGTTCTATATGAACATATTACAAACGACAGATTTGAAGAAATATTACGGCACCGAACCGAACATTACAAAAGCATTGGACGGTGTGACCCTATCCATTGAGAAAGGTGAATTTGTTGCCATTGTTGGTACTTCCGGCAGCGGTAAGTCTACTTTGCTGAACATGATGGGCGGGTTAGATACGCCAACTTCCGGCAGTATTGAAGTAAAAGGGAAAGAATTATCAAAGCTCAAGGATGAACAGCTTACCATCTTCCGCAGACGCAACATCGGTTTTATCTTTCAGAATTACAATCTTGTTCCTGTGCTGAATGTCTATGAAAATATCGTCCTGCCAGTGGAACTGGACGGTGATACCGTGGACAAGCGGTTTATGGATGAAGTCGTGAAAATGTTGGCTCTCGATGGGAAGCTGAACAGTATGCCTAACAATCTGTCCGGCGGCCAGCAGCAGCGTGTAGCGATTGCCCGCGCCCTTGTTTCCAAACCAGCTATTATACTTGCAGATGAACCGACAGGCAATTTGGATAGCCGGACAAGTAGTGATGTTCTTGGTTTGCTGAAAGTTACAAGTCAGAAGTTCCATCAAACGCTTGTAATGATTACCCATAACAATGAAATTGCCCAGCTTGCCGACCGAATTATCCGTATTGAGGACGGAAAAATCGCACAGTGACAGGGGGTGACATTGATGGATGATATTTTATTTGGGAACAATAATCAGGCAACAATCAATCGTCTTGCCAAAAGAAGCTACCGCGCTAATAAGCAGAGAAATGTTTTCGTTACCATCGCATTATTCTTGACCGCCTTTATGATTACATCTGTGTTTAGTTTGGGGTGCAGTTATTTTGAAACCTATCAAATGCAGCAAATTCGTGCGATGGGCACGACTGCGGATGTGGCAATTACAAGCCTCTCAGAAGAACAATATGAAGAATTGAGCCAATCCGGCTTGGTATCCGTAGTTGGTGTCAGTCAGAGATTGGGCAGCATTGATACATCTGGAATGGACGATGCCCTGCTGAGTATTACTTGGATAGACGAAACAGAATGGCAAGAACACCGTGTACCAACAATTTCGGATATACACGGAGATTATCCGCAAGCAAAAAATGAAATTATGCTCCCTACATGGGCTTTGCGTGCAATGGGGATTGATGATCCACAGATAGGGATGAATATTTCCCTTTCCTATCAGCTCGGAACAGATTATCAATACAGCTCCGATGAATTTGTTTTGTCAGGCTATTACACAGATTATTCGGCTTCGCGTGCAGGCAACCGTGGTGCTGCGTATGTTTCGGAGCTTTTTGCAACACAAACAGGGCTTCCCTTTGATAGTGTGTCTACCGCAATGATTTCTTTTTCTGATGACAGTAATGCCCTGCGATCCTGTGAAAAACTAAAACGGAAGATTTCGTTTACAGAAAGCCAGTCCTTTGAAATTGTACCTATTGCTCAGAGTAATTCCACCACCATTGTTCTTCCACTGGCTGCTATTATCGTCTTTATCATTATCAGCGGCTATTTGCTGATTTATAACATTCTGTATATCTCAATTTCAAGAGATACACAATTCTATGGACAGCTTAAAACGATAGGCACGACAAAAAGACAAATCAAGCGAATCGTGCGTTCTCAAATATTCAGAACGGCGGTGATCGGTATTCCCAGCGGCCTGATTGTCGGTGGTATTGTTTCGCTTGGACTTGTTCCGTTTGCCATGAATATAATGTACTCAGGCGATACAGACCTTGGGGAGATAGTGTCCTTTTCCCCCATTATTTTTGCGGGTGCCGCAATCTTCACATTTTTTACTGCAATCATCGGCAGCATGAAACCAGCGAAAATAGCTGCAAGTATTTCTCCTGTTGCGGCTTTACGCTATACGGAGGCAAATACAAGGAGTTACCGAGATCATAAGAGCCATAGAACAAAATTATCCCGGATGGCACGAGATAATATTTTTAGAAACCCTAAAAGCGCTGTCCTTACTTTTGCGTCCTTATTTTTAGGCTTAATATTGTTTTTGGTTTCTGCTGGTTTACTATCAAGCCTAAGTCCAGACAATTTTGTAAATCAATGGGGAGAAAGTGATTTCGCATTGACTTACAGCATTTTCGAAGAAGGAAACCTGCTCTCTGATGAAATGTTGCAGCAAGTTGCAACAATGCAGGGAATTGAAAATCTGCGCGTCACTTATTCCGCTTCACCGTGGCCCACTATGGATGTCATTTACAGCGAAAATGTATTCGGGAAATATATTGATTCCTTGGATGGCGTATCGGGTCTTGATTTTTCAAATGCGGAAACACGGAAAAACTATACAGATAATTTTTGGAGCGGCGTTTACGGAATAGATTCCAGATATATCGAAGAACTTAATAAAACGCTTGATAAGCCTATTGACTTAACAGCCTTTGAAAAGGGAGAGTTGGTGGTTTTGTCCGCTATGACGGATGATGAGGGAAACCTATTGATTCAGCCAGGGCAAGCAATCACCGTTGTCGGTGAGTCCGGAGAACTGGCCTTTACAGTGGCAACTGGCTTTCTGGACGCTGATTTTCAAAGTGGTCGAGGAAATGAGAGAGGTACTGCCCCTGATTTGTATATCAGTGAGCAGGCATTAGAGAAGTTGTCTGGAGAAACTAAAATCTTTCGGATTGCTTTTGATACTATTGATAGCAGTTATGATAAAGGGATTATGGAGCAGCTTCAATCCATTACTGCTTCGTCACCGGGCATTACGATTCTGTCACGATATGAAAAGCAGCAAGAAATGGCCGGATATTTGCTGACCTCAAGGATTATAGCCGCAGGGTTGTCCACTGTATTTTTGCTGATAGGAATTATGAATTTCATTAACACAATGGTTGTTAGTGTAAATACTCGGAAACATGAATTTGCCACACTTGAAAGTATAGGAATGACGAAAAAGCAAATTAGAAATGTATTGCTTTGGGAAGGCGGGTATTATTGGAGTATTTCTTTCCTACTGCTTGCCACACTGGGAACAGCGATATATATTCCGATATACTCAGCCTTTAGAAAAATGGTTCCTTATGCAGCTTTTCACTATCCTGTATTTTCTCTGTTGGTTGTCGCAGCTATTGTTTTACTGGTCTGCTTGGCAACTCCCGTCATAACTTTCATGCAAAATGTTAAGCAAAGCGTTGTAGAGAGACTGCGGCAGAATTAAATATTTGCGATGAAAACCGGGAGATTATTCTCCCGGTTTTTCAAATCTCACAGGTTCGTGAGATTTCAGCCCATTATTCTGTCGAAACAGCGTGTGTCGGTGACATTTCTGTGAGGATTGCTTGTTAAGATAAACGCAAAAGGAACAAGCTGCCGCACGACGGCAAAAGAAAAAAAGCCGTCGTACAGCAGCCTATCAACACGCCCATTTGAAGCGGCGGCTTTGATTTTCAGAGCC
>ERZ827423.2032-NODE-2032-length-17276-cov-5.097904_pt1 | contig 17276 bp, 13 predicted proteins | sample MGYA00519775_ERZ827423 | MGnify/ENA primary metagenome ERZ827423 (study PRJEB31778, sample SAMEA3449296) | human gut metagenome | biome: human gut; feature: human-associated habitat; material: faeces | place: United Kingdom | collected 2010/2012 ...
CATATTTCTCAATATTTGGAAGTTTTAAAAACTTATTCTCAACACATTCTAATCCCGTTCTATCTATTTTCACTCATATCACCTCTTTCATTAATGTAGTGAAACTTATTATATCAATGAAATCAAATCAAGTCAACTCAAAGCATTATCTATCTTCTCCCATTATTTGCAGTGTATGAAATGCATTCAGTAATCCATGTTGCGAATCTGGAAGCCGTTTGTTTTCTTCACTTTTCCTCATTAAACCAGAAGTTATGTGTTATTAAATGCCTGAGACAAATTCTTCTATCAGACTATTTATCAACTCCGGGTTATCTGTATTAGAATTATGCCCGGCTCCTTCAATCTATTTCAAAGGAATCCGGGTCTTTCGATGCCATATATGTATTTTCCCTCAATGAATTCATCCCTCCGAATAAGGATTTATCGCCGTATCAAAATGCCTTTCAGATAGCCATAATCAACCTGAGAAATATATGAGATCTAATATACTTCTACAAGCATTCCTCTTGCCCAATCATACTGTCCTTTATCTTCAAACTCACGGTAAAAGACTTCATTCATGATCCTGTGTCATGGAGTCTTTCACAAAAAAGTAATTGTCTCCTTTCAGTAACCATTTTCCCTTTCTTTCCTGAACACACCGTTTATCAGATCAACAAAATATTCTCCGATCCTTTTCCTGTCCAATAATCTTTAGTATAAAGAATCAGGACACTCCCAACAAGGAATGTCCCGTCTTAATCATTTACAATATTTTATCAGTATCCATTCATCCACACTACTTCACAACTCTCACACGGAATACCCCATCTATTGCCTGCAGTTTCTTAAGAATTTCTTCTGTTGCAGGGCTTTCGATGTCGAACATGGAGTAAGCAACCTCGCCCTTCGATTTATTAATCATGTTGGCAATGTTGATTCCTGCATCTCCGAAGCATGCGGAGAATTTCGTAATCATGTTGGCAATATTCTTATGGAAAATGGCAACCCGGCCTGCGGTCTCGCAGACACCCATATCACAGTTCGGATAGTTCACGGAATTCTGGATGTTACCGTTGTTTAAGTATTCCATCATTTCCTTAACAGCCATCTTCGCACAGTTATCTTCAGATTCCTCGGTAGAAGCACCCAGGTGAGGAATGACAATACATCCCTCCTGTCCTGCGGTTGTCGGGTTCGGGAAGTCGGAAACATACTTACGGATCCTGCCGTCCTTGATTCCATCCAGGATATCCTGTTCATTGCAGAGCAGATCTCTCGCAAAGTTCAGAATGATAACGCCATCCTTCATCTTGGAGATGGCATCGGCATTGATCATTCCCTTGGTAGAATCCAGTAACGGTACATGAATGGTAATGATGTCACAATTGGAATAAATATCCTCCACATTCAGTACATGCTTGACATCACGGCTTAAGTTCCATGCAGCATTTACAGACACATACGGATCATAACCATATACTTCCATACCCAGATGCTTCGCAACGTTTGCAACCTTTACACCAATGGCTCCAAGTCCGATGATACCTAACTTCTTGCCCTGGATTTCTGTACCTGCAAATTTCTTCTTTTCCTTTTCGGCAGCCTTTGCTATATCCGGATTGTCCTTATCGGATAAAACATAGTTTACACCGCCTAAAATATCACGGCTTGCAAGCAGCATACCTGCAATGACAAGCTCCTTAACACCGTTCGCATTCGCACCCGGTGTATTGAATACAACAATTCCTTCCTGTGCACAGCGGTCTAACGGAATGTTATTGGTTCCGGCACCTGCTCTTGCGATACAAAGAAGCTTTTCGTCAAACTGCATATCATGCATGACTGCGGAACGAACCAGAATACCTTCTGCATGATTCACTTCATCGGTCTTTTCAAAATCACTGGTAAAATCATTCAATCCAACCTGTGCGATCGGATTTAAGCAATAATAATTAAACATGGCTCTCTCCCCAATCTTATAAGTTTTTCGCTTCAAAATCCTTCATAAATTCTACAAGCTTCTCAACACCCTCAATCGGCATTGCATTATAGATACTTGCACGCATACCGCCAACGGTACGGTGTCCCTTTAAGTTCTCGAAGCCTGCTTCCTTAGCTTCCTTTACAAACCTGGCATCGAGCTCCTCGGAACCGGTTACGAAGGGTACGTTCATCAAAGAACGGTCTTCCTTACGGACAGTTCCCTTGAACAGCTTGCTTTCATCCAGATAATCATAGAGAATCTTTGCTTTCTTCTCATTGATCTCCTTCATCTTCTCAAGTCCGCCCATCTTCTTCAGCCACTTGAATACCTTACCACAAATATAAATTCCGTAAGCCGGAGGAGTGTTGTATAAGGAATCATTATCTGCATGAATCTTATATTTCAACATCGTCGGTGTTCCCGGTAACGTATCTTCGGTAATCAGATCCTCACGAATAATCACGATAACCACACCGGCCGGTCCGATATTCTTCTGCACGCCACCATAAATGACACCATACCTGGTAACATCTACCGGCTCAGACAGGAAACAGGAAGATACATCCGCAACAAGAGTATGTCCCTTGGTATTCGGAAGGGTCTTATACTTTGTTCCGTAAATGGTGTTGTTTTCACAAATATATACATAATCCACATCATCAGGGATCGGAAGATCTGAACAATCCGGTATGTAGGAAAAGGTCTTATCTGCAGAGGATGCTACTTCAATTGCCTCTCCATAAATCTTAGCTTCCTGATATGCCTTCTTAGCCCACTGACCGGTAACGATGTAAGCTGCCTTACGATTCTTCATGAGGTTCATGGGAATCATGGCGAACTGCTGGCTTGCACCTCCCTGAAGGAACAGTACCTTATAATTATCCGGAATATTCATCAGTTCGCGCAAATCCTTCTCTGCTTCCTTGATGATATGATCATAGGTCTTAGATCGATGGCTCATTTCCATCACGGACATACCACTTCCCTGATAATCTAACATCTCATCTGCAGCTTCTTTCAGTACTTCTTCAGGTAAAACTGCGGGACCTGCTGAAAAGTTATACACTCTGGACACTTTCTTCTCCTCCTGCTCATGCGAAATCTGAATAAATCTATCAAAAATTAATTTTATACTCTTATTTCCCATTCGTCAACCGCTTTAGCAATTTACTTTAATAAAACATTACACAGGGTGTTCCGATTTCCACCATATCATAAAGCTCTGCGACCTGATCCGTCGGTGTATTTACACAGCCATGAGACCCATTCGTCTTATAAATTTCACCGCCAAAATTCTTTCTCCAGGAAGCATCGTGAATGCCGATCGCTTTATAAACCGGAATCCAGTATTTCACGGGAGTCGCATAATCCGCGCCACGCAATATCCTGTTCCGCTGCTTATTATAAACATAGTTGGTTCCGGACGGTGTTCCACGTCCAAGGCTCGTATTTCCGGTCACCACATCGGTTTCAATTTTTAAAACGCCATCCACATAATAATACATTTTCTGCTCAGTCATATCGACTTCAATATAAGTAGGTCCAATGTCATTCTTCCCCTGATATAGTGCTTTTTGCAGGTATTCCGGTTCATGCCGTTCTGTCCTTTTCTCACAAAAAGCCTGATAGAGGTATTCCTTTTCGGTATCCCGGTCGATCAGGTTTCCGTAAATTCCACCCTCAACAATCACCTTTTCCCCACGGGTAGCCCTGAATTCACGGACAGCACCAACGGTATTGTATTCATCTGCCAGCTGATCAATAAAAGCATCGGTCTTCTCCCTGTCTGCAATGAGATCTCCGTTTTCATCAAGGAGAAAACTGCCATCCTCATCCAGTTTCATAAAGTTGCAGGTAACAGAAGCATCCACCCTCACTTCATTCTCTCCCATTATATACACAATGCCGCATTCCTGAAAAGCACGTACCTTTTCATACAGTGCAATATCCTTCTGCATCTGCTCCGTAAGGGGAAGATCTTCATAGCATCCCGCAGCCTCCAGATCCAGTTCTCCCTGAAAGCTGTCAAATGCTCTTGTAATATATTCCCTTGTCTTCTCTTCATTTAACACATGGGATCTTTCATTTAACAGATAATACCCCTGAGGACCTTTGCAGAGCTTTACTCTGCGGTTTTCCGGACGGATTCCGGTAAAGAATGGGAGCCTGGCTACTTTTTCATCAAATGTCTCTACCTGATAAGAAACCACCGGAAGGATTTCATGATTATTCTTTTCTCCCAGCATATTGTCAATCCATAGAAACGGACTTTGCTTCTCATAAAAAGCCTTAAGCCCCGGGAGATAATCCATTAAAAGAGAAACCTCCTGTGCCGAAATCATATAGCTCTTACCATCACTGTCTATAATGGTAAGTCCCGGATAGGAGGATTCTTCCTGTAATTCCTCATTGACCTCATCCAGGGTTTTACCAGTACAGTAGACACCATTAATCCATGTATTGTAGGAAAAGCCATCCCTGTAATAAAATGCCAGTCCCAGATACATGCACAAAACCGATATGATAATAACCAGAATTCCAATTCCGAATCCCTTAGCCAATGCCTTATTCATGCAGTATACTCCCTAAAAATAAGGACCTTCCTGTAAAATATTCCGGAAAGTCCCCACTTAGAACTTCTTTTGTTAACTCCTGCTGAAAGCTTCACAGCTCCACCATAGTAACAGGTCAGCCATGCTCATTCATAAGCTGCCGGATTGTACCGATTGGCTGACAAAAATACGTGTTTTCCGGCAACTTATTTCATGTCGGATGCGTCAAATGCTTCGCTGATCGGTGCTCCGGCAGGAACCATCGGGAACACCTTGTCATCCTCTGGAATAATGCATTCAATCAGAACCGGTCTCTTTAAATCAATAGCCTTCTGAATGGCAGCATCCACTTCTTCCTTCTTCGATACCCGGATTGCTTCACAGCCAAGCCCCTTCGCAACCATGCAGTAATCTACCTGCTCACTTAACACAGTCTGGGAATAACGCTTACCATAAAAGAGCGTCTGCCACTGACGTACCATACCAAGCACATGATTGTTGATCACCACTTCAATAATCGGGATATTATAATGACTTGCCGTTGCAAGCTCATTCATATTCATACGGAAGCAGCCATCACCTGCAATATTAATGCAGATCTTATCCGGCTGTCCAAGCTGTGCTCCAATACAGGCGCCAAGGCCATATCCCATCGTTCCAAGTCCACCGGAGGAAAGGAAGGTTCTCGGCATGGTATAGGTATAATACTGGGATGCCCACATCTGATGCTGTCCGACATCTGTTGTAATAATGGCCTCACCCTTGGTAATACGGTCAATTTCCTGCATGATGTACGGACAGGATAATTCTGAAGGATCATAGGAAAGCGGATACTTTTCTTTCAGTTCCTCAATATGTGCCATCCATTCGGTATGCTGCTGTTTAGGCAGCTTTTCATTGATTTTTGTCAGAATTTCCTTTAGATCACCGACTACGGAAGCGGTTGTTTTAATATTCTTATCAATTTCTGCAGCATCAATATCAATATGTAAAATCTTTGCCCCGGAAGCAAACTTTGCTGCATTTCCAACGACACGGTCCGAAAAGCGCGCTCCCAGTGCTATCAGAAGATCACATTCACTGACACCAAAATTCGATGCTTTCGTTCCATGCATACCAATCATACCGGTATATTTCGGATCATGTCCATCCATGACACCCTTTCCCATCAGGGTATCACATACAGGAGTATCCAGAATTTCTGCAAGCTCACGTACTTCCTTATAAGCTTCGGAAATCACGGCACCACCACCGACATAGATAAACGGTCTCTGTGCTGCCTTCATTAAGGTAATCGCCTGCTCAATATCTGCATCGGTATATTTACAGGGATTCTTAAAAGGAAGAGGCTCCCTCTTTTCATATTCGCAGGTGTTGGCGGTTACATCCTTGGTAATATCTACAAGCACAGGTCCCGGTCTTCCTTCCCTGGCAATCCGGAAGGCCTTACGGATTGTATCAGCCAGTTTCGTAACATCCTTTACAATATAGCCATGCTTCGTGATCGGCATAGTCACACCGGCAATATCCACCTCCTGGAAGGTATCCTTGCCAAGTAAAGGAAGGTTTACGTTACAGGTAATGGCAACGACCGGTACAGAATCCATATAAGCGGTTGCAATACCGGTTACAAGGTTGGTAGCTCCCGGTCCGCTTGTTGCAAGACACACGCCGACTCTTCCGGTCGCTCTTGCATAACCGTCTGCGGCATGGGCCGCACCCTGCTCATGGGAGGTCAGTATATGACGGATTTCATCAGAATGCTTATATAAAGCATCATACACATTCAGAATGGTTCCGCCCGGATAACCAAATACCGTATCTACTCCCTGTTCCTTTAAACATTCAACAACAATTTCAGCTCCCGTCAACTGCATGGAAGTCTCCTCCTTATATCAGAATAAATTCTTCAAAACCCTCGATATGATCTCACAATCTGTATTTCTTATCTCTATTTTTTAGGTACCTCTAAGATTGCTCCACGGTTTCCGCTGGTTACCAGTTCACGGTATCTGGAAAGATACCCTGTGGTTACCCTGGGTTCTCTTGGCTGCCACTTTGCTCTTCGCTTAGCTAATTCTTCGTCCGATACCTTCATGTTGAGAGTATTTTCCGGAATATTGATACTGATGATATCTCCCTCTTCCACAAGGGCAATCGGTCCACCAACAGCTGCTTCCGGAGAAACATGTCCGATGGATGCACCACGGGATGCACCGGAGAATCGTCCGTCTGTGATTAATGCTACGGAGGATCCAAGTCCCATTCCTGCGATGGCAGAGGTCGGATTCAGCATTTCACGCATACCGGGACCGCCCTTCGGTCCTTCGTAACGGATTACAACGACATCACCTGCTACAATTTTACCACCCTTAATGGCTGCAATCGCATCCTCTTCACAGTCAAACACTCTGGCAGGGCCTTCATGTACCATCATTTCAGGTACAACTGCAGAACGCTTTACCACACCGGAATCCGGTGCGAGATTTCCCTTTAATACAGCGATACCACCGGTTGCAGAATACGGATTGTCAATCGGCCGGATAACTTCCGGATTCCGGTTTTCCGCATTGGCAATATTCTCGCCTACGGTCTTGCCGGTTACCGTAAGAAGATCGGTATAAAGAAGATCCTTCCCGGTTAATTCCTTCATTACTGCATATACACCACCGGCCTCATTCAAGTCTTCCATATAGGTCGGACCTGCAGGTGCCAGATGACAGAGGTTCGGTGTCTTTGCGGATAATTCATTAGCAATATCCAGGTTTAATTCCACGCCTGCTTCATGTGCAATCGCAGGAAGATGAAGCATGGAGTTCGTGGAACATCCCAGTGCCATATCTACGGTAAGGGCATTCATGAATGCTTTTTCGGTCATAATGTCTCTCGGACAGATATTGTTCTTAACAAGCTCCATGATCTGCATTCCGGCATGCTTTGCAAGACGGATTCTTTCGGAATATACGGCAGGAATCGTACCATTTCCGCGAAACCCCATACCAAGCGCTTCCGTCAGGCAGTTCATGGAGTTTGCGGTATACATTCCGGAGCAGGATCCACAGGTTGGGCAGACCTTTTCTTCGAACTCAGAAAGCTCGTCCATGGTCATCGTTCCGGCAGCAACGCTTCCAACTGCCTCAAACATCGAGGATAAGCTTCTCTTACAGCCATGTACATGTCCTGCAAGCATCGGTCCGCCGGATACAAAAATGGTCGGAATATTGACTCTGGCAGCAGCCATTAAAAGTCCCGGTACATTCTTATCACAGTTCGGGATGCAGACCAGTCCGTCAAACCCATGTGCCATTGCCATACACTCTGTGGAATCGGCAATCAGATCTCTCGTTACCAGAGAGTACTTCATTCCGATATGTCCCATGGCAATTCCGTCACATACTGCAATGGCCGGAAATACCACCGGTGTTCCACCTGCCATGGCAACACCCATTTTTACTGCTTCCGTAATCTTATCCAGATTCATATGCCCCGGTACAATTTCATTATAGGAATTCACAATACCAATTAAGGGACGGCGGCGTTCTTCCTCCGTATATCCCAATGCATTAAACAGACTTCTGTGGGGAGCCTGTGCGGTTCCTGTCTTAACAGAATCACTTCTCATCTCTTATCCTCCTAAACCAATCATATTATCTGTCTCAGTAATCCTTCATCCGTAACTGTTCAGTACCTTCACAGTTACGATGCAAAATCCATTCCAAATCGGCTTCGCCGATGGGATTTTGCATTACTGAATCATTTTCTTACGGTCTTGGCAGTAAATGCTTCGACCTGTACTGAATAGTTACCTTCATCCATACTCATTCGCAGATTGCCGGAATGTATGGGAATGACTGAACTGTTATCTATTCTATTTCTGCTGCAAGGAGATCTCCCATCTTTGTACAGCCTACCAGAGTACATCCCTCTGACATAATATCAGAGGTACGATATCCCTTTTTCAGGATCTCTTTAACCGCCTTTTCCATGGCATCGGCTTCCCGATCAAGGTCAAAGGTAAAACGAAGCATCATGGCCGCGGATAAAACCGTTGCAATCGGATTTGCGATGTCCTTTCCCGCAATATCCGGTGCAGAGCCGTGGCTCGGTTCATACAGGCCAAACTTTGTATCATTTAAGGATGCGGAAGACAGCATTCCGATGGAACCGGTTACCATACTTGCTTCATCGGACAAAATATCTCCGAACATGTTCTCGGTAAGGATCACATCAAACTGTGCCGGATCCTTCACAAGCTGCATCGCACAGTTATCTACCAGCATATGTTCCAAAGCAACCTCAGGGTAATCCTTTGCAACCTCTTCTACCACCTTGCGCCACAATCTGGAAGAATCCAGTACATTTGCCTTATCAACACTGGTTACCTTCTTTCTTCTCTTCATTGCAATGTCAAAGCCCTTAATTGCAATCCGGCGGATTTCATTTTCATCATAGGTCAATGTGTCTACCGCTTTACGGATACCGTTTTCTTCAGTGGTGTGACGTTCTCCAAAATAAAGACCGCCGGTCAGCTCTCTCATAATCATCATATCAAATCCGGCATCACTGATTTCCTTCTTTAACGGACATGCATCCGAAAGCTCCGGATAAAGAAGAGCCGGACGTAAATTAGCAAACAGATTCAGGGACTTACGAAGCTTTAAAAGTCCTGCTTCCGGTCTTAACTCCGGCGCCAGCTTATACCAGGGAGAGGTTGTTGTATTTCCTCCGATGGAGCCCATCAGTACGGCATCGGAAGCTTTCGCTGCCGCAATAGCCTCATCCGTAAGTGGAACGCCACAGGCATCAATCGAGGCACCCCCCATTAAAACATCCGTATACACAATCTCATGTCCATAGCATTGGGCCACGCGGTTCAATACCTTCTGTGCCTGGGTAACAATTTCCGGTCCAATTCCATCACCTTTGATGCAAGCGATATTCAATTTCATAACACACTCTCCTCATATAATATTTTCTCGTGATTATTCAAAAATGATCTACGGGATCATTTTTGAATATACATGGTGACAAAAAAAGTGAGGCGCTGCCGCGCCTCACTCTTTATTTATTCTGCATCAGCTTTTTCGATCTGAGTAATTGCAGATTTCTGCATGGGGATACGGCAGTTCTTGTTATTACCAAATTCCACGATGACTGTGTCGTCCGTAATGTCAATGACAATCCCATAAAAACCACTTGTTGTCAGTACGCAGTCCCCACATTCCAATGTTGAGAGCATTGCCTGATGTTTCTTCTGTTCCTTCTTCTGTGGACGAATCATAAAGAAATACATAAATCCAATTATAATCACGAACCATGCGATCAAAGGAATGATTGCTGCAATACCGGTAGCACCTTCTGCTGCAGCACCTGTTGCTGTCAATAAAATACCCATTGTTGTTCCTCCATAAATTTACTTGTTTATACATCATACACGGTTTGACCCATACCGTCAAGTTTCCGCTTCTTATATGTCTTAAATTCTCCCCTGTCAAGTGCGTCCCGGATCTCCTCCATCATCGTATTGTAGAAATACAGATTATGAAGCACACAAAGGCGCATGCCGAGCATTTCCTTCGCCTTTAAAAGATGGCGGATATAAGCCCTTGAATATCTCCTGCAGGCAGGACACTGACATCCTTCTTCAATCGGACGGGAATCCAGTTCATACTTTGCATTAAAGAGGTTGATCTTGCCCTGATTCGTATAAAGATGTCCGTGACGGCCATTTCTCGTCGGATATACGCAGTCAAAAAAGTCTACACCACGGTCTACCCCCTCCAGGATATTGGCCGGGGTCCCGACTCCCATCAGATAGGTTGGCTTATTCACCGGTAAATATGGAACAGTTTCTTCAAGAATATGATACATCTCTTCATGTGTCTCGCCGACTGCCAGTCCCCCGATTGCATAACCATCCAGATCAAGCTCTGCAATCCGCCTGGCATGTTCCACACGGATATCACTGAACACGGCTCCCTGATTGATTCCAAACAGCATCTGTCGCTTATTAATGGTATCCTCCAGACTGTTTAAACGCTGCATTTCTTTCTGGCATCGGATAAGCCATCTTGTCGTCCGGTCAACGGAATTCTGTACATAGGTCCGGTCAGCACGGCTCGATGGACATTCATCGAATGCCATGGCAATCGTGGAAGCCAGATTGGACTGGATCTGCATACTCTCCTCCGGTCCCATAAAAATCTTATGTCCGTCAATGTGGGACTGGAAATAAACACCCTCTTCTTTAATCTTACGTAAGGAAGCTAAAGAAAACACCTGAAAGCCGCCGGAATCCGTAAGGATTGGTTTGTTCCACGACATAAACTTATGAAGTCCTCCAAGCTGCTTAATCACCTGATCTCCCGGACGCACATGCAGATGATACGTGTTCGACAGTTCCACCTGCGTCTTAATTCCTTCCAGATCTTCCGTGGAAACAGCGCCTTTAATAGCTGCCACAGTTCCGACATTCATAAAAACCGGAGTCTGGATCACCCCATGCGGAGTCGTAAATTCTCCACGCTTGGCTCTTCCCTCCTGTTTAAGTAAACGATACATAATTCTTCTTAAACCTTTCTATTTCTTTCATTTAACATTTCTAATTAAAATATTAAGCAATGCTTCTATAAAAAATAATACCAATAGCAATTACAGGCATATTACAAATATTGATCCCAGAACTCTTCAAGACACAGTCCCTGCTCCATAATAATGGCTGCCGCATCCTTTCCGACATACCGGAAATGCCACGGTTCATATTCAATACTGGTAATGTACTCTTTGCCCTTAGGATAACGCAGGATAAATCCATATTCACTGCAATGCTCCGACAACCAGATTCCGGCATCCGTATTCCCGAATCCTTCATCCAGAAGCTGATAGGTGTCACAGACAATATCAATTGCCAGTCCCACCTGATGCTCACTTGCTCCCGGCAGCGTAACCGCCTGGGATGCAACCTTATATGCATCCAGATAAGACATTCCTTTATTCATATAATTCACAATTTTACGATCAAATAACACTTCCTGATACTTAAGATCACGGTAAGGGGAACAGATAGCCAGATTCACACCATCCTTCTTGGCATCCTGCATCATGGATAGCAGTTCTTCAATGATCCTCTCATCACACTTCATGGTTCCCTTCATCGTCTTGATATTACCAAGGGTAAAGGTGTAATTCTCCGGAATCGGATGCTGCTTGTTAATCAGCATGATCTTCCAGTCCTTCACATCAAATTTGATCTCTTCAGCCTGCTCCTTTGCTATATCTGCTGTTTCCTTCTGCTCTTCCGTCTTCATAAGAAGATCCTGATTTTCATTTAAGATATCATCCACGGAATACTTATCCGTCTGCTCCAGATTATGATAATCCGTATCGTCAAAGCCTTCGGCTTCCTGTAAGAGCTCTTCCGTTGTAAACTCCTGACTTTCTGTTTCCATCCCACGTGCAGGGATGATACCCGGTTCATCTTCCGCAGGAAGAAGCGGCTCTTCTTCTGAAATAAATCCCCTGTCCATATAAAATACCGGATAAGCAAAGCTGTTCCCTGTAAAAAAACAGCATAGAATGAATAATGCACAGGCAAACCGCTTTCCGCCTGTACGGCAATACTCTGCGAACCGGAAAATCAGCATGGAAACTGCCAGGCCAATCATTGCAAAAACACGAAGAACTGAGTTTTTCTGACCTAATTTAATAAAAAAATCTCTTGTCCTCTCCCGAAAATTCTTTTTCATTGTTCATCCCCATCTTTGGTATACATAACTATATTACATAAAACCTTAATTTTTTACAATAGAAACTTGTCAGTTATTCTGTTTTTTTATATACTGTATCTGTTTAAATATGAAAATTCTACAGAAATCATACAGAAAAGATGAGGATAATACCTATGGCAGGATCAACTTTCGGAACTTTATTTTCGATTACTACCTTCGGGGAATCCCACGGTGAAGCGCTTGGCGTTGTCATTGACGGATGTCCCGCAGGATTAACCCTTACCCCTTTGGATATCCAGGCATTCTTAGACCGGCGTAAGCCCGGACAGAGTGCCATTTCCACTCCACGCAAGGAAGCAGATGCCGTTCAGATTCTCTCCGGCGTTTTTGAAGGAAAGACGACCGGCACACCGATTGCACTTCTCGTCCCCAATACGTCCCAGCGTTCTTCGGATTACAGTCAGATTGCCAACTGCTACCGCCCCGGGCATGCGGATTATACCTATGATACGAAGTATGGCTTCCGTGATTACCGCGGCGGTGGCCGCTCTTCCGGACGCGAGACTATCGGACGTGTAGCTGCGGGTGCAATTGCCTCCAAAATATTAAATGAGATGGGAATTCATATTCTAGCCTACACACGTTCCATTGGACCGGTTACCATTTCCATGGATCAATTCAACGAAGAGGCTATCCGGAATACCGCGACCTGTATGCCGGATTATTCTGCCGATGAGCAGGCACTTACCTATTTACAGGAATGCATGCACCGTCAGGACTCTGCAGGAGGCGTCATCGAATGTCAGGTTACCGGAGTTCCCGCCGGAATCGGTGATCCTGTTTTTGAAAAGCTCGATGCAAATCTTTCCAAAGCAGTCATGTCAATCGGCGCTGTGAAAGCCGTAGAAATCGGGGATGGCATTGCTGTTTCGAAAAGCTGTGGTTCCGAAAACAACGACCACTTTGAAATCCGCGATGGCAGAATTGTTAAAAAAACAAATCACGCCGGCGGTATTCTCGGTGGAATCAGTGATGGCTCCACCATCGTACTGCGCGCCCACGTAAAGCCGACCCCTTCCATCTTTTCCGAGCAGGATACGGTAAATAATCAGAGGGAAGAAATAAAAATAGCAATCCGTGGACGCCACGATCCGGTAATTGTTCCCCGTGCGGTTGTCGTGGTCGAATCCATGATTGCCATCACCTTATTAGATGAAATGATGAAAAATATGAGCTCCCGTCTCAATGACCTGAAAACCTATTACGCCATTTTAAAAGACGAGAGCTGCTGATAGTTACTCTTATTTTAATTCATTCTGTTTATGAAATTCATATACTATTCCGGAAGCTTATAAAAAATGATGCAGTTCGGGCGGTCTACCTTGATCTCCTTCCCGTTCATAACCAGTGTCTTATCCTTTACATTCACAGTAAAGAACGTCATGGTATCCGATTCATGATTCAACGATACCAGATGCCGGTTATCCGGGAACAGGGCTGCATCCTTCGGATAATCCCCACTGACCGGCAGACAGAAAATCTTGGTCAGCATTCCTGTTTTATGATCAATTGAATAAAGAATGACGCTGTTGTCTCCTGCGTTGGAGCTTACCATATATTTAAAGTCTTCAGAAAGATTTAAACCGCTTGCTGCCGTTCCTCCTGCATGATATTCATTCACGGTTGAAATATTCTGGATCTTATCAAAAACCGGAAGATCATGTTCATCCAGATAGTAATGATAAACATCAATGTAATTCTTAAGTTCATGTACAATATAAAGGAATCTTCCGTCCTTGCTGAACTTCATATGTCTCGGTGCTGATTCCTGTTCACTGCGGATGATATCCACCTGACGAAGCTTTCCGGTATGGTGGTTCAGCTCATATACCACGATATGATCCAGTCCCAGATCTGCAGCACATAAGAACCGGTTATCCCTCGTCATCTTCACGCAGTTGATGTGGGGACGGAAATTGCGCTCCGCAATACTGCCAAGTCCCTTATGGAAAATCTCCTCGGTAATCTCTCCGATCGAACCATCCTCTTCTACACGGAGTACCGTAAGCTTCGCATCATGGTAACCTGCCACAAAAAGGAACCTGTCCTCATAATCGGTAGAAAGGTAACATCCCCTCATTCCGTTGATGGATGCACGGTTGATTGCCTTAAGGCTTCCATCCTTCTGAATCTCATAAGATTCTACTCCAAAATCTGTGATTGAATACAGATACTTCTGATTATGCGAAATCGTCACATAAGAAGAATTCGTAATCTCCACCTGATCCTTCTCGGTCATTCTGCCGTTTTCCATATCCACATCATAGATCCGGATACCGAAATTACTCTTATTTCCCCAGGTATAGCTGGAGACATATGCTACATATTTATCCTTGTCCATAATCTTCCCTTGCCTTGTCCGGTAACGAGTTCCTGATCCAAATTCATTACCTGTTATTTAATTGTACGTAACTATGTTTGATTCTACCATAAGTTATTTCTTTAAACAAGATAAGGAAAAGATATTGACATTAGAAATCTATCTTGTATAATAATCATCAGTGTTTAGTAACACTAAACTTTTTGTTTACTTTTTGTTTGATGATACAGAGGCGGATATTAATGAATAACACAACCAAAATCGGAACGAAAATCAAGGATCTCCGCATCCAGAAGGGACTCACCCAGGAGGAACTGGCAGACCGCTGTGAATTATCCAAGGGCTTCATCTCACAGCTGGAACGGGATTTAACCTCTCCCTCCATCGCAACCTTACTTGATATTCTCACCTGCCTTGGAACAGATCTGAAGGACTTCTTTAATGATTCCGAAGACAATCAGATTGCCTTTAAGGAAGCTGACTACTTTGAGAAAATTGATGAAGAACTTCATAACAAAATTGAATGGATTATCCCAAACGCACAGAAAAATATGATGGAGCCGATCCGTTTATCACTTTCCCCCGGCGGCTCGACCTACCCGGATAATCCCCATGAAGGTGAAGAATTCGGATATGTGCTGCTAGGAAGCATCACCCTTGTTTTAGGGAAACGCAGAATCAAGGTCAAAAAAGGGGAATCCTTTTATTTCAAGGCCGATTCCACCCATTATATACAGGCAGGTCAGAAAACCGGTGCTGTTCTCATCTGGGTCAGCACACCGCCCAGCTTTTAACTGACAGAAAAGGAGCTTACCATGAACAAAGTATTAATTGACTTAAAAAACATCAGCAAAACCTTCGACGACCAGCTGGTTCTCGATGACCTGAATCTTTATATCCGGGAGAATGAATTTCTGACGCTCTTAGGCCCAAGTGGCTGTGGTAAGACAACCACTTTGCGTATTCTTGGCGGCTTTGAAACACCGGATACTGGCTGTGTCATCTTTGACGATAAGGATATCACCAAGCTTCCGCCCAACAAACGTCAGTTAAATACCGTATTCCAGAGATATGCCCTCTTTCCTCACATGACGATTGAAGAGAACATTGCTTTCGGCTTGAAAATCAAGGGCAAATCAAAAAGCTATATTGATGATAAAATCAAATATGCCTTAAAGCTCGTAAATTTAGATGGCTACGGGCATCGTATGCCGGATTCCTTAAGTGGCGGACAGCAGCAGCGTATTGCCATAGCCCGTGCGATTGTAAATGAACCCAAGGTACTTCTGCTTGATGAGCCTTTAGGTGCGCTTGACTTAAAGCTTCGTCAGGATATGCAGTATGAGTTGATGCGTTTGAAAGAAGAACTGGGAATCACTTTTATTTATATTACACATGACCAGGAAGAAGCACTTACCATGTCTGATAAGATTATCGTTATGAATAAAGGGTACATCCAGCAGATGGGAACACCGGAAGACATTTATAATGAGCCGGAAAATGCATTCGTTGCCGACTTTATCGGAGACAGCAATATCATTGACGGTGTCATGATTGAGGATAAATTAGTCAGCTTCTTAGGCATCAAGCACGAATGTGTCGACACCGGTTTTGGTAATAATAAACCGGTAGACGTAGTCATCCGCCCGGAAGATATTGAGATTGTAGAAGCCGGCACCGGTTTTATGGATGGTGATATTACTTCTGTTATCTTCAAGGGTGTCCACTATGAAATCGAAATTATGGCTGGCGGCTATGAATGGCTTGTTCATACCACCAAATATTTTGAAACCGGAAGCCATGTAGGAATGAAGGTAATCCCTTTCAATATCCAGATTATGCATAAACCGGAATCCAGTGACGAAAAGGCGGTGGAACTCGATGCATAATGCCAGAAAAAGACTTTTAGCCGGACCTTATCTGGTCTGGATTATTGGATTTACTGTACTTCCGATTCTGATGATATTATATTACGCATTCACCAACAGTGACGGTGGTTTTACCTGGGCAAATATTGCTGCAATTGCAGACCCGGTACATATAAAAGCACTCCTGCTTTCCTTGAAGCTTGGTATCTTATGTACGGTTGTCTGTCTCCTGCTCTCCTACCCGCTTGCCATGATATTAAACAGTCTTCATATCAAGCATCAGAGCTTTGTGGTATTTATCTTCGTCCTGCCAATGTGGATGAACTTCATGCTGCGTATTTTAGCATGGCAGATGTTACTTTCCAATAATGGAATTATCAATGGATTCCTTTCCATTTTTGGCATCCCGAAGCTTCATATGTTAAATACCCAGGGAGCCGTTGTATTTGGCATGATTTATGATTTTCTTCCATTTATGATTATGCCGATTTACAATTCCATAGTACGTATCCGCAAGGAAACAATAGATGCGGCAAGGGATTTAGGTGCCAACAGTTTTATCACCTTCTTCCGTATCATTCTGCCGCTTACTGTGCCTGGAATTGTCAGTGGAATTATTATGGTATTCGTACCGGCACTTACCTCCTTTGTTATTTCAGACCTTTTAGGCGGAGGTAAAGTACTTCTCATTGGAAATGTTATTGAGCAGTCCTTCATGCAGGGTTCCTACTGGAATTTAGGTTCCGGACTTTCCAGTGTACTTATGCTTTTTGTATTAAT
>ERZ827423.2043-NODE-2043-length-17111-cov-3.760729_pt1 | contig 17111 bp, 20 predicted proteins | sample MGYA00519775_ERZ827423 | MGnify/ENA primary metagenome ERZ827423 (study PRJEB31778, sample SAMEA3449296) | human gut metagenome | biome: human gut; feature: human-associated habitat; material: faeces | place: United Kingdom | collected 2010/2012 ...
CCATATAGACCCGGATGAGGCGCTTGTCCTCCGGCAGCTTCATGCTGGCCTCAATGGCGTTGTCGAAGAGATTGCCGAGGATGCAGCAGAGATCGATCTCCGAGGACTTCAGCCGGACGGGGATGTGGGCATCCGCCGCTACCTCAATGCCCTTTGCCTTTGCAAGGGAGATTTTGGAGTTCAAGATGGCGTCGGTCATGGGATTGCCGGTCTTGATGACCGTGTCCACGGTTTGCAGATCGGTGTCCAGCAGGTCGAGGTAGTTTCGGATGGCGTCCCAATCTCCCGCGGCAGCGTAAGCCTTCATGGTCTGAATATGGTTGCGGTAGTCATGCCGCCAGCCGCGGATCTGGCGGTACATGTTGTCTACCTCCCGGTAATGCGTTTCGATCAGCTCCTGCTGATAGGAGGCAATCTGCTTTTCGATCTTCCTTGAAAACAATCCCATACGCTTTACCTCATGTTGATAATCGCCCGGTTGACGCCCTCATATGCGCCCCGCGGCAGCGGGATAGCTGTTCCGTCATTCAGCCGGATCTCTGCCCTGGTCACACGGCTGATCTGCGTCAGGTTTACAAGCGCAGAACGCCCCACACGATAAAATCGCTCATCAAGCTGCTTTTCAAGCTCGCCCAATGTCATCTTTACCGTCACATCTGTCAGCGCATGAACGGTCACATAGTTGCCGATCACGTCTGCGTAACGGATCTGATAAATCGGCACACGTACCATTTCGCCGCTGACCTCAAAGTTCAAAACCCGTTCGTTCTTCGCCAGCTTCTCTGCGGCACGATCCAGCACCAAGCAGAGCTTTTCTTCCTTCACGGGCTTCATCAGATAGTGGAGAGCCGCCACCTCGTAGCCCTCCGAAATGTAATCGGAATAGCCGGTGATAAATATGATCTGCACCGTATCGTTGCTTTTGCGAAGCTCCTTTGCCATCGTAACGCCGTCCATGGCGCCCATTTCAATATCCAGCAGGAGAATGTCATAGTCACTTTCCCCGGCATAGCGGAACAGGAAGCTCTCGGCGGAGGGAAAACCATCGATTTGCACCTCATGACCGGCGGCCGATGCCCAAGAGCGCACCATATCCATAATATACCGTCTGTCCGCATCAGAGTCATCGCAGATCGCAACTTTGTACTTCATGTTCTCACCAACTTTCAATCGTATGCAAAATCATTATATCACAACAGCGCAAGCGGTTCCACGCCGTTCTTGCATGGGAAAGCATATACAAACGACTCAACCCTATCGTGGCCGAGAAATCCTCCTTCTTCCGGCGATTGCTCCTCATCCCGTTTTTTAGTATTCGCATTTTTGTTGGTCACGCAGGAATTGCAGCCATTATCTCGGGAAACCGATGGAGCTGTAATAGATAAAAATGAACCCGCCGGTCGAGTGATCGGAGGGCGATGCTTATAATATCGCTTATACCATAGAATCCATTTCAACGCCGGTTTATTTGCGGATGATAACAAAAGGCCACAGTATTCCTTTGCTTCATCGATCAAATCTCTTACGCGCATACTGTAATAAAGTCCGTTCATCTTCTCTGCCATCTATCAAAAAACTGTGACGCAGTTTAATGTGATTCCACTCGCGTTTCCTCCTATAATTCAATGTACCCATTGATCTTGTCAACGAGTAACCCCTCATTGTAATGATAATCCGGATAATTTCTCGGGAATAGCTCATCTATTTCCGGCTTGGGTAAATCGCATCTGTGCCTGATCACATAGTCTATTGCATAGGCATATTCACTGACAAAAGCCTGCTCACTCATACATACTATCATCGGGCATACCAAGTCTGCTATCTGCCAAATCATTTTATGAATCAGTTCAGCTTCAGTCTCCGAAACTCCGTATTCCTTAATTCTACAGTAAACCTCTTCAGGGAATTCCGCACGACTCTCAAAAATAGATTCTTTGTACTTTTGTGTGGGCAGTTTCCTATAAACTCCGTCGGCACCCCTATAAACCAAGCATGAAATCCTTTCTAAATAATTAGCAGTCACAAGTACCTGAATCATATAATCGTTGCTGTCAACATCATATGTAAAACATCTCAACAATGAAAAAATTGCGGCAGTGCCGCTTTTCGATACTTCATTTTTAAGTGCCTGATATAAGGTCGGTACCTGCCCATAATGTAAGTCGGTATATTTCGTTCTCATTTCTGCATCTCTTTTATGCGATATAATCTATCATTTCCGTCTGGAGATCCCGTCTTGAAGCATTCGTTGTTTGCAAGCATTTCGTCAAAAGATACAGGCTCAAAACCGTTAATATCTGCACCTGCATTCAGTAGACGCGGATTGTTTCGGATAACAGACCAATAAGGAGCATTCGTATTATTATGGATATGTCCGTGAATCATATAGCTTTTCAGCTCATGCTTCCAACACATCACTGGATAATGACAAAGCACGAGCTTGTGTTTGCCGTCCGAAATCTCTATGAGATGGTCAACCGAAAGAAAATGGTGCGATGCATCCACCTCTTTTAACCAACCGCCGTCATGGTTTCCGACAACGAGCCTTTTCTTGCCGTTCAGTTGCTTTAGGACGTTGTCGGGATAAGAGGAATACTGTTCTCTGCATACCCGGCCATGATGATTTGATGATAAGCGCGGGCGAAAAGCGCCGGGTCGATTTCATCCTTCAGAAAATTACTGAGTGCAATCAGCGTTCTATTTGAGCCGGTTAGATCCTTATTATAGAATTCCAGATCCATATAGTTTGACATGCACTCACCGTAAATGCTGCCATCCTCATTCAGAAAAAATCCTCCGGCACACATATCGGAAGAATCGCCATCTTTCCTGATATTCTCTTTCGTCTTATCGCTTTCGATACCATCAACGCAAACTCCGGTTGTCACAAACGGGCCGGCACAGAAGCCCTCCGGTTGATCCGGATTCCATGCAATATCGCCCTTTTGAAACGGCGTCGGAAATTCAAACCACAGACCGTCAAAAACACCTCCAAATAAGACCCATTCCTTATCACTGTCGATGCGTCCGGGATCAAGACGCAAAAACTCAAATGACGAATTGAGATACGCAATTTGCCGCGATTCCAACCTGTCTATCTGCATTTTTGTGCATTGAATGGAGGTAACATCTTCCTCCGATTCCATAATGCTTTCATGCAATGCATTGAGGCAGGAAAACACCGTGTCCCACCCGTTTTCCGTGCCGTCCTCGTAAATATATTTGAACTTGTAGACAAACGGCTTGTCATCGTTAAATGTGTCGGCATGTCTCTCATCGCAGAACTCGTTCATATACTTATCTTCAAGCGTCATATAAAGCCTCAGAAACGCATGAAGGCTGTCCTGCGCAACGGTATTCAGGCGTTTCTCTATCGGGCAATCCGGCATTGTTTCGATCAGTTCGTTCCACGCTTTATGCTTTTCGTCAATAGTCGCATCATGGCACTGATAAATCAACCATGCAGTTTCAAGAGAATTGAATTCATACCTGATACTCCTGATGTGTTCTCTGATATCCTTGGAATTGATAAATCTAAATATATCCATCTGTTTCACTCCACATATATTTCTTCCATAGTATCAAGACAAATACAACCGAGAGGATTGCCAAATACGGCGCCGCAATCAATGGCTATGTGATTATTTCCTTTCCAGATTCGTCCTGCATATTCCGGATCGATAAAGCCGGTGGGGATATGACCTGTAATAATGATCGTGTCTTCAAAATACATCTTTTCATACTCCGGCTCACCTGTGATGAAATCTGAGAATCGACAGTTAACAAAATTGAGCATTTTTGACTTTTTCGGAACCGTATGTGCAAGGAAAAACTTCTGCCCTCTGACTGTAAGCTCTTCAAATAGTGGCAGCGAGTTAAGATAACCCAGAACTGCACGCTGTTTGCTTTCGTCCAATTTCAGAAACTCCCTATATGTTTCGCTTCCACCGTCAGAAAGCCACAACCTGAATACCTCTTCTATCCCATCCGTAAAATAGCCGTCATAACGAAGTGCATAGTTTCCCAGAAAAAACTGCGCACAGTGATCGTGATTTCCTCTACAGGAAAACACATTTTTTCGGTTGATGAGATCCAATAAAATCTTCATTCCCTCGCTGCCGCGATCCACAATGTCTCCGAGAATGTACAAAGAATCATCGGAAGTCAATCGTTCAAGAAGCTTCCTATACTTGTCATAGCACCCATGCAGGTCTGACACCGCATATATCACATGTAACCTCTCCTTTTTGATCTGCTTTGCTATTATGATACAATAACATATGCACCAAAAGCGGTACATATAAACCGATAGAATAAAGTTATAAAACAAGTAGTGAAAGGTTCATATTTGGCTATACAAAACGCCACGAGTTATGGTATAATATATAAAATGTTGAGAAAGGGTGAGTAAAAATGGATGAATTGACGAAAAGCAGAACGCTCGAAGCAAAAGAATTGGTCAAACAATATCTGAAGAAGAAATGTCCTGATGATCAGTTTTCAGATGAAGATTTGGAATTTCTGGCGAGGTTTTCTGTGAAAAAGGAACCGAAAGAAAGAGAAATACTGAAAGAACTCGGCCTTATCAGCGGCAAGGACACGGTACAAGGCTACTATGCCAACCATAAATCTGTTAAAAATGCAAAGGATTGTATCCAAGCAATCTACGAGCGTTTTAACATCAAAAGAAATAGCCAAAAGAAAAAGGAACACCCCGTAGATGTTTTTGGTGATGACTTTGAAGCTTTCTTTGCCTGGTGGTGCGAAAAAACGCCTGAAGGCGGAATAAGGAAATGCTGCTATTGCGGAGTTGATGAAGATACAGTAAGGGCTGCTTTTGCTAAAGATGAAAAAGATGAATGTGTCATTTCCTCTAAAAAGCGATCTTTCAGCGGAGAATTGCAAATTGAGCGCAAGAACCCCAACGGAAATTACTGCGCCGACAACTGCGATTTTGCCTGTGTGATTTGCAACAATGCCAAAAGCGATATGATTTCAGCGGGGGACTTTAAAGAATTTTTTGTTCCAGGTATCAAAAAATACTGGAAACATATCAAAGAAGAGATAAAAAAGAAAAATCCTTGACATTCTTCTCTCACAGAAAAAGAGGAGGTCATTTCCATGGTTTACTTATCGAAGTCAAAGTACTGCGGACTCTGGCAATGTCCCAAAATTGCATGGATGAAAAAGTACAAGCCGGAAGAGCTGGTTCTTGACGAAAATGTCTTTTCACGCATGGAGGCAGGCAACGAGGTCGGCGATCTGGCAATGGGCCTTTTCGGAGACTATATCGAAGTGACCGCATATAAAAATGATCAGCTTGATCTTTCCAAGATGATTGAGCGCACCAAAGCAGAAATGCAAAAAGGCACACCGGTCATCTGCGAGGCTTCGTTTGAATACAACGGCCTCTATTGCGCTGTGGATATTCTCAAAAAGGAGGCGGACGGCTGGGCCATTTATGAGGTCAAAAGCTCTACCAAGCACGAAAACTCCACGGATGACAAGCCGGTGTATATTGCGGATGTTGCCTATCAGAAATACGTGCTGGAGAGCTGCGGCGTGAAGTTCAGCGGAACATACCTTGTCTGCCTGAACGGCGACTATATCTTTGACGGCACTTTGGATATCGGCCGCTTATTCACAATCTCCGATATCGCAGAGGCCGTTGCAGCGGAAGAAAAGAACATCGCCGGCAATCTGTCTGTTGCCGAGCGGCTGCTCAACTCCCCCGACGAGCCGGATATTGATCTATCCATCGGCTGCAAAAATCCGTATCTCTGCGGATTTTGGAAGTATTGCTCCAGGCATATCCCTGAGCAGTCGGTATTTGACCTGTACAGAATGTGGTTCAGCAAAAAGATCGCATTTTATAAAAAAGGGCTTATCACGTATTCGGAGCTGATGAACAGCTCTGAAATCACCAACAAAACGCAGCTTCGCCAGATCGAGTTTGCCTTGCAGGATAAGGGAACCTATATTGAAAAAGACAACATACGCGATTTTCTTTCCACGCTCTCTTATCCGCTCTACTTTCTTGATTTTGAAACCATGCAGCCGGTCATTCCAAAATATGTCGGAACCAAGCCCTACGCACAGATTCCGTTTCAGTATTCGCTGCACTACATTGAGACCGAGGGTGGCGAACTCATGCACAAAGAATTTCTTGCCGAGTCCGGAATGGATCCGAGAAGGAGTCTTGCCGAGCAGCTTTGCGCCGATATTCCCATGAATGTCTGCGTTACGGCATACAAAAAAAGCTTCGAATGCACCAGACTGAAGGAATTAGCGGAAGCTTTTCCGGATTTGGCGGAGCATCTGCTCAATATACAAGAAAACATCATCGACCTGCTTGTTCCTTTTCAATCGGGCTATTACTATAACCGGGCAATGGGCGGTTCCTTTTCCATCAAAAGCGTGCTGCCTGCCATTTTCCCGGATGATCCCGAATTAGACTATCACAACTTGGATGGTGTACATAACGGCAGCGAAGCGATGACGATTTTTCCGAAAATTGCCGATATGACACCTGAAGAACGTGAAAAAGCAAGACATGATCTTTTGAAATACTGCGAACTTGACACCTATGCCATGGTTAAAGTCTGGGAAGAGCTTGTTCGCTCAGCGAAATAACCCCCCAAAAAAATCTTTAGCTCATTCTAAAACAAAAGCACAGCCGCCGAATCACTGCATTTCGGTGGCTGTGCTGTTTATCTCCCTATTACCCTATAACTCCCTGTTTCGTTGCGCTCGGTTGAACCACACAGTTATAGCAGAATGCTTCTGACCGCAGTTCCGCTTTTTATCGGGATATAAGCTGTAATCGTATCATTCAGGCGGATTTTACAAAGACCGTTTCCCGCATCGAATGTAATGTTTTCTTCTTTTACATATATGCGCATTCGCATTTCAAGATAGAAGCGTACATCGATTTCATCAATTTGTTTTTTCTCTGCTTCGGCTCCTTCAAAAGGCACCAAATGATCGGCAAAGGTATGCCTTTCAAGCTCCTCCTTAATCCCTTCGGCGTAGGTACGGTCGCACTCCAAAAGCTCCACTCCCGCATTGTAAAGGTTGCGCCTTGCTGTCAGTACTCGTTTAATTTTCTCCTGGGTCAATACATCTCCCAGCTTATGCAATTTAAAACGCCTCCTTCTTTGGCAATGCTGTTAATATTCACGGTAATGATTTCTTTATTGAAAATCTCCTTTGCGCATTTTATCGCCTTTTCATCCTGTACATTGCCGAAAACAGGAAGAAAAATATGCGTTTCGGTTTCGAGGTAATTGAGGTAACTCCCCACGGCACTATCGTCGGCAGAATCGAAATACGGAAAATCCAGAACCGAAATGCCGTGTTTTTTTAATGCATTTTTCACCTTTTGCTCATAGCCGTATTTGCAAGGCGAGGCATTGCCGAGCGCTGTGTTTTCGTTTACAAAGCGCACCACGCCGTCCGCATGACCGGTCATGTCGATTTTAAGTGACGGAATAATTACTATCTCTGCTTCGAGCAGCTTTTCAAGCTCGGTCAAAAGAGTATTCTCATCTAAATCGGGATTTTCAGAGAACACCCTATCGGAGATAACAGCTTTTGTTCTTGAGGGCGAAAACACAACATTTCCGCCGTCCAGATTGATATCGGAATAGGTAACCGGCAGATCGAACTGTGGCGCAACGTCCTTTCGGTAGTCGGTGCGCTCCTCTTCATAGCCTTTCAAATAGCTCGGCTCGTAGCGGAACGATATGTATTGGCCGCTTTTGGTTCTAACGGGCATATAATCCCTTGCCCAGATACCCTTTGCTCCGTCAAAAAGAGTAAATTCTTCTCCGCTGTCGGACAAAACAGAGAATAAGTTTTCCGCCGATAATGAATATTTTGGATTGGTTTTCAGAAGTGAAGAAAAGTAGAGCATGTTATTGCATTTCCTCGATTATTCTTTTTACATTTTGAGATCTATAACCTAATAATGCCTTTATATTTTCATCTGTTCCGGGTATATTGTTTTCAAACATATAATTTGCAACCATCATCTCTTTGCCAAATCCGCGTTCAAAATCATATTCAGAAGAATTGTTCAGTTCAATTAAAGATGCTAACAATGCGTGTGCAAATTTAGTTTTAGCTTTTTTTAATCCAACCCTTGATGTTTTAAAAACAATTTGCTCCTTATTTTTAACTCTTTCTAAAACATCCATGGTTTCAATTTCATCGCGTTTATCCTGAAATCTGTCAAACAAGTCCATTTGTTTATAATAAGTATCCCCTATGCGTGAGTTCTTTATCAAAAAAGATAAATAGTAATTTCCTAGCGATAAACATAAATCTATTCCCGGATACCCATATCTTTCTTCTATAAAATAAAGTTTCCCAAAATTATTAATCTTTTTTGTGCATTTATGTGCACAAGGATCGTTAAATTTACATTCATCATTAAAAGGATAATAATATGCTTCAACCCGCAAAGGCTCAATAATGGTATCTTTAATTACAATATTGTATTCATTGAGTAATTTTGATTCAATGTGTTGTAATAAAGCTATTTGTTTATCCTCATTCTTTTCTTCTTCTAATTCTTTAACAATTTTTCTCAAATCATCCATTTCAAAAATCTCCTTTCGCCCTTTTTATTTTATTATACCACATGATTAGTAACAAAAAAAGTGGTTACTCAAATTCTTTTTTGTGCTTCATGAATAAATCGAACATCAAACGAACACTTTTTAGCTGCGTCCAAGAACCAACGACCCTCGAGTCATCATCAAGATTGTAGATTTTAGCATATGGTATAGATAAAAAAGTTGGCGAGTGCGTTGCAATAATGAATTGAAATTTGAAGAATCGCGCAGAGGAATGGATATAGTCTGCAAGTTTCATCTGATTTTCAAGTGATAAGCTGTTTTCCGGTTCGTCAAGCAGATAAAGCCCTTCGTTTTCCATTTGCTTTATAAAATACAACATTGCTGTTTCTCCGTTGGAGTTTTCCTCTTCCTCACGTTCCAATCTTTTTTTCAAGAAGGCAGATTTGCTTTTTAGTGCCTCATTTCGGGTGTGCCATCTATCATAATCTTCCAAAGATTGCAGATTAGGACTGCCTGCTCTTATCTTCCAATATTCTTCGTTTACATCTTTTGTTTTGCTGAATAGCTGCTTATTAAACTCTCGTTTTTTCATTGAATAGTTAAAAACATCATCGCTGGTTATAATTCTGCTGTTATGATTAAAAAACTGTGCATATTCTCGGAAATCATCCTCGTTATACTTGCACATATCCAGGTAGTCGTTGAGAAAACGGCCGGAATTAAAAAGAGAGTCACGTTTCAGGTGCAGCTTTTCGGCAATGATATTCAGTGCCGTAGTTTTTCCGCACCCGTTTTCGCCATAAAGAATAGTGACGCTATCAAATTCCATCTTATTGAGGCTAACATATGGAAGAATATTGAACGGATAAAAAGAGCCTGTATGAAGGAGAGGACGCCGATCCGAATCAAGGCTTTCGCCGGGATGTAAAAAGCAGAGTTCCTCATGCATTGATGGAAATGAAAATCTCTTTAAATAAACCATTTTTTCAATCCTCATTCTATTTTTTCAATAAGACATAAACCCTTATTAGCACTAACAAAAACACTACACAGTGAAAATCAATCCCATAGCACCTTCAGTATTTCCGTATCATCTTTCTGCTTCATTGCATTTGCCAACGTCGCATAGGCTCCTCTTGACTCTTTAGGACTATTTACGATGGATTCTATGTCCTCAACCGTAACTGGCCTTTGAAAATCCCGACGGATTGAACCGATCGACAAGGCATATAAATGATTATCCATAACACCCCAGCCGTCACGCACTGTAAAATAGTATCGACTGTTACCGCTGCTGAAAAGCATTTCATTTTGGTCTGTATGTCCCCAAAAAGTAACCGGACCGCAAAGCATGGAACCGCAAAAGCCCGGATTTAGAACGGTGATCCCATCAAATCCCATGCCCCGTCGGAATACGGTTCGGTCTTTTTTGCAAATGCTCTTAATTTTTTCTTCCATTATTAGCTTTTCTGACAACACTTTCAGTCACCCTATCAAAATATGCACACCATCAGCGTCATCGTGCCGATGCATTCAGTCGATTTTCTGTTGATCCTCGACCGTACTGAAATAACCGCCAACTTTAGCGGCCATCAATACATAGTTGCCCCGTCTGCGACGGTCATGCCGCAAAGCTCAATTGTCTGACCCCGGAATCGTCTATATGCCGGTTTTGTTGAAAGCAATCATATAAAACTTTTTAGAAGCCTTCACAGGTAAATTGATAATGATTGGATCCATCGCTTTTTATGTTGATGCAGTTCAGCTCTCCAGTCATTAAGTCAAAAGCCCCAATGATCTTGCGAACGATGCATTCTTTATTGATTATGGGATTAAGAAAGACAGTAGCTTTTCCGTTTTTAATTTCAACACGCCCTCTGGGATAATAAAAAAATGATTTCCCTTCTGTGATTTTTCTGTCAAGGTGATTCCATTCAATCCTGTGATTGAAATTATTGCCGGATTTTGAGCTGAACTGCACCGGTTCCTGTGAATCGCCATATTTATCGCAGACAACCGAAACCGTAATAAGCTCCGTGCTTTCCGCATCGAAATTTGTACACCAAAAGATACCTTTTCTCATATAATCCCTCTATTTGTCGCTATTGTCATTCTGGCTTCGGCCAACCATGAACCCGATAAACACAGGAGACAATATTGCCTTCTTTCATTCGCACACCATCTGAAAAATCAGGATACATCACGGCATCATATTCATTTCCGAGGCAGGAAAACGAATAAAGGACATCCGATTCATCAAACCCGAATTGGATAGGGTTTTCATAGGTAATAGCAATCTTTCCGTTCAGAATAATATGGGGGCTTTGGACAAAGCTTTCATTACCGGGAGCAGGAAACAGCCCAATGGGTATAACCGATTCGAAATTCATTGATATACTTTTATCCCTGTTGAATGCAGCCTCGTCTTCGTAAACGGAAGGTTTATCTGCGCACTCTAGAATCAGCTCAAAATCCTGTTCTTCATCTATCTTAACTTCTTCAGGAAACACATTATATGTTTCAATTAGAATAGGAAAGTCAGCTTCACCTTCCACCATCAACACCTTCAATAATCCGATTCCGTTATCGCCGGGTTTCGAAATCCATTCTTCCGGTTCGACAATCATTATATATCCCTCACTTTCGCCACGACCTGCATATTGAGCATACCATGTGCAACGTCCCAAAAAGAGTGCATTAGATCCTCCGGAAAATCATGTGATGTCCTCGTTATCAGTCTTCAAATCAGAAATCTATCCTGAAAGCTTACAGAGATAATGGATATTTGCCGAGAAAATGGCTTCATTTCCCGGAATATTCAACATTCGTTCGGCGTTGACTTCCTGTACCGGCGTGCCGGGAATCAACTCTCCGAACTCGGTCTCATTTTTGCAATGAACAAGATTGATCCTATTCCATTCTTCCTTTGTCCCTTCGTAATAAACATCTTCTAACTGCCTGCATCCGGCAAAAGTGCCTTCTTTGATGGTTTTAACTTTTCGGGGAATCGTAATTCTCTTCAATCCCGAACATCCCGCAAAAGCCCCTTGTGGAAGTCGCTCTATACTTTGAGGCAAAATAATGTCCGTTATATTGCTTTTTCCTCTAAATGTTTGGCTGCTGAATGCGATTACCGGAACCGTTCTTCCGTATCTGTTCACCGCTTTTTCCGGAAGCTTTATTATTGAGCCCGATTCCCCCAGCGATGTCACAGTCAAAGGAAGTATTTTCGGGTGCAGCGACATAATTGCAGGCTGATATTCTATGGTATCTGTGCATGGCACAGTTCTCATTATTTCTTCATACTCTCTAAAGTTCATTCTTCCCCTTTCAAAAAGGAATCCCAGCATCCATCTGTACGATGGGCGCTTAAATGACTCCCTCATTCATGCTTTAGCTGCTTTTTGACTATTCATGATAATCGTCTGCTTTCCCATGCTTTTTGATTTAACAAGCAGCTCATGGAAACCGATGTATTCACCCATATCTCCGGCATCAATGAGCATCGGCCATTTTTCGTGATTCATATCGCGAATGTTTTCAAATCCGTCCCAGAATTTATTGACTTCAAGAAAACAGCCAAAATCACAAACCTTTTTCTCAAGCTCATCCGGATCGATAATATCACCGGGGGCATCGGTACAGCACTGAAAAACCCCCTCGTCCGGGCATGGTTCCGTTTTACACAGATCCGTAAAAGAACCGCATGCCCCGTGTTTTTTGAAATACTCTTTTAGATAAATCCGGAATGCTTTTGTAAATCCGAAGCCATTCGTTTTCCTTTGGAAATCTCCGAAAGAATAATACTTTTCAGGATCCTTGTAATGAAGAAGCCGCGTTGAAAAATCGTTCTTTTGATCGTACCGATAGTATGTAAGACTTTCTTCCTCCTCGCACAGCTTCACACCTCCGAAGAGCATCGACACATCGACGGCCATGTTGCTTTTGCAATCGATCCCTTCATAAATGCATTCTTTTCCATAAGGCTGCCCCCTTACCGTAATTGAATACGGATGACCGGCGATATCAAGTTGCAGGACAATTTTTGTGTTGTATGAGACGGAAGATTCACCGGTACGGTCTATTATGCTTTTGTTATTAGTGGCCAGCCCAATGGCTTTTACAATGTCATCTGTATCGGGCGAAGCAATTTCAGTAATCTGCTCACGAAAGGAGATGTCAAGATGCTCGATTTTCCCAAAGTTGTTTATTGTCAGCCTTTTAAAAACCAAACACGCTGTCCTCCTTCCTTTGGATGCCTTACCTCCGACATATCATATGCTAATATCTTCATATGGCATTATGAGCAAAAGCCTATTTGTTTTGTTTTTGACTTTGTGCTTACCTTCGGGAGTTCGATATCATCAGCTGTAATCGTGAAGATATCTTTGCTTTCGATAGAATCCAAATCCATTGTCAGCAATCTGGTTGCCTGTGCCATCCTCGCTTTTTCAATTGCATTTCTGACATAACGGCCGTTACCAAAATCGTTTTCGGTTCTTGCGGCATCAAACATAGCTGATAGTTTTTCGTATGCCTCTTCTGTAATTACCAGTCCTTTTTGCTTTGCAATCAGTTTTGCTATTTCACAGAGCGATTCTGTATCGTAATCACTGAAAGGGACATGATAAGCAATTCTGGACCTGAGCCCGGGATTCTTCTGAAGAAAACACTCCATCTTATCCGGATAGCCCGCGAAGATAACAACAACATTGTCACGGTGATTCTCCATCTCCTGAACAATGGTGCTGATTGCTTCGTCACCGAAGGAGCCGTTTCTGTCATCGACAAGTGAATACGCTTCATCAATGAACAGCACGCTCCCTTGTGCCTCTTTAAATTTTTTTTGGATCATCGGCGCTGTCCATCCGACATATTTACCAACCAAATCGCCTCGACCAACCTCGATCAAATTTCCTTTTGAAAGAAGATTGTTTTCTTTCATGATTTTTGCAAAAAGTCTCGCAACGGTTGTTTTTGCCGTTCCGGGATTACCGGTAAAAATCATGTGCATTGTAGGGTGATCCCTTTTCATTCCCCTGTCTGCAAAGAGTTTCTGGGCCTTACAGTAATTCAGCGCTTGATTAATAACCTTTTTTACATCATCAAGTCCGATCATCTGATTCAATTCATCATAGGCCGAGCCTTTGGGCGCTGCTTTGATAACCTCACGATTAACAGTAACAATGTCTTTATACTGCGGATATACAGCAGTCTTCAGTTTGTTATTGTACCAATCATCAAATATGTTGTGAAGATCGGGAGCAAGATAGCCTTTCTCATCCTCAAGTTTTTCAAATAACATTTGGTCTGTATCGATTTCGCTATCTTTTGCCAACGCTTCGAGAAACTCCTTTGCACGCTCTCCGGAAACAAAATCTTCTTTAAGCTCAATAATACTTGTATTTCCGAGATTCTCATAGAAAATATCTTTTGATGAGGTGCACTCACGGGGAAGACAGAATACCGTAAGAACCTGATTGCGGTATTTTTTCATAACCTCACAAAGGGCCTCTATCGTGTCCCTGCCGCTGCCTGCATAATCGTCCTCTGTATCGTCGTTGGCCATATACCTGACAATAACTGCTCCTCCGATAGCGCTATTATATAAACAGTTGTAAACTACGCTGGAAAAACTTTCGCCGGGTCTGAAATTCAGGAAACAATAGCGTTTACTGTGCAGCCTTTTTTTGGCATACAATGCCTGCAATAAAACCCTGCACATCCCTTTTCGTGTCTCATGGTCATCCGTCTCAATCATATAATGGACGGGATGACCAATAACATTCTGCTTTCCTCTCCCTGCATAAATACGATTCAGTTCAGGAATTAAAGTGTCCTTTGCAAGAAATCGCCCGGCTTCTTCGTATACAGTTTTTTTGTTGCAATCATTAAGGATTTTCTCTTCATATGCAACTCCTCTGCCATATCCTCTTTCCAGTTTATCCAAATCGAACTGTTCAAGCACTTCATCATCATCGCGAATATAGTCGTTTCTGCAGGCATAGCCAAGCATATTACGAAGTGTGCTAAAAGTTACTTCCTCAAGACAGGTTTCCATCAGCTCTGTCCCAATTGCCCGGAGATATTCGGAAATCAAATTATTTAGATTGGAACACTTCTTCACGATAATGCCAATAGTCACCATGTCCCCTGAAGCATCATTTACAAACAAATACGCCTCGGACAGCCGAAGCAGATTGAAAGTGTTTGTTTTTGTTGAGATTCTTCGTGCTTTTTCGCACATAATTCTACGACTGTCATTTTCTCCCGGACGCCTTTCGGCAGTTGAAATACCCTCAAATTTATAGAATTGCATAACGTGCACCTCCGAAAATATTACCATTCTTCTCTACGGGATAAGAATACCAAATGAAGTGTTCCAAACTTGGTGCACAACATATTGTTCAGCACGGCAGCCAATTCGGAGCACAAAAAAAGCAGGCTGCTTTTCCACAGTCCGCTTTTCATGTTAATCCAGTCGTAATATAGATGATTTAACGAGTTTTCTTTTCGTCCGTAATATGATATTTCATTATACCGTTTTGCAGCGACTCACGGATTCGATTCCTAACGGATTCCGGTGCCGTAATCTCAACATGATCCATATACTGCATTGCCCAGTGCACCATAGCATTCGGGCTTGCTTTAATACTTACCCTGACCTTGTTTTCTTCATCTGTATTTACGATGCGAATGTCGCTGCCGAACCAATCGATAATCTGATCGATTATTCCGATATCTGCAATAAAATCGATGTGCTCCGGTCGGTCGGTATACATATAAGGCATGGTCGACGACAGTTCCTTGTAATTGATACCGCTCTCATAGCCCGGCACATTACGAATCGGTGTAGCCTTTTTGTCTACGACAATCATATTGGTGATTCGGTCCAATCTGTGAAACACCATATTGCCCCAGTATTCACTGTATGCCATAAGGTAATAGCGCTGATTGTGCAACACCATTAAATACGGGGTCACGTATTGATGAGAAGACTTATGGAGTTTCTTATCGGTTCCGTACTTGTTATAGTCGTAATGTACCTGTTTTCCTTCCTCGATGGCCGTATCAATCAATTCAATATTATAAAACAGCGCCTGATTGTCCGTTTTATACCAATCGTTTACCGAATGGATATGCTTTACATTTGAACGGAAGTATTTATTAGACAGTCCGCAAAGCCGATTGATTATGTCTTTAGAATGTTTTGCGGTAATATACTTGCTGCTTAAAACACCGTCAATCAACATATGCAGCTCTGAATCCTCAAAATCCCGGCATTCGAGATAGCTTCCGGCTCTGCGTGACTCAATATCAATTCCCGCTTCCTTCAGCAGGGAAATATTTCTGCTGATAGCCTTTCGTTCAAGAATGATGCCATATTCATTTTGCAGCTTTACAGCGATGTCCTCCTGCGTAAGGGGATGATCAAAATCGCTGTAGTCTTTAAGGATCTGCCAAATTCTTATCAGTGCTAATTTCTTCGGTTCAAAGCTTTCCATAAATGCTACTCCTCATTAAATCTCTATGCCACAGTAAATTATATTTCCGGCGCTTTCAGGTCGAAGCACTGATGAAAACAGCAGTGTCGTTCTCCTGCCGGAAAGTCAAAGCTGCTTCTACAACTTGAGCATCTATATCCAGCTCCGGAATAGAAGCATTTTTTATTTTAACATGTGCAATAAAGGAATTGTCATCGTTTTGGGTACAGCTGATAAAGCTATATTGATACAGATCGGCCGGTGCAACATAAAAGCGGCTGTTAAAATAAAACTGGATTTCATCGCCGGCAAGGCAGCCCTCCGGCAGGTTGTTTTGCTGATTGTTAAAGTCAAGGCCGAAGTACTCACGCGTAAATTCTTCAAGGCCACCCAAATCCGTCCAAAATTCGATCCGCTCATCTTCCCTTACAAGGGAACTTTCCAAACCACTGGCGTAGATATGAGCGCTGTATATTTCCCGAAGCTCGTTCTGCCCTAACTGCGAAAGCGCGGTATTATAAAGCGGCTCCGAAACGATATATCCTATGGTCGCCCACTTTTCTACCGCAGCTTTTCCGATTTGACTCAATTCCTCCTCCGATAATAAAGCCTTCTGCGGAGCATCCGTCTGTTCTTTTTTGGGGGGAGCAGGTGCTTTCTCTCCGCAAGCGCTAAAAGCCAAAAGGGCAAGGCATGCAATAATCAAGAGCAACTTATGCCACATTTTCATCGGGATTTCCTCCTTGTGCCTTCTCTTTTTATTGCAGCATCTATGAGTTGTGCTATCAGAACAATTCTACCCGTCCCAACAACAGATCGATCAGGTTGCAGTGGAAGATGCCGCTTTCGTCATAAAAATTATGCGGTATATCCGTGCGGACGATGATCTTTTTGAAAAAATCCTTGGTAAGCATCAGTGACGACAACTCGGAGGATTCTTTTGCATCGGTATCCATGCGAAAAGCGGACTGAATATAAATTTTCTTATCCGCATCGTTTACCACAAAGTCGATCTCTTTCTGAACCTTGCTGTCGCCTGCGCGGT
>ERZ827423.2044-NODE-2044-length-17109-cov-2.950041_pt1 | contig 17109 bp, 17 predicted proteins | sample MGYA00519775_ERZ827423 | MGnify/ENA primary metagenome ERZ827423 (study PRJEB31778, sample SAMEA3449296) | human gut metagenome | biome: human gut; feature: human-associated habitat; material: faeces | place: United Kingdom | collected 2010/2012 ...
TGTTGTTTACAGGGAAATCCACGTTTTCGATGTCCTTTACTATTGCCCTCCTGACTCTCTTTGGGGCGCTCTCATTGTTTGGAGTATATGCTCTGACAGTTCCGTCCTCGTTGTAGGAAACATCATAAAAGGCCGGAACATATACGCCGTCGATTGCCGCTGCCGCTTTTTCGAGAAATGCTTTTTTGTCAAGACCCTCTCTGCGGCACTCACCCCACAGGTTTGCAAACTGAGGAAGCTGATCCTCTCCGTCGCCTATAAGGAATACGTCTATAAAGTCCGCCAGCGGCTCCGGATTGTATGCGCAGGGACCTCCTGCAACAATCAGAGGGTCATTCTCGCCTCTGTCTGCGCAAAGCATCGGGATTTTACCCAAATTCAATATATTGAGTATGTTGGTATATGACATTTCATACTGCAGTGTAAATCCCAGTATGTCAAGCTCGTTAAGGGGCGTTTTGGTTTCGAGGGTAAAAAGCGGCATATCCGCCTGCCTCATAAGCGCCTCCATATCAGGCGCCGGTGAAAATACTCTTTCACATGCTATGTTTTCTTCTTTGTTGAGAATATTGTATAAAAGCTGTAACCCCAAATATGACATTCCTATCTCGTAGGTGTCGGGAAAGGCAAAACCGAATCTTACATCAGCATGTTCTTTTTTGATTGAATTGATTTCCTCGCCTATATATCTTGCCGGCTTTTCTACTTTTTTAAGAAGTTTTTCAAGTTCTCTGTTAAGCTCCATTTAATTATCCTTTCCCAGTGCTATATCATCTATGGATCTGCCGGTTTTTCTCTCTATGCCTCTGATAAATTCACCGGCCTCCTGCTTTTTCTTAAGTATATTGTTTATGACGTCTTCTCCCGCGCCTTTTTTGCGCGCCTTGTTTATGACATAATCTATACGTTCATCAAGGCCCACATATCTGTCCTCCTTGACCAGCCTGTCGCCGAGGCACACCATATCGGTTTCGTTTGCCTTATCTATCGGCGAAAACTCCGGATAAAACATATGCACTCTGATTATATCGGCCTCGTCATCATATCCAAGCTTCTTTGCTATGTCTGCGCCGACCTCCCAGTGCTTATCCTCTACTCTGGCTATATCGTGTATGATTGCGGCTCCCTGTATCAGATCGATATCAAGGCTATATCCCGCTTTATTAAGCGCCCTGCCTATTGCTACCGCAGTGTCTGTTACTGCTATGCAGTGTCTTACAACGTGCTCCGGCGTACCGTATTCTTTTAACAGTTTAAGTCCTTCTTCTCTTGATAAACGTTTTTTCATAAATCCTCTTTGCCTCATTGATTTAATTTTTGACAATACATATTTAAGTATAGCATATATGCGCCGTCAGTTACAGTTTTTTGGCGCAAAAAAACCGCATAAGTTTGAGTCTTATGCGGTCTGAACCTGAAATATTAAAGCAGAATATCTTCTAAGTTATAGAAACCGGGTTTTCTGTCATACAGCCTGGAAAGAGCTATGCAGGCTCCCTCTGCAAATATCTTCCGGCTGGCTGCTCTGTGGGTTATTTCTATCATTTCATCGTTTCCGAAAAACGATACCGTATGTGTCCCTGCAACAGTGCCGCCTCTAAGCGCATGTACGCCTATTTCTTTTTTATCTCTCTCTCCTGTAATACCCTGTCTTCCGTAAACCTCTGTTTTGGAATTGTCTTCATTCAGAATTGAGAGCATTGTCTTTGCTGTGCCGCTTGGAGCGTCCTTTTTTTTGCTGTGATGCGTTTCAGTAAGCTCCACGTCCCATTCACTCAGGTATTTGTTGGCCTCTCTTATGAGATGGTTCATAATGAGGATACCGTAGGAGTAGTTGGTGCTGTAAAGCACCGGTATGCGCTTTGCGGCTTCCTGCATATTGCTTATCTGCTCATCAGAAAGCCCTGTGGTTCCGACAACAATCGGTATGTTCTTTTCGAGGGCGTATCTGAGCGCCTCATCGTGCATTGCATAGTGCGAAAAGTCTATTACAGCCTCGTGCTGCAAGGCAGTGTCTTCTCCTCTTGTACAGTACACGGCACTGCCGTCAAAATCATATATTTTTTTTACAGACATATCAGCTCTGGCATCTGCGGCAGCTTCTATCGCTCTGCCCATACCGCCATATCCGAATAAAGTGATATCAATCATTAAACAAGTCCCACCTTTGCCATAGATTCTCTTAATATTTCTCTGTGTTCATCTTCCATTTCACATAGAGGAAGTCTGAAGCCTCCAACGTTCATACCCATAAGGTTCATAGCTTCCTTTACAGGTATAGGGTTTACTTCTATGAACAGATTGTTTATGAGGTTCATAAGTCTGAGCTGCTCTGCAAGGGCTCCCTTTGTATCGCCGTTTAAGTATGACATAACCATATCGTGTGTCTCCTTTGGCATTACGTTGGCGAGAACCGATATTACGCCTGAGCCGCCCATTGATAATACAGGAAGTATCACATCATCGTTGCCGCTGTAGATGGCAAAGTTTTCGTTGGCGTATTTTGCAATCTTTGCAACGTATGATAAATCTCCGCTGGCTTCCTTGATTCCGATAATTCTCTCGTGCTTTGAAAGCTCGCCGATTACATCTGCCGGAATGCTGCAGCCTGTTCTGCCTGGAACGTTGTATATGATAAGCGGAATGTCGATGGCGTCTGCAACGTCTGCAAAGTGATGATACATTCCCTTTTTGTTTGCCTTGTTGTAGTAAGGGGCAATATTCATTACAGCGTCTGCTCCCGCAGCCTGCAGGTCAAGACTCTTTTCGATTACGGTCTGGGTTGAGTTGGAACCGCTGCTTGCTATAACAGGGACTCTGCCTGCCACACGCTCTACTGAAAATCTGCAGATTTCAAGGTCCTCCTCATGTGACATTGTAGGGGACTCACTTGTTGTTCCCAGTATCAGTATTGCGTCTGTATTGTTTGCAATATGCCAGTCTAAAAGCTCTCCCAGCTTTTCGTAATTAACCTTTCCGTCTTGTGTAAACGGAGTTATAAGCGCTACTATTGATCCTGTAATTCTCTTCATTTTTTTATTCCTCGTTTCCTTAAATTTATATTATCTGTTCATTGGATTCTAATTTTTCCATGTCGGTGTATTCTTCACGTCTGATTACACACCTTGCTCTGCCCTCTGATGCAAATACAACAGGAGGTCTTCCGAGCCTGTTATAGTTTGACGCCATACTGTAACCGTATGCGCCTGTAGTGTTTATGACTATCAGGTCTCCGGCATCTGTCTTTGGAAACTGCGTATTTTTAATCAGTATATCTCCCGACTCGCAGCATTTGCCTGCTATAACGTAGTTTCCTGTCATAGGAGCATCAGGCTTTGATATATTCTCGCAGCTGTATTCAGCTCCGTATAACGCAGGTCTGATGTTGTCTGCCATTCCGCCGTCTACAAATATATAGTTCTTGTCTTCGGCTGTTTTGCTGTAGCCTGCCGTATATACGCTGTAGCCTGCTTCTCCCACGATGCTTCTTCCCGGCTCAATGCTTATGGTTTTTAAATTCAGCCTGCGCTGTATCACCTTCTTTTCACACTCACTGATTATGAGGGGACAAACCTCTTCCACAGGTATCGGCTCGTCAGCATCGGTATAGACTACTGCAAAGCCGCCGCCAAAGTCAAGCTCCTGTACTGTAATTCCGTATTCCTGCTGCATATGCGCCGTATAGTCCACCATAGTGTCTATTTCTGATACAAACGCCTCTCTGCTGAATATCTGAGAGCCTATGTGCGCATGAAAGCCTGCAAATTCAAGGTATTCGCACTGCTGCACTCTCTCCCATATGCGTCTTACCATATCCTCATTGTCTATGGATACGCCGAATTTGCTGTCTTTTCTCGCTGTTGTAATATATTCGTGAGTGTGCGCTTCAATGCCCGGATTTATTCTGAGAAGTATTTTCATAGGCTTCTGGAATTTCTCAGCAGCCGCCGCTATGTCCTCTATCTCCGATATATTGTCTGCAACTATCTGGCCTATGCCGTACTCAAATGCCTCTGATATTTCCCTTGCGGATTTGTTATTTCCGTGGAAATATATTCTTGATGGATCAAGGCCCGAGGTTACGGCGCAGTGCATCTCACCGCCGCTTACGACATCGGCATACATGCCTTCCTCTTTGATTATCTCAACCATAGCGCCGCACAGGAATGCCTTGGAGGCATATACAACTCTTGTATCGAACATTTCAGATCTGAAATTGCCTGTGTATGTTCTTATCTGGTTTCTCATCATATCCTCATCGTATATGATTACAGGTGTTCCCGTCTTTGCTGCTATGTCGCTTATATTCACTCCTGCTATTTTACCTGTTGTTCTCATTTGTGTTTTCCTTTTCTATAACATGTTCTTTAAAAATTCTTCGGTAGTCTTAGTTGAAAGATATGCCGGAGGTATGTCAAGCATTGTTCTGCAGCCTGTCTGTCCCTCCTGACTCATTCTGTATACGGCTCTTGCAACTGCTGTAAGCACTGAGCCTGTAAATTCAGGGTTTGAATCCAGCTTTAATCTGTACTCTATAATGTTTGTGTTTTCATCCTCAGGACCTGTGCTTCCGCTGTGGATAACAAATCCTCCGTGTGCAAGTCCGCTGTGGTTTTTCTGCATTTCCTCTGCTGTGATAAATTCCACTGTTGTATCATAGTCTGCAAAGTAGTCAGGCATTGTTACGATTTTTTCTCTGATTTCTTCTCTGTCATATCCGTCTGCCGCAACTACATAGCAGTATCTTGTATGCTTCTGTCTTGTTGTAAATTCAGGGTTTTCACCGTTTCTGACTGCTTCAAGAGCTGCTTCAACAGGAATTGTGTACTGTCTTGCATCAAGAACTCCGTCAATTCTTCTTACGGCATCCGAATGTCCCTGTGATACGCCTCTGCCCCAGAATGTATAGGTGTTGCCTGCAGGAAGTACCGCATCTGCATAGACTCTGTTTAATGAGAACATTCCCGGATCCCAGCCTGCTGAAATTACTGCCAGTGTGTTGTGCTCAAGAGCCGCTTCGTTTACATCACCATAGTGCTGTAAAATCTTAGGGTGAGTATCAAAGCTGTCAACCACATTGAAGTACTCTGCAAAGTGAGGTGTCTGCGCTTCAAGGTCTGTAGCGCTTCCTCCGCATAATACCATTACATCTATCTTGCCTACCCAGTCTGTCACTGTATCAACCGAAGCAACCTCAACGTTTTCGGAAAGAATATTGACGCTGCCCGGATCTCTTCTTGTAAATACCGCCATAAGCTGCATATCAGGAGCCTTGTTTACTGCACATTCAACTCCTCTTCCTAAGTTACCGTACCCTATAATTCCCACTCTTATCATATTTATTACCTCCTGTTTAAGTGTTTTAACAAATAAAATACCGCCTCGGGTTTTCCCAAGACGGTTATAAAACAAATTGCTTTACATTCATCTCACAGGAAAACCAACATCGTCTCCCCATGAAAAAATATTCATAAGCAGACGTACTATCGTTTAACCTGTTTTTTTATGAAAGCTGATGTAATAGCAAAATTCATCATTTTAAATCTGTTCCTTTCGTTTTTCTATGGCTAGATTATAGCACCGTCTTTTTTGTATGTCAACAGTTTTTTGTTTAATTTGATAAAAAAATATATATTCTTTTATCTTTAATCAACAATTTCTATCTGACACCTATGTTTCTCATGGTTTCAACCGCCGCGCCTGCAATGTCTGTAATACTGTTATCATGCTCCATTGCAGGTACCACGCTGTCAAGATAACCCCTGCTGTTTCCAACTGCAAAGACGGCAGTAAGTATCAGTGAAAGCACTATCTGAATAATTATTACTTTTTTCATATGAATATCTCCCGTAAAAAAATTAGAGAATGTATAATACATTCTCTAGTCTTCATAATATTCAAATTCAAAGTCTTTTATTCTAACTGTATCGCCTTCTTCAAGGCCTAAACCTATCAGGATATCCATTCCGCCCTGTTTCTCGATATATCTGTACAGATATCTGAGTGAGCCAAAGTCCTCAAAGTTGGTGGAGTTGAATATTTTTTCAAGCTGCTTGCCCTCAAGCACGTAAACTCCGTCCTTTTCATCGTAATAGCCTTTGATTTTTCTGTATTCAGGGTCTTTGTTTTCGGTTTCAAAGTCAAACATTTCGTATTCAATAGGCTCGGCCTCTCCGTTTAACTCAACCTCTGCCAGAAGCCTTGCTGCCTCCTCAAGAAGCGCCTTTACTCCCATATTGATAGGAGCTGATACCGGAAATACCTTGTAGCCCTTGCCCTCAACGTAATCTCTGAATTTAATATAGCCGGGATCGTCCTCTGATATGATGTCTATCTTGTTGGCTGCTACAATCTGAGGCTTTTTCATAAGTCTTTCGTCATATGACCTGAGCTCCTCATTTATTTTGTCAAAGTCCTCTATAGGATCTCTGCCCTCGCAACCTGATACGTCTACAACGTGGATAAGCACCTTGGTTCTCTCTATGTGTTTGAGGAACTTGAAGCCGAGTCCCAGTCCCTTGGATGCGCCCTCGATAATGCCCGCTATATCCGCCATGCAGAAGCTGGTGTTTGAAAGCTGCACTATACCAAGGTTAGGGTCAATGGTTGTGAAATGATAGTTTGCAATCTTCGGCTTGGCGCTGGTGCTGACCGAAAGGATTGTGGATTTGCCCACATTTGGAAAGCCTACAAGTCCCACATCAGCTATAAGCTTCATTTCGAGTATTACGTTTCTCTCCTTTGCGGTGCCTCCTGCCTCTGCAAAGTTTGGAGCCTGTCTTGTGCTGGTGGTATAGTGTACGTTGCCCTTGCCGCCCTTGCCGCCTTTTGCCGCAACGAATGACTGTCCGTTCTCAACAAGGTCTGCCATAAGCATTCCTGTCTCCTCATCTATAACCATAGTGCCTACAGGAACTTTAATTACAAGGTTTTCGCCGGATTTGCCGTATCTCTTTTTTTTCATGCCGTTCTGTCCGTTTTCGGCCTCGTATTTGCGTTTGAATCTGAAGTCCATCAGAGTTCTGAGGCTCAGATCTGCCTGAAATACGACATCTCCGCCTCTGCCGCCGTCACCGCCGTCAGGACCGCCCTCGGGAACGAATGGTTCTCTTCGGAAAGATACACAGCCGTCTCCGCCTTTTCCTGATTTTATAAATATCTTCGCTCTGTCTACAAACATAATTCCTCCTTATTCAGGATGTTAAAAAACCCCCATCATTTTCGGATAGGGGTTAAATAGCTGATTAGGCTTCTTTTGGATATACACTTACCTGTTTTCTTTTTTTGTCGTATCTTTCGAACTTAACAGCTCCGTCGATCATTGCGAATAAAGTGTCATCTCCGCCTTTTCCTACATTGTTGCCAGGGTGGAACTTAGTTCCTCTCTGTCTAACTAAAATGCTGCCGGCAGTTACATACTGACCGTCACCTGTTTTAACTCCTAAACGTTTCGACTCACTGTCTCTACCGTTCTTGGAACTTCCTACACCTTTTTTACTTGCCATGGATTTTACCTCCTTGCTCTAAATCTATTTAAGTGCTGCTTCGATTGTTTCAATCATAATAGCGTTAGTTGCTTTTTCATCAAGTTCTATGCCGTTTTCTTTAGCAAACTCGATTAACTCTGCTTTTTTCATTGATTTTAATGATTTTGCAGGTTTCTTAGCTTCAGTTACAGTTTCTGCAGCTTCTGCTGCAGGAGCAGCTTTAGCAGGCTTGTCTGTACCAAGACCTGTGATTTCAACCATAGTGTACGGCTGTCTGTGTCCCTGTTTCTTTCTGTAGTCTTTCTTGCTCTTGTACTTGAAGATTATAACCTTCTTGCCTTTGCCGTTTTCTGTTACTGTACCGAAAACTTTAACTCCATCAAGGAAAGGAGTTCCCACCTTGATATCAGCACCTTCACCTAGTACTAAAACTTCATCGAATTCAACTTTGTCACCAACGTTAGCATTGAGTTTTTCGATAGTGATAACATCACCTTCCTGCACTCTGTACTGCTTTCCGCCAGTCTTAATTACTGCATACATATTATTTACCTCCTCTATCCAGTCTCGCCGTGTTAAGGCAGCCGAAGCTTTTAAGGCCTGTTCCGTGCGGCTTGCATACTCAGTTATTATAACAAAAGAAACCCCTGATGTCAAAGGGTTTCTGATGATTTCTTAATAATTTGTGCTTCTTTTGATTTATTAATAAAAAATCAGTTTTTTGTCCATATTCTGACGCCATATCTGCATTGCTTTAATTCGCTTTCTGCCAGCTTAATAAATGTAACATATGAAGAATCACCGTCGAGCTTTCCATAAAGAATAACTCTCACCTTATAGTAATACCTTTTTCCGGCAATACCCTCTGTATTAATATATGTTGTTTCCGGTGTTGTACGCCATGTTATATACTTTGAGGATTTTCTTACTGACCTGCAGTATTTATAGTAAATCCAGTAGCCTGCCTTTTGGGCCTCCTTCACAAGTTCCTTCAGTTCATCAGTCTGATTGACAATCACCTTAATATTCTTGTTGTGTGTCTTTACAGTTCTTACAGAAAGTTCAAGAGACATAACCTTTTGTGCAAGTTCGGATTCTGTTTCATTCAGTATAGGATATCCCTCGTCTGATATTTCCGTATGTGCATAGCATGTTGATGATGAAAATATAATCAGCAATATCAGTATAATACTTGTAATGCTTCTCTTTTTTATATTTGTGTTTTCAGGCATTTTTATCTCCTTTGGTTATATTTATATTTCGGATCTGCCAGAGCTTTAAGATATGCATCATAGGCATCTGTCAGAGAATTGTACTTACTGCCGTTATCCAAAACCTTTTTATACTGAGAACTGTTATAAAGGTGGTCTGAGACTGCAACATAATGTTTTCCTGTTGTTGTTGTCCGCTCGCCTGTCGTGGTCTTGGAAACGTAGTATCTTCCGTCGCCGGTCTGGATAAGCACAGGGATTGTCTTTCCTGCGCCAACCTTATCTGTATCAAGAGATGTCCAGAAAAGATATCTGTTTGCTGCCTTATCTTCATGTCCGCTCCCCAGATATGCCCATGTGCATTCCGGCTGCTGAAGAAGACTGTTGTTCAGTTTTTTAATCTGATCTTCGATGGCCGGAATATATTCGGAATCAGGGCAACGTGAATCAAATTCAAAATTAGGAGTATTATTGAGGATGTCATTCTGCCAGAATTCAGTATCATAAAGCAGTGAAAAAAACTGCTTCGCAGTTATTCCGGTGTTAAACGGATATTTTGGCACTGACGAATCTGTTTTGCTGCTCCATGTAAACACTGCGCCACAGCTCTCGTTATATGAAACTTCACAGATTCCGCCTGCAACAGGATTTCCCTTCCAGTTATCCGTATCGCCCTGATTTTTGTAATGGATTATACCTCCGATTTTCACCGGATCCATAGACTGCCATCCGTCTTTTTTCTGGTTTAAATGTACGATCTTCACTGCGGCTTCACCCAAATTTGCAGATGTCATCACATCCGCATAAGCCGCGCGTACATTTGCAATATCAACGCTTTCTCTGCTCTTTTCCAGCGAATTTGAAAAGACCGGAATGCCTATTGATGCAAGAATTGAAATAATCGCTACTACAATCAAAAGTTCTATGATGGTAAAGCCACGATTTTTGTTTTTCATTTTCTTCACCCCATAAAAAATCATATCTTATTATATATGAGTAATATATATTTCAAAACAAAAACCGCCGTTAACACTGATGCATCAATGTTTTCAAGCGGTTTGACATTGGTCGAGGCAGCAGGATTCGAACCTGTGGCCTTTGCGTCCCGAACGCAACGCTCTGCCAAACTGAGCTATGCCTCGATAACTTTAACAAGCTAGATTATACAACAAAAGACTTTTTAGAGCAATAGTATTTTAACAAACAGCAGCAATCTTTGTTGTTTACTGTCACTGCTGTTTGTTAATCCTGTAATTACATTGTTTTACTGAGACTCTTGAACAGACTCGGATGTTTTATCGAAATATGTACCGTCATCATACCAGAAATTACAATCGGCTGTACTCCATTTACCCTTTTTCTTTTTGGAGATTCCGGGGACTTTACCTGAGCTTGTATACTGCCATGAAACATAAGGATATGTAAATTTGCACACCGTATTGTAATCCGCTATCCATATGCTATACCCGCCGTTTACAAACTTCTGAGGATACAGATAATTATTCATGAGGTTACGATATGTATACACCATAGGCGTATAACCGGCTTTCTTAACCTTGTTCATAAATGCCATACATATATTTGTAGCTTTGCCTCTTTTGTTTTTGAGAGCTTTTGTAATTCTGGCGCCATTATGATATTCAATATCAAAAAATACAGGAAGCTCGACATTATATCCCTTTATTCGTTTAAGCACATAATCAGCCTCTTTAACAGCTTCTTTTTTGGTAGTGGCTCCTGAATAAAAGTAAACCCCTACTTTGATTCCTGCATTAATTGCGCCCTCCATATTCTGATAGAAATAGTCGTCTTCTTTGAATTGCCCTGAGGCAAGACGTCTGCAGCCTACTCTGATTATTGCAAATTCAACGCCGGATTTCTTGGCCTTTGCCCAGTTGATTTTACCCTGATGTTCGGATACATCCACACCATGATGAACAGTAAGTCCATCCACAATATCACTGTGAGTATATGTTTTGGGCTTAACTGACTTGCCCTTTTCGACAGCACTGAATATACTTTTAGATGTTGATGCTGCATAAGATGTGAAAGGCATCATCGTTATTATTAATATCACTGACAAAATTACTGATAAAACCCTCCTGCTCACAGTATTCCTCCTTAAAATTACTATTACAGTTTATTCTATAATAACTCCGTCTTCATCGACTGTCAGAGTTTCTTCTGCGGGTAATGCCTCAACAGGTCTGATTGTATCAAGAATAAGCCCTTCTATTCTATCCATAATATCAGGATTTGACTGCAGATATGTCTTGACATTCTCTCTGCCCTGACCTATTCTCTCTCCGCCAAAACTGTACCACGAACCGGCCTTCTCTACTACGCCGTTTTCAACTGCGCAGTCAAGAATATCACCTGCTTTGGATATTCCCTCTCCGTACATAATATCAAACTCAGCCTGCTTGAATGGTGGCGCCACCTTGTTCTTGACTATTTTGACTCTGGTCCTGTTGCCAAGAACTGAATCTCCCGATTTGATACTCTCTATCCTTCTGACGTCCATTCTCATTGTCGAATAGAACTTGAGGGCTCTGCCGCCTGTGGTGGTTTCGGGATTACCGAACATCACTCCGACCTTCTCTCTGAGCTGGTTGATAAATATAACTGCTGTCTTGGATTTGTTGATTGCTCCCGCAAGCTTCCTCAATGCCTGTGACATGAGTCTTGCCTGAAGTCCAACGTGAGAATCGCCCATCTCGCCCTGTATCTCTGCCTTAGGCACAAGAGCTGCAACCGAGTCTATAACTATAACATCGAGGGCGCCGCTTCTGACAAGCATCTCACATATTTCAAGAGCCTGCTCGCCTGTATCCGGCTGTGAAACCAAAAGCTCATTGATATCAACGCCTAAATGCTTGGCATATTCAGGGTCAAGAGCGTGCTCCGCATCTATGAATGCAGCCTTGCCGCCTGTCTTCTGTGCCTCTGCTATGATATGAAGCGTCAGCGTTGTCTTACCTGAGGATTCAGGTCCGTATATCTCTATAATTCTGCCTCTTGGAACTCCGCCTATGCCTGTTGCAACATCAAGTGTAATAGAGCCTGTTGATATCGCCTGTATGTCTGTAAGCGCATTGTCATCTCCAAGCTTCATAATCGCGCCCTTGCCGAACTGCTTCTGAATCTGCAGCAATGCGGCATCTAAAGCTTTGTCTTTCTCTGTATTTGAAACTGCCATATTATATAATCCTCCATATTCCGAACAAAAGTATGAACGTTTGTTCTCAAACATATAATACAATACTGTTTTGGAAAGGTCAAGTATATTTTTGAAAAATGTGTGTCTTTATTATATAACTTAATGGAATTATTTTCAAGAAATAATTTTATTTATCATATCAAACATATTCAGCATGGCTGTGTTTCTGACAAGGCTTCTGAGCGGTCTGAAAGCGTGTATCTTTCTGACCTCCACTTTGTCATCAAATACAATCCCTATATAAACAAGGCCTACAGGTTTTTCGTCAGTTCCTCCTCCGGGTCCTGCAATACCGGTAACCGATATGCACAGTCTGCTGCCTGAAACTTTGTGAAGTCCCAGCGCCATTTCTCTTGCCGTCTGCTCGCTTACCGCTCCGTATCTGTCAAGTGTTTCGTGCCTTACTCCCAGCTCCTCGATTTTGGCTCTGTTGCTGTAGGTCACAATGCCTCTGTCAAATACCGCCGATATGCCTTCTATCTCTGTAAGGGTTTTGGCAAACAGCCCTCCCGTACAGCTTTCGGCGCAGGAAATTGAAATATTTTTTTCAAGAAGCCTGCGGCCTGCAACCTGATAAAGTTCCTCGTCATCCAGACTGTATATGTACTCGCCTACAAGCTCCTGTACCTTTGATGTCATATCGTCAACCGCCTGCTGCGCGCCGCGGGCGGAGGCGGGAATCTCCCGCAGTGCGGGCCGGGCGCCGCCAGCACGGGAGGGCGCGGTTTGTTCATTGTAGGGTCTGTCTGCGCGTCAATCAGCGGAAGCAGCTCTGTTTCAAGCTGTGATTCCCCTATCCCAAAGGTTCTTATCTGCCTGTAGTATATTACTTCCTCAGATTTTGATTCGAGATAAGGCTTTGCTTTTTTGATGAACATATTGGTCATTTCTCTTGGAGGTCCCGGCAGACATATGGCAGTCTTGCCGTCTATCTCAAGCGCAAATCCCGGCGCTGTTCCCTGATCGTTATCAAAGACCTCTGCTTTTGACGGAAGCCACGCCTGCTTGTAGTTGTTTTCGGTCATTTTGCGGCCGCGCTTTGTCATTACGGCTTCAAGAGCCTCAAGGCTTTTCTGATGCAGCACCAGCTCATCTCCCATGGTTTCGCATACTATTTCCTTGGTAAGATCATCCTGTGTAGGTCCGAGGCCTCCTGTTGTGATTATAAGGTCGCAGTCCTTGAACGCAAGCTCGATAATCTCTTTGAGGCGCTCCGGATTGTCGCCTACCGTATAATGATACATAACGTCAAAACCCATTGCATTAAGATGCTGTGAAAGGTATACGGTGTTTGTATTTACCACCTGTCCGAAAAGTAATTCTGTTCCAACGCTTAAAACCGCCGCTCTCATAATGCCTCCTTTACATTGAAAAGACTGATTTGTTCTTTGCTATATATTCTATTCCCGAGTAAACTGTCATAACAAGAGAAGCCCACAGGAATATGCTGCCTATTGTAAGTATTATGCTGATTTCGGGAAGTGTTACCGCAAGCAGAAGTACAGGTACCGCTATCATCTGCAGCACTGTCTTGATTTTGCCGCTCATGCCTGCCGCAATTACAATACCTTCAGATGCCGCAACGGTTCTCATTCCCGCTATTGCAAATTCTCTTGCAAGTATGATTATTAAAATCCACGCAGGGATTATGCCATCCTCTACCATAAGACAGAAGGCTGAATAAACCAGTATCTTGTCTGCCAGAGGGTCCATTATTTTTCCGAAGTTTGTCACAAGATTATATTTTCTCGCTATTTTACCGTCCAGCATATCCGTAAGTGATGCAAGTATGAAAATTATAAAGGCGGGAAGATAAAGCTCAAATATATAGCACACCACGAAAAACGGTACCGCTATCATTCTTCCCATTGTAAGCTTGTTTGGCAAGTTCATATTATACCTCCGTTCCTGCCAGATCATAGTCAAAGGCATCATCTATATGCACCATAACCATATCGCCCGGCTTATGTTCCTGTTTTCCTGTAAATATAACAGCGTTGTCGATTTCAGGCGCATCATATCTGGTGCGACCTATATAGCTTCCGTCCTCGTCGATTTCGTCAACTATAACCTCCTGAACCGTATCAATCTTGCTGCGGTTTTCTTCGAGGGATATTTCCATCTGAAGCCTCATAATGCTGTCCGCGCGCTCCGTTTTGATTTCTTCGTCTATCTGATTTGGCATCTGTCCTGCGACAGTTCCCTCCTCCTGCGAGTATGCAAACACTCCAAGCCTTGCAAATCTCTGCTCTGCTACAAAGTCATAAAGGGTGTCAAAGTCCTCTTCGGTTTCTCCCGGAAATCCTGTTATGAGAGTAGTCCTTATATGAATATCCGGTATCTGCTCCTTGAGCTTTGCTATTTTGTCCGTAATGGATCTGTTTGTGGATCTTCGCTTCATAGCTTTAAGGATATTGTCCGATGCATGCTGAATAGGTATATCAAGATAATTGCATATCTTGTCATCTTCTCTGATTGTCTGTATCAGCTCATCGGTAATTCTGTCCTCATAGCAGTACATAAGCCTTATCCACCTGATGCCGTCTATCTGACAAAGCTGTTTCAGAAGCTGCGGCAGTCTGTATTCACCGTAAAGGTCATAGCCGTAATAGGTCGTATCCTGCGCTATCAGTATAAGCTCTCTGCAGCCTGCCTCTGCCAGCGCTTTGGCCTCTGCTATAACCGCTTCCTGTCTTTTGCTTCTGTAGTTTCCGCGTATAAACGGAATAATGCAGTAGGCGCATCTGTTATTGCAGCCCTCCGCTATTTTGAGTGTAGCGCTGTACATGCTGCCGTCCGCTCTGACTTTAACCTCAGGCAGCTCTGTTTCGGTGCATGAATTTGCGATGATTTTTCGCTCGTCAAGGCTGTCAAGAAGCGCAGGCAGCGTTTCGTAGTCATTAACTCCCAGAAATGCGTCAACCTCCGGCATTTCATCAAACAGCTCGCTGCTGTATCTCTGGGAAAGGCAGCCCGAAACTATAAGTTTTTTGCCGTACTGCTTGTAATCCGCCATCTCAAAGATGCGATCTATGGACTCTTTTTTGGCATCGTTGATAAATCCGCAGGTGTTTACCATAATAACATCAGCCTCCGACGGCTCTGTTGTCAGTGTATGTCCGCTGTCCTCCAGTATTCCTGCGGCAGTTCTGCTGTCATAAAAGTTCTTGGGACAGCCAAGTGTATCAATGTATATCTTCATCTGAATTTTCCTCTGGTAAATTTTCGTTTATATTGTGCAGCTCCTCCTCGGTCATAAATACCTGTCTCGGTCTGGAGCCGTCCTGAGGTCCTACAATGCCTCGTTCCTCCATCATATCTATTATTCTCGCCGCTCTGTTGTAGCCTATTCTGAAGCGCCTCTGGAGCATGGATACCGATGCCTGTCCGCTCTGTACCACAAGTTCTATGCAGTCAGGGAGAAGCTCGTCACTGTCGTCTGCTTTCATTTCAGGCGGCATATCTGTTTTTTCGATGGTATTTATAACGTCGCTTGAGTATTCAACCTCTTGCGCCTGGTCCTTTACAAATCTGATTATGCTGTTAACCTCGCTGTCCGATATGAAGCATCCCTGAACTCTTACAGGCTTGCCCATGCCAAGCGGATTGTAGAGCATATCGCCTTTTCCGACCAGTTTTTCCGCTCCGCCCATATCTATAATGGTTTTGGAATCGTGAACAGATGACACTGCAAATGCTATTCTTGACGGTATGTTTGCTTTGATTACACCTGTAATTACGTCAACCGACGGTCTCTGGGTCGCAACGATAAGGTGCATTCCCGCAGCTCTTGCCATCTGCGCCAGTCTGCATATGGATTCCTCAACCTGTGACGGAGCCGCCATCATAAGATCTGCAAGCTCGTCAATGATTATTACTATCTGAGGCATTACAGCGTCAAAATCCTTTTCGGCTTTTTTCTTATCGTTGTAACCTTCAAGATTTCTTTCGCCCTCTTCCGCGAATTTCTTGTAGCGGTCGTTCATTTCGGCAACAGCCCAGTTGAGTGCTGCCGCAGCCTTGGTCGGCTCTGTAACAACCGGAATGAGAAGATGCGGTATGCCGTTGTAATTGCCAAGCTCAACGACTTTCGGGTCCACAAGCACCAGCTTAACCTCATCAGGCTTTGCCTTGTAAAGTATGCTGGCTATAATGCTGTTGATACATACGCTCTTGCCTGAGCCTGTAGAGCCTGCAATAAGCAGGTGCGGCATTCCCTTGAGGTCACCTACCACGGGTTTTCCCGATATGTTCTTGCCTACGGCAAAGCTGATTTTCGATTTGGAGCTTTTGAATTCCTTTGAGTCAATTATCTCTCTGATATTTACCGCATTTATTTTGTCGTTTTCGACTTCTATGCCTACTGCGGCCTTGCCCGGTATAGGAGCCTCTATTCTGATACTCTTGGCCTCAAGATTAAGGGCTATATCATTGGAAAGTCCCACGATGCTGCTTACCTTGACGCCGGGTCCCGGGTGTATCTCATACCTTGTAACCGTAGGTCCCGGAATTGCATCTACAACCTTGGCGTCCACATTGAAGCTGTTTAATGTCTCTTCAAGCTTTCTTGTTTTTTCTGCAAGGTCTGTAAGGTCTGCACCTTTGCCCGACGGTTTTTTGAGCAGGTCAATAGGCGGCATTATGTATTTTGCGGCAGGCTTGCTCTTGTTGAACTCTTTGGCGTCAAGAGTTGCAGAAGCCGCCTGCGCATTTGATATTTTTTCGGGTTTTTTGACTTCCTCTGCCGAAGCTTCCTCCTCCGCAAAGCCTCTGCCGTCGACAAAGCTGGTGTTTTCCTCAGGCACCTCTATTTCAATCTGCTGCTCTGAAATATTGTCATTTTCGTCAATGCTGTCGCTGTAGTTTTCGTATGCGCCTGTATATCCTGTTTCCTCATGACCCATATCGCCCTCGGAATACCCGTCGTTAAGACCATAGCCCGGTGAAGCAAGGCTTTCCTGGCTTCCGTCAAGACCGTAGCCCTCCGCTTTGCTCTCTCCGCCCTTACCTCTTGCAAGTGAGTCGTCTATCATATACTCCAGGATTTTTCTCTGGCTGTCTGATATGCGCGCTTTTTTGATTGCCTTGCTCATCTTTTTGTAGTCGGCAGGCTGATATACCGATGCTGCCGGTCTGACCGGCGCAGGTATCTCCTGTTTTGCCGGAGCTATTTCAAGCTGCTGCTCCGTTT
>ERZ827423.2054-NODE-2054-length-17028-cov-7.245331_pt1 | contig 17028 bp, 14 predicted proteins | sample MGYA00519775_ERZ827423 | MGnify/ENA primary metagenome ERZ827423 (study PRJEB31778, sample SAMEA3449296) | human gut metagenome | biome: human gut; feature: human-associated habitat; material: faeces | place: United Kingdom | collected 2010/2012 ...
TCTACAAAATCAGGCATCTTGTAGAGAACGCTTTTCTGTGGTTAAAACGCTGGAGGGGAATCGCTACGCGCTATGCGAAAAACTCTTCCTCTTTCCTTTCTGCTGTTCATATCAGATGCATTGCTATTTGGCTGGCTATTTTAGCTTGATCTTTTGTAGACACTATCTAATTCAACAGGAAAAGTTGTCATGTGGGTTAGAAACATCGGTAAAACATTATATTAACAGGAGGATTATCACATGCTTCCTCTTAATTTGAAACCATATGCAGTTAATTGGATTGAAAAGGAATGTAAATCTAGTTGCGACATTTCGTCAAATGATAGTATGAACCTTTGCATTGGTCTACACGGGAGATTAAAGCTCTCTATTGTTGGTCGAAATCAAATCCTACCTAAAGATGGTGTAATAATAATTTCTCTGCACATGCGAACCGGAAATTCCATTCCCTTGTTTGATAGTAGAAAAGACGGCTATGGTTCATTGGATGAGAAAGAATCTCAATTTGACTGTACCCATCCATTCCTCCCTTTGGCTGTTTGTCCCAAATGTCAAAGTTCAGAATTTCAACTTCATTTTGACTTCGAATATCCTGAGCTAAATGAGCTTGATATTTTAGGTATATCTAGACCTGATAAAGCATTCACTTGGATTTGGATTTCATTGACTTGTTCACACTGTCGATTTGTTTTCCATTGTAACTTAGAAACTGATTAGCAGCGTATATACGATGGTACTCGAAACATACTAATGTTCTTAGTTATCCATGTTGATGGAATCATGCCTATGAAACAGAATAGTGTGCAAACTAACTCTGGCGGAGCTTCGAAAAGAAGCTCCGCCTTTTCTATTTACCCACGGTGTTTCTGTCTGGAAGGACAAGCTGACTGCGTTCAATGGCGTCGGCATCTCCTACGATGAGATTGGTAACCCGCTGTCCGATGGTACTTGGAGCTATTGATTGGCTTTCTGTTTCCTAGGTGGTAGTTCACCTTCCGCCTCAAATTGAGCGAAGAACTGCCAAATGGTCGAAAACCTTGGTGTTGTTCACATTTCAGCTTGTTCTTTCTAGGCGGTAGCTCAAGCACCTTGAAAACAAAACAAAGAATGCCGGGAAACGGCTTGAAATAAGCATTTCCCTGCATGAACGGTTGGCTGGGTTTCTGTGCCATCTAACGTTTCTGCTAACGACTGCCGTCTTTGTTGGCAGCGAGCCGTTTTCCTGCCTGTCACATTTCAGGCGGACGATGCCCAAGCTCTGACCAAAGTGGTTGTAATGGAGGGAAACGGCTCTACACAAGGATTCTGAGCATCTTCAAGGTATGAAGGATGGACAGAATCCGGATCTCTAATTGTTAGATTGCAAACGCCACAGCGTGTAGACAAAGAAAAGATCTGCAACTATTCGCGGAAAACTCAGCTAACAAAGGCGGCAGACTCAAATCTTTCTACTGCTCCTGCAATGTCTTTCATTTTACTGAGGGACAAAACACGGATCTGAATTTCGGAAAATGCCTTGGAAAATATGCAATGAATATTCATATTCATTCATGACTGAACCTGCATTTGCCGTATTACGGGGATAAATGATGATGATTTCATCACATCCAGCTAACGATTTGGCGGTAGATGTGAAAGTCGAACACGCCGCCATTGTTAGCTGTGCTAACACCCAGCTAACAGCACTGGGGGAAAACAGGGGTATTTTGAAGGAAAATGCGAACAGTGAAAATTGTTAGAAACCCAGTAATAGCAAGGCTTAAAGGCACTTCAGGGAACAGCAAAGGCGAACGCTTTTTCGATCTCCTAAGCGACAGGCCGTGGGTTCGAATCCCGCCGGGATCACCATTTTGCCTACCAGATTCGACAGATTTGTCCTCAAAAAAGACGACTGTGAAGCTGGTAGGATTTTTCTTTTTCAGGACACTACGAAACACAAAAATCCGCTAACAGAAGATGGCCCCCTATTAGCAGATTTCAAATTTTTTAGCCCGATTTCTAATCGACCTTCACTGATGCCCCTGCTTGAGCGTCTAATTTTTTCGGACGATCGTGCTAATTTTGGCGGACGATGCGGACGGCATCTTTCCTGAATCTGAAAAAAACGCTTATAAAACCTGGCGTTTAAGAGCTCAGTAAACAAAAATCAGACGAACCTCCAGATGATTTTGACCTCTGTGAAGACAAACATCTGCTAATTACGGAAGGATGTTGATTAGCAAGATTAATGTGATTATTTGACTCTGCTAATGCCTACCGCCATATTTGGCGAGGGGTGTTACATGGATTTATATTCTTCGCCAGGACGCCAGGAGTGCCCCATCAGCTGACGGAATAAGTCCCGAATTCCCATTAACACAAAACCAAGATGATTGGTTGCCCGAGCACCATTCTTTGGATTCTTCCAGTTTTCTGGTTTCACTTTAAGCGTACCATCAGGGTTCAACAAATCGCTTTCAGCCATCCCCGCACCATAGATTCCATCATAAGGGCTGGCTTCAATCAAGACAGCGTTCTCAGTTTTCAGCAGCGCATCCACAAGCATAATATCACTCTGGAATTTTCCAAGATACCCATGGAAAATGATTTCTCTCAACGCGTTATCCCAGGTTGTGGATTCAAATCCTGATACCAAACGGCCAAGGTCTTTACATTTCTTCGGGGAAGATTCCTCCATGATCAGACTGTAATGATACAGCTCCTTGAACAGGAGAGCCTTTTCAGACATCATATACTGCTCCGCAGTTAAATATGACCGTCCGTTTACAGAAGAAGGCATCCCCTGATACCATTGCGAGAAATAGTGATTTGGATACTCTTCGCCTTCGTGCCAGAAGGTAACATATTTCAACTGCGTTCCCTTTTTTACGGTATCGATCAGCCAATCGATATTATAACGGTTATAATACTTTACTTTGTGAGGGGCTATGGCTCCAAGGTTTCCAAGATCAATTGTCTTCAAAAAAGAATCAAATTCTGATTTCACTTACTAAATAACACCTCCATCGTATTATGTTCAATGTATTTTTTAACATCTTCACCACGTATCGTGGAAATAGCATTTGTAAGGTCGAGTAATTCATTTTTTAATGCTTGAATGCTTGTAATTCTCTTTGCAAACGGAGCGTCTGTTTCTAATAATATCTTTTCGGCTGGTATATTCCTTATTAATTCCTGGCCTTTGTTAGTTTTTACCATTTGGGAGTTGACTGAGAAATAGGAACCATTTTCGACAGCTTTTTTGAACAAGTAAACCAGTGGAATACACACCGGCATGATTCAAAGACTTTTGTTTCTTCTAGTATTTCTAAAACCGTACCTGCTGATTTAACAGAGTGAATGGATAAATTTTTACGTCCTTCATGTGCACATGCTTTACAAATTATTCTAAGGCACCACCGCGCAGGGCATGGACGCGCAGACGATGCTCGACTACATGGGTATCATGCTGGACGCGGAAAAGCTGGCCGACAAGAGCTTTACCGTAAATCTGAAGCTGTCGGACGGCGGCGATTACCTGCTGAAGATTCACCATGGCGTGCTGCTGTATTACAAGGACAGGATTGACGAGCAGGCCGATCTGACGCTTTCCACCACCCGCATGGGCATTCTCGCGCTGGCAAACGGCGATTCGGAGATAATCGCTCAGCTCGTGACGCTCGAAAACGGCGATGAAGCGCTGTTGAAGGCGCTCTGCGAAAGCATGGCCGCGCCGGAGCTGTATTTCAACGTGATTGAACCGTGAGCGGTGGTCAACGCAAAGTGCCTGCTCATGGCGTAAAAAGTCTATAACAGGCAGCAACGGCAGTCTTGGCGGCTTTTCGTTAGAACCGCCGTAAAAGAACGAAAGCCCGAACATCAAGGCATGTTCGGGGCTTTCAGCTTCATGGTCAATGACAAGTCAAAAACGGACGCTCCGGAGCGGTTCCGTAAAGGAAAAACAGCTTTTGCAGTCTTTCAGAAATTGGAATTCCGGCTGCATCCATGCTCGCTTCTTTTGGATGCCATCAGGCGGCTTTTTTGATGCAGCCACGCCGAGCTGCTTTTTTCATGCTGCTGCCTGTCTTGTCCACAATGGTTGCTGGTGGGTCGAACCCTTCATCAAGCTCTGAAACAGCCCATCCATGTTTTCAAAAAAATTGTCGAGTGCAGGAGGACCGATTTTCAGGAACAAGTGTGGAGCGAAAAAGAATTGTCGATAGACAGAAAAGAGCCATGCTGCTATACTTGGCGCAGAAAAACACATGCAATGGAAAGGTGGAAAGAATATGCAGACCGTCAAACATGCCTCACGACCGCATAGCCAGGGGCAGGCTCTGAAAGCTCTGAAAAAGGAGCTTCGAAAAAATGCAGGACTGTATTTGCTGGCATTGATTCCCTTCGTATATCTGATTTTGTTCAAATACTGGCCTATGTATGGCGTGCAAATCGCATTTCGGGATTATCGGGTCGCTGATGGGATTTGGGGAAGCCAATGGGTGGGACTGAAGCATTTTTCGAGATTTCTTCATACGCCGAAATTTCTCGACATTATGAAAAACACCATTATCATCAGCCTTTACGGGGTTCTGACTTTTCCCCTTCCCATTCTGTTGGCTGTTATGCTGAACTATCTGTCTTTTCCGCGCTACCGGAAATGTATCCAGATGGTCAGCTATGCGCCTCACTTCATTTCTACGGTGGTCATGGTCGCTATTCTGATGCAATTCTTGGATAAGAATAACGGCCTTTTGAACACCCTGATCGAGGCCCTGGGCGGCAAACGGGTCAACTTCATGGCAAAGCGAGAATACTTTTATCACATTTACCAGTGGTCCGGCGTATGGCAGGGATTGGGCTTTGCTTCCATTATTTATATCTCCGCCCTGTCGTCAGTACCGCCGGAGCTGCATGAGGCCGCCATTGTGGATGGTGCGAATCTCTGCCAGCGTATCTGGCATATTGATATTCCTTCCATTTTGCCGACCATATGCATTCTGCTGATTATACAATGTGGCAATATTCTCAGCGTGGGGTATGAAAAAATTTACCTGATGCAAAACAACCTGAACGCCTCAACCAGCGAGGTCATCAGCACCTACGTTTATAAGCAGGGTCTGCAATCCTCTACGCCGCAGTATTCGTATTCGACCGCCATCGGTCTGTTCACCTCCATAGTGAACCTGATGATGCTGATGCTTGTGAACAAACTCACCAATAAGCTGTCCGGCAGCGGCCTGTGGTAAAGGAGGTTTTTTCCATGAATGCATCCCGCACCCATATTCGGTACAGTCGGGGCGATAGGGCAGTCCTCTGTATTAACTTTATTTTTCTGACCCTTTTTATGATAGTAATTCTTTATCCGTTGCTGTATGTGGTGGCCGCTTCTGTAACGGGCGGTTCCGCGACGCCTCCTCTTTGGCTGATTCCTGACCACATCACCTTTGCCAGCTATAAAGCGCTGCTGGGCTACGGCGAACTCTGGACGGGATTTGCCAATTCCTTCTTGTATATGATCCTTGGCACGGTGATCGCCCTGCTTGTGACGGTCTGCTGCGCCTATCCGCTTTCGGTGACGGATTTCAAGGGCAGCAGACTGTTGATGCCCATGTGTATGATTACCATGTATTTCAGCGGTGGATTGGTCCCCACCTATCTGACCATGAAGGAATTGCATCTGATCAATACCGTTTGGGCCGTTACACTGCCGGGCGCTATGAGCATTTCCAATATGATCGTTATGCGTACCTATTTCCGCAGCCAGATTCCCGGCGAACTGCGGGAATCGGCTGAGCTGGACGGCTGCGGCAATATCCGCTATCTGGTATCTATCGTGCTGCCGCTATCCGGAGCCATTCTGGCGGTCATCGGCATGTATTACGCCGTGGGTATCTGGAACGCCTATTTTGACGCCATGATCTACCTGAAGAAAAGAAATCTTTATCCTCTGACATTGTTTATCCGTGAAATCCTGATTACCAACAACAGCACGGCCATGGATCAGATGACGGCTGATCTTTCTATGGGAGCGGAACTGGAGGCACGTCGCAATCTGATGAAGTATGCGGTGATTATCGTGTCCACTCTGCCTATGATGGTGATATATCCCTTCGTCCAGAAGTATTTCGTCAAGGGCGTGATGATCGGCGCAATCAAAGGGTAAGTTCTTTGACTCCGAGATGGAGTTAAGATATAATCAATTTAAGGAGGCTTTTCCATGAAAAACAACTGGAAGTCCCTGCTGGCCGGTGTGCTGGCGCTGGTGATGCTCCTGAGCTGCACGGCGGCTCTGGCGGCGGAGGATTACACTTTCCCACTGGTGGATGAAAAACTGACATTGACTGCTTTTACGCCTTTTTCTCCCCACATGACCGATCCGTCTACGAATCGAATGAACCTCACCTATGAAGAAAAAACCAATGTGCATATCGAGTGGACCCAGAGCCAGGATTACGTTACCGATCTGAATCTGATGCTGGCTAGCGATGAGGATGTGGATTTGTGGCTGTGCCCTCTGTCCACCGATCAGGTGAAACTGATGGTGGAAGCAGGACGGTTGATGCCGCTGAATGATCTGATCGAACAATATGCGCCCAATATCAGCAGAATTCTGGAGGAACGGCCTGACCTGAAGGCAAATCTGACCGCTACGGACGGCAATATCTATACGCTGTTCCAGACGGACGTGGGCGTACATATGCCCAATCGCCGCAAGATGTTCGTCAAGGCGGACTGGCTGGAGGCCTACCGCGCTGTAGCCGGTGAAAAGGCCCCGTCGACCTGGAAGGAATTTGAAGAAATGCTGGTCTTCTTCCGGGATAACGACATGAACGGCAATGGCGAAAAGGACGAGATCCCGCTGATGGCCAGTACGTATACGGAAGACGATCCCATTTATTACCTGATGAGCGCCTTCCAACAGATTTCCAACAACTTCTTCCATTTGGACGATAACGGCAAAGTGGTCTTTGAGGCGACGGCCGACACCTGGCGCGAGGGTCTGCGCTGGATGAATCACCTGTATGAGGAAGGGCTGTTCTACGCCGAGGAAACCTATGTGCAGGATCGCGATCAGCTCCGCGCAGTGGTCAATGTGGCGGATCCCACTCAGTATGTTGTCGGCGCTATCCCCACCTTCTGGGAAGGCCGTTTCGTGGACCTTTCTGTACTGGGCTACACGGACTTCATGCCGATTGAACCAGTTGCCGGTGAAGACGGTGTACGTCGGGCCACGATCACTCAGCCCGAAAACTTCAAAGCTGTCTGCGCTATCTCTGCCAAGTGCTCCGATCCGGTGACGGCCATCAAGTGGCTGGACTGGTGGATGAGCGATGAGGGTTCCTTTGCTCATGCCTGGGGCATGGTGGAAGGCACCGACTATGAGTGGGTAGACGCACCTGCCATCTCCGGTGAAGCCAAATCCGTCAAGGCGCTGGCTGACTCCTACAACGACAACTTCCGGTTCGGCGAAGAAGCAACGCCCAAGATGGACAGTCAGAAGATCCGCTATGCCGCCACCTTGGATGAAAGCACTTTCAATACCAATAATTCCTATGTGCTCTATCGTGCCGGCAAGATGTACGAGCCTTATTATGTGCCGTCCAATGTTCCTGCGGTGGTCTGGTGCTCGGATACCGACCTGATCGCCGAAATGAACGAATACCGCAGCGTGATCAACGACATGGTCCGCACCGCCTATACTGAATTCATTCTGGGCCTGCGGGATCTGGACACCGAGTGGGATTCGTATCTGGCCGAACTGAATGACGCCGGCCTTGAGCAGTATATCGAGGACATGAATCGGTATTACGCCAACTAAACTTCCCATTAACGGTATGGGGCGTCTCCTGCGGGGACGTCCCTGCCGTTGTATCACCGCCCATCCCGGAACAAAAGCTCGGAGGAACGCCAAGATGCAAACGATCGTTTCGGCAAAAGGAAAACGCGCGGGAAGCCCGAAGGTTCTGGTTCATTTTGCCCTGCCTTACCTGCTGATCCTGCTGATTCTGTTGGTGGTCTGCATAGCGATCTTCCACGTCACGTATTCTTCCCAGCTGGAAATGCGAATGGATTATTACAGCAGCACGATCTCCACCAGCCTGGAAATGGTGAATCGCGCGCTGACAAATGTGGATGGGCTGTATATGCAGCTCGCCCGATATAAACCCATTCAGGATGTGATGCTGGCTGCCGGAACGCAAAGACCTCTGAAGGAATTGCTGAAGCTGCAGGACAATAGACTGAACTATCAGGACAGCACCCGCATTCTGGATGAATATCTGATCTACAGCAAGCGTTCAGGGGTTGTCATCACAGGGAAGAAAGTGCTGATGGACCCGCAGCGATCCTATGAGCAATTACTGCAGTATGGCGAGTTGAGCTTCGACGAATGGCGGGACACCATTCTGACCATGACGGTACGTGATCGCTTTTATCCGGCTGAAGAAGCCCGCACCGGCTCGCCGGACGTCAAACGGTATCTTTTCTATGTGCGGCCCTATCTTGATTTGGAAAAAGGGACGCTTCTTGGGCAGGTCCTGATGTATTTGGATGAAAAAGAGCTTTTGTCCCTTATTCCGGTTGAAATGGAGCAGGACGGCGTTTTTGTTCAGCTGATCAGCAACGATCAGCTTCTGACTGGAATCAACATTGATCAGGAGATGCAGGAAATTCCTTTTCCGCTGGAAAAAAACACTCCCTACGTCCGTGCCCCTCTGAATGGCGTAAACTATTATCTTACCTATCAGGACTCTGCTTCCTATCCCCTGCGGCTCCTGATCGGCGTTTCGGAAAACCAGCTGCGGTTCTTTTGTCTGGAGCGCCTGACCGGCGTCTATGCCATTATCGCATTGCTGATGCTGCTTGTGCTGCTTGTGAGCATGTATACCATCATGCACAATCGCGCTTCGTTGATGGGCATTGGTACGATGGTGACCGGGCGTGGCAACATTCAGGATGTTCACCAGTCTTTCCGGCAGTTCTATAGCGACAATGCGGAGCTGAGCCAGCAGCTGGACGCGCAGCAACTTCGGCTGAGGGATGCCCTGTACCGGCAGTTGATTTACGGTTTTGAGTGCAGTGATGAGAAAATGGAAAGGCAGATGGAATTTGCCGGGATCCGTCTGGGAGAGGAAGAGATCCAGGCGCGGGCTGTTTATCTGCTGATCGACAAAGCGGAAGACAATCTGTCCGCGGACGAGACCCGCCGCCGCATTACGGAAGAAGCGCTGGAGCCTTATGGAGATCAGCTGCGCATCCTTCTTTTGGAAGAAGGATGCCTGTTGACGCTGCTCTGGTTCTGCGGTTCCGAGGATGATTTTTCTATTTTTAGAAACATTTTTGCGCAAATTCAGGAGGCCAACGGTTTTGAACTGCATTTTTATGTCGGAAGCCGTTTTACGCAGCTTCATCATGCACGTGATTCCTTCAGTGAAGCGCGTCGGCTTCTGCGCACGGATACCCGGCGGGAAGACAGCTTTCTGATCGTAGACGGCGGCAGCCGGACACTGGACGCATTTTGCTTTGGTCAACGAGAGGAAGAAAGAATGCAGGGGGCGATCATGCGCGGCGTACCCGACGAAATCAGCAATGTGCTGGATGAAATCTATGAAAGAAACTTCAAGCAGCGCGTTCTTTCTTCCCAGATGTGCCGACTGTTGTATGCCAGAATGATCTCCGCACTGGTCTGTCTGGACGCTCGCGTTCCGCTGACAGAGCGCGAACTGAGCGAGCTCCGGGGCGACCTGAATCCGGCAGATTTTTTTCGCGCTTACCGACAGCATATTGACGCCATGTGTGCCCTGATTCAGGCGGATAAATGTCAGGCTCACAAAGAACAGGATGAGCAGATGCTGCATTTCATTCATGAAAATTATACCGATAGTAATTTGAGCCTGACGATGCTCGCCATGCAGTACGGCCGTTCGGAATCCTATGTATCCAGCCGCCTGAAGGGGATCCTGGGACAGTCTTTTTCGACTTATCTGGAAAAACTGCGGGTGCAGGAGGCTAATCATCTGCTGCAAGAAACCGGCCTGACGATTTCCGAAATCAGCAGTCGCATCGGTTACAATAGCCCCAGCGCTTTTGGCCGCGCGTATAAGCGCGTCATGGGACTTACCCCCACGGATTATCTCAGAAGCAAAGCGATAAAAACGGAGGAACACTCATGAATTGGAATTTGAAAGAGGATGCTTTTTCCCGCACGCTGATCGCCGCCCATCGCGGCGTGGCCGGGGGAGATATTCCCGGCAATACGCTGGAAGCCTTCGACACGGCTCTTTGTCAAGGAGCGGACATGATAGAGCTGGACGTTTCCCATACCTCCGATGGGGAGCTGTTTGTTTTTCATCCTGGGATGGAGCCGGTTTTTCTGCACTCGAATCGCCTTTTGAAAGACATGACGGCCGACGAAGCCCGGAAACTATATTATTTCAATGGCGACGGCGCGCAGACGCAGAAAAAGCTCAGCACCTTTGACGAAGCGCTGGAGCATCTGAAGGGGCGCTGCTATATCAACGTTGATAAATTTTGGGAAAATGTGGAGGAAATCACCGGCACGATTCGCCGTCACGGCATGGCAGATCAGATTTTGGTCAAAACCGCACCCGATGAAGCCATTACCGACTGGCTGGAACAGAATGCGCCGGAGATCAATTATATGCTGATTCTTTCGGAGGAGGACCGGCACAGCGAAAGGATGCTTCGCCGCCATTTGAATTACGTTGGAGTGGAGTCCCTTTTTGCACGGGAAAACTGTCCCATTGCGGGCGAAAAATATGCCGAATGGATGCGCACTCATGGCCTGCTTCGATGGGGGAATGCCATCGTCTATTCCTATAAGGCAGTATTGGCAGCCGGCCATGACGATAATAGATCTGCTCCGGGACATATGGATGAGGGATGGGGCTGGATGCTGGAGCATGGCTTTAATATCATCCAGACAGACTGGCCTATGATGCTGCGCAGCTATATGGAACGCCGCTCAAGGTAAAGAAAGGATATTTCAGATATGCTTTATCCCAAAGAACCCTCGCTTTCTGCGGAGCTTTTCCGCCATCCGACGGCAGCATACCGAGCCGCGCCCTTCTGGGCATGGAACTGTAAGCTGGAAAAAGAGACGCTTGATCGGCAGATGCCCGTCTTTCAGGAAATGGGTATGGGCGGTTTTCACATGCACGTCCGTACAGGGCTGGATACCCCCTACCTGAGCGATGAATTCATGGAGCGCATCCGACAGTGCGTGGATTGGGCCGCAGCGCATGATATGCGCGCTTACCTGTATGACGAAGACCGTTGGCCATCAGGAGCAGCGGCGGGCATGGTCACGGAGGAAGAGCGCTTCCGGGCACAATATCTGCTGTTTACCCCGGAGCTTTCCCAGCAGGGAAAACTGCTTGCGGTCTTTGACGTGAGGCTGGATCGGAATGGATGTTTGGCGGAATATGCTGAGACCGCAGAAACGGAACCATGCCCTGGACGCTGGTTTGCCTATCGCTGCTATGAAGCCCCCCGAGGCCGTTTCAATGGTCATAGCTATGTAGATACGCTGAATCCGGAAGCTACCAGGCGTTTTCTTTCACTGACCCACGAGCGCTATGCGGCTGCGGTAGGCGAGGCCTTCGGCAGCACGGTGCCCGCTATTTTTACCGATGAACCGCAGTTTTCCAGAAAGCAGCAGCTTCGATTTGCCACGGAAAAAGCGGCGGTGAGGCTTTCGTGGACGGAAAGTCTGCCCAAAACCTTTGCAGAGGTATACGGGGATGATCTGACGGCCCATTTACCAGAATTGATCTGGGAGCTGCCGGAAGGACGAGTTTCACAATTGCGCTATCAGTATCATGAACACGTAGCGGAACGTTTCTCCGTTTCCTATGCGGATGTGCTGGGAGCGTGGTGCGCCGAACATGGCCTGCTGCTGACCGGACATATGATGGAGGAACCGACGCTGGAAAGCCAGACCAGCTGTTTGGGCGAGGCGATGCGATCCTACCGCAGTTTTACCCTGCCCGGGATCGATATGCTGTGCAGCCGGCGGGAATATACAACCGCAAAACAGTGCCAGTCTGCGGCTCATCAGTATGGCCGCGAGGGCATGATGAGCGAACTGTACGGCGTTACGGGCTGGAGCTTCGATTTTCGTGGGCATAAACTGCTGGGAGACTGGCAGGCAGCCTTGGGCGTAACGCTTCGGGTGCCGCATTTGAGCTGGATGTCCATGGAGGGCGATGCCAAGCGCGATTATCCGGCCTCGATTTTCTTTCAGTCGCCATGGTATCGGGAATATCCCCTGATTGAAGATCACTTTGCCCGGGTCAATACGGCGCTGACGCGAGGCAAACCGCTGGTGCATGTGGCAGTCATTCATCCTATTGAGAGCTACTGGCTCCACTGGGGGCCCATGGACCAGACGGCTGCCGTTCGGGAACAAATGGAAGCGCATTTTCAACAGGTAACAGAATGGCTGCTATTCGGTGGGATTGACTTCGATTTTTTGTGTGAATCTCTGTTGCCGGAGCTGTGTCCTACGGGCGGCGCTCCCTTGAAGGTGGGCGAAATGACCTACGACGCGGTGATTGTGCCGAGCTGCGAGACCCTGCGCTCCACAACATTGGAACGACTGGAAGCCTTTCGGCAGGCAGGCGGGCGGCTGATTTTTCTGGCCGAAGCACCGACGCTGGAAAATGGAGCTCTTTCCCGGCGCGGAAAAGCACTGTGGGAACGAAGCGTACATGTGGCCATGGAGCGAACGTTGCTGCTGGATGCCCTGTCCCCACTGCGTGAGGTGGAACTTCGGGATGCTTCCAGCGGACAGATGACGAATCATCTGCTCCATCAACTCCGGCAGGATGGGGACGGCCGTTGGCTTTTTATTGCAAATGGAAAAGAACCCTATAACCTCGACATTTCGAGCAGAATGTCTCTGCGTATTATCCTGCGGGGAAAATGGAAGCCCACGCTCTGGAATACGCTCGATGGCTCGACAGTACCCGTCCCTCACCATACGGAAAAAGAAACAACCATTGTGGAGGTGAATCTTTACGACTGTGACAGTCTGCTGTTTCACCTGGAACCTGTGGAAAGCAGCGCATATGTTCCCGATGAGTGCGTCCGACCGGCCATGCAGCTGACGGTTCCGCCTTTGGCAGCACTTCGGTTGGAGGAACCCAATGTGCTGTTGATGGATCAGGCAATGTATGCGCTGGACAACGAGCAGTGGCAGCCAATGGAAGAATTGCTGCGAATCCGGCAAAAACTCCATCGACGTCTGGGATGGAAGACCAACGAATGGCAACCGTGGCGGCTTCCGGCGGAAAAACCGGAACATACAATTCGGCTGCGTTTCCGCTTTCACTGCGCACAGGCCATGTCCGGTTGTCGGCTTGCCATGGAAAAAAGGGGGGAAGTATCGCTTTGGCTGGATGGACAACCTATTGTTCCTATCGAAAATGGATGGTATGTTGATCCCTGCATCAAAACGAGCGAGCTTCCCTGCCTGAGCGCCGGAAGTCATACGCTGGAAGTGATAAGACCCTTTACACCGCGCACCTGTTTAGAATGGGTTTATCTGTTAGGAAACTTCCGTGTGAAGCTCTCCGGGCGGTTGGCGATGCTTGAACCTGTTCAGGAGGAAAAAGCCGGTTATGCCTCGCTGACGGAGCAGGGAATTCCATTTTATGGCGGCAACGCATCCTACGTCTTTGATATAGAGACGCATGGCGGCGCGCTGCGTCTTCGTGTTCCTCAGTGGCGCGGCGCGTTGATTGCTGCAAGCATAGATGGGCAGGATATGGGACGAATCGCCTTTCCGCCATACAGTATAGAAACCTCCCCGCTTCCCGCTGGCATGCATCAGATCTGTTTGAAGCTGTTCGGCACACGAGCAAATACGTTTGGCCCGCTGCATCTGGCGGATGAAAAAGAAACCTGGATCGGCCCCGGCGCATGGTGCAGCAGCGGCGATGCATGGACCTATGAATATCGCCTGAAGCCTTTTGGAATTCTGTCGTCATCCCAGGTGGAAGAAATAGAGGGAAGCGTTAGAAAAAGCTGTGCCAGAAACCAACACGGTTAGAAATGAACATTGGTTTCCAAAAAGATAAACAAAAGAATAACTTTGAGCAGCAAACGACCTCGTTCGGAATTTCGGACGGGGTCGTTCTATTTGGAAAAAGAAAACCATCAGCTATGCTGGTGGAATATAAGCCGGCTGCGTCTCATCCATGAATACAGATGCTTGAACTGTTTGGCTGCCTCCTTGTCATCCTTGGAGGCATAGAACAGGTCCAAAGCCTGGACAATCCGGAAGGCGCGTCCGGTCTTCGGATAAGCCTTGGAGAGGGCTGCCAGCCTGGTCAACTGTTCGCTGTTCATTCTGCTTTGCGGCGTCATGAGGAAATGCCGGTTCAAAAACAAATCCTTCTTGTTGTTGGTTTTCTTCTGCTCCTGTTTCCTGACTTTGTCCAGCGCATCAGTCAGAACCTTCTTCACATGGAACTTGTCAATGATCTGTTCAGCATCGGGGAAGTTTTCCCTGACACCGGGCAAGTAGCTCTTGGACATATCGCTGGTAACAGCAGTAATGTTGGAAGCCTTTCCACCATGCTGTTCAAGCTTCTTCCGCATGGCGGTTACTGCTTCCTTTTTGCGGCCGTCCTGGACGTCGAAGACGCGGCGCTTCATCGCATCAATGGTGACGGTCACATAATCATGACCACGCTTACGGGATGTTTCATCGATTGCCAGTTTGGTAACGTCGCTCAGGTCAAGCGTTTCTACTGCCTGATTCACCCAGTATGAAAGGATAGATGCCAGTGTCTTCTCATTACAGCGAAGGAGCCGGGATGCTTTCCTGCGCGGAACATCCGCCATGAGCATCATGGCATATCCTTCGAATAGCAGGGTGTGGCGGCTGTTCTGCCGTTCAAAAGGTGCTGTGACTTGCTGGACGCCACAGTTGTCACATTTAACTCGCGGACGTTTGCAGTGAACATAGCACGGATAGAACAAGCAGTCAGCATGACGCCATGAACGCTCGGTGGGTTCATACCCGTAACGCTTTGTCGGACCACCACAGTGAGGGCAGGCAATGACTGCATCCTCCCGGATTCCGACATAAACATCAATCACGTTCTTCACAGGATTGAACTCAGCTCCTGTGATGTACCACGGCTCATCCAGATCGAGTGAGCCTGCCAACATACTTTCGAAGCCTTTAACCATCTTCATCACCCGTGGATGATTATACCATAATTATCGGGTTTCCACTAACTTTGGAGTAGAGCCTAAAAACCGTTGTATTTCATATCATTTTTCTCCCGTGATTTATTCACAGACCCGAAAAACGCAGCCCAGCCGCCGAAGTGATAGACCATCGTCGCGTCCATATATAGCCCGGCAGTCTTGCGGTCGGTACATTCCGCCATGCTCCGGCGGTAGCTGTCAAACTGTGCGGAGATCAGCTTTTGCTGATGTCGTTGCCGCTTTACTTTCTTCCCACCAGTAATGTTGAGCCGCGAAGCATCAGGCGTCTGGCTTCTTTCGGCGTCATAAAGCTGCCGTCGGTTGTGTCGATCAGTTTCACGCGCTCATAGCCCATGTCCCTGAGCTTTTGGATAAATGCCTGCATATCGCCGTATCTACGGGGCGACATCAGGTCATGGATGGCAAACGTTCCGCCCTTTTTCAGCACACGCAGCGTTTCCAGCAGAAGCGCCTGCTTGTCTTTCCCCGCGATATTGTGATAGACATAGTTGCTGGTCACCGCGTCGAAGCTCTCGTCGGGGAAATCCAGCTTTACGGCGTTCCCGCGCCGGAACGAAGCGTTCTTCACGCCCTCCACAGCGGCGTTTTTTTCGCACAGCGGCAGGCTGAAGGAGGCGTATTCCTTGCCCCAGCGGTCGATACCGACCATTTTCCCCTGGGGATTGCGCTTTGCGCAGGCAATGGTCAGCGCGCCGCTGCCGCAGCCGATGTCCAGTCCCACGCCGCCCTCCGGCAGCGTGATATGCTCCGCCGTGCCGTCAATGATCTGCTTTGAGAGCTTGCGTTCGCCGTCATAGGAAAAGCTCCGATAAGCATATACGCACCACTGGGTGTACTTTGCACAGACGACAAAGGCGATGCCGAATACCACGCCCAGCACGACGCGCAGCTTTCCGCTCACTCCGATGCCGAATACGCCGAAAACGAGCAGCAGCGCAAGGGACAGCGCCGTTCCCGCGATGAGCGAAACCAGCATTCCCTTGGGAATCCAGTTTTTGTAGTCAGGCTTCATATTCAAGACTCCTTTTTTATTAAGTGTGACTTCTCTCATAAACCGCAGCCGCGATGCACCAGATTACGATGGCGGTATTGGTACTGCTCTGTCTCATTACGGACATCCGTGTGGCCACCGGCACCTGCATGGCCTGTGCAATATCAGGAACAGCAACCAGCAGAAGATTCCATGTGACCGGATGGAAAACGAGCATCCACCTGGGATAACGGGTTTTACCGACAAGCAGCATCACGAAATGGATCCCAAAAAACAATAGCATCGGAACATACATGGGGAGGATTGCGGGGAGCATGTCATCCTGATAGGCTGTGACCGCTGTGATGGCGGCCTCCGCTCCGATACGCGGCCCCAGATAGGTGGAAAACCACGCCAGAGTAGCCGCCCAGAGATGGATCGCCAAGGCTACCACAACCGTAAATAACCCGCAAAAATACTGGATAGCTTTTGTTCTCGTATACCTTGCGTCAATATCCGTATTCAGTGCCTTCACCATGAAGGAGTAGAGGAAGCACCCAAGCGCTCCCATTCCGACGACCAATGCAGGATTCCACAAGGCGTAGGCGCCGGACAGATAACAGGCTCTGTTGAACATTCCGGTGTCCGTCTTCTGCAGCGGAACGCATCCCAGCAGCCAATCGCCGGCAGCCATCAATATCCCGCCGATTGCGCCAAGAATACAGCATTGGATAAACGGTTTCTTTTCTTCCTTCTTCATCTTCTTCATTCCTGTGCATTTATTTCATGATCTTCATGCAAAAGTCGCAGCGGTC
>ERZ827423.2057-NODE-2057-length-17001-cov-9.965892_pt1 | contig 17001 bp, 15 predicted proteins | sample MGYA00519775_ERZ827423 | MGnify/ENA primary metagenome ERZ827423 (study PRJEB31778, sample SAMEA3449296) | human gut metagenome | biome: human gut; feature: human-associated habitat; material: faeces | place: United Kingdom | collected 2010/2012 ...
TGTGGGGATTGCAGCACATTGAGCGCCGCATGAAAAAGAAACAGAAAAAGTAAAAAAGCAACGATCCTCGTCCGGCGGAAGGTTCCGCCGGACGGGGATCGTTTTGTACTCTGCATCAGCGCTGCTATTTCTGGTCGTCAAAATAGCGGATCAACTTGTAAAGCAGCTCAATTTCCTCCTGCATGTATCCGTCCAGCACAATGCTCGATGAAGCCGTAAGCCCCAGCAGATAGTCCGCCGAAACTTGAAAGAGCTTTGCCAGCTGCGCCTGCGAATAGCCCGCCGGCTCCCGTAATTGCTTTATTCTGTCACAAATCATAATGAACTCCCGCCTTTTTCGTTCATTAAAAGTTGCCTAAAATGATATTTAATTATCATTATATGTATAGTTTAATTGACAATCGCTATATTCTTTCCAGAGGAAGGCTCCTGTGTCGAGTCTTCCACATATTTAGGAGAGATCGGAATATCTTATGTTTTGTCCCAAATGCGGCAGCCCGATCCCGGAAGACGCTGTCTTCTGTATGAACTGCGGCGAAAAAATTGAAACGGCCGCGCCTGAAGCAGATTCCGCACCTGCGGAGATCACCCCCGCAGAGGAAGCTCCCATCCCCGCCAGCGGCAAAAAGCCGAAGAAAAAGAAGGCCGTTCTCCTCGTTTCCGTGCTCGCACTTCTGTTTGTCGCCGTGGCTCTTGCCAACAGCAGCCTGTTCCAAAGCAACATTGCCGCAAAAGCGGAAAAGCGTATCGTCGGCAGCTGGAACGGAGTATTTCTGGAAAATGGAGACGATACCATCCGCGCAAAAAATCTCGGTGGCTTTACCTGCACCGTTGAAAAGGGTGGTGCGGCTACAATTTCATTCTCAGAACGCTCCATTTCTGATTTATCCTTCTACTTAACACCGTCCCGAGAAAACAAAAGCTGTGAATGATGGCGAAAAGCTTGCCGGCTATTGTTATGATGTAAAAGCTTCGGATGATCCTGACGCCTCGGCTTTTGGATATGCTTTTGTCAGTGACGATACTTTCTCTGTCGTCATTCTTTCCGACCCTGAGCTGTCATTTGCGTTCACTGCAAGTGATAAGTCATAAACCTCTTATTAAAAGAGCCACGGAAAAAGAGCCACGGAGTATCTCTCCGTGGCTCTTTACGTCTTTCGCTTTTCACACCCTATAGATCTTCCGTTGTAAACGGATGCGGTCCGCGATCATGGCGATAAACTCGCTGTTGGTCGGCTTTCCTTTCGTGTTGGATACCGTGTAGCCAAAATAGCGCTGGAGCGTCTCAAGGTCGCCGCGGTCCCACGCGACCTCGATCGCATGGCGCACCGCGCGCTCGACGCGCGAGGGCGTGGTGCTGTAGCGGCGCGCGACTTCGGGATAAAGCACTTTCGTCACGGCGTTGATGACATCCATGTCCTGCACGGCGATGACGATGGCCTCGCGCACGTACTGATAGCCCTTGATGTGCGCGGGCACGCCGACCTCGTGGATCACTGCCGTGACCTCGCGCTCAAGCGCCTGCGACTCGTCCTCGCTCTCCTCACCCTCGTTGACCGCGCGGCGCATCTGGTCTAAAAGCGAGGTCAGCTCGCAGGGCTTGGGCATGAAGAACGATACGCCGCGGCTCATCGCCTGCGACACGATTTGATCGCGATAAAGAGCCGAGACGACAACTGTCTTCATCTGCACCTTGTCCTTCGCCGCCTGCTCGAGCACGCCAAAGCCGTCAAGTCCCGGCAGCAAAAGATCCATCACAAGAAGCTGCGGCTTTCGCTCCGCTATATCCTGCGCCGCAGCCAGTCCGTCGGCTGCGCATCCCACTACGTCGAACTCACCCGTTGCTTCCAATGCCTGTTTCAGTGCTGTGCGGAACTCTTCGTTTGCGTCCGCTAATACGACCGTGATCCTCTTGTCCATGTCATCCCGTCCTTTTCACACAAGTTTTCGCCGACCCAGCCGGCCAGCTTCAGCAGCAAAATGTGACGTCTTCGTTCTGCCATGGCTTTAAGCTAACATATTTGGACAGCGTTTTCAAGCGAGTTATGTCGAATCTAACCATCTTTTTCTAACTTTTTGCATGAAAATTTGGTTGTTTTTACGCTATCTTAACACAATCTTTCTACTATATGGGTAGGTTATTCACTCGAAAGCCCCGCCGCAGAGAGCATATTTTCGATAAAAATACCATAACCTCTTGACGGATCATCCAGCAGGACGTGCGTGACCGCGCCAATGATCTTGCCATCCTGCAAAATCGCGCTGCCGCTCATTCCCTGCACCACGCCGCCGGTCTGCGCAAGAAGCTCCTCGTCCGTCACGCGCAGCAGCAGATTTCGCGTGCTGCCGGAAGGCGAATAGATTTTTTCGATCTCGATGTCATACTCGCGTGTTTCATTGCCGGAAACGGTGGCCAGGATCGCCGCCCTGCCGGTCTTGATCTCATCCTTCTTTGCGATCGGCAGCGCCGCGCCGGTGATCTTTGCCGCGTCCTCTGCCGAGAGCTTGCCGAAAATGCCGCATTCGGTGTTGGCGTAAAGCGTTCCGCTGTCGCGCGTCAGGTCAAAGTCGCCCTTGAGCTCGCCGGGCGAGGCGCGCTCGCCTTTTTTCACCGCCTTGACCGAGGCGTCCATGATGCTGCCGTGGTCGAGCGGCAGGAGCTGCCCCGTGTCCACATCCGTGACCCCGTGGCCCAGCGCACCGAACGTGCCGCTCTGCGGATCAAAGAAGGTCATCGTGCCGATACCCGCCATACTGTCGCGCACCCAGGCGCCGAGGCGGTACTCGCCGTCCTCATCCTTCTCCGGCTCTGCGCTCAGTTCGATCGTGCGGCTGCCGCGCTTGACGGTCAGCGCTGCGGCGTCCTCGCCGTTTTCTGCCAGAAGCTGACGGAATTCCTCAATGGTGTCCAGACTCTGCCCGCAGATGGCGGTGATGACGTCGCCCTCCTTGAGTCCGCAGTCCTTCGCCGGACTTTCCCCATCGGAAAAGCCGACGACGAGCACGCCGTCGGAAAAGAGCTTGACGCCGACGGTCTGTCCGACGGGGATCAGCTCGCTGACCGTCCGGTCCGCCGCCTGCGCAGACGGCATTGCGATCGCGGCGGCGGCAAAAAATCCCAGCAGGATCGCCGCTCGCTTTTTTGTGCGATGCGTTCCATCCATTCTCTCACCCCTTCAAAAAATACGGGCGGATGGCGCGCCCTGTGCGCGCAGCGCGCAGCCGTCCGCCCAACGCCGGAAATTTTTTCTTTCTCATTTCTTTTTCTCTGTCCGGCGCATTTACTTTCTGCGCTTCGGGCAAAATTAAAAGGTGCAAAATTTTGATGTGCTGGCATCGCTTTTTGAAATGGCGCTGTAAATGCGGGCAAAAAAATTCCGCAGACCAAAGTCTGCGGAATTTTGGGAATTGTTTCCATTTAACGCTCGCGGTTGAAAATTTTGAAGATGTCGTCGAACGGATCGGGCTCATCCTCGTGCTTAGCCTCTTCCTCGGCCTTTTCCTTGTCGAAGTCGAGCGGCGCAAGACCGGCAGCGGCGCTCTCGCCGCTCTGCTCGGCAGGCTTCTTATCCTTGTTGAAGTCCAGCGCGCCGGGCGCCTTGTCAAAGCCCGTGGCGATGACGGTGACGCGGATCTCGTCGTCGAGCGTCTCGTCGAACGTCGCGCCGAAGATCGTGAGCGCGTCGGGATGCACGGCCTCCTGCACGAGGGACGCTGCCTGCTCGACCTCGTCGAGGCCGATGTCCATCGAGCCCGTGACGTTGATGAGCACACCGTGCGCACCGTTGATGGAGGTCTCCAGCAGCGGGGACGAAATGGCCATGCGCGCGGCCTCCTCGGCCTTGTTCTTGCCGGCGGCGCGGCCGACGCCCATGTGGGCAAGGCCTGCATCCTTCATAATGGCGGTCACGTCGGCAAAATCGAGGTTGATGAAGCCCGTGTCGCGGATCAGGTCAGAGATGCTCTGCACCGCCTGACGCAGCACGTCGTCCGCGATCTCGAACGCGTTGGCAAAGGTGATCTTCTGGTCGGTCGCGTGCTTGAGGCGCTCGTTCGGGATGATGACGAGCGAGTCGACCTTGGTCTTGAGCTCTTCGATGCCCGCTTCCGCCTGCGTCATGCGGCGGCGGCCTTCAAAACCGAAGGGCTTCGTCACGACGCCGACGGTCAGGATGCCCGCCTCGCGCGCGATCTCGGCAACAATGGGCGCGCCGCCCGTGCCGGTGCCGCCGCCCATGCCAGCGGTGATGAAGACCATATCGGTGTCCTCGAGCGCCTTGGCGATCTGGTTGCGGCTCTCCTCGGCGCTCTTGCGGCCGACCTCAGGGTCGGAGCCCGCGCCCTGACCGTGCGTCAGCTTTTCGCCGATCTGGATTTTATAAGTGGCGGCAGACACGTTGAGCGCCTGCTTATCTGTGTTCACCGCGACAAAGTCGACGCCGCGCGCACCGGTGCGCACCATGCGGTTGACCACATTGTTGCCGCCGCCGCCAACGCCGATGACCTTGATCTTAACTACGTTTTCAGGACCGGTCTCCAATCCGAATGCCATGTCGGTTCCTCCTGCAATCTGTTGTATGGGCAAGGCACTTGCCGCTGCAAGCGCCACAATATCAGGTATTTGCTATCTTAATCATTGTATTACGGTTTTCCCGCGGGGTCAATAGCAATCGGCCATTTCGGGGAAACTTTTTTACGTCAACTTCCGCCTTTATTCCGGGATGAAGTCAGCCCTGCCGTCGTTCATCAGGTTGATCGTGCCGGTCTGATTGGCTTCAAGCTGCTCCACCACCGTGCGCACATTCCCAAGCTTGTAGGCAATGTCCGCATCCCAGGGCATTTTGACCGTAAAGCGGTCCAAATAGGTAAAGGTGATGGCCGTGCCGTCGCTCAAGTCGATCTCGCCGATCATGGAGAGAAGCTGCTTATCCTCCGCCGTGCGCAGCAGCGTGAGCAGGCGCTCGAATTTATACGAATCCTCGTCCGCAAACGCCGGCATCGCGCCGACCGCGGGCTCGACGAGCGTGCAGCCGGTCACACGCGCGCAGCCCTCGGGGATCTGCGCCGCGCGCTCCAGAATTTTGCCTTCGTCGCTCATGAGCCATGTGCCGTTTTCGCCCGTCAGCGCAGCGGAGGCCGTGCACTCCGTCACGGTCAGAATGAGCGCGTCGGGGTATTTGCGGTTGATGACAACGGTCTCCACATACGGAAGCGTGTCGAAAATGGATTGTTTGACCTTATATTTGTTCAGCAGCACAAGGTTCTGCTCCTTCTGCACGCCCGCAGCCTCGATGATCTGCTCCTCGGTATAGCGCTCGTTGCCCTCCACCACGATCATATCGATGCGGAAGAACATCGTCAGTGCGCCGAGAAATGCGGCGATCACGACCGCGAGGCACAAAAGTCTCAGCGGGAAAGAGGCTCTTCCCCGCCTGCGCCGTCTGTTTCTTCGCTTTGACGCCATAGTTTTCCTGCCTTTTTTCTTCGTTTGCTTATGTACCCGTCTCCCGCCGCACATGCGCGCCCAGCACGCCAAGGTCGCGCTCGATGCTCTCATAGCCGCGGTCGATGTGCTCGATGCGCGAAATGCGCGTGAGTCCGTCGGCCTGCAGGCCCGCAATCACAAGCGCCGCGCCCGCGCGAAGGTCGGTGCACTTGACGCGCGCGCCGTGCAGGTGCTCGCGTCCCGTGACGACGGCCACGCGTCCCGCGACGCGCACCTCCGCGCCCATGCGCGCCAGCTCGTCGACATGGCGGTAACGGTTTTCAAAAATATTCTCTACAAAAACGGTGCTGCCCGCGCTTTTCAAAAGCGCCGCCATCAGCACCGGCTGCGCGTCCGTTGGAAAGCCCGGATAGGGCGCCGTGCGCACAGGGCGGATGGATCTGAGACTGCCATCACTTTGGAGGAAAACATCGTCCTCCCCGCTTTTGACCGTGCAGCCCGCCTCGCTCAGCGCGCCGGACACAGTCGAAAGCGGCCGCGGGTCGACGCCGCGAAGGCGCACCTCTCCCCCACAGCAGGCCGCGGCGCAGAGATACGTCGCGCCCACGATGCGGTCGGCGATGATGCGGTATTTCCCGCCGTGCAGCGCGCGTCTGCCCTCGACCGTGATGATCGAGCCCCCCGCGCCGCGGACGTTGCCGCCCATCGCGTTGATAAAGTTCTGTAAATCGACGATCTCCGGCTCGCGCGCGGCGTTGTAGATCGTCGTCACGCCGTCTGCGCCGCAGGCGCAGAGGAGCGCGTTTTCCGTCGCGCCCACGCTCGGCATGGGTAAGTACACATCGCTCCCGAGAAGCGTTCCGCCGCGGCACTTGAGCTCGCCGCCCGTCTCCCTGATCTCTGCCCCCAGGGCGCTCAGGGCGCTTAAGTGCAGGTCAATGGGACGTGGCCCCAGCTCGCAGCCGCCGGGATAACAGATCGTCGCTTCCTTGCAGCGCGCCAGAATCGCGCCGAGAAAGATGACCGACGAGCGCATCTCTCGCATCAGTGCGTCGGGCACGACCGCGCGGTCCATGCGCGCTGTGTCCACCACGAGTGCACTGTCCTCCCAGTGCGTGCAGCAGCCCAAGTGCCGCAGAATGGCAACGGACGCATCCACGTCCCGCAGCTTCGGGCAATTTTCGATCACGCAGGTGTCCGCGCACAAAAGCGTCGCCGCCAAAATCGGCAGCACACTGTTTTTTGAGCCTTGTATCGTGAGTTCTCCGTACAGGCGCTCCCCGCCCTCTACCAACAGCTCACACATCATGTTCCCTCCCGCAAGCACATTACTTTTCCATCGTATGGCTTTTGCGGGAAATGGGTGACTGCCGGCTTTCGCAGGGCAATAGTTAGGCATTTTCAGTATAGCCATTTTGCCGCGGCGCGTCAACTTCTTTTTGCCTTGCTTTCCCGCCCGCTTTGTGGCAAAATGAGATTATTGTATTTCTCCCCGAAAGGAGTCTTTTTTCATGAAAAAAACGCTCAAAATTGCGCTCTATGTTCTGTTGGCGCTCGTTCTGATCGTGTTGGCCTACGTCATCTATGTCTTCGCCGTCTACTACCGTGTGGAGGATATGCAGAAGCTTGGCGTTGCGCACTGCGACGCCGCCTCTGCCGCACCGATGGAGGGCGCGCCGCAGACCGGCGTCACCTATCGCGTTTCGTCGGCCAACGTGGGCTTCGGCGCGTACAGCGCCGATTACAGCTTCTTCATGGACGGCGGCAAGGAGAGCCGCGCCCGCAGCAGGCAAGCCGTTGATGAGAATATGCGCGGCGAGGTCTCGCTCGTCAAGGACCTTTCGCCCGACTTTGCGCTCTTTCAGGAGGTCGATATCTACGGCACGCGCAGCTGGCACATCGGAGAGGACGCTTATCTCGACGATGTGATGGAAAACAGCGAATTTAACAAGGTATTCGCGCAGAATTACGACAGCCCGTACCTCTTTTATCCTCTTATTAACCCCCACGGCGCAAACCAGTCCGGTATCCTGACGCTCTCGCGCCATCCGATCTCATCCGCCGTGCGCCGCTCGCTGCCGATCGAGACGGGCCTCATGAAGCTCGTCGACCTGGACCGCTGCTACTCCGTCAGCCGCGTCCCGATGGAAAACGGCAGGGAGCTGGTGCTCTATAACCTCCACCTTTCGGCCTACACGTCCGACGGCACCATCGCGACCGAGCAGCTGCAAATGCTCTGCGCCGATATGCTGGCGGAATATGAAAACGGCAACTACTGCGTCGCGGGCGGCGACTTCAATAAGGACCTGCTCGGCAATTCTGCCGAGATCTTCGGCGTCGCGGGCGGCGAGAACGACACCTGGGCGCAGCCCATCCCCGAGGGGACGATCCCCGACGGGCTCTCCCTCGTCGTGCCGTTTGACGTCGACCATCCCGTCGCCACCTGCCGCACGGCCAACGAACCCTACAACGAGGAGACGACCTTCCGCGTGACGGTCGACGGCTTCCTCGTCTCCGACAACGTCGAAGCCGTCTCCGCCGACGTCGTTGACGCAGGCTACCGCTACTCCGACCACAATCCCATCTATATGGACTTCATTTTGAAGGCGGAATAAAACGTCAAAAGTAAAGGAAGCGAGCCTCACGGCTCGCTTCCTTTTTATTCTCTTTCACTTGAGCAGCGTCATCACTGTGTCGTAGATGCGCTTGGTCGCGTCGGGAATGCCGAGCGCCGCCATGTTTTGAGACATCGTCTCCATCCGCTGCGGATCGTTCAGGATGCCCGCCGCGGCGGCGAAGAGCTTCTTGCCGTCAAGGCCCTCTTCCGGCAGCACGAGCGCCGCGCCGTGGTCGCCGAGCAGCGCCGCGTTCTTCTCCTGATGGTGGTTCGTCACGTTGGGCGATGGCACCAGAATCGCCGGAACGCCGAGCGCCGTCAGCTCGCTGAGTGTGGACGCGCCCGCGCGGCAAATAACGAGGTCGGCGGCGCGCATGACAGTTGCCATGTCGTAGATGTACTCGCGCACGTCGAGCGCGGGATGCTCGGTGATCTCCAACCCGTCATCGTGCATCCACTGCTGCATCGGCTTCCAGCAGATCTCGCCGACGCCGTGGATATGGTAAAAGGGCTCCTTCGCGCTCTCAAGCGCCAGAAACTCCGCCATCGCGCGGTTCATCGCGTTCGACCCGAGGCTGCCCCAGAACGAGACGATGAGCTTGCGCCCGTCGTTCATGCCGAGCTTTTCCTTCGCCTGCTGCTTGCTGATCGTGAAGAAGTCACCGCGCACGGGCGTACCGGTCACGACCACCTTTTCGGGGTGCTTGTAGTGCGCGCGGCAGTCCTCAAAGCCAACCATGATGCGGTCGCAGTGGGGCTCCAGCTGCCGCGTCGTCAGGCCCGGCACAATGTTTGACTCGTGCACCGCCGTGGGGATGCCCGCCTTCGCGCCGTAGCGCACAAGTGGATAGCTCGCGTAGCCGCCGGTGCCGACGATCAGGTCGGGGTGAAAATCATTTAAGATCGCGTTCGCCTCACGCTCGGCGTGGGCGAGATTTTTGAGCGAGACAAGGTTGTGCTTGATCTCCGCGGGCCTGAACGAGCGGTGGAACGATGAAATGTTCACCGTACGGAACGGATAGTCCGTGTGCGCGATCAAATCGCGCTCCAGTCCTCGCTCCGCGCCGACGAATAAGATCTGCGTGCCCGCGTCCTTTTCCCGCATATAGCCCGCGAGCGCGAGTGCGGGGTTGACGTGTCCTGCCGTGCCGCCGCAGGTAAAGATGACCTTCATAGCCGTTTTCTCCTTCCCGCGTCAGCGCATCTGGCGCGAAACGCTCAGTACGATGCCGACCTCGGCCAACTGCACGGCAAGCGCCGTGCCGCCGTAGCTGAAAAACGGCAGCGAAATACCCGTGTTCGGGATCAGATTCGTCACGACCGCGATGTTCAGGAATACCTGCAAGGCGATCTGCGTCGTCACGCCGACGGCAAGAAGGCTTCCGAAGCGGTCGCGCGCGTGCAGGGCGATCCAGTAGCCGCGGATGACGAGCAGCGCGAACATGACCATGATGATCGTCGCGCCGACAAGGCCGAGCTCCTCGCAGATGATGGCAAAGATGAAGTCGTTGTGCTCTTCGGGCAGGAACAGAAACTTCTGCCGGCTCTTGCCAAGGCCCAGTCCGAATAGACCGCCTGAGCCGATGGAGAGCAGGCTCTGCCGGATCTGATAGCCCTTATCGCGCATCCACTCCTCGTTGAACGGGTCGAGCCAGATGTCGATTCGGCTCGAGTTGTAGGTGATGATGCCGGTCGCAAAGGCGTAGATCACCAGCAGCACCAGCGCAAAGCCGAGACCGACCCAGTAGTTGCGGATGCCGCCGACGTACATCATCACCGCACCGATGCCGAGCAGCAGCACCATACCGGAAAAGTGCGGCTCCTTCGCCATCAGCGCCGCAATCACGCCGAGGATGGCAACATAGGGCACGATGCCGTAGCGCAGCGTGGCCATTTTGTCTTTCTTCTTCGAAATGCTGTCGGCAAAGTAGAGGATGATGCCGACCTTGGTGATCTCAGACGGCTGGAACTGGATGGGTCCGAGACGGATCCAGCGCTGCGCGCCGTGCGTCAGTCGGCCCGTGCCGATGCCTGGGATCAGGACGAGCACCAGCAGGATGATGGAAAAGATCAGCAGCATCTTCGCCACCACGCGGTAGCGCTCGTAATTGATCTTGCCGACAATAAACATCGCCGTGATACCGAGAATCGCAAAAATGCCCTGACGGATGAGGTAGTACGCGGGGTTACCCTCTTCATAGTAGGCCGAGGGGAAACTGGCGGAAAACAGCATGATCAGGCCCACGCCCACGAGCGTAAGCACCAGCAGAAGATACGGAAGGTCCAGCGGTCCGCGGCCCGCTTCGCGCGCCGCCGCCTCGATGGCCTTCGCCCGCTCGCGCTGCTCCTGCCGCAGCAAGCGTTCTTCCTTGGTCATGCAGTCTTCCCCCTTTCATACTGATTGCAAACTCGCGCTCTGCGCGAGTTTGCCCCCATTTTGCAACCAAGCGTCGCAGACTTTCGCGCCCGCAGGCGCGAAATATTTTTAATCATTTTTCGCCGCGACCGGTGCGTGGCGAAAAATACTTCTCGCAGAGTGAGTGTCGAGCCGCCAAGGGCGGCGAGGCACAGAGCGCCGCGCATCCCCTCTCATTTTTGAGAAACGGCTTGCCGTTTCTCAAAAATGAAATCTGTTGAGTACTCCGAACAGCGCCGCCAGACAGCACAGCGCGCTCACGCTGGTGAACACGGCGACGAGCTTCACCTCGCTCCAGCCGCAGAGCTCGAAGTGGTGGTGCAGCGGCGCCATCTTGAAAAGGCGCTTGCCGTGCGTCGCCTTGAAGTAGATGACCTGCAAAATGTCGGACAGCGTCTCGCAGATGTAGACAAAGCCGACGGGGATCAGCACGAGCGGCATATCGTAGGCAAAGGCCAGCGCCGCCACCGTGCCGCCGAGAAACAGCGAGCCTGTGTCACCCATGAAGACCTTGGCGGGGTGGAAATTATAGATGAGGAAGCCGAGAATTCCCCCGACGAGCGCCGCAGCATAAATGCCGAGCTGCTCATAGCCCTGCCACCAGATGGCGAGCACGGTGAAAAACAGGCCGACCGGCACCGTCACGCTGCCGGCCAAGCCGTCGATGCCGTCCGTGATGTTGACGGCGTTGACCGTGCCGACGATGACAAACGCCGCGAACACCATGTACAGCCACCAGCTCATCACGATCTGCGTGTTGAAAAACGGCACGTAGAGGTTCGGCGTCAGCATGCCCTCAAAGCGCATCAGGCAGAGGAACGCGACCGCCGCGGCGAGCTGGAGCAGGAACTTCTGAATGGCCGTGAGGCCGAGGTTCTGCTTGTGCTTCACCTTTTCAAAGTCGTCTAAAAAGCCGATGCCGCCGAAGATCAGCGCGAAAAAGAAGATGTAGAGGTGCTCAAAGTCCCCCGCCATCATGCCCTTCCAGCCGCAGATCAGGATAGAGACGAAGATGCCGAGGATGAACATTAAGCCGCCCATCGTCGGCGTGCCGGCCTTTCCGGCGTGCCATGTGGGGCCGTCCTCGCGGATGCTCTGTCCGGCCTTGAGCTTTCTCAGCTCAGGGACCAGAAATTTTCCCGTGATCGCGGAGACCGCGAAGCTCAGTATGCAGGCTATGATGATCTTCATGTTCGTTTTCCTTCGCCGCGTCGGCGGCGTCCTTCCTTTGTACTTGCGCGAACCTCTCGCGCACGACCTCCCTCTCGTCGAGGTGGTATTTTATCGTTCCGATCTCCTGATAGGTCTCGTGCCCCTTGCCGCAGAGGACGACGACGTCGCGCGCTTTCGCCTCGCGCAGAGCAAAGCCGATGGCCTCGCGCCGGTTCTCGATGACGGCGAACGGCGTTCTGCTCTCCAAAATGGCGGGGAGCACATCTCGTAGGATGGTGTAAGGGTCTTCGGTGCGGGGATTGTCGCTCGTGAGGACAACGAAGTCCGAGAGCGCCGCGGCGATGCGGCCCATGCGGGGTCGCTTCGTCTTATCGCGGTCGCCCCCGCAGCCAAAGAGCGCGATGACGCGCCCGTCGGCAAAGCCGCAGACCGTGGAGAGAATATTTTTGAGCCCGTCGGGCGTGTGCGCATAGTCAATGATGACGGTGAACGGTGCATCAAGCGGTACGACCTCGCACCGCCCCTTAACGCCGACACATTCCGTCAGCGCTTTTGCCGCGTCGGAAAGCGGCACGCCGAGCGCCTGCACGGCAGAAAGCGCCGCGAGCGCGTTATAGAGCGAAAAGCCGCCGGGGATGCCGATTTTCATCTCCTCGTGGTCGAGGTCGGTGCAGGCGGTAAAGCGCACACAGTCGTTTTCGTAGCGGGCACGCCAGCCGACAAGGTCATTCGTCATGCCCTGCCCGAATGTGATCCGCTCGCTCGTAAAGCGGGCGAGCAAGCGCTCCGTCCACGCATCGTCACCGTTGACGCAGGCGATGTCACACTGGTCGAAAAGCCTCGACTTCGCGTCGCAGTAGGCCTCCATCGTGCCGTGGTAGTCAAGATGATCCTGCGTCAGGTTCGTGAAAACACCGACGCGGAATCGGATTCCTTCTACCCTGCTCTGCATCAGCGCGTGGGACGAGACCTCCATCACGGCATAGGTGCAGCCCGCATCGACCATCTGGGCGAGCAGGCGCTGCACGGTCAGCGCGTCGGGCGTTGTGCGGTCGGTCGGGATGGTCTTGTCACTGATCAAATTCTGATTCGTGCCGATCAGGCCGACCTTTGCGCCCTTCGTGCGCTCCAAAAGCTGTTTGATAAGATATGTCGTGGTCGTTTTGCCGTTTGTGCCGGTCACGCCGACCACGGTGAGTTTTCCCGCCGGAGTACCATACCATACCGCCGCGCAAAGCGCAAGCGCTTTGTGCGCATCCGGCACTAAGATATAGGGAATTTCCGTCTCCGGCGGATGCTCGCACACGGCGCAGGCCGCGCCGCGCGCTTTGGCTTCGGCGATAAACTCGCCGCCGTCCTCCTTCTCCCCCGGCAGGGCGAAGAAGAGGAATCCCTCTTCTACCTTGCGGGAATCGAGCGCAAGGCCGCTGACTATCAGGTCAGGCGGCGCATGCACCGTTTTGTCTTCTAATGCGGAAATAAGCTCAGATAACTGCGTTTGAAAAATTCCTTTCGGAATTGGGTCTTGCTGTCTTTAGTCGCGCACCGAGCTGTCGCTGAACTGGACGCGCACGACCGTACCGGCCTCGACCTCCGTGCCCGCGGCGATGCTCTGCGAGATGGCGCGCACCGTGGACGAGCTTGCGTTCGTCGCGCCGGAAACGCCCATGATGAGCCCCGCGTTCACGATCTTCTGGTTCGCGGTCGCGGCGCTGTCGCCCACGACGTTCGGGACGATGCACTTGTCAGTCGACTTCTCCGCGCCGAGGTAGAGGATGATCTCCGCGCTGTTCGGTACGATCGCGCCGCCTGCGGGCGTCTGGTCGGTGACGGTATCGCCGCTGCCGACGGTGCGGAAGCTGAAGCCGTTCGCGCTCAGGCGCTCGGCCGCCGCGTCCTTACTAAGGCCGACGACGTTCGGCACAGTCTTATCCGCGCCGACGAGCTCTTCAGCGGTGTAGCTCGGCTCAATGCCGAGATACGGCAGGATCTCGCCCATGACGGAACTCGCCACGGGGGCGACCATGTTACCGCCGGAAACGTAGGTACCGGTCCACTTGCTCGGCTCGTCGAGCGTCAGGAGCATCATCACCTGCGGGTCATCCGCGGGGGCAAAGCACACGAACGAGACGATGACGCCGCCGCCGACCTTATCGGCCGTGCCGGTCTTGCCGCCGATGCGGTAGCCCGCGACCTGACCGTTCTTGCCCGTGCCAGTCGTGACCTCATACTCCATGATGTCGCGCACAAGCGCGGACGTCTCCCCGGAGACGACCTGACGGATGGGCGTGGAGTCGTGCTTGGAGACGACGTTGCCGTCCTGGTCGGTGATCTCTTCGACAAGATAGGGCGTATAGAGGTAGCCGCCGTTGACGCAGGCGCACTGCGCCGCCAGCAGTGCGATAGGCGTGACGTTGAAGTTCTGGCCGAAGGCGTAGCACGCCAGCGCCAGCGTCGAATATTTAATTTCGCTGTTGACGAAGCCGCTGGCCTCGCCCGTGGTGTCGACGCCGGTCTTCTCCGTCAGGCCAAAGTCCAGCATGTACTGGTAAAACTTGTCGTTGCCGATGCGAAGGCCGATGTTGATGAACGCGGGGTTGCAGGAGTTGGCGAACGCCTGCGTCAGGTTTTGCTGGCCGTGACCGGGCGCGCGCTTGGAGCAGTTGATGGTCTCGCCCTCGATCTTTACGCTGCCGCTGCAATAGAAGCCCGTGTTCAGGTCGACAACGTTTTCCTCAAGCGCCATCGCGAGCGTCAGTGTTTTGAACGTGGAGCCCGGCTCGTAGGTGTCGTTGATGGCCTTGCTGCGCCACTGCTTGTTGAGAAGGTCTCTCATGTTTTCGAGGACCTGCTCCTCCGTCATGCCGGAGGTCAGAAAGTCGTTGTAGACCGTGCCGGGGGAATTCAAGTCGTAGGTCGGCAGCGACGCCATCGCCAGCACCGCGCCGGTGTTGACATCCATGACGATGCCCTCGGCGCCCTTGCCAGTGCCGAAGCGCGCCTCGAGCTCCTGCACACCTTTCTCAAGGTAATACTGGATGGTCGTGTCGAGCGTCGTGTGCAGGTCGCAGCCGTTTTCCGCGTCGAAATACTGGTCGTACTGGTAGAGCACGGAGCGGCCGTCGCGGTCGCGCGCGGTGACGACCATACCGTTCTCGCCGGTCAGCTCGTCGTTGTACGCCGCCTCAAGGCCCATCGCACCGCCGAGGTCATTGGTAAAGCCGATGACCTGTGAGGCGAGCGTCCCCTTGGGATAGGTCCTCTTGCTCGTCGGGCGAATGAAAACGCCCTTGAGGTCGTTTTCATTGATGAATTCCCGCACCTTGTCGGCGAGCTCATCGTCCGCCTTTTTCTTGAGCTCTTCGTACTGCGAGTTCGTTTTCTCCATCTTTTTGAGAATGTCAGCGGGGTCAAGGTCCAGAATTTCAGCAAGGCCGCCCGCGATCAGGTTTTGATCCTGATCGTTTTCGATGATCTCCTTCGGAGAGATGAAAATATCCTCCGCCGAGGCGGACATCGCTAGGATGGTGCCGTTTCGATCGTAGATCGTGCCGCGGCTCGCCTCCACCGTGGTGCGCAGCGTTTGCTGGCGCACAGCGACGGACTGGAGCTCGTCATGCTCGGTGATCTGCCAGTGATAGAGTTGGGTGAAGAGCAGCACAAACGTCAGCACGCCGAACACGCCCAGAAGCAGCAGCGTTCTTGTCTGAATGATGCGGTTTGCGCGGCGCGCGGATTCGGGCCGTCTTTTCTGGTTCTGGGGGCGTGGTGCCACAGTCGTTCATCCTCCTTAAAAATGGAAAAGGAGTAAGGAAGCTCCTTACTCCTTATGTATAGCTTCGCTCATTTGAAATATTCCACCACTGCGCATACGCCGTTGCCAAGCGACGTGAGCACCCGCGACAAAACGTTCTGGCTCTTCTGCTGGTAGACGACCACGCTGTCGGGCTCCGACAGGTCGATGTAGTAGACCTGCGAGGCGCTGGGCTTGGCCATACCGGCCGCGGCCGCCGCCTCCTTGATGGTGGTGAGGTCAAAGGTTTTTTCGTAGCGCGTGAGCAGCGCGACATGCTCGTCCTCGAGCGCGGAGATCTCCTTCTGCACGGAGACGACCTGCGCGGAGATTTCCGTCAGCTGTGCGCGGCACATGATCATCAGCGCGACCATTGCGGCCAGCGCCATAAAGCCGCACAGCGTGCCGAGCGAGACCTTTTCGCGTTGACGGCGGACGGGCGCAGCCTTTTTCTGCACCTTCCGCTGCGGGGGACGCATGAATTCCTCGCGCTGACGCTCGTGCTCGCGCTCGTATTCACGCTCGCGGCGCAGCCTGCGCTGGCGCTCTTCGTAGGCGGGATCGTAAGCGAGATTGCCATTGACTCGTCCGCTGTAGCGGCGGTATTTCATGTTCTGCTCTCTGCGGCTGGCCATGGCGATCTCCTTTCTTTTGCGTATTTTCGGCTGTTGTCAGCACTTTTCCGCGACGCGCAGCTTGGCGCTGCGGGCACGGGGATTCTCTGCGAGTTCTTCTTCGCCCGAAACGATGGGCTTTCTTGTGATGAGCTTGACCTTTGGCTTTCGTCCGCACACGCACACCGGAAATTCCTTCGGACATGTGCAAGGGTTAAGTCTTCGTTGAAATGCCTCCTTCACGATCCGGTCTTCTAACGAATGGAACGTGATTATGCAAAGCCGGCCTCCCGACCGCAGCACATCGCAAAACCGGTCTATAGCATTTTCCAGCTGCTCCAGCTCGCTGTTTACTTCGATCCGGATCGCCTGAAACGTCCGCTTCGCCGGGTGCGGTCCCTCTCTTCTTGCAGAAGCAGGGATCGCCGCCTTGATAATATCCACTAATTCACCGGTGGTTTTAATATCTCCTTCTTCTCTCCGGTGCTTTACAATAAAATCACTGATACGAGAAGCCCATCGTTCTTCTCCGTATTTACGAATGATCTCCGTCAGTTTCTTTTTATCGTATCCGTTCACTACGTCGTACGCGGAAAAAGAATCATCCTGGTTCATCCGCATATCCAGCGGTGCATCATGCATATAGGAAAACCCCCTCTCGCCGTTATCCAGCTGATAAGAGGAAACTCCAATATCCAGCAGCGCACCATCCCGTCGATCTGCAGCTGCGTCAGCACATCCTCGATCTGATCATAGGTGCTTTGCACCAGAAACTTCGTACACGAAAGTGACTCAAGCCGCTTTTCTGCTGCTTTGATCGCCTCTTTATCCCGGTCGATGCCGATCAGGATACCTTTTTCACTGAGCCTGCTTCCAATGCCAAACGCATGGCCTGCTCCACCCAGCGTCCCGTCCACCTAAATCCCGTCCGGTTTGATTGCC
>ERZ827423.2062-NODE-2062-length-16977-cov-19.798901_pt1 | contig 16977 bp, 13 predicted proteins | sample MGYA00519775_ERZ827423 | MGnify/ENA primary metagenome ERZ827423 (study PRJEB31778, sample SAMEA3449296) | human gut metagenome | biome: human gut; feature: human-associated habitat; material: faeces | place: United Kingdom | collected 2010/2012 ...
AGTTGATGCGGCGCAATGACATGATCTGTCAGGAGATGGGCCTGCCGGTCTTTGAAACACCCATTCAGAAGGCCCGCGGCATGGGCGGCGCGGAGTATCACACAGCGCTGAAGGGCCAAAGCTGGAAGCTGCGGCTGGCAAATACGATAGACGAGTGTATGCGCTATGCCGCCGACAAGGACACCTTCGTTTCCCTGATGGCATCCAAGGGCTATGCCGTCCGCTGGGAGAGCGGCCGCAAGTACATCACCTACACCACGCCGGACGGCATGAGGTGCCGCGACAACAAATTACACGAAGAAAAGTATTGCAAGGAGGCCATGGAGCATGAATTCAGAATACGTGCAAAGCTCGTCCAGAGAAAATTCCATCGAGCAGCGGAAACCGATGGAGGAATTGAAGCGGATGAATCAGCCGAGCAGCGCGCCGCAGCAAACAGCGCAGCCGATCCAGCCCATCGTGATCCAGTGCGATTTGCCGCAGACGCTGAACAAGCTGACAAAACAGGCGGACGGGATGAACTGGGAACTGGAGGAAATTCGAAAAACTCTGCCGGAGTTGAAAACGCACATCGATCTGACATCAGTGCAGAAGTCACTGGCGGAGATGAACAAACTGCTGGAACGGGTTGGGAACCTGAGCGAGAAGTATTCCTGCAAATGGATTCGGTGGCTACCGGACTTCAGCCTGCTGGTAGCCCTCAAGTGGATCGCACTGCTTGTGGTGATCGGTGCGGCGGCACTGGCCGGGTGGTATGGCGTGGTAGCGATCCGCAGCCTGTCCCCCTGATCCCCGCCGCGGCTGGGCTGGCTGCCGCAGGGACACTACTGGATGAAGATGAGGACGCCGAGGAAAAGCGGCGGCGCATGGAGGCGAAAATCGCCGCCGAAAACTTCGGCGCGGCGGTCGGCTTCGCCGCAGGCGCGGCTCTGGCTGTGAAAGAGAAATTGGATGAGCAGGCTGTGCAAGAAAAACAGCAGCAAACCATGGGAGGGTTCTAAAAATGGCAAGCATCAAGCAACTGGACGAGCGGCGATATAAGATCACCGTCAGCAACGGCTACCGACCCAACGGCAAAAAAATCAGCAAGGCAAAGACCATCCAAGTCCCGCCCGGTGTTCCCAAGCGCGGCATTGGGCAGTATGTCGCCCACGCCGCCGAGGAACTGGAGCGCAGCTTCAAGACTGGCTACGCCGAGGACGGCGAGATGACCTTTGAGGAATTCGCCTCCCGCTGGCTGAAGCGGCAGACGAAATATGCCCCCAGCACCATCGCCGCATACCGCCGGATGCTGGAGGTGGTGTATCCCATGATCGGCGGCATCCGCCTCAATAAGCTCCGACCGATGGCACTGGAAAATATGCTCTCCGAGCTGCGCAAGCGCAAGCACCACGGAAAGCGCATCAACGAATCCACCGCGCAGCGATACCTCTCTGTGGTCTCCGCCGTACTCAGCGACGCCAAGCGCAATGAGATCATCGAAAAGAATCCCGCGCGGATGTTAGACCTGCCCACACCGCAGCGCACGGTACAGCGCATCCCCACGCGAGGTGAGGCGGAAAAGCTGCTGGACGCGCTGGCAAAGGAACCGCGGCACTACCGTCTGTTTTATCTACTCTCCATGTATACCGGCTGCCGCCGGGGCGAGCTGTGCGCTCTGCAATGGTCGGACTTCACCGGCACGCAAAACGGTCTGCTGCTTACCGTCAGCCGCTCCCGCAGCAGCGTTCCCGGCAAGGGCATCGTGGAGGGCTCTACCAAAAACGGCAAGAGCCGTGAAGTCTATCTCTCCTCTGACCTGCGGGGTATCCTCCTCGCCTACAAGCGCCGCAAGCAGATGGAGGCGGACAAGCAGCGCCGCAAGCTCAGTCCCTATCTCTTCACCGACGAGCAGGGGCAGCTCATCCGCCCGGACACCTTCACCAAGCGGCTGCGGAAGATCTATGCCGCCATCGGCTTTCCGCGGGAGTACCACATGCACACCCTGCGGCACTACTTCGTGACATCCCTTCTGCACTGCGGCGTGGACAAGCAGACGGTGGCAGACCTCGTGGGTCATGCGGATACCGGCTTCTTAGAGCGTACCTACTGCCACCCCCAGCAGGCGCAGAAGGAGCAAGCGGCCGACTCCATGCTCACCATGCTCCGTCCGGACGGCGAGCAGATCTTCAATCTCGCCGCCGCCTGTTCTCCGAAGCGGTACAGCGCATGATTGTTGCTTTCGTAGAAATTCATTTTTCAAGAAAATTGTAATAGCTTTACCGCTGTGCTTGCGGTATGTTGTGCTTGCAAAATAAGTCTCAACTGTACCGAGGTCAAATGAAAGAGAGGTCATTTTTATGGCAAGCATCCGCAAGCGCGGCAGCAGCTATCTCATCGTGGTCTCCATGGGCTATGACTACAACGGCAAGCGCATCAACCCCCGGCAGAAAACCGTTCACCCACCGGAGGAGCTGACGCCCAGGCAGGTCGAAAAGTGGCTCAATGAACAGGCAGTCCTCTTTGAGCGGGAGTGCCGCCATGCGCCACAGCCCGTCCAACAGCTCACGCTGGCAAAATACATCGACCTGTGGCTGACGGACATCGCCCCCGGCAAGCTGGCGAAGTCCACCATCCGCCGCGACCGGCAGGACATCGAGCGTATCCTCCCGGCGCTGGGTCACTACAAGCTCACAGAACTGCGGCCGGAGCACTTCCGGAATTTCTACGCAGAGCTGCGAAAAGTCATCCGTCCCGACACAAAAAAGCCACTCTCCGAGTACACCATTGAGGGCGTGCACGCTACGTTGTGCAGCATCCTCTCTGATTCCGTGGAGGGTGGCTTTCTTTCGCATAATCCGGCGTGGCGCACCTACCGCTACGCCGGGCGCAAGTGTGAAAAGAAAATCGCGGACGAGGAAACGGCACAGAAAATCATCGCCGCGCTGGAGGGCGAGAGCATCAAGTACGAAACCTACTTCAAGCTCATCATCGCCACGGGGATGCGGCGGGGCGAGTGCTGCGGATTGAAGTGGTGCGACATTGATTGGGAGCAGCGTTCCATCCACATCTGCCGCAACGCGGTCAAGGTGACGGACGAGGAGATCTTTGTCAAGGAACCAAAGACTCGCGCGGGCAACCGCTATGTGTACTTCTCCGCCGAGATGGAATCGCTGTTGCAGGAGTACAGGCAGGAATGTGCATACATCACCGAGACCTATGACCAGCGGGAACTGACCGATGATGACTTCCTGTTTCGGCGGCAAGGGGCGCGGCTCCCCATGACGCCCACAACCTTCACCTACCGTTTCAAGCTGATCCTCAAGAAAAACGGCTTGCCGCAGGAGCTGAACGTCCATTCCCTCCGTCATACCGCCGCCAGCCTGATGATCGCAGGCGGCACGGATGTGGCAACGGTGGCGGGCATCCTCGGCCACAGCCAGCCCTCCACCACGCTGGACATCTATACCCATGCCTTCGATAAGAACAAAAAAGCTGCCAGCGCGGGATTGCAGGGGATATTGGAGATATGAATATGATCAGCACATTGGAAAATTGCAGTAGCTTTGCGCATGGAGTCGTGGTATGTGTTGTGGTTGCCAAAAAGGAGGTGCCGCAATGTACGACTACATGAAAGCCCTGCAAAAGCGTTTCGACCGTCAGGAACACAGTGAATTGGACAAGCAGGTCGAATACGCCCAAGCGGAACTGCGGCGGGACATGGACGCCGCGGGGCGCAGAAAACTGCTGCGGCTGTTGGACGCACAGAACGCATTGTTGGCGAAGTCCACGTTGATGAGCTTCACGGCGGGCTTCAAGCTGGCAGCCGGTATCGCCGGAGAACTGGGAGCACCCTACTCCTTCGAAGCCGACGAAGAGCAAAATGCAAAGGAGATGATCGTAAATGGTTAAGAAACGCGCCAACGGCGAGGGCAACATCCGCAAACGTGCAGACGGGCGTTGGGAGGGGCGCTACACCGCAGGTTATCATCCCGAGACAGGCAAGCGGATCATCAAAAACGTCCTCGGCAAGACGCAGGCGGAATGCAAGGCGAAGCTAAAGAAAGCCATTGAGGAGAGCCAGTCATTGGACATCGGCCGCGCCGATGAATACACGGTTGCCGCTTGGCTGAGAACATGGTTCGAGCTCTATTCCAAGCTACACATCCGTCCGTCTACCATGAACTACTACCACCGAAACATCGAACAGCATATCATCCCTGCTATCGGGGATATCCCGCTGAATAAGCTCACCACCCGTGACCTGCAAAAGTTCTACAACGATCTGCAAAGCAATGGCAGGTTGCGAAAGGTACAGAAAAAGGAAAAACCCGGACTGAGCAATTCCACTGTGCGCGGCATCCATATGATGCTGCACAATGCCCTTGACCGGGCGGTGAAAGAAAAACTCATTCTCAGCAATCCCACGGAGAATTGCATCATCCCCAAAATTGAAAAACAAGAGATGAAAATCCTTCACCCAGACCACATCAGCGCGTATCTAAATGCAGCCGAGCGGCGTAATGCCCTGCCGATGTTCTATCTGGAACTGGTCAGCGGACTGAGAAAGGGCGAGCTGGTCGCGCTCCAATGGAGCGACCTCGACGAAGCCAACTGCACCATCTCCGTCAGTAAGCAGGCCAGCTGGGACACAGAGCACCAGCTCATTCTAAGCCGCCCCAAAACCGGCAACTCCATCCGCGAGGTGTCTATCCCGCAGGATGCCGTGGAGCTGCTGAAGCAGGAGCACGCCAAACACCCCGGCAATCCGTGGATGTTCCCGTCCGGCAGAACAGGAGAAATGTACCACCCCGACTCGGTCGTAACACTCCACAAGCGAATCCTCAAGGACGCGGGACTGGAGCATATCAGGTTCCACGACCTGAGACACACATTCGCGACCTTGGCACTGCAAAACGGCGTAGATGTAAAAACAGTGTCTTCAATGCTCGGTCACTACGACGCGGGATTCACCCTGCGAACCTACACCCACGTCACACGGCAGATGCAGCAAAAGGCCGCGGAGAAAATGGGCAGCTTCATGGCGCAGATTCGATAAGTCCCGCAGGCAAGCAGAGCACCGGAAAGGAAGCAATTTCTCTCCGGTGCTCTTTGGTTCTTTCCGCGCATTTCGTTGTACCCATGGGGCATGAGCTGGCAGTAGGCGGCAAAGCCGCTGACTGCCCCTATGGGTCAAATGCGTGTCCGCCGAACGGGGCCATGGGTCAAAATCTCGTGTCCATTTTCTTGGGTACAGTTTAAAAATCTCGTGTCCATTTTCTTGGGTACAGTTTAAATTCCATTCTGGGTCAAAACTGGGTCAGGAACAGGGGACTCCAATTTTTCTGGCATGGCGCCCCAAATTTTTCTTGCGTGATGGAATGGCGCATGGTATTATAAAAGTGCAATCGCAAGAAAAGTTATAAAGGGGGTGCTGACTTGCCAAGAGGAAAACTGTTAAACGGTCTGGTGACGCAGCAGAAGGTATTACGAGCGGCGGTGGCGTTGTTCCTGGAAAAGGGCTACACCAGAACTACAACCGGAGAGATCGCAAAGGCGGCGGGCATCGGGCAGAGTTCGTTCTTCCACGTTTTTCCCAGTAAGGAGGCGCTGCTGCTGGAGCTGGTACAGCGGATGTTCAGCGGGCAATTCGCGCTGGCGGGACAGCACAGCGGGGAACAAGACCCTGTGCTCCTGTACGCCGTGGAAACGGCCCTCCAGCTCCACATCGCCGAGCTGACCGAGCCGCTGCGGGAGTTGTATGTGATGGCATACTCTCTGCCCACCATCGCGGCATATCTTTACAAAAGCACAACGAAGCGGCTGCAAGTCATCTTCGGGCCTTATCTGCCGGAGGCACAGCCCAAGGACTTCTACGAAATGGAGATCGCGTCCGCCAGTATCATGCGGGGCTTCATGTCGGTTCCCTGCGACGTGTATTTCACGATGGACGCCAAGATCTCCCGCTTTCTGGACTGCTCGCTCAAGCTCTATGACGTGCCGAAGGAGAAACGGGCGGCGATCACGGCGGCAGTCTTGCAGATGGACCTTCACACAATGGCTTTGGGCATCATCCAAAAGACCGTCCGGCAGGCGGAAAAGGGCTTTGAAGCCCTGACGGAAAAACAAATTTAGGCAAGGGGGGATCCCCTTGGAGAAGCCAAAATTCTTTTATCATGGAGGAATCACGATGAAAAGAAGATTTCTTAGCTTGCTTACCGCGTTTGCTCTGTGCTTGACCCTGATCCCCACAACAGCATTCGCAGATGACGAGAAAAGGGGAGAAGATGTTTCCCCAAGCATCTGCGAAACAGCCTGCACGGAAGAGTCGAAGCTCGGTAAGGAGCAGCCGAACGCCATCGCGGAGGACGAGGGATCATCCGCACCAGCGGATGATGAACTTGGCAGTGATGTCGTTGCCGCCGAAGCAAGCCCTGTCGCAATGCGGGCGGCGAATGGCATCAGTGCGCGGGCGGCGAATGGCACGATTACCCTCGGCAGCACCGTTCTCGACATCACACAAAGCTCTATAAGCAGCACTTACGATACGACCGGCGGCTTCAAGTATGACGCCGCCACGAAGACGCTGACGCTGCGAAACTGCACGATCGACACTTATACAAAGGTCTCGTCCGAGCAATTGCCCGGCATATTCAATTACTATAACGTCTTTCTCGACAGCCGGAATGTCGGGACGCTGAACATCGTGCTTGAGGGCAGCAATTACATTGGTAATTCCGGCAGCCTAAAGTATATGTCCGCCGGTTCCGATCTGAATACGCCGCGCTATCTCGGCATCTGGGGCAATACCGTCCGTTTCTCCGGCAGCGGGAGCCTGACCATTGAAGCCCAGACCTTCCCCATTCAGTCCGGCGGCATTGGGACAAGCGGGAGCGTGGATCTGACACTGCGCAGCTACATGAATGGAACCGTGACGCAGAGCATGGCCGTCGGCGCCGGGACGAGCGTCACTGCGGAGACAAAGGGAAACAATCTGGACTTCTACGCGCTCAATGTCAAGAATAATCTGACGGTGAACGGCACACTCAACGCGACCACCAAGGGATGCGTATACCAAAATGACTATCCCGTCGCCCTGCTTGTGGGCGGAACACTGCGCGTCGTCGGCGGTCAGGTGACCGCCACGAGCGACGGTCGGAACGGCAATGACGGCTGTCAGGGCTACGGCATCAAGGCCAATGTACTGGAGATCGGCGGCGGGGGAAGCGTCCGTGCCTATTCCAACGGCTACAGTACGAAGACCAACCGATACGACGGCAAGGAAGCTATTTACGTTTCCTCGAACCTGACGGTCGACCTCGGCGGCTATCTGTACGCGAAAACACAGAACCCGATTCTATCAAACGAGAATGAAAACGGCGCGCTGAAGGTCAACGGCCGCTGGGATCTTTCCGGGACCAATGGAGACACGGCATACACAAAGGCCGTCATAACAAAACCGGTGAACGGCAGCATCTACAAGAATGTGATCCTCGAAACAACCGTAAGCCCTGAAAAAGAGGTGGAGATCAGCGGCATCCGAAATGTCATGCTGGTACTCAGCTACTATAAGGGTCAATATAATGAGGGAAAAACCTGGTACTATCGCAACGCCGACCGCCCCGGGGATACAGATTCCATCAAGCAGAATGTTTACAGCTCCGGCAGCACGCAGCAGGAGCTGAACCTCAAAGAGGGCTTTAGCAGGGTCCTTGCATCGGACTACAATAATTACTACGGCATCGATGTGCGGGAGGGTGAGCATACCGTCGTGCTCGATGGTCTTGCAATCGTGCGCGATCACACCTTCCTCACCGTGCGCAGCGGCGCGACGCTGAACCTGAAGCTCACAGGCAAGAGCTATCTGAAAAGCGGCAGCGCACCCACCATCTATGTGGAACAGGGCGGCACGCTGAACCTCATCGGCGGGGGCATGGCGCAGTCCTCACTGGCGCTCATGGGCGGTCTTTCGGCGGCAAGCGGCGCAACTGTGAATTTCAAGGACTGCGCCGTTTACGCCGCAGGTAAGACCATCGGCGGAACGGGAGCCAACGTATCCGTTGAAAACTGCTGGATCAGCGCCGGCTTTGCCGGAAATCTGCGCGTCACGCGCAGCACCCTGGAGGGGAAGCACTCCGGCGGCACGGTGAAGATCGACCGTAGGAGCAACGCCAACCTGACGGATACCTCCGGCAAGGCGATCACCGGTGTCACGGATCACAGCGGCAATCCTGTTTACCGGACAAAGGTCGAGCTGGAGGACATGAACCAGAGCCGGAACCTCATGATGATCGCCTACCGCACCAACGCTACCAGCGGCACCATGCAGTCGACTTTTTACCCGTTGGTCACACAACTGCGCGTGAATATCCCCAACACTGTCAACGATGACATTATTAAGGATCTCAGCATGCTTGTCAGCGACAACACTGTCTACCTCTGGCTTCCGAACGGTACAAGGATCATGAGTGTGGAGGGCTTTCAGGACGACGGCAGTTCGCCGGTCGGCTTCATCCATGATCCGCAGAAAGACGCGCCCATCATCACCACCGCCGACAACAGCGCCAGCGGCAAGATGATCCTGCTCAGCCTGCTCCTCGCCTCGGGCGTGCTTGCCTTCCGCGGCACCCCCGGCGGAAAAAACACCGCGCTCTGTGCGGGCTATCTGGGAGATTCCGCAAAGGACACCTGGATCGACTATCGCCCGGAAAAAGATGTCAAGCTCCAGGCGGATTGGAAGTTTATCACAGACTTCGGCATCCGTATGCTTACAGGCGGCGAGGCGGAGGTCAAGCTCAACGGACTGGACCTGAGCGGCCCGAACAAGCGCGTGGAGCTGGATGACTGCTCGAAGCTCTCCATCGTGCTGATGGAAAACACTGAGAGTGTCATGAGGTCCAACGAAGGCAGCACCGATGCGGTCTGGACGCTCAAGGGTTCGGGCGGTCTGACCATCAAGGGGCAGTCCGGCGGTGAAAAGCTGACGCTCCGCGGCGGTCACGCCATGGACGGCAGCACCGGCGCCTCCCTGACATTCGATGGCATCACGCTCATCAACAACTGCACGAACAAGCCGGAGACGACGCTTGGGAAACTCACCATCTCAAACAGCCTGGTCTTCGGTCTGGGCACGGTCAACTGCGCCAACATTGTCATCAACGGCGGCAGTGTCGATCTGGATGTTCCGGTGAACACAGTCGTGAAAGATTCCGGCGGCAATGAGCTGAAAAAGGTCACTCTGACCCTTTCGCAAAAGAACACCGCCGTGGAGGATGTCACCCTTTCCGGTCTCCCGGCAGGTACGGCATTCAACGACAGCCATGTCACCACCGACGGCAGCGGAAAGCTCTACCTCTGGATCCCCAAGGACGCGGAGGTGGAGACTGTGACCGTCGGCGGGAATAAGTACTATCCCAAGTCGGACGGCAGCATGACCATCGGCGATGTGCCGGAGTTCACCAGCCCGACGCAGGATGTCAGCCGCGTGGTCGAAAGCAATGACTACATGACCCTGACCGTTGATGTCACCGGCACGCCCGCGCCCGCGCTGCAATGGCAGGTCAGCCGGGACGGCGGCAAGACCTGGGAGAACATCGAGGGCGCGACTAAAGCCACCTATCAGGCGCTCCTGCCCCTGTCCCTGCACGGTGCAAAGTTCCGCTGCGCGGCGACGAATAAGGATGGCACGACATATTCCCATACATTTACCGCGTACTACTGTCCCGCAGTTCTGCGCGGCGCGGCCTCGCCCATGCGGGGAAACGGCGAATTCATTCAGGACGAGATTGCGACCATTACCGCCGGTTTATACGACAATAGTACCTGGTATCCCGTAAGCTCTCTGACGGGCGTCACAGCAGAATACCGCTGGAAGTACTGCAGAAACGTTATGCCAACGGAAGAGGAGTGGGCTGCGATCCCACCCGCGGGCGAATCCTATCCCATCACCATCACGGATGAGATGGACTATCAGAGTGTTTGCTTCCATGTCACGCTGACCTATCCCGACAATACGGTCAAGACCGTGACCGGTTTCTGGCGGCTCAATGTGTGCGTCACACCCGTGGTCACGGAGCAGCCGCAGAGCGTGTCCGCGGCTGTGGGTGATTCGGTGACATTCTCCGCCAAGCTGATCGATCAATATCTCAACACGCTGGAGTATCAGTGGCAGAGCAGCACCGACGGCGGCCAGAACTGGACGGACATCGAAGGCGCCAGCGGCATCAGTCATAAGGAGGGCTATTGGAACTACATTCCCAGCTACACGATCCCGTCCGTCACGGCAGCGCAGAGCGGCCAACTGTTCCGCTGTGTGCTCTGGAACACGAACAACCATACGGGCAGTGACCGCGTGAGCACGCCTCCCGTATACTCCGAGCCCGCGACGCTCACCGTGACGCCGCCCGCGCACGAGCACCGCTACGGCGATTGGAGCAAGGACGGTACGAACCACTGGCACGAATGCACCGATGCGGACTGCCCGAATAGAGAAGAAAGCATCAAGGACAAAGCCGCTCACGTCTACGACGATGATGCGGACACCACCTGTAATGTCTGCGGCTACGAGCGCACCGTCACGCCCGAGATCGTCCCTGTTTCCCAAATCACGCTTAACAAGGCGGAAACTTCGATTTCTGTTGGAAACAGCGAAACGCTGACCGCCACGGTCGCGCCTGAGAACGCCGCCAACAAGGCTTTGACTTGGGCATCCTCTGACGAGGATGTTGCCACCGTAGCCCCTGACGGCACCGTGACGGCGGTCAAGGCAGGTGCCGCGACGATCACCGCCACTGCGGCGGACGGTTCGGGCAAATCCGCGGTCTGCAAGGTCACCGTTACCGGCGGCACTACGCCCTCTCAGCCCGGCGGCTCTACGGGCGACAGTTCCGGCGGATCTTCCTCCGACCGGGACAGCCATGACAGCAATCCGGTCATTAAAACGGAGACAAAGAACAATACCGACGGCTCTACCACCAAGACCGAGACCCGGAGAGACGGCTCTGTGACCCAAACCACCACTGGCAAGGACGGCTCCGTGACCAAGACCGAGACGAAGAAGGACGGCAGTTCCGTCACCGAGAACAAGGCCGCTGACGGCTCCACCGGCACGGTGAAAACCGACAAAAACGGCCAGACCGAGGCGGCGGCCAAGGTCAGCGGCAAGGCTGTTGAGGACGCGAAGAAGAACGGCGAGGCGGTCAAGGTTCCTGTGGAGGTCGAGGCCACCCAGAACAGCAGCACCGCCCCCACGGTGAGCATCGAGCTTCCCAAGGGCGCGGGCGAGACCAAGGTGGAAATTCCTGTTTCCAACGTGACCCCCGGTACGGTGGCGGTGCTCGTCTACCCCGACGGCACGGAGGAAATTTTGAAGGATTCCATTCCCACCGAGGACGGTATCCAGTTGACCGTGGACGGCAGCGCGACGGTGAAGATCGTTGACAACTCCAAGGGCTTCATCGATACGCAAGACCACTGGGCCAAGGACGAGATCGACTTCGTGAGCGCCCGCGGACTGGTGAACGGCATGAGCGCCACGATCTACGCGCCCAACGCCTCCACCACCCGCGCCCAGCTTTGGACGATCCTTGCGCGGCAGAACGGCGCGGACTTGAACGGCGGTAACACCTGGTACGAAAAGGCACAGAATTGGACCAAGGACAAGGGCGTTTCCGACGGCGCGAACCCCAACGCCGCCATCAACCGCGCCCAGATGGTGACGATGCTGTGGCGGGCCGTGGGCCAGCCCACGGCGGGTGGTACGGCGAACTTCACCGATGTTCCCACTGACAGCTATTACGCGCAGGCCGTGGCTTGGGCCGTGGAGAACGGCATTACCACCGGCGTGGGTAACGGTCATTTCGACCCCACCGGTACCTGCACCCGCGCGCAGATCGCCGCGTTCCTGGCACGCTCCATGAAGTGACGCAAAAAAACAGCTCCGGTCCCTTTCGCAGGGGACCGGGGCTGTTTGCAGTGAACTGCTGCTTTTGCACCGCTGGAATCAATGAAGGCTATTTTTCTTTCTTCATTTCATCCAAAATCGGCTTTAACGCAGCATGGGTCTTTGCATTTACCTTCGGAGAACGCACATATCGGAATGGAATAACCGGTATAGAAATGCGCCCTTAGTTCCTAAGGGAAGGTGGCTTGCTTTAGCTTTGAGAAAAGTATAATGGATTTTGAAGCATCATTTTATTGCCTAGTAGGTAGAGTAAGTTCATTTTTACAGTGCCTTTTCCAGGATTTTATGACCTTGTACAGAGGATCTTCCACTGCGGTGCGCACTCGATAAAATGCTCAATCCATAATGAATAACAATTTTTAGGGCAAAAGAAAAGCACCCAACCGTTGAAGTTGGATGCTTCCTATCAATTACATTGAATTATTTTGTTTTTTGAAAACATACAGTTTTTATAAACGCCAAACCGAAGTCGAACAGATAATGTCTGCTTAGGAAATAATCGTTGTTTCCTTATAAGGCGCTGCGTGAGATCTTTGTGTACCGAAGATTGCCAAGGTATGATTGGTAAGCCTCTCATTCCCTGTATGCTTGTCATACAAACAGCTAAACCAGAATCTAAGATAGCATGTTCAAAAGCTTCCCATATTTTAGCTTTAGCTGCATGAAATACTACTGCAGCATAATGGTCTGGTTTAAGCACACGAGATATTTCTGTAAACACTCTTGTCAACATCCATTGGTAATCAGCTACACTTTTTTCCTGAGAAGGACTAATAATAATCTCTTTTTCTCGATCCGTTGTATGATTCAACCATAATTCGTTAATCTGGTTGACTTCAGCATAAGGTATAAAATCTCCGAAAGGAGGATCTGTAAACACAAAATCAATCGATCCTGTTTTCTCCAACATTTTCTCACTCGAAGAATTGTGGATTATAAGTTCTCCAGTACATTTTTCTAATAAACCATATGCTTCCTCAAATGGAATCGACTTACGCTTCAATCCCAAAAGAATATTTTTTTCGACAGGTAATTTACTAATGTATAAAACACCACTTTGAGCACCCGTTAAAACAAAATCTTTAGCATTTCGTTTTGCAACTACACGAGTCATCAAAGTACAATGCGTCGAATTATAACTGAGCAAAAGAAGCTGTAATGCTTCTCGAACGTTGTTGGGATACCGCTCCGTTAGTTTCCAGAGTTTGAACATAACAGTATAGTTTCTTTTAGTGTAGAACTGATGCAAATGAGTAATGCCTAAATGATAACCAGTTCTATGAAGTTCGCCCCAGCAAATTTCCCTCGGTATATCAGATTCTTCAAACTCTTGTTCTTCCAACATTTTAATAAGAACTCTATCTTCGTCATTCACCTTGCGATCCCAGTTTTTTCCATTTGTTGTGCCATATACCCACACAGGCTCACGCTTTTTCCGGACAATTTCCTTTTTCAACAGTGAATCATAAATATTTTCAAGTGCAGGCTTGAAAGTATCCGTATCATGAGTTTTTCCGCAATGAGGGCAGGTTATTGTCTTTGTGAACTGCACAGGGTTGCGCTTGGTGCCATTTTCAAAATATGACAGTTCCTTATCACATTCAGGACAAATTAACACCTCACTCAAAATAATATGACGCACAACACCTTCATTACCCTTCACATCCTTAGTCTTGTAATATTGTCCCAATTCCATTTCTGCTTGTTGCACAAAATTGTCTACAGCACAACGAAATTCCTTTGCATTTAATCTGTTAGCAAGGGTTTTTGCTGCAAAAGAGCCATACACTCCAATCTCATATATCCAAAAAACTACATTAATCTATTATATAGTATACCATTCCATCGGCAAAAATATCAATAGCATTCAAGGCGAAGTTGTTGCACTTTTTGCCGACGCAGAAAATACTGCTTCTGGATATAGAAAGCCGGACTCCATCGAAAATGAAGTCCGGCAAGATATTATCTATATACGATTTCTTCCAACACAATTTCCTCTGCCCGATTGTGGATACTGTTCATGGCTCGAATCCAGGCCATCTGGTCTGCTGCTTTCAATTCCTCAGTCACGCCCTCAGATACCTTCATCTGCTCAACAATCAGGGACAAACGCTCCTGTGTCTGCTCGTTCAAATCGGCAAGGTAAGTCCAGAGCTGTCCTTCCAGAACCAGATCGTTAAATCTCATAGGGCTATGCTCTTTCAAATACTCCAGGTGCATCCGCCCATATTTTCCGATAGGGCGTTCCTCATTGGGAAGCTTCAGATCCGGAATGTAGTAATCTCCTGCCAGCACATAATCCATTCCATTGATATTCTTTTTGCTTTCCATAAGCTTGACCTCGATTTCAAAATTTTTGTCACATCGAGACTCACTGGTGTAGTAGTGGTGTAGTAGCACTACCTTCAAGCCTGAAAAGCCTTGATATTACAGGGGATTTTAGAGATTTCTGTAAATAATGCCGTGACACACAAAGAGTATCTTTTTCATCGCTCTCGCTCTCCTGCGTTGCTTCTTTTCCACCAGTATAGCAGGAAACCGCTTGCTCGTCGAGAGAAGAATGCAGCCATGCCTGAGATTCTATGGCTTCCAGCAGTTTTGCTTTCTTCCAGCCGAAGCGCAGCACAGCTCGGATGTACCACGCCCGCTCCTCGTTGCTGCTGCCCCACTCTTAAATCGCCACATTCTGCGTCCAGCCGAGGTTCATCGCCAGCCGTGTGATTTCAGGGGATTCTTCATAGGTCGCGTAAAACGCCCGCATACGGCGCAAATTGCGGGGAGAAAAGCCCTCGGTTGCGGGATAGGTGTCTTGCAGGTATTCCGACGCCGCGACAGCGGCGCCTTTTTCGCTCCTGCCGCTGACCACTCGGCCGATCTCACAGTACAATTCCATCTGCGGGAGCTGTGCCGCCGTAAGCGCGTCCAGCGCGGCAAACATGGTGGTGTAATCTGCGAGCTTGCGGATGTTCATGGGCTTTCTCCTTTCTGGCGTTGTGTGCCTGTTCTGTAAAGTAGAAGCAGCGGAATGGCAATGCCATCCCGCTGCTGTTTCAATTTTAAGGGTTTGTTTCCTCCAGAGGGTTCGGTCGGTATCCGTCCATCAGAGTATCGTTCTCCATGATGAAGGGGTGTGTCGTATCCTGGCCCCATGAGGTATCGTATTTCTCCATCAGGTAGTCGCTCAGCTCCGTGCGGTTCTGGAGTTTCACCAGACGGTACGGCTCCTGGAACGCCACCTTTTCGATGAAGTACAGCGAACCGTCCTCCGCGGGCAGCAGCACACCGACATGACCAATGAACAGCGTGTTGTCTTCATCCGAGAATTTATCGTGGAAGACAACCGAGATCATGCTTGCCCTGCTGTCTGCAAACGCGATGCCGCGGGCTGCCCAGTCCTCCTGAAGCACTTTGACCTGCGCTTCGACCTCTGTGCTGTCCGCGGCGTTCACCGGTGCAAACAGCGCACAGAATTTGGAGATGCTGTCACCGCAGAGCGCGTTAGGATCGGCGTCGACTGTCTCTAAATCGGTAAAGAGCGAGTCCTCGCCCTGTACCTCCGGCTGGTCGGCTCCTGCTGTGATGAATTCGCTGAACAGGCCAAATGCTGTAATGCGGCAGTTATAACCGGGAAAGCTGCCGTTTGCCGCTGTCCATTCATCCTGCATTTCGTAGGGATCATACTTGGTGTCGGTCGGCGCGGCGCTCTCGAAGCCATCGGTCAGCCATTCGCTCTTGACGCTGGCGTTAAACTGTTCCACTCGATTCAGTAGAGCAGCAATGCGGGATTCTTCGATTCCCGCATCCGTGAGAAGCTCGGAAAGCTGTTTTCTGGAATCCTCATCGGTCAGGTTGGAGTATTCCACCGTCTCCAGCGCAGGCTGCTCTGTAGCCGTTTTTTCCTGCTTGCCGCAGGCAGTAGCCGTGGCAAAGAGTATAAGGGCGCATAGTGCAAGCGCCGCGGCTTGAATTCGTTTTTTCATAAGGTCACCTTTCTGCAAGTCTTGTAGAAGTTCATCTCATTACCCGAGTTGAACACTCAGTATGATAGCACCCAGACAGAAAAAGTCCACAGGAATTTGAAGGAAAGCTGTTTCGCGCTCACACTGCAACGACGCTCGTTACCGGCAACCTCTTCAACCGAATGCCATAATCACGTTCGAGTTCTTCTAAAAAATCATCGATTTTAGGGGCGCCTACTATATTACCTTTATACTTTGCCCTCATGCGCTTGCGAACAGTTTCCTTTTCTTCCTCTGACAATGTATCATAGAAAAAGAAGATGTCTCCTTGAATGCTGAATTCCATTAACGTAAGGTGGAGCCACTAAAGCAGGGGAGGAGCAGCTTTGTCATACTCTCATAGAAAGCGATGGTTTTGGGCTTATGCTTACCATCACGGACTTGAAGAGGAAACCAGACATCATTGACGAAGGAAACAAAATCGTCGTGGCGTTTTTCTGCCGGTATCTGATATGCCTTGCCTGCTGATTCTGCTTCGAGCTTTTTATGATACTCGTTCATAAGCTCCTGTTCCCAAATATCAGCAGCACGTTCAGCAGCTTTTTTGCCTTGGCTGTGCTTGTATCGGGTGGGATGGGCCATGTAGTGTATTTTCGGATTTGCTTTCCGTTGCAGTCTCGGCCTAAACAAACTGTGAAGCGATAGGAAACGATTTTACCATTCTTTGTGTTTGCCCTGATATGAGCCATGAAGATACACCCTTTCTCTTAGGGATATCTCAGGTTTTCAGACGGCTGTGCGCTTTTTTGTGCGCTTTTTCGGATTTTCAGAGGTGTGATCTTTACACTGAAAAACAAAGAAAGCCTTGAAACCATTGGCTTAACAGTGATAAGGAAGTAATTCTAATTTTTACTGTTGGCTGACAGATTCGGGTGTGCAGGGCAACCGTATGGTTGCAAAAGCTGTCTGTTTCCAACAGAAACAGACAGCTTTTGATTTGCGTTGAAAGCATCTCGCTGTTTTCTCTCGAGCGGGGCGGTCTTCCCACGGACCGCCCCGCGAAGCCGTTACGGCTCG
>ERZ827423.2063-NODE-2063-length-16976-cov-2.654039_pt1 | contig 16976 bp, 11 predicted proteins | sample MGYA00519775_ERZ827423 | MGnify/ENA primary metagenome ERZ827423 (study PRJEB31778, sample SAMEA3449296) | human gut metagenome | biome: human gut; feature: human-associated habitat; material: faeces | place: United Kingdom | collected 2010/2012 ...
GCACGGAACCGAGCCCCCGTAACCCCCGTTTCGCCGCGCGACCGAAGGGAGTCGCAGCGCAAAGGAAAGGCTGGGGAGTCAAGAGGGGCAGGGAAACCTTGGTGTCCCTGCCCCTTTTGCCCTCCGCCGTGGGCACGGCGTCTCCCGGCCGCCGAAGGCGGCCATTGTGCACGCTCACTCCGAGCGTAAAGTCGTCTCCAGCGGCGCACCGCTGGATCGGCGGAAATATACCCTCTGCTGAGGGTAAAGAAAAAAGGCTCCGAACCGGAGTTCGAAGCCTTACTGTATTCAGTGCGTCTGCTGATTGATGACAAATACCGGAATGTACCAGATGAGCAGGTACAGCAGCAGATGCTGTACGGGCAGCGCGGCTGCCTGGTTCTGGAACACGAGATAGAACACGATCAGCATGCCGAACAGACCGGCGAATGTGCTGAGCGTCAGCGCAGAGCGTACCGCACCGGCGAGCTTGTCGGCGCAGCGAAGCACCTGCATGAACGGGCCTGCGCCCTCGCGAGTCAGGACAGCGGCCGGAGCGTCGCCCTTGGCGTAGCGCGGGTCGAGCAGACGGGCAACACCCGCCGGATCGGGCTGGTCGGCGAAGCCGCGGCGCAGATCGAATTCCTCCTCGACCATCGCCGGGGAAACGTTGAAATCGCGTGCGGCGATAACGGCGTTCATGTGCATGCGGCGCATCAGACGCATTGCCTTGTAGGTGTGCTTGGTGGGCAGGTAGCGCAGCGTGATCACACCGGCAAGCTGATTATCTGCGAGCAGATACATCGCGACCTGACTGTCGCGTTCAGCCGGGATGGTGACGCCCATGTTGACCATGAGCGCGCCCGTGCCGAGCACCATGTAGCTGCTGCCGACGTGGCCGGTCAGACCGCCGTCAACGACGTGGAGGTCGTGGGCGGTGAGGGGGAGCGCCGAATGCGCCCGGGCGGCTTCGCTCAGCGCGCGGCCAAGCTCAAGACCTGCCGCATCTGCGAGTGCCGCAGCGCAGGAGAGGATGCGCGTTTCGTCGAGCTGACCGACAGCCTTGATGCTCTCGAGCTCGATCGAGCCGGTCGGGAACAGGTCGTTCTCCGCGAGCACGACCTCCTCCGTGCCGCGCAGCAGATTTGCCTGACGCGCACCGGCGAGCGCAGCGCCGGAGGCCAGCAGGCGACGCGCGATGTTCTTGTAGCCTGCGCCGAAAGCGCAGAGCAGACCGATCGGAGCGGCGACGATGGTGATGGACGAGAACGCCCAGAAGAAGCGGACCGGCTCACCTCTGCCGAGAGAGGAGACGAGCGCGAAAATGATGCTGAGCGCGAGCGCGAGAGGCGCGTAGATCATGGAAAAACGGTCTACGGTGTCCGGACGCTCCAGCTCGGTCAAAAAGTCGTTTTTGTTGAAAAGCGGGCCCTTTGCAGCGCGGCAGGCGTCGTCAACGTCATCGTAATGGCTGTAGACCGCAAGCAGCTGGTCGGCCTGCGCGACTGCCTTGTACGAGCGCGCACGGGCGGCGTAGCGGCCGCGGTCCTCGCGCATCATGGCGTAAAGCATGAGGATGGACGCGGCGATGTAGGGCGTGGTGACACCGTTCTGCTCGGGGAATACGAGCAGGGAAACGCTGTGCAGGATGGCCGCGACGATCGCGACCGAGACCAGCGTCTCGCGGCACGGACGGCCGTGGAACAGCTCGGAAAAGCCGAGGCTGAAAATGTCGACGCCGATAAGGATGGCGAGGATCTGCAGGACGAGCAGCGAGCCGATGCCGAGCGTCGGGTTTGCGACAATGTCGACGAGCGAGGGCAGGGGGAGCTGCGTGAAGCTCGGCGCGAGCGACAGGTAGGCGGCTGCTGCGGCGAGGATCAGCACGAGGATGGAGCGCGCGTTCAGACCGCGGCTGCGGCGGCGGAACACACGGAAGGACTGGTCGGGGTCGAGCACCTCGATGTCCTCGTTCTCCTCCTCCTGCTCGGCGGCAATGCGTGCGGCGCGGGCCTGCTTGCGCGAGACGCGCTCCGCCTTTTCCTTCTGGGGAGCGGCAGCGGCCTTTGCGGCCTTTTCTGCCTGCTTTTCTTCGCGTTCCGCGAGCTTTTCCTCGCGCTTGGCACGTTTTTCGGCTCGCTTTTCCGCAGCCTTCTGCTCGTGCTCTGCGGCTTTGGCCTCACGCGCGGCAATGCGTGCGGCACGCGGGTCCTCAGGCTCTGCCTCGGGAGCGGCGGCAGGAGCGGCCGGCGCAGCCTTGCTCTTGGTTTTCGGCGCAGTCTTTACCGGCGGCTGCTCACGCGCCGGCTCTGCGGCGGCAGGGGCAGGCTCGCTGTGTACCGGCTCGCTGTGCGCAGGCTCGGCCTTGGGTTCGGCAGGGGCTCGGCCCTCTACCTCGGCGATGATCGACTCAAGGTCGAAATCACCGGCATCCGGAACGTCGTTCAGCAGATCCTTGAACTCGTCCAGATTAAATTCATCTTTCTTATCCATGATGTGACCTCTTTTATCTGTTTAGTGTCCCAGACGGCGGCGGAGCGCTTCGAACAGCAGGACCGCTGCGGCATTGGAGGCGTTGAGTGAGTTGACGCGGCCGCGCATGGGGATGCTGACGATGTAGTCGCACTTGTCGCGCGTCAGGCGGCTGAGGCCCTGACCCTCCGAGCCGATGACGATCGCGGTCGCGCGGTCGAACGGCGCTTCGTACAGGTCTACCGTGCCGTCGGCCTCTGCGCCGAACAGCCAGACGCCGCGCTCTTTAAGCTCGTCGAGGGTGGAGGCGAGGTTGTTTGCCTTGTGCACGCCGACGTAGGCGAGCGCACCGGCTGCCGAGCGGGCGACTGACGCCGTCAGACCGACGGCGCGGCGCTTGGGGATGATGACGCCGTGCGCACCGGCGGTCTCCGCGGAACGGATGATCGCGCCGAGGTTGTGCGGGTCCTCAATGCCGTCGCAGACGACGATGAGCGGCGTTTCGCCGCGCTCCTCCGCGACGCGGAAAATGTCGTCGAGCGAGACATATTCCTGTGCGGCGGTCTGCGCGATGACGCCCTGATGCGTGCCGGTGACGCTCATGTGATCGAGCTTGCGGCGGTCGCAGGTCACGGTCGGTACGCCGTGCTTTTTCGCCTCAGCGGCGACGTCTGCGAGATGCGCGCCCTCAGCGAGGAAGATCTTGTCCACTGCGCGTCCCGAGCGCAGGGTCTCGAGGACGGCGTTGCGGCCCTCGATCAGCGTGCCGTCATCCTCCTGCGGAGGGCGGCGGCGGTTCTTTTCATATGCCATATTTTCATACACTCCATGTTTGATGCAGATATTCTCAGATAGAGTAAGTATAGCACATAACCGATGCGCTTTTCAACGTCAAAACGACGGAAAATGCGGAACCGTAAAAGAAAATAACGGGAAAAGGGACCGGAGAGATTTTTGCTTGCGTTTGTACCGGGGAAAATAGTATACTATATAATAGACTGCCGGGGAACGGACGCTTTTCCGGCAGCCTGTGTTCTATATATAATAAGGAGAGACTGCTCTTATGAATATTACCAAGGGCGATGTGCAGGAGCTGCGCCGCCGGCTGAAAAAGAAAGAGTGCACGTTTGACCGCATGTGCGGCTGCTACGTCAACAGCGGCAAGCAGATCGTGCTCAAATTTACCGATATGTTCTCCGAGCTGGAGGAGGACGAGTATTTCAAGTACCTTGAAATTGCGAAAAAGACCATTTCCGGCACGCTCGGCAGCAATCTGCTTGAGCTGGAGTTCGACCGGAACGAGGCGTCCGACGAGCGCCGCACCTATCTGCTGACCCTGCGCGACAGCAGGCTCGCGAATGAGGAGCTGCTCGACCGCCTGTACGAAAAGATCATCGAGGAGTACAGCTATCCCGGCAACTACCTCATTCTGGTCTACCACGACATCTATGATGTGCCGTCCAAGGCGACCTCGGGCGAGGAGCAGGAGGAGTCCGAGGAGATCTACGAGTACCTGCTGTGCGCGGTCTGCCCGGTCGATCTGGCCAAGCCTGCGCTCGGCTACAAGGAGGACGAAAACCGCATCGGCGCGCGCGACCGCGACTGGGTGGTCGGCCTGCCTGACCTCGGCTTTGTCTATCCGGCGTTCTCCGACCGCGGCAGCGACGTGAACGCGGTGATGTACTATGTGCGCACAGGCCGTCCGTCGCACGCGGAGTTCATCGAAAACGTGCTCGGCTGCATCTCGCAGCGCACCGCCGCCGAGGATAAGCTCGCGTTCAGAAATGTTGTGATTGACGCATTCGGCGAGGACGAGGAGCAGGCAGACGAGGCGTTCTTCAAGATGCAGCGCACCATCAGCGCGATGGTCGCGGAGCGTGAGGAGGACGAGAGCCTGCCGCCGGTCGAGCTGACCGCCGAGGCGGTCTCCGGTCTGGCGACCGAGGCCGAGGTGCCTGAAAAGGTGCGCGAGCAGATCGAAAAGTCCTACGCGCATACCTTCGGCGAGCAGCCTCCGGCGGCGCATAACGTGCTGGACAGCCGTCTGGTCGAGGAAGGGACTGTCCGCGCGCACACTGCTGCGCTCGAGCAGAAGGTTGCGGTGCTCCAGCAGGAGCTTGCGCAGCACGCCGCGAACGAAACAGATGAGGACGATGTGCCGTGGGTGACGGGCGGCAGCATCAACATCGAGCTTCATGTGCCGGAGGAGCGCGCGGCTTCCATCCGCACGGGCATCGTCGAGGGCAGAAAGTGCCTGCTCGTTCCGATCGAGGATGACGAGGAAGCCTGCGTCAACGGCAAAAATCTGCCGCTGTAAGGAGCGAGGAACATGGCGAAAACGGTAACGGCGGCAGAAATGAAGGAGCGCGAGCGGGCGGCGAATGAGGCCGGTCTGCTGTACATACAGATGATGGAAAATGCGGGCCGCGCGGCCTATGCCGAGCTCAAACGGCGTGTTCCGGCGCTCCGGCGTCTGCTGATCGTCGCAGGAAAGGGCAATAACGGCGGCGACGGCTTTGTGATGGCGCGCGTCGCGGCGAAAGAGGGCGTGCAGGTGCGCGTGCTGCTCGCGGAGGGCGAGCCGAAAACGGCGGACGCGAAAACCAATCTCGCGCGGCTCGCAGAGACAGCGGCGGAGGTCGTGCGCGACACGGAACAGGCGGCGTTCGGCGCGGATGCGGTCGTTGACGCGCTGTACGGCACGGGGTTTCACGGAGAGCTGCGTCCGGGCGGCGCGGCGGCGTGTGCGCTGATGGGCAGAGAAAGAGAACGCGGCGCGTTTGTGCTCGCGCTCGATCTGCCGAGCGGCGTCAGCGCCGACAGCGGCGAGGTCGCGGAGGGCGCGGTGCAGGCTGATGCGACCGTGACGTTCGACTGCACCAAGCCGCTGCACTTCGCGAAAGCCTCGAAACCGCTCTGCGGCGCGCTCGTCTGCGCCGATATCGGCATCGGAAAGGCGCTCGGAGAGCACGAGACGTAACTTGCCTGTAATATAACCGCGAAAACTGTAACACAGAAGTAACTTTACAAACCTCCTGAAACGTGGTATCATAAACTGTACCACGGTAAGGGAGGTTTTGCCATGGCTGTTGATAAAAAAGGCACAAAGCAGGTCGCTGCGAACAAAAAAGCATGGCATGACTACTTTGTCGAGGAAAAATACGAGGCAGGCATTGAGCTTGCAGGCACCGAGGTAAAGTCCATCCGTCAGGGACACATCAACCTGAAGGACAGCTACTGCACCTTTAAGGACGGCGAGATCTTTGTGCGCGGCATGCACATTTCTCCTTACGAAAAGGGCAATATCTTCAACAAGGACCCGCTTCGCGTGCGAAAGCTGCTCATGCACAAGAAGGAGATCATTCAGCTGTTCAGCAAGACCAAGCAGGACGGCTACTCGGTCATTCCGCTTGCGGTCTACTTCAAAAGCTCTCGTGTAAAGCTGGAGATCGGTCTGTGCAAGGGCAAAAAGCTGCACGACAAGCGCGACAGCATCGCGGCACGCGATGCAAAACGCGAGATCGACCGCGCGATGAAAGAGCGTAATCGTTAATCTTACCCATGAATATGGGGCCGTAACGGGTTCGACGGGGGCGTTGAAGCCGGGATAGCGGGCCGCAGCGGGGATCTGCGATAAAAGCTCCAACTGTTTATAAATTAAACAACAACAATTATACTCTTCAGGCTGCCTAATTAAGGCTTAGCCCGTCGGCTCAGGGAGGACCACGGCCCAGAGACCCGGCGTCGATTAGTGGTGAACGTGTACGGGGTAAGAGTTGCCTCCGTCATGTAACATGACTCTACCAAAACGGTAAGCCTGTTTGCCGGCGTACCGCGGCGGGAATTTTAATCGACAAACTGCGCCCGGAGAAGTCCTTGTGGATGCGCTTTCGGACAGGGGTTCAACTCCCCTCGGCTCCACCAAAACTAACACAAAACCGACGGTTTAGACCGTCGGTTTTGTGTTTATCTGCGATAAAACATAACTTTTGTGAGAACGCGATTTTACGTTGTAGCCATTTGTAGCCATTGACAGCCGCAAAATTCCGTGGTATCGTTAAGCCACAGAGGTGAGAGGGATGGCATACGGCAGCATTACGCAGCGCGGCGACAAGTACCGCGTGTGCTTTGACTACGGCATTGACCGCGAGGGAAATCGTGTCCGCAAGTACCGGACGTTCGACACGAAACGCGACGCGACCCGTGCGTTCAACGAGCACAAGGTCAAGATGGACAAAGGGACGCAGATCATGCCGAGCGAGTACACATTCGCGCAGTGGCTTGACTACTGGTACAAGGACATCATCCTGCCGCAGATCGAGGAGACGACCGCATACGGCTACCGCGGCATGATCGAGAATTACCTCAAGCCGCAGCTCGGCGAAATCCGGCTGCAAAAGCTGACGGCACGCGATATTCAGCAGTATTACACCCGGCTGATGGGCGAGAAAGAGCTGTCACCGAATACGGTCATCAAGCATCATAATCTGCTGACGAACACGCTGAACGCGGCGGAGCGGCAGGAGTACATCACGAAAAATCCGATGCGTGCGGTGTCGCCGCCGAAAAAGCGTCAGCGCGAGGCGAAGTTCTACACGCCCGAACAGCTTGGCATTCTGCTCGACAAGGCTGTCGGAACGCGGCTCGAACTGCCGGTGTTTATCTGCGCGTATCTCGGACTGCGTCGCGGCGAGCTGTGCGGACTGCGGTGGAGCGATGTTGACCTTGAACACAAGACCATCACGATTGAGAATACGCGCACGCAGGCGGGCAAAAAGGAAATCGAGAAGGGCACCAAAACGGCGTCCTCGACGCGCACGCTGTACCTGCCGGATACACTGTGCGATATGCTGAAGGCGGCGAGGGAGCATCAGCAGGCGTGCAGGGCAGAATATAAGAATGCCTACGACGATAACGACTATGTGGTCGTGATGGAGGACGGCAGGCCGTTCCGGCCGAATTATCTGTCTGAGCTGTTCGGCAAATTCCTTGCGGATAACGATCTGCCGAAGATCGTACTGCATGAGCTGCGGCATACATTCGCGTCGCTGTCCAATCAGGCAGGTATTCCGGCGTACAATATCGGCAAGGCGCTCGGACATTCCACACCGGCCACCACGCAGAAGATTTATACGCATCTGCTCGACCAGACGCACACGCAGGCGGTTGAAGGCGTGGCCGCAATCGCGGATGAGGCGCGGCGGAAGGCAGGCAAGGAATATCTTTTACAGCTTGCGAAGGCGCTTATTGATGAAATCCGCGTGTGGGACCCGATGAAGTTCGGGGATTGCAACGAGTATACGGAGGAAATCCAGTCGATCGGAGGGCGGCTCGAGCCGCATACGGACGCGGCAGCGCTCGGCAGCATGCTTTACGAGACGTTCCGCGCGTCCTTCGGCACCCGCTCGTTCCGGTGCACACCCGAGGAGTGCGAAGCGGTAGCGGAGAGGGTGTTTGAGAAGGTGCAGAAGTGAAAGGAGAGGCGATATGGACTACATTTTGATGAATAAGGACGTGCCATGTGCGCCGTTCTCCTGCGAGCAGGACGAATTTGGCGAAAAGAGTGCCGTTCTTCGTGAGTGGTATACCGACCTGCGGCCAATCGGTCTGCAATCGCTCACGGCGTGGCTTGAAAAGCGCAGAGCGCCCAAACGACGCAAACATATGGAGCAGCTTCTCGAGCAGTACGGCTGTGTTGGTCTGGAGGGCTTTCTGCGTGTGACGCATGCGCTGTCGCTCAATGACACGTTCTGGGTGAAAGAGGAGTCGGAAACGCTCTGCTGGGATGAAGTTTCGCTTTACCGGAACGAGTTTGATGCGCTCATCGCGCAGGCGGCATTCAGCGGTATCATCAGTGAAGAAGCGCTGTCCTCCACTTCGCCGGAGTTCGGCACGGACGGCTACTACGCGAAATGCTGGGTGCGTGAGGCTGACGGCATTTATCTGTACAAGAGCGGCAGCGATACTTATGAGATTGAGCCGCTGTCCGAGTTCCTTGCGTGTCAGCTTGCGGAGCAGATTTGTCCACAGGCTGTGCATTACGATCTGGGGTTCTATCATCAAAAACTGATCTCCAAGTGCCGTCTGTTCACGGATGAGGCGCACGGCCTAGCGAAAATCAGTGATTTTTCCGATCACCCGAATAGTGTATCGGGACTGCTGAAATTGTATGAAAAATTCGGGGCGGAGGATGTGCTTCGGCGGATGTTCGTGCTCGATGCACTGATTCTGAATACCGATCGCCACCTCGGCAATTTCGGTTTCCTGTTCGATAATCAGACGATGGAAGTCAAGGCTCCTGCTCCGATGTTCGACCATAACCGCAGTCTGCTGTTTGACCTTGATGAAGATCAGCTGGCAAAGCCGGAATGGTATGTCGGCAAGTGCCGTCCGCGCATCGGCGTGGATTTCATCAGGACGGCAAAGGGCATGCTGACGGACGAAATCCGGCAGGAGCTGAAAAATCTGGATGGGTTCCGCTTTGTACCGCATCCGACGATCGAGCTGCCGAAGGGGCGGCTTGAAGCGCTGTCGGATGTTGTGGAACGGCAGAGACTGAAAATATTAGAGACAGTATACTCTTACTGAATAGCTATATATGAACACCGCTCGATCGAGCGGTGTTATTTTGGTTTGGCACAAGTCAATTCAACCAATTGTTGCAAATAATTAGAAGAAAGTCTATAATTATTTATTATATTTTGATTTGTTTCAGAAAATATAATAGAAATATGAAGTACAGAGCACTACAGTTCACTAAGAATATAGAGAGGTATAGAAGTATGTCCTATTCTGAATATAAAGACTTAGCGCCGATTGATAATGTTGAAAATGGAGATGAATATTTTGAAGCTTTAAATTGGGCATTTAAAAACAAAAAGGTAAAAAATATTGCGCTTACTGGACCCTATGGTGCTGGCAAGAGTAGTGTTATCGAGACGTTTCTACAAAAAAACGAGAAATCTCAAAGATATATAGAGAAATTAACAAAAGGCAGCATTCGAAAAAATGCTATTAAAATATCTATGGCAACATTTTTTAAAGCGAATGGAACAGCGGAGGAGCAATTTAACGAAAAAATAGAAGTGGATGCTAATGAGGTAGAAAAGGGTATTTTAAAGCAGCTTTTTTATAAAGTGCAACCTAATAAAATTCCACAGAGCCGATACAGAAAACTGCATCGAATAAACAGTAAAATTACATTTGCTGGAATATTGATTGCGCTGCTGTTGATGATGCTATTTGTGGCGATTTTTGCACCTTCCCAATATAAGAATTTTGTGGAAGCAATTACAAATTTTATTTCACCTAAATTTACGGGAACAAAGTATACTGCATGTGCGACAATATTATTACTTCTTTTGGTTTCAGGAATTGCTACTTTCTTATATCGAGGAGCGATCTCAAAATTTAAAATTAAAGAAGTTAAATTGCCTTCAGATATGAAAATTCAGAGCGGAGAAGAAGAAACAGAGTCAGTCTTTAATAAAAATCTTGATGAAATTATGTATTTTTTTGAAACTACAGGTTATCAGACTGTTTTTTTTGAGGATTTAGATCGTTTGGATGATCCAAAGATTTTTGTACATCTGCGTGAATTGAATAACCTTCTCAATAATGATGATGCTATCAAAAACAAACCGATTGTTTTTGTGTACGCTGTAAGAGATGACATTTTTTCAAAGGAAGATAGAACTAAATTTTTTGATTTCATTATTCCGATTATTCCGGTAATTAACGCTACAAACTCTGGAGAAATATTGCTTCAAAGGTTGACTGAAGCAAAAAATAATGGAATTGAGCATGATATTTCACAAGGCTTTGTACTTGATATATCACCGTTTATTTCAGACATGCGTATTCTTCAAAATATTTACAATGAATTTGTTGTTTATAAGAAAACTTTGCGCACATCGCAGGAATTGAATTTGTCCGATGAGCAAATGCTCGCAATAATAGTGGTTAAGAATCTTTATCCGAGTGATTTTGCTGATCTTCAGAATGAAAAAGGTGTTCTGAAAAAAGCACTTATAGATAAGAATGATTTCATTGCGAAGAAAAAGCAGGAAATACAAAAGAGAATAGATGAATATTCAACGGTGATAACAGATTTTCAGAAAGATGTGCTTAAGTCTATTGCAGAAATCAAATATGCTATGCTTGGAGCTTTGATGGGTGGCCCCCATCAATTTATTGCTTTTAATAATAGTAGTTGGGGAGACTCAGGGGTTTCGGCTTCTATCATTATGGACGATAGCTACGATATGACTAAACTTATAGAAAATGAGTATAAATATATTCATTTTACTAATCAAAATGGTCAGTCTAGCAATCAAAGTTTAAGCATGGGGACTATAACACCATATATAGATCGATGGAGAGCTATAAAAGAAGTTGAAGTAAGAGGTCTTGAAAATCTACAGAATGATTTAGAAAAACTTAAAGAGAGCCAACATAAATTATCGGGAATGTCTATTGTGGAAATATTGAGAAAATATTCTGTGGATGAGGTGCTTTCGGAAAAAGTACGAGCGAATAGCTTGCTGGTGTTTCTTTTGCGGCGCGGTTATCTTGATGAGAAATATGCATGTTATATTAATTATTTTAAGGGAACAAGCATTACGAAGGATGATATGAATTTTATTCTTTCTGTGAAAAATCAGATTCCATTAGCATTTGATTATCAATTGACGAAAGTCTCAAGGGTTATTGAGCGCTTACAGGAGTATGAGTTTGAGCAAAAGACAATTTATAATTTTGATCTTATGGAGCAATTGTTAGAGGGACAATTTCCTGAAAAACTAATGCTTTTTTTAGAACAACTGTCAGATGAAGATGAAACTAGTTGGAAATTTATCGATGAATTTATTAGTAAAACCTCTTATCAAGAGAAATTTATTCGGGCATTGGCTGAAAAATGGCCTGAGATGTGGAATTATATTTCGGCAAATAAGACGTTGACTTACGATCGCCAATTGCTGTATTTACAGATGATATTGTCCGAATCTGAACTTTCGACTATAGAAAATCAGAATATAGATGGATGTATGACGCGGTATTTTGAAGAACATGATGATATCCTCCAAAAGTTAACATCAACATCTTGTGATGTGGCAAAAATCATATCCGTTTTGGATAGTTTAAAGGTTCAATTTAGTAGCCTTAGGACAGCAAATGTACCTGATGAAATATTGAATAGTGTTTTTGGCAAATGTCACTATGTACTTAATGCCGATATGATTAAGACTATAGTATCATATGAGGATAATGGACAAATTGGTAATTTGGAGAAACAGCCATATTCAACGTTGGTTATGTTGGATTATACCCCGCTGCTGCAATATGTTCATGATAATATTAAGCCTTATGTCAGTGAAATTGTTCTTGCACATAACAAGCTCAACGATAGACCAGATGATATTGTTGATTTGTTGACTCGACTTGAGGACGAACAAGAGATACAGATCAAATTGATTCAACAAGAAGATTTCTGTCTGGAACATATTGAGGAATGCGCAAATGAATCTGTACATGCTGAACGGGGGAAATGGCTGGTTGTCTGGAGTGCGTTGTTAAAAGAAAATGCTGTGACTATAAATTGGGAAAATATCTTTGCGTATTGGATGGTGTATCAGTTTAATGATGAACTAAAGAGCTATGTTTCAGATCATGAGGACGAACTAGCTGGGATGGACACAAGTATCATTAGTGACGAGTTTATAAAGGCATTTATACAGTCGAATCCAGCCAACCAAACAAAGGAAAAGCTTTTACCGGTTCTCAGATTGAGAAAATTTGACTTGGATATAGCATCGCTTGATCAAAACACATTACAAATTATGGTAGACTGTAATTATTTTGAGTTCATCTCTGAAAGATATGATAGTATCTATTCCGTATTTCCTGATATTGCAGTGAAGTTTATTCTGAAAAACCAAAATCAGTATATGATGCTAAGGGAGACTATTCCTATGACTTCAAATCTCTTTGAACGCTTAATTCTTAGTGCTGATTTTGAAAAAGAGAATAGAAATAAAATATTTTCGGATTATGCGGAAACCTATATAACAGAGACTGTTGTAAGGTGCATAAAATCTCTAAGTTTACCGATGACGAAAAATATTTTTAACTCTGCTTGGAATAGTATTGATGAGCAGAAACGAAAGGAGCTTCTGTTGGATTATTATAAGTTGTTGGATGCAGACGAACTTCAGCAGCGTTTTGAAGAACTTGGTAATGACTACGAACAATTCGCCAAACGCGCATACAGACATGATGTTAGTTTGCCTTTAACAACGAAAAATGAAGATTTTGCGAAATATCTTGAGCGAATTGGATACATCACAAGTTACAGTATAAAAGAAGAAAAAGAGTTTGATATGAAAACAAGAAAAATGAAAGAGCAAAAAGTACTAAAACTTCGGATTAAAAAGGTAAGATAAGAGAAGGGCGCATGCAGGTTTGCATACGCCCTTTCGGATGCTAAGCTGATTCAGATTGCCTGCGGCTTCTTCATGTCGTGGGAGAGAACCTTGATGTAAACGCCGTCCTCGCGGACCTGCGTCTCCGGCAGGTCGGTGTCTGCTTCAGATTCAGTCTCCGGCATGACAGATACTTCGTTAGACTCTCTGCTCTTCGCGGCGCTGTTCAGCTCCTTCTGCAGACGGTTCTCGAGCCAGTCGATCATCGCGTCGCGCGGAACGATGATGCGGCGTCCAAGGTGGATGCATGGAAAGCCGGGCTCGCGGAGCAGGTCGTAGATGCCGCTGCGAGAGATCGGGAAGATCTCCAGTAGGTCGTTGGCGGAAAGCATTTCGGGCTTCGACTTCAGATGTGCAAACATGTTCATGATAATTTCCTCCTAATAAATATTAAAATGGTATAGATTTTGATGAAACCGGTCCAGCCGATTTACCTGCGGGGTGGTGGGTGCAGAGTGCTCCTCTGCGGTTATAATATATACGTCGGTGTGCGCCTTAGTCGGTTTTCGACTTGCAGCGGCAGCATTTACGGCACTTTTTCTGCGGTTTCTCACCGAAATACTTCTCGATGACACGCCACAGGCATTTCCTGGAGTCGACGAGACTATGAAGCGCATTCAGTCGCTTGAGCCTGCGCGCTACCGCCTTGCGGCCGCCGGACTGCGACAGGGTGCGCTTGTTGCGGTCAAAGTCGGACTTGGTGTAGAAGAGTACGCAGCGCGACTTTTTGCCGTCACGGCCGGCGCGGCCGATCTCCTGAACGTAGCCGTCCATGGAGAGTGGCAGGCCGGCGTGAATGACGAGCCGCACATCCGGCTTGTCGATGCCGAGACCGAATGCATTGGTCGCAACCATGATCGGCTTTTTGCCGCGCATGAACGCCTGCTGCGCCGCCTTGCGCTTTGCGTGCTTCATCTTGCCGTGGTACTTGCCGACCGGGTAGTCGCGTGCCTTGAGCCACTTGCACAGCCGCTTGACGAACTTCACGGTCGGGCAGTAGATGATGACGGCACCATGCTCGTCCCACTTGCTCAGCTCGCGCTCGACCGACTGGAACAGCGTGTGTTCAATCGACTGGCTGCACTTGCCATTGCGCGTCTTGCCGTTGCTGTCGATGCGCTTGATGTACAGGCGCAGGTTATCGCGGCGCATGGGCGTGCGGAACAGTGAAGCGTTGTCGATGTCCAGCGACTTGCGGATGCGGGCGACGTCTTTGCGGGTGGCGGTAGCCGTCAGCGCAATGACCTGCGGGTGAAGGGAGAGTGAGTTGATGAAGCTGCCGATCTTGCCGTAGGCCTTGCGGAAGTCATCCTTGGCCTGCGGCAGGATGTGTGCCTCGTCCACCGCGATACGGGTGAGAATGGGACAGCTCTGGAGCGCTTCGGCAACCGCCGGGCTGCGGAGCTGCTCGGGCGCAAGGTAGAGCAGGCCGCCGTGCTCGGTCATGTCCTCTAGCACTTCGCGGTGCTCGGCTGCGGACAGGTCGCTGTTCAGCACAGCGGCACGGATGCCCTTGCTGCGGAGCGACTCCACCTGGTCGAGCTGAAGCGCCTTGAGCGGCGAGATGACGAGCGTCAGGCTGCCGGGCTCCATCACGGCCGGAAGCTGATAGAGCAGCGACTTGCCGCCGGACGTCGGCATCAGAACGATGACATCCTCGTTGTTCAGGATCGCTTCCATCGGGGCCTCCTGCTGGGGACGCAGGTTTGCGACCCCCAGCTTTTTCATGCCCTCCTCACGGAATTCCTTAGTATTAATAGTCATTATATTAACCTCCTTTGAAATTGGGACAAACGCGAAAACGTGGCAAACTCAGAACTTCTGGTCATAAAACCAGAAGCCGTTGAGCGACAGGCTGCCAAACCTTGCACTGGCAGATTTCATAACCATAACTCCTGCCTTGAGTGCACGTTCCTTGAACGGACCATACAGCTCTTTGGTCATGCCAACACGCTTCAGCAGGCGAAGAAGAGAATCGTCAGTGAACACGATGAAGTGCTGGCCTTCATGTTGGCCGGATGCGCGTTCATAACGGAACGCGATAGCACTCTGATCGGTGTTCAGCAGCTCCTTGCATTCCTCACGGCTCGCAGGCTTATCGATGATTTCATTCTCGTAGCGGCTCTGATCTGTTACCAGATCAAGCGCATCCTGGAGAATTTTCTCGCGTTCCTCCTCGGCTTCTTTCTGCCGTTTTTGTGCAGTTTGAAAGCCGGTTTGCGCGGTTTCTTTGGCCTGACCCTGCTTCGGAAATACAGAATCGAGAAAAACTCTGTGAAGTACATCGCGCCATTCCTCGAACGGATTACAAAGAAAGCGACACTGGTCATGCATCCGATTGTGCCAGCGTTTGCTTGCGTCAGCGGCATTCTTCGCGGTCAGTACACGCGAAAACGCGGTGCGGAGCCAGCTCAGCTGGGCGTTGGTCAGCGCAGGGATGACCTCCGGCAGCTCGCAGTCCACTGTATCAGAGCGGTCGAAGAACGTCTTGCTGCGGATGATCGGAACCGTCGAAAGCCGGGGCGGAAGAACGCGCTTATACGCACGGGAGCGGTCATATGTATCGAGCTTGTCAAAGATCGGAGCGAGACCGCCGCCCTTCGCAGTACGGAGAACGACCAGACGATCGTGGCAGCCGTTCCAGTCTTCAATATCGCCGTTGTCCTGTACGGTGATCTCACGGGGAGCAGCGCTGCATGCGCCGTCCTGCACGGTGAAATTCATCGCCGTCAGCACACGGATGAAATTGGAATCTGCTTGCAGGTTTACCTTTTTAAGAGTAAAATTGTAGCAGAAGACCGGGATGCCGTCACAGCCGGAAAAGCTGCGGAGCTGCGTATCGAGTGCGGCGATGAGGATGGGGGTGAGCCACTCGGAGTTCGCCTTCAGCATGTCACTGAAGCCGCCCAGATCGAGGGGCTTATTCATCCAGTCGCAACCGTTATTTTTAATCGCCGTCTTGGCCGGATGGTTCACCGTGGAAGTGATCTCCTTCGGCTTCGGCGAGATACGGTCCGCGATGTACCTGTAGGCCTCCAGCTCATCGTCTGCCAGCTCGATGTCCGGCAGCTTGAACTTGCGTTCCACCATGGACATCGGAACCGCATACGAGCGGCCGTCATCGGGACGGCACAGGCACAGTTCGCGATGACGATAGGTGTAGCCATTGACGACAGTTGCCAGCGTGTCGTCCCAGTAGGCAAAGCCGGGAACGGTGATGCCGTAAGAAGTGGTCACATTGCCGTGATGCCACTGAAGCTGCTCGTCTGCCTTGATGCGCTTTTTGCACTTCGAGCGCCACCATTTCCTGGGCTTGAAGCCGCCGAGCGGGATGACCTGCTCGACCTGTCCTGCTGCGACCGCAGAACGGAGAATTTTGGATGTACAAATGGAACATTTCATTTTAATCGCTCCTTGCAATTTTATTTTGTACAGCTATTATAGATTAAATTTTGAGTGCATCAAAAAATGGAATTTATTGCAACAGAGTAGATAAACGTAAGAATAAAGGTTAGAAAAATCGGAATTTATTGCGAGAAGATCAACAAATCCAGAAGAAAAGGTGTTAAATATTAAATGAGTAACAATAATTCAAAAAGTAAAAAAAGATCCGAAATGTCAGAAGATGTAAGACGGAGAGAGCATTTTCCGAAGCTATTACCAAGGACAAAACGAATCAAAGAGGTTGATACGGCATCAAATGCTACAATTGAAGAAGTGGATAACTACTATAAAAGCTTTTTGAAACTATATAATGTTAGGGGCAGTGAACAGCGTATGGCTGCGTTGTTGTACTCCAAACCGGGGTTCCTATTGAAAAATAACAGCGGATTAAGCGGAGATATCCTTCGTATGATTTTGACGGACAAAGGGATTATATTTGAACAGGAATTCGATAATTTGGCTGACAACGCAAAACATGAGTTAAAGTCGTTACGCTATCCTTATTACCATTCGGACACGCATCCATATCCCGAATTATCGCCACTGAAATATGCTGAGAGGAAATTTAGAGAGGGCAATCCGAATATAGCGCCAGCACTC
>ERZ827423.2064-NODE-2064-length-16974-cov-4.437260_pt1 | contig 16974 bp, 17 predicted proteins | sample MGYA00519775_ERZ827423 | MGnify/ENA primary metagenome ERZ827423 (study PRJEB31778, sample SAMEA3449296) | human gut metagenome | biome: human gut; feature: human-associated habitat; material: faeces | place: United Kingdom | collected 2010/2012 ...
AGCTGTCCGAAGATGTCCACAAACTGCATCCGAATGAATTCGATGTCCTCCTCCTTCACGATGCGGATAATGTCTTCCTTAGTATAGCTCATGGTGTGTCTGCCCCTTTCTCACCGCCCCAGGGACGGAAAATGTTTGGATAAAACAGTATTGCACTGAAGGGGGGCGGCTGTCAAGACTTTTCCGAATGGGAGTGCTGGAAAGGACGAGTACCGAGCCCGCCGCGCCCTGCGCGGCGGGCCGGCAAATGGATGTGGCGGACTTCCTTGGGGCACTTTGCGGGCAAAGGCGGCCCCGCGCGGCCACCCGGTCTCCGGGAACCTGCCGGCGCCATCTCACGGGAGAGGGATTTGTGCGTTTTCGCAACTCCTGCCCCAGAGGGCCCCAAAAAAATGGGCGTTATGGTGGAAATGAAAAAAACACTTGCAAAAACTTCCGGAAAGGAGTATGCTGTCAACCAGAAAGCAGTCCGGTCCGCCGGTCCGTTTGGGAACGAATGAAGACAAAGACGTCTTGATAGGATGTCTTTGTCTTTTTTGTTTTTGCGGCTGGGAGATCAGGAGCGGCTTGGAATTACGGAAATGGAAAGGGTTGACTGGAAATGAGTACTGCGATCACCGAGCTGTTTGGCACAAATGTGTTCAGCGTCTCCGTCATGCGGGAGCGCCTGCCCAAAAAGGTGTTTGCCGAAGTGACCAATGTGATGGAGAATGGCGGCAGCATCAGCATGAGCACCGCCGATGTGGTGGCCAACGCCATGAAGAATTGGGCGCTGGAGAAAGGGGCTACCCACTATACTCATTGGTTCCAGCCCCTTACCGGCATCACTGCGGAGAAGCACGACTCCTTCCTCACCGCCCCGGTGGAGGGCAAGACCCTGCTCCAGCTGTCGGGCAAGCAGCTGATCCAGGGGGAGCCGGACGCCTCCTCCTTCCCCTCCGGGGGCCTGCGGTCCACCCACTACGCCCGGGGCTACACCGCCTGGGACATGACATCCCCCGCCTTTGTGAAGGAGATGTCCTGCGGCACCATCCTGTGCATCCCCACCATCTTTGTGTCCTACCACGGGGAGGCCCTGGACAAGAAGACCCCCCTGCTGCGCTCCATGGAGGAGGTCAGCCGCCAGGCCATCCGGATCCTGCGGCTCTTCGGCGACACCGAGACCAAGCGGGTGGTGGCGCAGGTTGGCCCGGAGCAGGAGTATTTCCTGATCGACAAGGCCCAGTACGCCAAGCGGGAGGACCTGCGGATGACCGGCCGCACCCTGTTCGGCGCCAAGCCCCCCAAGGGCCAGGAGCTGGAGGACCACTACTTCGGCGCCATCCGTCCCCGGGTGGCCGCCTACATGAAGGACCTGGACGAGGAGCTGTGGAAGCTGGGTGTGCTCAGCAAGACCAAGCACAACGAGGTGGCCCCCTCCCAGCATGAGATGGCCCCCATCTACACCGACGCCAACTCCGCCTGCGACCAGAACCAGCTGGTAATGGAGATCATGAAGAAGGTGGCGGACCGCCACGGCCTGGTGTGCCTGCTCCATGAGAAGCCCTTCGCCGGCGTCAACGGCTCCGGCAAGCACGACAACTGGTCCCTGTCCACCGACACGGGCAAGAACCTGTTCAAGCCCGGCTCCACCCCCCGGCAGAACGCCCGGTTCCTCCTGTTCCTGGCGGCCTTCGTCAAGGGCGTGGACGACTATCAGGACTTCCTGCGGGCCACGGTGGCCTTCCCCGGCAATGACCACCGCCTGGGCGCCCAGGAGGCGCCGCCCGCCGTGCTGTCCATCTTCCTGGGTGACGAGCTGTCCGCCGTAGTGGACTCCATCATCCACGACACGGACTTCCAGGGCACCGGCAAGCGCACCCTGGAGATCGGCGTGGACGCCCTGCCCGCCATCCGCCAGGACAACACGGACCGCAACCGCACCTCCCCCATGGCCTTCACCGGCAACAAGTTCGAGTTCCGGATGCTGGGCTCCTCCCAGTCCATCTCCGGTCCCAACATCGCCCTGAACACCATCATGGCGGAGGAGCTGAAGCAGTTTGCCGACGCGCTGGAGCCCTCCGCGGACTTCCAGGGAGACCTGCAGAAGCTCATCAAAAAGACCTTTACCGAGCATCAGCGGATCATCTTCAACGGCAACGGCTATGACGAGTCCTGGCTGGAGGAGGCCAAGAAGCGGGGCCTGTACAACCTGGTCTCCACCGCCGACGCCCTGCCCATGTACACCGCGCCGAAGAACATGGACCTGTTCATCAAGCACGGCATCTACACCAAGGAGGAGATCGAGGCCCGGGCGGAGATCCACATTGAGAACTACTCCACCGTCCTGACCATCGAGGCCAAGACCATGGTGGACATGATCCGCCATCAGATCCTGCCCGCCGTCTCCAAGTACGCCGATGATCTGTGCCAGCGGGCCTATCACAAGGACGCCATGGGCGTCTCCCGCCAGTACGAGACCACCACCGCCAAGGAGATCGCCGGCCTGACGGACGCCCTGCAGAACGCCTGCTCCAAGATGGAGTCCGACCTGGATGCCATCCCCGCCGACGCCACGGCGGCCATGCGCTACTGCCACGACGTGCTGATCCCCGACATGGAGGAGGCCCGGAAGGCCGCCGACCAGCTGGAGACCCTCACCGCCTCCGACTACTGGCCCTTCCCGGTCTACAGCGACCTGCTGTTCTACGTGTAAACACACAAAAAGAGGTCCCGGCCTATGGCCGGGACCTCTTTTGGATTCTGTCAGATCAGCACGTTGAAAAACAGGGCCAGCACGGTGGTGGCGATGCCGCACAGGCCGATGGCCAGGCCGCTCATGGCGCCCTCCGTCTCTCCCAGCTCCAGGGCCCGGGCGGTGCCCATGGCGTGGCTGCACGCGCCGATGGCCAGCCCCGCCGCCACCGGGTCCTTCACCCGCAGCAGCCGCACCAGCGCGGGGGCGCACAGGTTGCCCAGGATGCCGGTGTAGATCACCGCCGCCACGGTGATGGAGACGATACCCCCCTGCCCCTCCGAGATGGCGGTGGCGATGGGCGTGGTGACGGACTTGGGCAGGAGCGAGACCGTCAGCGCGTCGTCCAGGCCGAACAGGCGGCACATTCCCCAGATGCTGAACACGGAGGTCAGCGTTCCCGCCGCGCAGCCCACCAGGATGGGCAGAAAATTCTTCTTCAGCAGATCGATCTGGGAGTAGATGGTCACCGCCAGACAGACCGTGGCCGGCCCCAGAAAGAGATTGATGAGGCTGCCGCCGGCGTTGTAGGCCTCGTAGGGAATGTCGAACACCACCAGCACGGCAATGATCATCAGCACCGCCAGCACCAGGCCGTTGCAGATGACAAGGCCGGTTTTTTTCTGGATCTTGCAGCCGGCCCAGTAGGCCAGGATCGTCAGCGTGACGCCGAAAAAGGGGGACTCCCACAGGGCGCTCATCTCCGCTTCCCCCTCTCCAGCAGGCGGCTGGTGAGCCGCACCGCCCACACCGTGACGGCGAAGGTGGCCACCAGGGACACCGTGCAGACCACCAGCAGGGGGAGCAGGTTGTCCCGCAGCACATCCACGTAGTTGAGGATGCTGACACTGGCGGGGATGAAGAAGAAGGGCAGATTCCCCAGCAGGTAGTCAGACTTCTCCCGGATGTGCTCGGTCCGCACCACTCCCGCCAGCAGCAGCGCCAGAAGCAGCAGCATCCCGATGATGCTGGCAGGCAGGGTGAAAGGCAGCACCTGTTCGATGCAGGTGCTGAGCCAGCAGATGCCGAAGATGATGCCGATTTGGGTCAAGAGTTTCAAGATGAGCCGCCTCTCCCGGCGGTCCCCCGCCGCGTTTTTTACGCCGTCTTGTCAGTCCGGCGCGGATTGTTTTCAACTTTTTTATTCTAAGGAGGCAGCGGGAGAATGTCAAATCCTTCCGGCCCCTTTTCCCGCCTCCGCGGCAAATTTCGGCAAAACAGCACAAGGCCCCGCCCGGAGGGGGCGGGGCCTTGTCAGGTCATCCAAGGAAACGGGGCTGCCGGACCGACGGTCAGAGGGGCATCTGCCGCTCCAGCTCCCGCCGGAAGTCCGGGTGGGCGATGGCGATGAGGGCCCGGGCCCGCTCCACCACGCTCTTGTACTTCAGATTGGCCACACCGTACTCCGTCACCACGTACTGCACGCAGGTGCGGGGGGTGGTCACCACGCTGCCGGGAGCCAGCTGGGGCACGATCTTGGAGTGGAGCTCCCCCGCCTTGTCCCGGTAGCTGGATCGGAGGGCCAGGATGCTCTTCCCGCCCCTGGACCACTGGGAGCCCACTACCCACTCCAGCTGTCCGCCGGTGCCGGAGTACTGCCGGGGGCCGATGCTCTCTGCGTTCACCTGGCCGGTGAGGTCGATCTCCATGGCGTTGTTGATGGAGACCACATGGTCGTTTTGGGCGATGTTCCGGGCATCGTTCACCCAGTCGATCTCCTTCTGGCAGAAGGCGGGATTCTCATTGGCAAAGGCCCACAGCTCCGGCCCGCCCACCAGGTTGGCGTATACGCTCCGCCCCGGGCAGGTCTGTTTGCGGCTGTTGTTCACCACGCCCCGGCGCATCAGCTCCATGACGCCGGTGCTCAGGATCTCCGTGTGGACGCCCAGATCCCGCTTTCCCGCGTGGGCCAGGCACTCGCCCACGGTGTTGGCCAGTCCCCCCAGGCCCAGCTGGATGCAGGCCCCGTCGGGCACCAGGTCCGCGATGTAGCCCGCGATGCGGCTGTCCGTCTCGTTTCCCGCCGCGATGGGCGTCTCCACCAGGGGGCGGTCAGAGTAGATGATCCCGTCCACCTCCGAGACATGGAGGCGGGTGTGGGCCTCCCCGTCGCTGGGGATGTTGGGCATCCGGGGATTCACCTCCACCAGCACCAGCTCGCACTGCTCCAGCACCTTCCGGCTCATGGCCGTGCCCCACAGGGAGCGGCTCATCCACCCGTTCTCGTCCGGGAGCGAGCAGGTCAGCGCCGCCACCCGGGGGTGCCGGTCCAGGAGCCAGGCGGGGGTCTGGCTCAGGTTGGAGGGAGCGTAATGGACGTTGCCCATGGGCTCCAGGCTCCGCTCCACGCCGTAGAAGTTGGAGTCATAGGTGACCTGGCCCGCCAGCTCCGGCGTCAGCAGCCGGGCCCCGGCGGGGATGAAGTGCCCGTAGACGGCCACGTGGCCGCCGGTCTCCAGCAGCCGCTCTGCCAGGGCGCCGTCCAGCTCCCAGGGCCAGTTGGACATGGCCGCAAAGGCCATCTGCTCACCGTCCCGGATCAGCTCCGCCGCCTCCCGGGCGCTCATCTGCAAGGCCTGGTACTGGGCCTGCCAATCTCCCATGCCGGCGCAGCGGCCCCGGCGGATAGGTGTCAGTGTTGTCATGGTATCCTCCTCTGCCGCGTCCGGTGGGTGCGGCGTATTTTGCGTCAATAATGATTTATTGTACCGCAGAACCGCCTCCGGCACAATCCTCTTTTTTGCGCGGTTTATTCACACAAATTTCAAATGTTTTTGCTTGCCTCCGCCTGGGAACCGTGCTATACTTGCGTTGTTCTTGATTTTTTCCCACGGAGGTGCATCTTGCAGAAACGCAGTCACAAGCTGTTGGCCTCGACCCTTCTGGAAAATGTCCAGGGATTCCGGGCCAGACGATTCGAGCTCGCCTTCCTGTTCGGCTCCTTCCAGCCGGACTGTAACCCCCTCACGTATCTGAAGGGCTCTCTCCGGGCCTACAAGCTGCGGGGGCATAACTACTCCAACTCCCAGTGCTACATCTACTCCCGCATCTCCCGGCTCCAGCGCCGGGACCGCTGGACCATCTGGCAGTACTACACCCTGGGCAAGCTGACCCACTATCTGGCGGACGCCTTCACCTATCCCCACAACGAGAACTATCCCGACAGCATGCTCTGCCACCACCAGTATGAGACGGACCTCCGGGCCTATCTGGAGGAGTACCTGTCCACCCGCACCCCCCGGCAGGAGAAATCCCGCCAGGACGTGGTGGGCGCCCTGCAGGCGCTGCACCGGCAGTATATGGCCGGCGTGGCGGACATGCGCAAGGATGTGCAGTTCATTCTGAAGGCCACCTCCATCCTGATGGCCGGCTGCCTGCCGGCGCAGGACGGCGCTCTCCTGGCGGCACCTGCCGCCGCGTAAGGTCCATTTGGAGAAACCGCACAGAGGTCTTTTCCGGGCCGCGCGATTCTTTGGAACCATTGTCAATTTTCTTTTGCCGTCTCTGGTGCTATTCTGAATTTATCAAAGGACTCGGAAAGGAACCCAGTCATGATCAACATCGCCCGTTCTGCCGAATACCGTTACTTTAGCTTTACCTACTTTATGGGTAAGGCTTATTTCGGTTTGGCTGAAAACGTGCGTGATCGTGTCTGACGCTTAAAAAAGGCTATCAGTGCATGACGACCCGCAGCCGAACCGGCTGCGGGTCTTTTTTGTACCAGCCCAACTTATTGAGGAGGAATACCACATGATCGTCGTTCTGAAACAAAACCCCAACCGGGAACAGCTGGAGAGCCTGATCGCCTGGCTCCAGGAAAAGGGCATCATCATCCACACCAGCATCGGCGAGGCCCACACGATCCTGGGCCTGGTGGGCGATACCAGCCAGCTGGACATCGACCTGATCGCCGCCCTGGACATCGTGGAGGACGTGAAGCGGGTCCAGGAGCCCTACAAGAACGCCAACCGGAAGTTCCACCCGGAGGACACCGTGGTGAAGGTGGGCAACACCCAGATCGGCGGCGGCAACCTGACGCTGATGGCGGGTCCCTGCTCCGTGGAGAGCGAGGAGCAGGTGGTGGCCATCGCCAAGGCGGTGAAAGCCAGCGGCGCCACCATGCTGCGGGGCGGCGCCTTCAAGCCCCGGACCTCTCCCTACTCCTTCCAGGGCCTGGGCGCCACGGGCCTGGAGTACCTGAAGGTGGCCCGGCAGGAGACCGGCCTCCCCATCGTCACGGAGCTGATGGACCTGAGCCAGCTGCCCCTCTTCAAGGACGTGGACGTCATCCAGATCGGCGCCCGGAACATGCAGAACTTCGACCTCCTCAAGGCCGTGGGCCATCAGGACAAGCCTGTGATGATCAAGCGTGGCATGTCCGCCACCTATGAGGAGTGGCTCATGAGCGCCGAGTACGTCATGGCCGGCGGCAACGAGAACGTGATCCTCTGCGAGCGGGGCATCCGCACCTTCGAGAGCTACACCCGCAACACCCTGGACCTGGCCTGCATCCCGGTGCTGCGCAAGCTCACCCACCTGCCCATCATCATCGACCCCAGCCACGCCACCGGCAAGAGCTGGCTGGTGGATCCCCTGGCCATGGGCGCCGTGGCCACCGGCTGCGACGGCCTTTTGATCGAGGTCCACAACGACCCGGCCCACGCCCTGTGCGACGGTCCCCAGTCTCTGAAGCCGGAGGTCTTTGACAAGCTGGCGAAGAAGCTGCTGAAGCTCCATGACTTCATGAAGACCGTGGAGGAGTGAGCCATGAATGTCGCCATCGTCGGCCTGGGCCTCATCGGCGGGTCCATGGCCAAGAGCATCAAGAACCGCACCGCCCACACTGTGTGGGGGGTGGATTTGAACAGTGAGACCATGACCATGGCCCGGATGTGCGGCGCCATCGACGCCCCCCTGACGGAGGAAAACCTGCCCCAGGCGGATCTGGTCCTGGTGGCCATCCGGCCCGGCGCCGCCATTGAATGGGTCCGGCAGCACGCGGACCGCATCGCCAAATCCGCCATTCTGGTGGACCTGTGCGGCGTGAAGCGGACCGTGGTGGCGGCCATTGCCCCCATCGCGGAGCAGTATGGCTTCGCCTATATCGGCGGCCACCCCATGGCGGGCCGGGAGCGGGGCGGCTTCACCGCCTCCACCGAGGATCTGTACGTGGGGGCCTCCATGATCCTGACCCCGGACAAGCGGACGGACATGCGGCTGCTGGAGACGCTGAAAGCCTTCTTCCTGGATCTGGGCTTCGCGGGCCTGACGTTCTCCACGCCGGAGGAGCATGACCGCATCATCGCCTTCACCTCCCAGCTGGCCCACATCGTGTCCAGCGCCTACGTGAAGTCGCCGGAGGCCCAGCGCCGCCGGGGCTTCTCCGCCGGCAGCTTCCAGGACATGACCCGGGTGGCCCGGCTGGACGAGGACATGTGGACGGAGCTGTTCCTGGACGACGAGGACTTCCTGACGAAGGAGCTGGACGAGCTGATCGGCCACCTGACAGACTACCGCAACGCCCTGCGGGACAAGGACGCCCAGCGGCTCCACGACCTGCTGAAGGAGGGCCGGGAACTGAAGGCCACCGCCGGCGGCAACTGACCGTCCCCCCCATTCCCATCCTATAGAAAAAGGAGTTTTTCCATGTCTGACTCCATTCGAACCATTCCCGTCCGGGTCCAGCCCCCCTACGATGTGACCATCGGCGACGGTCTGCTGGGCCGGTGCGGGGACTACCTGGCCGCCCTGCTGGGCCAGCGGAAGATGGCCGTTCTCACCGACGACACCGTGGCCCCCCTGTACCTGGAAACCGTCACCGCCGCCCTGGAGGACGCGGGCTTTTCCGTCTGCTCCCATGTGTTCCCCGCAGGAGAGGGGCACAAGAACCTCTCCACCCTGTCAGAGCTGCTGGAGTTCCTGGCAGCGGAGCACCTGACCCGCACCGACTGTGTGGCCGCCCTGGGGGGCGGCGTGGTGGGTGACATGGCGGGCTTTGCCGCCGCCGTGTACCTCCGGGGCATCCGGTATGTCCAGCTGCCCACCACGCTTTTGGCGGCGGTGGACTCCTCCGTCGGCGGCAAGACCGCCGTGGACCTGGCCGCCGGGAAAAATCTGGCGGGAGCCTTCTGCCAGCCCGCCGCCGTGGTCTGCGACACCGCCTGCCTAAAGACCCTGCCCCCCGATGTGTTCGCCGACGGCGCCGCCGAGGCCATCAAGACCGGCGTCCTCTCCGACGAGTCCCTGTTCGCCCTGTTTGAGGACGGCACCCTCACCGCCGACCCCGGTGAGGTCATCGCCCGGTGCGTGGCCTACAAGGCCGGCGTGGTGGAGCGGGACGAGCGGGAACAGGGGGAGCGGAAGCTCCTGAACCTGGGCCACACCGTGGGCCACGCCATCGAGACGTGCAGCGGCTACGCCACCCCCCACGGCCATGCGGTGGCGGCGGGGCTGGCCGTCATCGCCCGGGCCGCAGAAAAGCTGGGCTGGACGGAGGAGCCCATCGCGGCACGGATCGCCGCCTGCCTTGCCAAAAACGGCCTGCCCACGGGCACGGACTTCTCCGCCGAAGCTCTGGCGGAGGCCGCCCTCTCCGACAAGAAGCGCGCCGGCGGGGACATCACTCTGGTGATCCCCCGGAAGATCGGCACCTGCCAGCTGCGGAAGGTGCCGGTGGGGGACCTGCTGCCCATCATCCGGGCGGGACTGGAGGCGTAAATGGACCTTCAGATCACCCCGAAAAAGCTCTCCGGCGCCGTGACGCCGCCCCCCAGCAAGTCCCAAGCCCACCGGCTGCTGATCGCCGCCGCCCTGGCGGAGGGGGAGAGCACCCTTCACAACATCGCCCGCTCCCAGGACATCGAGGCCACGCTGCGGTGCATCACCGCTCTGGGGGGCAGCTGGACGGAGACCTCTCCCGGCACGCTCACCGTCACCGGCATCGGCGGCAGGCGGTTTTCCGGCGGGGAACTGCCCCAGCTGGACTGCGGCGAGTCCGGCTCCACTTTGCGGTTTTTCATTCCCATCGCCCTGGCGGTGGCCGGCGGCAGCATCTTCACCGGCCATGGCCGACTGATGGAGCGGCCCCAGGGCCCCTACTTCCAGCTGTTCGACAAGAAGGGCATCTTCTATGAGCAGAAGGACGGCGTTCTCACTGTCCGCGGCGCCCTGACGCCGGGGGAGTATGTGCTGCCGGGCAATGTGTCCAGTCAGTTCTTCACCGGGCTGCTGTTTGCCCTCCCCCTGCTGGACGGTGTCTCCGCTGTGGTCAGCTCCACAGAGATCGAGTCCCAGGCGTACATCACCATGACTCTGGAGGCCATGCGGCAGGCGGGCGTCCCCGTGGCGGAGCGGCCGGGCCTGCGGAGCTTCGAGGTGCTCCACACCGCCTACCACCCCTTTGCCGCCACGGTGGAGGCGGACTGGTCCCAGGCGGCCTTCTGGTACGCCGCCAATTTTCTGGATAGCCGGGTGGAAATCCGGGACCTGAACCCGGACTCCGACCAGGGGGACAAGGTAGTCAGCGAGCTCTACTGGCAGCTGGCCCGGCCAGGGGACGCGGAGATCGACGTCTCCGGCTGTCCCGATCTGCTGCCGCCTCTGGCGGTGATGGCGGCGGTGCGGTCCGGCACCACCCGTTTTGTGAACGCGGCCCGGCTGCGGATCAAGGAGAGCGACCGTCTCTCCACCATTACTGCCGCCATGACGGCCCTGGGGGCGGAGGTCCACGAGGAGCCGGACCGGCTCATCATCGTGGGAAAGCCCTCCCTCCCCGGCGGCACGGTGGACTGCGCCAATGACCACCGGATCGCCATGATGGCGGCCATCGCCGCCACCGGCTGCACCGGCCCCGTGACGGTGCTGGGCGCCGAGTGCGTGCAAAAATCCTACCCGGATTTCTGGGAGGTCTACAAGACCCTGGGAGGTGACATCCATGTCCTCTGAATTCGGCAATCTCCTGAAAGTTTCTGTGTTCGGCCAGTCCCACGGAAAGGCCATCGGCGTGGTGGTGGACGGCCTGCCCGCCGGGGAGGCCATCGACCTGGAGGAGCTGGACCGCTTCCTGGACCGGCGCCGGACCGGCAAGAACCGCCTGTCCACCGCCCGGAAGGAGTCCGATGTGCCGGTGTTCCTCTCCGGCCTGGAAAACGGCGTCACCTGCGGCGCGCCGCTGTGCGCCGTCATCGAAAACAGCGATCAGCACTCGTCGGACTACCGTGAGCTCCGGGACAAGCCCCGGCCCGGCCACGCGGACTACACCGCCTATGTGAAGTGGAAGGGTCAGGCGGACATGCGGGGCGGCGGCCACTTCTCCGGCCGGCTGACGGCCCCCCTGTGCGTGGCCGGCGGCATCGCCAAGCAGATCCTGGCCCGCCGGGGCGTGTATGTGGGGGCCCACCTCTGGTCCGTGGGGACGGAGCGGGACACGCCCTTCCCCCTGCGGCCCACCCGGGAGCTGTTTGAATCCGTGGCCGCCAAGCCCTTCCCGGTCCTGGACGACCAGGCGGGGGAGCGGATGCAGGCGCTGATCCTGGAGGCCCGGCAGAACCTGGACTCCGTGGGCGGCGTCATCGAGTGCGCGGCCACGGGGATGCCCGCCGGGCTGGGAGATCCTATGTTCGGCGGAGTGGAGAACCGGCTGGCGGCGGCCCTCTTCGGCATCCCCGCCGTGAAGGGCGTGGAGTTCGGGGACGGCTTCGCCGCTGCTCGGGCCCACGGCTCCGAGAACAACGACCCCTTTGCGGAGGAGGACGGCCACGTGGTGACGGAGACCAACCACGCCGGCGGCATCCTGGGGGGCATCACCAACGGGATGCCCATCGTCCTGCGGACGGCCGTCAAGCCCACGGCCTCCATCTCCCGTCCCCAGCGGACCGTCAGCCTGTCCGCCGGGGAGAATACAGACCTTGTGATCCACGGCCGGCATGACCCCTGCATCGCCCACCGGGCCGTCCCGGTGGTGGAGGCGGTCACCGCCGCCGTGCTGTTAGATTTACTATTGGAGGGAAATCATGGAACTTTCTGAAATTCGCGAGAAGATTGACGCAGTGGATGACCAGCTGCTGGACCTGTTCCTGGAGCGGATGCACCTGTCCGAAGAGGTAGCCGCCTACAAGAACGAGCACCACCTGCCCATCCTGAACAAGGAGCGGGAGCGGGCCATCCTGGCCAAGGTGACGGAGAAGTCCGGGGAGAAGGAGCGGTATGCCTACCACCTGTTCTCCACCCTGTTTGAGCTGGCCCGGTCCCGGCAGGCGGAACTGATCGACGCCCCCACCAAGGTGGGTGCCCAGATCAAGGCCGCCCTGGCGGACATCAACGCCGTGTTCCCCCAGACGGGCCTGGTGGCCTGCCAGGGCGTGGAGGGTGCCAACTCCCAGGTGGCCTGCGACCGGCTGCTGCCCCGGGGCAACATCGTCTATGTCAAGACCTTCCAGGCGGTGGTGTCCGCCGTGGAGTCGGGCCTGTGCAAGTTCGGCGTACTGCCCATCGAGAACAGCTCCAACGGCTCTGTCCGGGCGGTGTACGAGCTGCTCCAGGACCACAACCTGTCCATTGTCCGCTCCACTCGGCTGTGCATCCGCCACGAGCTGCTGGCCCTGCCCGGCGTGAAGATGAGCGACATCACGGAGATCTACTCCCACGAGCAGGCCATCGGCCAGTGCAGCAAGTTCCTGAACGGCCTCAACGGCGTCCGTGTCATCCCCTGCGACAACACCGCCATGGCCGCCAAGATGGTGGCGGAGCGGGGCGACCGCCACGCGGCCGCCATCTCCTCCCACCCCTGCGCCGCTCTGTACGGTCTGGAGACCATCAACGACGAGATCCAGGACAGCGACAACAACTACACCCGCTTCATCTGCGTCACCAAGGACCCCGTCATCTACGCCGGCGCCAACCGGATCAGCCTGATCATCGCCTGTGACAACAAGCCCGGTGCCCTGTACGAGATCCTCTCCAAGCTGGCGGCCCTGGGCATCAACATGACGAAACTGGAGTCCTGCCCCGTCACGGGCCGGAACTTCGAGTTCATCTTCTTCCTGGAGCTGGAGGCCTCCGTCCAGGAGCCGGGCGTCCTGGCCATGCTGGAGGAGCTGGAGCGCAGCTGCGCCGGCTTCCACTTCCTGGGCAACTACGCCGAGATCTGACCCATGGGAGCGCGCGTCTACGGCCTGCTGGGCCGCAAGCTGGGCCACAGCTGGTCCGTGCCCATCCACGCCGCCCTGGGCTGCGCCGGCTACCGGCTCATTGAGCTGGAGCCGGACCAGCTGGCCCCCTTCCTCCGCCGGGACGACATCGGCGGGCTCAATGTCACCATCCCCTACAAGCGGGATGTGATGCCCCTGTGCGATGCCATCGACCCGGCGGCGGAGGCCATCGGCAGCGTCAACACCCTGGTCCGGCAGCCCGACGGCAAGCTGGTGGGCTACAACACAGACATCGACGGCTTCCGCTACATGGCCCGCCGGGCGGGCATCTCCCTGGCGGGGAAGAAAGTCGTCATCCTGGGCAGCGGCGGGGCGTCCCTGACGGCCCAGGCCTCCGCCCTGCAGGAGGGGGCGGCGGAGATCCTCGTCATCTCCCGCTCCGGCCCGGACAACTACGAGAACCTGGACCGCCACGCGGACGCCCAGGTGCTGGTGAACACCACCCCGGTGGGGATGTACCCGGGCAACGGGGCCTCCCCCGTGGATCTGGCAGTATTCCCGGCCCTGGAGGGGGTGCTGGACGTGATCTACAACCCCCGCCGCACGGCGCTGCTGCTCCAGGCGGAGGCGCGGGGCATCCCCCGCTCCGACGGGCTGCCCATGCTGGTGGCCCAGGCGGTGGCGGCGGAGGAGCGGTTCTTTGACAAGGCCATCCCCACCAGCGGGAATGAGCGCATCCTGGCCCAGCTGCGGCGGGAGATGACCAACATCGTCCTCATCGGCATGCCCGGCAGCGGCAAGACCACGGTGGGAGAGGTCCTCTCCCGTCTCACCGGCCGGGAGGCCATTGACCTGGACCAGATGATCGAGGCCGATGCCGGCTGCTCCATCCCGGAGATCTTCGCCCGGGAGGGGGAGCGTGGCTTCCGGGCCCGGGAGGCCGCCGCGGCGGCGGAGGCCGGGAAGCGCACCGGCGTGATCCTGCTCACCGGCGGCGGCATCGTCAAGACGGCGGCCAACTACGGCGCCCTGCATCAGAACGGCCGCATCTACCAGCTGGTGCGGGACCTCTCCCTGCTGCCCACCGAGGGCCGGCCCCTGTCCCAGGGGGCGGATCTCCAGGCCATGTGGCGGGAGCGGGCGCCCCTGTACCAGCGGTTCCGGGACGCGGAGATCGACAACAGCGGCACGGTGGAGGACACCGCCGCCGCCATCTGGAGGGATTTTTGTGAACATTCTGGTACTTAACGGCCCCAATATGAACATGCTGGGCATCCGCCAGCCGGAGATCTACGGCCACGAGACCTACGAGGACCTGAAGGCCATGATCCAGGCGGAGGCGGACAGGCTGGGGGTAACCGTCTCCTTCTTCCAGTCCAACCACGAGGGGGCATTGGTGGACGCCATCCAGCAGGCCTACTTCGACCATGTGGACGGCATCATCATCAACCCGGCTGCCTACACCCACACCAGCGTGGCATTGCTGGACGCGGTGAAGGCAGTGAGCATCCCCACGGTGGAGGTCCACGTGTCCGACCCCGACAGCCGGGAGGACTTCCGCCACGTGTCCTACATCCGGGCGGCCTGCACCGCCACCATCCGGGGCCACGGCCTGCCGGGGTATGTGGAGGCCCTGCGGCTGCTCTGCGGCGCCGGCGCTTGACAAACGGCGGCGGCTGGCGGATAATGTCCCTATACCCCAACGGGTATCCGGGAGGTGTCGGCATGAGACAATGCATGGACGCGGACAACCTGCACCGGCGGCTGAAGAAGATCATCGGCCAGGTGCAGGCCATCGACCGCATGGTGGACCAGGACGTGCCCTGCGAGGACATCCTGTCCCAGATCAACGCCGCCAAGTCCGCCCTCCACAAGTGCGGGCAGGTGGTGCTGGAGGGCCATATCCGGCACTGTGTCCGGGACGGCATCCAGCACGGCGACGCGGACAAGACCATCGAGAGCTTCACCAAGGCGGTGGAGCGGTTCTCCAACATGGGATAAGAAAAAGAGGCGCCTGCGGCGCCTCTTTTCCTTTAGAGTGCGTTCAGGGTCTTGCCCATGGCGTAGTTGGTCAGCACCTGCCCCCGTACTGGCACCTGCTGCTCCCGCTCCACCCGGTATCCCCTGTGGAGGAAAAACGGCAGGGCGGTTTTGGAGGCGTGGACGGTGACGGCGTCCAGCCCCAGGTCCCGGCAGCGGGCCTCCAGGGCGTCGCAGATGGCCGTGGCGACGCCCCGGCCCTGGCAGTCCCACCGGACGAACAGATGGTCCAGATAGCCGGTGTCGTCCACGTTGCCGTAGCCCGCGATCTGGCCGTCCTCCTCCGCCACCAGAGTGCACAGACGGCGGAACCAGCCGTCCCGGGTCAGCAGGTCCGCCTCCCCGGCGGCCCAGGCCTCCGCCTGGGCGGGGGTGTAGTCCCGGATATTCACCCGCCGGACGGTCTCGCCGAACAGGCGGGACAGGGCGGGCAGGTCCTCTGTGCGGTAGCGGCGCAGATTCATAAGAGACTCCTTTCAGGCGGAATGGACAGTGGGCGCCAATCAGCCGATTCAGGGCGCAAGGATCTCACAGATCTCGTCATACAGCCCGCGATCTCCCCAGACAGAATAGACCTGCCCCTGGATCTTCAGCAGGATTTTCTCCCCGCTTTCCGCGCAGCCCACCCAGGTCTCCGCCCGGTTCTCTCCCTGATTTGAGAAGTACACATACGCACCCGCTCCGATAGAAGCCTGCGGATCGAACAGGGTCCCGCAGGCACTTCTGGACCCGCGCAGCTCATTGCACAGGGCCAGGATCTGCCCGGACGCATCCTCGGACAGCACCGCCACGTCCATGTCCGGCTGGGTGACCCGCACCTCGCTGACCGGGCCGTACTGGTCCGCCGGCAGCAGCTGGGTCCGCGGCAGGTAAAACCAGACCTCGTACAAAACCAGAGCCATCAGGCAGACCGCCAGCCCGTACTGCCAGCGCCTCCTATGGGGTCCCCCGCGCTTTCTCAGAGAAAAGAGCGCAATGATGATCCCCGCCGCCAGCAGAAATCCCACAAGTGCGAGGCCGTTCAATACGATGCTTATGGTCATGTTCTCTTCCTCCTTCCGCATCTGTGACGCATTTTATTACTTAATATACCAAATCTTTCCTACCATAGCAAGTCCTGCACTCCCAAGATGCGACATTTATACTTGACAGCAGCATCCCCTCGATATATGATACATATACCCCTATAGGTATAAAGAAAGGATGTGGTCTCCGTGATCCATGCCCTGGAACGGTTTCTGGAATGGGGCGGCGTGAAGAAGGACGTGACCTGCCTGGTCCTCTCCGGCATCGCCCTGCTCGTCAGCATCTTCGATCTCCTGCCCTGGCTGCCCTTTGACGCCGCCTGGGCGGCGGTGATCCTCTGCGGCGTCCCCATCATTCTGGAGGCGGTCATCGGCCTGGTGACGGCCTTTGACATCAAGGCGGACGTGCTGGTGTCCATTGCCCTCATCGCCTCCCTCCTCATCGGGGAGGACTTCGCTGCGGGCGAGGTGGCCTTCATCATGCAGCTGGGAGCATTGCTGGAGGACCTGACGGTGGCAAAGGCCCGGGCGGGCATCGAGAAGCTGGTGCACCTGACCCCCCAGACCGCCCGCCGCCTCACCGACGGCGGGGAGGAGGTCATCCCGGCGGAGCAGGTGGCTGTGGACGACGTGCTCCGGGTCCTGCCGGGGGAAACCATACCGGTGGACGGGGTCATCCTCACGGGCCACACCTCCGTCAATCAGGCGGTGATGACCGGCGAGTCCCTGCCGGTGGACAAGGGGCCGGGGGACCAGGTGTCCAGCGGCACGGTGAACCAGTTCGGCGCCTTTGAGATGCGGGCCGCCAGGGTGGGGAAAGACAGCACCATTCAGCGCTATATCCGGCTGGTCCAGTCCGCCGACGCCGGCAAGGCCAAGATCGTGACCCTGGCGGATCGGTGGGCCACCTGGATCGTGGCGGCGGCCCTGACCGCCGCCGCTCTCACAGGCCTCATCACCCGGGATCCCATTCGGGCGGTGACCATTCTGGTGGTGTTCTGCCCCTGCGCCCTGGTGCTGGCCACCC
>ERZ827423.2068-NODE-2068-length-16956-cov-2.662328_pt1 | contig 16956 bp, 16 predicted proteins | sample MGYA00519775_ERZ827423 | MGnify/ENA primary metagenome ERZ827423 (study PRJEB31778, sample SAMEA3449296) | human gut metagenome | biome: human gut; feature: human-associated habitat; material: faeces | place: United Kingdom | collected 2010/2012 ...
CACAGGTTGCTAATGTCATGCTTGTATCATCTGACCATGTACCTGCCGGCTGCTGATGTGTTCCATATCCCATCATATCATCAACATGAAATGTGCCGCGCTTCTTGAATTCCACAGGAACACCCAAAGCATCACCAATAGCCAAGCCATATACAGCCGCTTTCAATTTATCTTTCATTTTCTTCACCGCCCTTTTCCAATACTATCTTTTTGCCATCAAACTGCAATGTGACATCACGTTCATCAGTTGTGATTTCCATTGCATCAATCCACTTTTTAGGAATGGAAACTTTGCAATTGCGGGCATTCTTACTGGCATTTCCACCGGCCTTTGCAAATATGACCTTGCCGTTTCTCTTTTCCATTTTGAAAACCTCATTTAATTTGGTAACATATTATATCATATTTGTAACCAATAGACAATGGCAGCTATTCCGGAGCATAAAGATCGGTTTCTTCACTTTCAAGCAGCACTTCTTTTGGCTTTCCGTACAAAACTTTCTTTATATATTTCGGAATAAAAACTATATGGTATTGGCATTTCCATGCCGGGGATTAGACTTATCATTCAATCACACCGGCATAGCCGGTGAATTATTGATGTTCCTCTCTTACGTTTGTCACATCTGTCGCTAAAGCTGCCTAATAAAATCTCCCGCGCTTCAGATGCTATCCTGACATATGCGGGAGATGTTTTCATATAGTTATATTGTTTCTTTCAGTTCTTCCTGTACTTTTCTCTTTTTTCTTATATATCTGTACATAATAAGGCACATTGTAATCTGCACTACTGTAGAGCAAGGCGTTGCAAGTCCTATATGGAACAGATTTGTGCCCGGCAGACTGCTCATAAGAAATACTACCGGAACCCTGATTCCAAAGGCTCCTATTATTCCCTGCAGCATTACAAACAGAGTCCTTTCACAGCCGTTAAAATATCCTATGAAACAGAACAGGAACGGCGTAAGCGCACAGTCTATGGCATAAGCTTTAAGATACTGGTGCGATGCCGCTATAACAGCCGCATCCTTTGAGAATGCGGTACCTATAATATCACCGTGGAAAAACGCGGCATAACCCATCAGTATACCTATTATAACTGCCGTAATTATTCCGTACCAAAGCGCTCTGTCAGCCCTATGAGGTTTCCCTGCTCCCATATTCTGAGCAACAAAGGCCGACATCGACTGCATATATGCAGACGGCACCAGCATTATAAATACGCATATTTTTTCAGCAACGCCCACACCTGCCGAGGCAGTAACTCCCATAGTATTTACAACCATCTGAATTATGAGGAAAGATATTCCCACCAGCAGATCCTGCAAGGCAATTGGCACTCCGAGTTTTAATTCAGTAAGTATCAGACCTTTATCAAATCTCAAATCAGCCCTTGTAAGTTCAAATGGAAGCTGTTTCTTCCGTATAATCAGAAGAGATGCTGCAACGCTTATTCCCTGCGACAGTACCGTTGCAAGAGATGCGCCCTCTGCGCCCATTCCAAATACGGCGACAAACAGCAGGTCAAATGCAATATTGACAAAGCATGCAATTATAACTGTGACCATAGGCGTTTTGGAATCTCCTATACCTCTGAATATGCTGCCGAGGACATTATATCCCACAATAAACACTATGCCGAAGCCACATATTCTCACGTATGAAACCGTCTGAGAAAACGCCTCCTCCGGAGCCTGCATAACGCGCGAAAGCAGTCCTGCTCCAAAAACAAGAAAAGCCATAAGAACTGCTGCAAATACTGCGAATATACATATGCCGCTGCCTACAGCCCTGCCTGCCTCTCTGCTGTTTCCCTCACCTATCTTCTTACCTACGAGTACAGTTATTCCCATAGAAAGTCCGATGATGAGGCCGGTTACCGTCTGCAACAGCATACTGCCTGTTGCAACTCCCGATACATCTGCTGTCTGCGCAAACTGTCCCACTACCAGCAGATCGACTGCGCCGTAAAGCGCCTGCAAGAAAAGTGTAAAAAGCACCGGCAGCGCAAATCTCACCAGCGAACTGAAAATATTACCCTCTATAAGCGATGTCTGTTTCATAGTAAACCTCAATATAAAAACCGGATAAGAAAATCCAGCTCACTGGTTTCTTATCCGGCATAATAGTTACGACTAAAAGCCCTCCGAATACAGCATATTATACCTTTGAAATTGTATGCTGTCAATTATTTTACAGCGGCAAATCCGTTCTCAAGATCTGCAATAATATCATCAATATGCTCTGTGCCTATTGAAAGTCTGATAGTGTTAGGCTTAATTCCCTGGTCTGCAAGCTCCTCTGCACTGAGCTGTGAATGAGTTGTTGTTGCAGGGTGAATAACAAGGCTCTTCACATCTGCCACATTTGCAAGCAGTGAGAAAATCTTAAGATTATCAATAAACTTATGAGCTTCCTCCTGTCCGCCCTTAATCTCAAATGTGAAAATTGATGCTCCACCGTTAGGGAAATATCTGTTATAAAGCTCATGATCCGGGTGGTCCGGAAGTGATGGGTGATTAACATGCTCAACCTGCGGATGCTCTGACAGATATTTTACTACCTTTGCAGTATTTTCAACGTGACGGTCAAGTCTCAGTGACAGTGTTTCCACGCCCTGAAGCAGCAGGAATGCGTTAAACGGTGAAATAGTAGCGCCTGTGTCACGAAGCAGTATCGCTCTGATATATGTAACAAACGCTGCCGGACCTGCCGCATCAACAAATGAAACGCCGTGATAGCTTGGGTTTGCATCTGCTATTGCAGGATAATTGCCTGATTTCTTCCAGTCAAATTTGCCTGAGTCAACTATAATTCCGCCGAGTGTAGTACCGTGTCCTCCTATGAACTTGGTCGCCGAATGTACCACGATATCCGCACCATGCTCTATAGGTCTGATAAGATAAGGTGTACCGAAAGTATTGTCAACAACCAGCGGCAGATTATGTTTGTGCGCAATTTCAGCCACTGCATCAATATCAGGAATGTCACTGTTTGGGTTACCCAGTGTTTCAAGATATATAGCGCGTGTATCGTCCTGTATTGCATTTTCGATTTCTTCAAGATTGTGTGCGTCTACAAAGGTTGCTGTAATTCCGTAGCCCGGAAGTGTATGAGCCAGCAGATTGTATGTACCGCCGTAAATTGTCTTCTGGGCAACGATATGTCCGCCGCCTGCTGTAAGAGCCTGAATTGTATATGTGATTGCCGCAGCTCCCGAAGCAAGTGCAAGTGCCGCAACACCGCCCTCTAAAGCTGCAATTCTTTTTTCTAAAACGTCCTGTGTTGAGTTTGTAAGACGGCCGTATATATTGCCTGCGTCTGCAAGTCCGAAACGTGCGGCAGCATGCGCTGAATTCTTAAATACATATGATGTAGTCTGATAAATAGGTACTGCTCTTGCATCTGTTGCCGGATCCGGCTGTTCCTGTCCTACGTGTAACTGTAATGTTTCAAATTTATATTCACTCATTTTTCTGTCCTCTTTTCTTTCTGTATTATTCATCTTAAATTCAATTTTGTGTTTCATCGAATCTGAGCGAAAAAAACCGGGTTTTATCCTTAACTCCCGGGCAGATGGCATTACAGCTCATATCCGAAGCGTGATATCAGGCACAATGCAGCTCAAAGCACCTGTCCATACGGCAAGCCCGGGAGAAAAACATTCGACAGCAACACATGACAAGATTAAAAATACTGTTTGCATATTTTCTCATTGCATTGGCCTCCTTTCTTAAAAATCACTGCTCAAATTCTATGACCCTATAATACAGCCTTTTACCCACCTTGTCAATAGGTAAATAAATATTTTTTCATTTTTTTGTTTGAAACAAACAAAAAAGCACGTACCGACAGCTTTCGATATATGCTTCTTCAACATATTTGTCCTAATATTCAACATCAAGCCCGAATACTTCTCTGATTTTCCGGCTTTCGTCCTCTTTGTTTTCAAAGGTGCAAAGGGACTCCGGTATCCCCTCGTGCTCTGCAAAAAACTCACGCTCTCTCACCGCAAAAAACTCTCCGTCTATATACTGTGACACCTTAGCGGTTTTGTTAAATTTGGAACCCTCGTGATGTATCGCCATATAGAGAGCCTGTATATAGTCAAGGTCGATATTGGGGTTCTCGGTAAAGCCCAGTTTTTTTCTCCATTCGGTTCCCGGTCTCTGCTGCCACAGCACCCAGCCGAAGAAATCATCTTTTTCCAGCTTGTAGTCACATACTCCGTCATTTTGCACAAGGCCGTTTTTAAGCCTCAACGGTATTCTGTGATGCTCATAGTTTACGCCCACATCTGTTATGTATGAAACGCCGTCTATATTAACACTGATTACTCTGTGACCTGTCGTCTGCACCGGATTTGCCCTGGCTATAATCCGCGAATTGTAGCTTACGGTATCATAACCCAGACTCTCAAGGAGCCAGTTATACAAGGTATTTATTTCTGAGCATACTCCGCCCCGTTTGTTTAATATTATTTTTTCAAACAGATGCTCTCTGTCAAGAGATATCTCCCTGCCTGCCAGTATGTCAAGGTTCTCATACGGTATATGATTTACATTGGCAGACTGCAGCTTTGTCAGATACTCTAAATCTGCGTCAGCGTTTTTATCTGTTTCAATTCTCTCAAGATACTGTGAAATCTGCACCTCTGTCATTTTTGGGCCGTTCAGTTCTCTGTATATTCTTCTGTCCATTACAGCTCCTCCTCTTCACGTTTTTCTCTTTTCTTATGTATAAGGCCTTTGAATTCATTTGCCTGTGTAATCAGAAATGCCGCAAACATCAGAATGCAGCCTGCAAGTTCTCTGCCCGACATAGCCTCCTGCAGTACAAGCGCCCCGAATATTGCAGAAAACACCGCCTCAAGACTCATTATAATGGCGGCAACGGAAGCCTGAACATATTTCTGTCCCACTATCTGCAGAGTAAAGGCTGCGCTTACTTCAAGTATCGCAGTATAAAGTATCGGTATGCTGCAATCCAAAACCGATCCTAAATCTATGGTTTCAAACGGTACCGCGGCTATCCCCGACAGCACTCCCGCCAGCAGAAACTGCAGGCATGAAAGTTTGATTGGATCCGTTCTCTCGGCAAAATAGTCTATCAGAAGTATCTGCACTGAATATGCAAAAGCGCACCCTATAACAAGGCTGTCGCCCATGCCTATTGAAAATCCGTCGGTTATACACAGCAGATAAAGTCCCACGCTGGCTGCAGCGACACCGCCCCAAACGGCAGGGCTTACCTTTCGCTTGAGGAATATGAGGATTATCGGTACTATAACAATATCAAGGGAGGTTATGAAGCCTGCCTTTCCGGCAGTCGTATACACTATGCCCATCTGCTGAAGCGAGCCTGCCACGAAATTTGCAAGCCCGCACAGAATACTTCCCTTTAAAAGCACTCTGTCCTTAAATCCTGTGATGCTCTCGTTTCTTTTCTTTTTAATCCGGTCACAGATATATATTACAGGCAGCAGCGCCAGCGCTCCCACCGTAAACCTGAAAAACCCGAAAGTCAGCGGACCGATAAAATCCATACCCATCTTCTGAAATACAAAAGCGGAGCCCCATATCAGCGCCGCAAGAAAAAGACACAGTTCTCCTTTTACCTTAGCCATAAAAAACCTCCATTTACATACTTAATATATTTTATCATTTAACGGCCGTAATTTCTATCGCTAACTGTAACAAACACAATTTTTCTGATATAATTAATTATCATATTGTTAGGAGAATATAAATGACCGCTGAAGTTTCACTTGCAAAATGCACAAGCTATAACAATAAAGAGGTTGAATCCGCATTAAGAAAAGCAATTAGTGCCGTAACAGACCTTAGCTATATAACAGAGGGCACCAGAGTGGTTATAAAGCCCAATCTGGTATCGTTTCTGTCACCGGACAGAGCGGCAACCACCCACCCTGTCGTGCTTAACGCTCTCATCAGAATACTTAACGAAAAGGGCGCGAAGATAACTGTAGGCGACAGTCCCGGAGGGCTTTTTAATTCCGTCTATGTAAACAGAGTGTACAAGGCCACAGGTATGAATAATATCGAGGGCGCTGTGCTTAACAGAAACTTTTCCCAGTCGGTGCATCATTCAGACAGCGCTCTGCGCGCCAGAGAGTTTGCCTATACCTCATATCTTGACGATGCCGATGTCATAATCAATCTGTGCAAGCTCAAAACCCACGGTATGATGGGAATGTCCAATGCAGTGAAGAATATGTTCGGTATAATTCCCGGTACAGTCAAGCCGGAGTTTCATTTTAAATTCCCGGATCATAATGATTTTGCCGATATGCTTATCGACCTGAACGAAAGCTTCAGACCTGCCCTTTGCATATGCGATGCCGTAACAGGAATGGAGGGCAACGGTCCCACATCCGGCACTCCGAGAGATATAGGGCTTATTGCCGCATCAGAAAACCCGTATAAGCTGGATCTTGTATGTGCGAAAATTATAGGGCTTGAAAAGGATAACGTACCTACTCTCAAACGCGCCTTTGAACGCGGACTTGCACCCGAAACGGCGCAGCAGGTAAAAATAAATACCGATATTAATAATTTCATAATCAGTGATTTCGAACTGATACCGCGAAAAAGCGTCACCTTTAACGATGCCGGCGGCAGACTGACGGCAGGTATACTCAGGAAATGCATGTGTTCAAAGCCTGTACTTTCAAAGCAGAAATGCATCGGCTGCGGGGAATGTTTCAGAATATGCCCTGCAGCAGCAATACAAATGAAAAACAATCTGCCTGCTATAGACAGAAGCAAGTGCATATACTGTTTCTGCTGTCAGGAGTTCTGTCCTGAGGGCGCCATGCATGTAAAACGTCCGCTGGCGGCAAGGCTTCTGGGCAAATAAATTACAGGGAGGCTTACCAAACCTCCCTGCTTTTACAGACACATCGCCATATATGACGGAATATATACTATATTCCCGGCTGTTTTATATATAGTGCGCAGACATACATTATGCCAAAAACCATATAATGCGCAGGGTTCAAAGCTATTTCAGCTGATAGTCTCCAAACACCTTTTTTCCTGTGACAATTCCCAAAACGGCTGTGACAGCTGCAACCACTGCTGCAGGCACAAGGTTTGGCTGCTCCAGTGACATGGGCGCAAGAAACAGCACATCAAACACCGGCATTGTCACAATGGCTCTGTAAAGTCCGCTCATTTCCTCTATCGGAATAAGCATAGGCAGTACAAATACAAAGAGTGAGCTTGCAAGCGCTGAAATCTGATTCCTGAAAACTGCCGATGCCGCAACTGTAATTCCTGTCACCGCTACCGTACCTGCAAGCACCATTGCAAGCTGATACAAAATCATCCGCATACACGTTATATTATAAGGCACAAGCCCGCCTTCAAAATCAGCAGACGAAAACAATACGCTGCAATCAAGCCCCTCCGTACCGTAAATTACAAGGGCGGCGGCAATATTAAATACTGCGGTGACAAGTGCCAGCGCAAACGATATCACAAAGGCTGCAATAATTCTGGCTGATGCATTTTTACTCTTTCCGTATCTGCTTGATATAACTATACTGCTCATACTGCCGTAATCTCCTGAAAACACAGGAGAAATTATCAGCATTATCACAATCATAAGAGCAAAAAACACCTGTATCATACCCCTGACTGTATAATTCCAGCCGTTTATGTACCCTATTTTAATTCTGTTGCTGCCGTATATCTCCTTTACTGTTTTCCCGTTATAGTTTCCGTCCTTATCCACAAAATTACTGTAGACTGCCGACTGTATTGAATTGCTATATGCATATTTTGCGTCAAGTCCCTCAGGGAAGTTTCTCACCGGAAAATCATTAATTATCTGCTGCACTTTCTTATCCGTCAGGAGTCCCTCGTATTTGGAGGAAATCTCTTTCTCTATTTTCACAGCCTCAAGTCCCCGCCCCTCCTCCGATACGCCGTCATAGGCATACATTCCGTTAAGCGATGCCGCAGCCGATACAATGCTCCATATAAGCAGCAGCGCCAGCGCTGCAAGCGATATTTTCTTTGTTATCATTTTCCTTATTTCATATTTAATCATTGTTCCCATATTATCTGCCTCCAAAATAGTATAAATATACGTCCTCAAGCTCAGGCTGCACGCTCACTGCCGCTATTGCAGGCTTAGCCCCTGATACCAGCCTTATCCTCACTCTGCCAGAGTCCATACTCCTTACAGAACAGATTGTGCAGCTTTTTTCATAGTTCTGTATTTCATCTTCGCCTGCCTCAAGCTCCCATACAGCTCCTGCGAGCCTTCCTGTAATGCTTTCGGGCGCTCCCGTATCAAGCAGTCTGCCGTCTTTCATAATGATTATATTATCTGCAATATGCTCAATATCAGACACGATATGAGTAGACAGTATTATGATTTTTTCTCTTGAAAGAGAGCTTATAATATTTCTGAACCTTGCTCTTTCCTTAGGGTCAAGTCCTGCGGTGGGCTCATCAAGTATCAGTATATCCGGGTCGTTAATCATTGCCTGAGCAATACCTATGCGCCGCCTCATGCCGCCTGAAAATGTCCTTATTTTCCTGTGTATTTCATCCGACATTCCCACGCTTTCAAGCAGATAATCAAGCCTGTCATCTATAGAGACCCCTTTTAAAGCCGCTATATATTCTAAAAACTCCTGCGCCGTAAAATCCGGATATCCTTCAAAATTCTGAGGCAGAAACCCCAGATGCCGCCTGTATTCCTCTCCCATATCCGCTATGTCAGCGCCGTTAAGCTGTATTTCCCCGCTTTCCGGCTTTACCAGCATACAAATCAGGTTCATCAGCGTTGTCTTGCCTGCGCCGTTTGCTCCCAGCAGTCCGTACACCCCGTTTGTCAGCGTCAGAGATAAACTGTCTACTGCTTTTTTGCCCTTGTACTCTTTGGTGATTTCCAAAATATTAATTTCCATATGTATTCCTTTCCGGGAGATAAAAAAAGCAAAAATGTACGAAATTTAAATTTCTATTTTCACATATCGCACGCAAGGTGCGATAACATTCAATGTGCTTTCTTTGAAACATACGGAAATATCTACAAGTCGATATTTCCTATGTTATAAAAAACTCTCCCTGTTTTCTTTTCAGGAAGAGTTTAATCTCTCAATATCTACTTTTAATCTATTTTAGCAATTTTAAATACAGCTTTTACAGCCGCGCCTCTGCTGCCGTTTGAAATTTCAAGATACCCCTTGTGTTTCTCACAAAGTACAGAGGATACATAAAGACCCAGTCCGAAATGCTCGCTTCGCTCCTCGCTTTCCGTATAATACGGGAGCTTTGCGTTTTTAAGGCACTCTGCCGAAAATCCGCCTCCGTCATCACTGACACAGATGCTTAATAAATCCCCTTTTACATCTGCTCTTACATCTATTCGTTTATCTGCATAGGAAGCTGCATTGGAAAGAATGTTATTATACACCTGCATTACCGCAGACTCGTCCATATATATTTTTTCGCAGTCCGCCGAAAAATCAAAGGTCCCGGCTTTATCCCCGCACAAAAGACTCATAGTTTCCTCCAGAATATCTCCCAGCCTGTATGCTTCATATTCTGACGGTTTAACAGCGATTTCCTCTATTCTGCTGAGGCTGCTCATACTGTTAGCATATTTTTCAAGCCTTGATATATTGGAAAGCATGGCAGCCGCCACAGCTTCCGTACTGTCTGCATCTGCTTCCGCAAGCATTTCCCCGTAGCCCCGAAGCACAGTAAGCGGCGTTCTCAGTTCATGCGCAAATACGGCATTTATCCGTTTTCTTTCTTCAATCTGCCTCCACAGCTTCAGATTGTTTTCCTGCAAGGTCTTTCGCATTGTTTCAAAGGAGCCGCAGAGTCTTCCCATTTCATCATTTCTCTCATAGCTGACAGTAAAATCAAGGTCATTCTGCGCTATCTTTTGAGCGGCATTATCAAGCAGATATAACGGCTTTTTGAGTCTGCTTCTGTAAAAGCAGGCAACCGCCGCAATAATGCAGGCCGCGGAATACACAGGTACCGCCGCCTGCGGCAAAGCATCAAGCAGCTTTATGAGCTTTGTATCCCTTTCACTCATCACGGCCGCATTCTCTGATATATATGTACCCTTACCAAGCCGGTTTCCGTTTTCGTCGGTAAGATAATATTTCCTGCCGTCATAAGGATATGAGTCCTGTATATGCTCTATCGAGCTCCGGCATATATATGATGTAACAATGCTCAGCAGCACCGCAGCCAGCACAAAGACAATAATATGGCATATCAGACTTTTTCTGAGCGATATATTTTTTACTTTTTCCATCGGTAGCCGCACCCCCACACAGTTTCTATATATTCCGTATCCGTATACTCCTGCATTCTGTTTCGTATTCTGCGTATATGCTCGGTCACCACACCGCTGTCACCCTCGCTGTCATAGCCCCATATTCTCTCATATATGCGCTCTCTGTCAAATATCTGCCCGCGGTTTTGAGACAGCAGCGCCACTATATCAAATTCCTTTCGCGGCAGCTTTATTACATTATCTCCCGCTGCTATGCTTCTCTCGGAATAATCTATGATAAGGTCGTCTGAAAATCTTATTTTTGAACCGGTTCTCGCCCTGCTTTCCCTCCTTATATGAGCAGAGACTCTTGCCTCAAGCTCCGCAGGCGAAAAGGGCTTGACCACATAGTCATCTCCGCCGGCTGCAAAGCCGTTTATCTTGTCGGCCTCATCTACTCTTGCCGTAAGAAAAATTATAGGGCAGGACACGATATTTCTGATGCGTCTGCACACATCAATGCCGTCAGGTCCCGGCATATTTATATCAAGGAGTATAATATCCGGCTGCTTTTCTATCTGCTCAAATACCTCCTGTCCGCTTCCGGCAGTCATAATTCTGTACCCCCTGCTTCTGAAAAACATCGAAAGCATATCCAGTATGTCTTTTTCATCGTCACATATCAAAATACTGTTCAAAGTATCACCTCCCCGTATATTAAGCCGCATAATTATCTACTTTTTATCAACATCGTCAAAAGCCGCAGGGCTGCTGCGACTTTAATACGGAGATTTACTTCTGATTTCCCCCGCTTCATCTTCAGTTATCTTATGGCACTTCACCATTCTTTTTAAAACCACGGACATTCTTTTTTCGGCAAGCTGCATGTTGCTGTCCGGAGAATAATTTGACGGCGCATTGGGAAGTCCCGCAAGCATTACGGCCTCATAGTCGTCAAGCTGCGCGGGCGTTTTGCCGAAGTACCCCATCGCCGCATCATAAATCCCGTAATAGCCGCTGCCGAAATATATGGAGTTTACATACATCTCAAATATCTGTTTTTTGCTATACTGACGCTCTATTGCAAATGCTCCGAATGCGTCTGCAAATTTACGCTCTATTTTTTTGTCCTGGGTAAACAGCTCATTTTTAGCAAGCTGCTGCGGTATGGTGCTTCCGCCCTCTACAAAAGCCCTCGCAACAATATCGTTAAATGCAGCTCTTGCTATAGCCAGAGGATCTATGCCCTTGTGTCTGAAAAACCTTTTGTCCTCCGCCGCTATCACCGCATCTATATAAATCTGCGGCAGGCTTTCATATTCTGTGAAATGCTCCCTTGAACATATATCCTCTGCAATACTGCTTATGGGTGTCTTTGAAACCGCTTCTTTGTACATCTCATAGCCTTTGTAGCCGTAAAATACCGCCGCAATTATACAGACAATGAGAGCAAGAGCAATCAGTCTGCATATGAATTTTTTAAGTCCTCTGGCAAGCATCTGCCCTCACCCCTTTCATCTGTCATTTTAAATGTCTATCTTCTTACTATGCTGTAATATGTTTTTGAAGTCTGCAGATATACCAGCAGGTAAATCACTGCAAATCCTATAAATGTAGCTGCTGTGCATACTGCAAACAGCGTAACGTTGGTCATACTGAACGCTGCAAGTATTCTCCTTATCATAGGGAATGCAAACGCCACGTGCATTGCCGCTGCCGCCAGAGGAAGAAAGAATACAATCAGCACCTGTGAGCGTATGGTCTGCTTGACCTCTGCTTCTGTCATTCCCACCTTCTGCATTATATCAAATCTTTTCCTGTCATCATACCCCTCTGAAACTTGTTTGTAGTATATGATCATAACAGTTGCAAAGATAAATACAAGTCCCAGAAACATACCTAAGAAGAAAAACGCTCCGTAAAACGAATAGCTTCCTTCTTTTTCGACAAGCTGCCTGCTTTCTAAAAAGTAAAACTCATATTCAAAATCTGCCGCTTCACTGTTTAATGCATTGCTGAAAGCTATTTTTTCATCATCTGTGCCGTCAAGATTTATATACATTCCCCCGTTTATAATAATCTGGCCGGTCATATCTTCATATCTGTGAAGCATAGCCTCTGCAGTTTCCCGGCTGTCTGCAACAATCCCGCAGTTCGCTGTTGATATGCTCAAAAACACCGCCTTCGGAAACTCATCTGTTTTTATGGCTCTATACTCTTCTCCCAACAGCTCCACTTTATCACCAAAGCTTTCTTTTTCACTGTATATCAGAACTTCCCCTTTTTTAAGTCCTGCATCTTTCCCTGTAAGCCGTTTATAGTCTTCCGGAGTTATAATCGTAACATCAACAGATCCAATACCTGTAATCGTGTCATTATCCACAATGAGCTTATCGCCGCTTCTGTTTGCCGCAAAGCTCATCTTGCTGAATGAGTAGAGTTCCTTTATCTCTCTGCCCTGCCGCTTTGCAGTATCCTCCGCAGCCACCTCAAGCTTCTCTGATGTCTGCTGACTGTAAGGATAATATTTCATATTAACATCATAGGGATACATGTTATTTATTATATCGCCTACCCCTGCATAAAGACATACAGTAGTTGACACCGTAACGATTACCATAGTTGACAGAATACATATGCTGGCAAGCCCCGCCGCATTTCTTTTCATTCTGTAAATCATACCGGAAACAGTTGCAAAGTGTTTTGTCTGATAGTAATATCGTTTGTTCTTTTTGAGTCCTTTGAGCAGAACTATACTGAACGCTATGAACATCAGATAGGTTCCGATGATTACGCATATAACCGCTATGAAAAACAGAGTTATAGCAGAAACCACATCTTTAGTCATAATAGACATAACATATCCTGCCGCAAGGAATACAACGCCAAGCACTGCAAGAACCCATTTTGACTTCGGCTCGCGCTCTCCTTCGCTGCCCCCTCTGAGCAACTCGACAGGCTGTGCAATTCTGATGGTTCTTATGTTCATAAGCAGCACCAGCAGGAAGAACACTGCAAATATTGCCGCCGTAAATACCAGCACAGAAAATGAAACATCTATACTGAAGCTGATTTCACCGCCTATTATTTTCATAAGAATAAGCTGCATCAGCTTTGAAAAAACAGCTCCGAATATCAGCCCTGCGCCGATTGAGATTACTGCCGTATACGCGCTTTCCCAGAAAAGCACCTTTGATATATGGCGTTTTTCCATTCCCAGCACATTATAGAGCGCAAACTCTTTTTTTCTCTGCTTTATCAGCAGGCTGTTTATATACACAAGTATTATAAGGGAAAAGATCGCAATTACTATACATCCGAACATCAGCGTTGCTGCAACCGACTGTCCGCCTTCGATTGTCTTTAATCCCCTGTCGCCTTCAAGCAGTATCATAATGCACATCATCATTACCGTTACTATGCAGGCTATAAGGTAGGGGCCGTAAAGCTGCCTGTTCTTTTTAAGATTACCTGCAGCAAGACGCATATATAATGCCTTACGCATCGCGCTCACCACCTTTTGCAAGCACTGTCAGTGTATCTGATATTTTCTGATACATCTGCTCATTGCTGCTTGCTCCTCTGTATATCTGGTGAAATACTCTGCCGTCCTTTATGAACAGCACTCTGCCTGCATTTGATGCAGCCTTGACGGAGTGAGTTACCATTATTATTGTCTGCCCGTCATTATTTATTGATGAAAACAGAGCCAGAAGCTCATCTGAGGATTTGGAGTCAAGAGCTCCCGTAGGCTCGTCTGCCAGAATAAGCTGCGGGTCTGTTATTATTGCTCTTGCAACAGCTGCTCTCTGTTTCTGACCGCCAGACACCTCATAGGGATATTTTGACAGAATCTCTGATATTCCCAGTTTTCTTGCCACAGGTGTAAGCCTCTTGTCCATTTCGTGATACTGCCGACCTGCCAGAACCAGCGGCAAAAGTATGTTGTCTTTAATCGAGAAATTATCCAGCAGATTGAATTCCTGAAATACAAAGCCCAGATGCTCTCTTCTGAATTTTGCAATCTCAGCCTCCTTTATATCAGAAAATCTCCTGCCGTTTAAACATACCTCTCCATCAGTAGGTTTATCCAGCGCCGCAATTATATTCAGCAATGTAGTCTTGCCTGAGCCTGATTCGCCCATTACAGCAACGTATTCGCCCTCTTCAACGGAAAACGATACATCTGACAAAGCCTGCACCTTGTTGCTGCCAAACCTTGTGGTATATATTTTTTTAACATTGTTAACCTCTAAAATAGCCATCTCATTTCCTCCCGGATCATTTTTTATTATATCCGTATTATATATAAAAAGGAAATGTCCAGCCATTTCTTCGGCTTACATTTCCCGCCTCCAACCTTACAGTTATGTAAGGTTGCCTGTTATATTTCCTCTGAGTTGTTGTCCGCTTTGGCTTTGATGCAAAGAAGCACTATTGTCGCCGCCATAGCCGCCATATATACGGCTACTGCAATTCCCATACCGTTCATACTCTGACCGAATTCCCTGACTGTAGCCCACAATGTGAATACAGAGGTTTCAAGCTCTATCAGATACACCATAAGTCTGATATCTCCGTACACTCTGTCGCTGTTTGCCTCTCTGACTTCAAAAGGCATATTCCAGTGCTGCGGTTTGACAAAATGGGCAACAAAGCTTACCAGCGCAAGGCAGAAAAGCATAATTGCAGGAAGTATGAAAAGACTTGCAGGAGAGCCGTATTTATCAATCTGACCGTTTATGTCATAATGCACAGCAATCTGATCCGGCAGAATTTTCATCCCGTATGCCGCAGCTGCAAAGGCCGCTGCCATAACTATCCAGGCTAAAACCTCAACAAATCCCCATTTTTTCATAATCTCCAGTATACTCCCTCAGGCATTCTGTAAAGACTGCCCTTTGATTTCTCCATAATTTCCCCTGTTGCAATATCTCTGACTGTAAGGAGTTCGTAATAATACGGTTCCTCACACCACTGTGACAGATACAGACTGCCGCCGTCCCTGAACATCAGCGTTTCGTTTTCATCAAGGGCAATATCTGTTCTCTCAGGCCATATTATCTGTAAAACTCCTGTATTATCGTCTCTTGTAAGGGTTACAGGCCATACCGTAAGCCTCAGGTTATAGCAGTCCTCTATATCATCAAGGCTTATCTCATCTATGAGCTTAGGCTGACTGTCAGAGGGCATATAGCTGTAGATGCCTGCAATACGTCTGCTGAAATCAGTCCTCAGGAAGTAGAAATTACCCTGATAATATACCGGAGCACTGACATATACATTCTGCTCCGTATCAAAAGGACTGTATACCCTGCCTCTAGGAAATTCAATCAGGTGACAGTTCATACCGCAAAATTCTCTGCCTGAGGCTGCAATTTCCTCAGCTTCATATAAATCACAGAAAGGCTCCCTGCATTCCTGCGCAGAGTACCATTTATCCGTTCCCTCTATTCTGTCGGGAAAGCAGCCTGTAAGGCTCTTTATCTCAACTGTATTCATATCAGAACATCATTGACATCATCTGCTCTCTGGCAACTGCGTCAAGTATATCATCTATGGTTATGCCGATTACTCTTGAAACATCGTATGCAATGCCCGAGTCCATATTTACAATCTGGATAGGGTCGTGTATCCAGCAGTCGATGTCCCATGTGTTGACCTCTGTTTTTTCGAGGATTTCATCTCTCTTCTCTGCAAGAAGCGCGCTGAGCTCCTGAACCGTCATAGGCTCTTTTTCCTCGGTCATATCCTTGAGTCTTTTGAGGGCTATGCTTATCCACATGCGCGTATGCTCATCCAGAGTCTCCGCCATATCCCACTTGGCGGAAACAGCGGAGCCTAAAACATTGATATTATCCACCTTGTCTATAACTCTTGCAAGGTCGTCCGTATCGTCAAAGGCATTGCTGTCGTGGCACATAACTATGAATTTACGTCCTCCGTCAGCACCAAAGCCCAGATTGAAGCAGGCATTACCGAAGCCCGCTTCCTCTAAATCCTCTTTGGTAGTGCGTATATCAAGAAAATAATCCATATATTTCTCTGCAAAATCATATACCTGTTCTCTGTATTCCATATCTGTCCTCCTCGTTTAGTATATACCTATAATGTATTTGCACAGGATACCCCACATTGCACTTACTGCAGGCGACAGAATTCTGTCTGTAATGCCAAACAGTATAAGGACAAGGAGTATATAAAATCCGTTGTTGTATACTTTGTAGTACCAGTCGTATTTCCGGAGATCGAAAATCTGCGTGATTATTCCAAAGCCGTCAAGCGGCGGTACCGGAATAAGATTGAATATCATAAGCACCAGATTGATTATTGCAACCTGCACAAAAATCCTTATCAGTATATCTCCAAGATCGCTTCCCTCTATGCCTGCCGCAAACAGCAGCCTTATAAAAAAGGTAAATACAACCGCAATGATAAGGTTCATAACAACGCCTGCCAGCGACACCAGAAGCTCATCTCTTCTCTTGTGCTTATAATAGGTAGGGTCTATTGACACAGGTATGCCCCAGCCGAAGCCGCAAAGCAGCAGCGCTATAAATCCCACAGGCTCGATGTGCGCCAGAGGGTTTATTGTAACTCTGCCCTGTATTTTAGGGGTGGGATCGCCCAGCTTGTATGATACAAAGCCGTGGGCAAATTCGTGAAATGAAAGTCCCACTATAA
>ERZ827423.2070-NODE-2070-length-16952-cov-3.106291_pt1 | contig 16952 bp, 13 predicted proteins | sample MGYA00519775_ERZ827423 | MGnify/ENA primary metagenome ERZ827423 (study PRJEB31778, sample SAMEA3449296) | human gut metagenome | biome: human gut; feature: human-associated habitat; material: faeces | place: United Kingdom | collected 2010/2012 ...
TCAAACAATTATTGGGATTATGAGGTGGTAAAATGAAAAATAAAATTATATTAATGCTCATATCTTTGGGAGCGTTTATTACAGTATATCCCGTATGCTTTCTTCTGGCGGGTTCGTTTATGCACCCTGCGGAACTTTCGAAAAATCTTGCGCCGGCAATACTGCAGGGAAGCGCCGACTTTGTGAAATGGCCGCTGCTCCCGGAGGTTCCCACACTTAGATCATATATCAAAGTCATATTTGAAACCCCGGAGTTTTTCGTGGTGTTCTGGAACTCTATAAAAATTGCAGCAGGTGCAGTATTGGGGCAGCTTGTGTTCGGAGTTCCGGCAGCATGGGGCTTTGCGAAATACAGCTTCAGATATAAAAATGCGCTGTTTATGTGCTATATCATTTTAATGATGCTGCCTTTTCAGGCAATTATGCTGTCTGAATACCTTGTGCTGAGCAATCTAAGACTTTTAGACAGCCTGTGGGCAATAATACTTCCGGGAGTTTTTTCAACCTTCCCTGTTTTCGTCCTGTATAACTTCTTTTCGGAAATACCGAATAGTATAGTTGAGGCTGCAAGAATTGACGGACTAAGTGAGCTTGGGATTTTTCTGAAGGTGGGTATTCCCTTGGGCAAAACAGGAATAGTTGCAGCGCTGGTGCTGCAGTTTCTGGAATACTGGAACCTTGTGGAGCAGCCCATGACATTTATTGAAAGTAAAACCCTGTGGCCGCTGACATTGTATCTGCCTGAAATAAGTATCGAAAATGCAGGGCAGGCCTTTGTGGCCTCGGTTATAAGTCTGCTGCCTACTATGCTGATTTTTATCCTGACAAGAAATCATCTGGAAAAGGGCATAGTGGCCTCAGCGGTAAAGGAGTAGCGTTATGAAACAAAAATTGCAGGACCTAAAAGCATATATCAAAGTACTTGAAAAAAACAGGATAGTGAAATGGATAGCTGTTTTTATTGCAGTAATGATTATACTTACCATAGGCTCAAGGGTTACATATAATATTATTACTCCAAAGGTATTAACGGAGCCGGCAGCCTCGGCGGTCATTGACCACAGCGCCGACATCGAAGGTGTTGTGACTTCTGTCAGCGAGGAGCCGGTGATACTGGAAGCAGGGCTTCTCGTGACAAGGGTAATTGTAATGGAGGGCCAGCTTATCAAAAAAGGTGATACCCTGCTGGAGATTGATAAAGAAAGTCTTAACCGGATTATTCCGTCGCTTCAGGGGGCAGAGCTTTCGAGATATACAGCCATAAAGGCGGCGGGAGGCAAAGTTAAATCCTCATGCAGCGGAATGGTGAGCAGAGTTAATGCAGAAGCGGGCAGCTATACCTTGGGCAATGCGGCTGTCGTTATAAGAAATGCGGATAAAGGTCTTGCCGCAAAGACGGTGCTGGATAAAGAAACCAGTAAATATATCAATTCAAATACCGCGGTGTCAGTTGCAGGCAGTAGTCAAAGCTGTGAAAATCTTAAAATATCCTCAATTATAAGCAGGGCAGAGGATAATATGCGTGAAGTATATATCAAGCTTCCGAAAGGCGAGTTTGCTCTAGGGGAGAGTGTTTCCGTACATTTTGATACAGCCTCAGATTTCTATGAAAACTGTGTTCCAAGATCGGCAGTGCGTATGGACAATAAAAACAGCTGTTATGTGCTGACTGTGAGAGAGGAACAGACTATATTAGGCGAGGAACTCATAACGGTAAAAACAGATGTGACGCTTCTTGACTGTGATATGAATTATGCTGCTGTAGAGGGTATACACGCAGGGCAGGAGGTCATAGTTTCCTCTGAAAGAGTCATAGAGGAAGGAATAAAGGTCAGGAGATTGCAGTGAAGAATGTTAGAAAAATGAGGACAAAAGCAGTCCTGCTTCTGCTGCTGTCCCTTGTCTTCCTTGTACTGTCGTTTGCTAAGCTGTATGAGGTTAAAAGCTTCTCATCGCTTTACTACATAGGAGAAAAAGGTGATGCTGCGGTATCCTGTGAAGAGGCTGAGAGCTTTCAAAGCAAAAACGAAGAGTCCGGCAGCTATGAATATGAAGTGCTTTTCTGGAACATAGAGGGCAGGGGAATTATACAAAATGAAAGGCTTGGAAACTTTGCACAGACAAAGGTAATAGCAGCCTGCGGCAGAGTGAAACTGCTTGCAGACACAGATGTATTCATAGATTACACTGACAAAGAAGCCTGTATAATCGGCAGGAAGGATGCCTTCGATTTGTTTGGCGGAACTGATGCAGCAGGCCTTGAGGTAAGCTATGAGGGCAAAAAGTACAGGATTGCAGCGGTAGCTCAAAAGACAGACCACATATTTATCTATCAGTGCAGCTTGGATTATGACAGGGGTTTTGACAGAGCAGTCGTATCCTGTGACAGTCAGGCAAAGAGAGTACTGATTAAAAACGATTTTGAGAGCAGATTTAATATAGGGAGCTATATGGAAAACACCTTTGCAGAATTTGTTTTAGAAATTGTAGCTGCGGCTGCTGTTGCGGTGTTTCTTGGCTGCTTTGGCAGACTGCTTCTGGCAGGTGAACAAAATACGAAGAAATACAGAGCTAAAAAAGCCATAATTGTCCTTATTACGCTCATACTTATTATTTGGATTATAGATTATCCTGCCGATATGATACCGTACAGCTGGTCTGAGTTTGAGTTCTGGACGGAGCTTTTCAAAGCAAAGGCTGAAAACATATCAGTATTTATACGAAGTGAAAAAACAGAGATTGCAGTGCGGTATGTAAAGCTTGCGACGGAGAGCTTACTGTTTGGTATCCTCTCGGTTATAACGGCAGAAAGGTGCAGATATTATGACAGATATTTCATTAAAGAACATAAGCAAGATATATAAAGGCAATATTGAAGCTGTCAGGGATTTTTCCCTTGATATTTCAGACGGGGAATTTGTGGTATTTGTAGGCCCGTCAGGCTGCGGCAAATCCACAGTGCTGAGAATGATTGCGGGGCTTGAGGATATAACAGCGGGCGACCTTATTATAGACGGCAGGCGTATGAATGATGTCAGACCGCAGGAGAGGGATATTGCCATGATTTTTCAGAACTATGCGCTGTATCCGCATCTTACGGTATACGAAAATCTGGCTTTCAGTCTCAGAATTAAAAAATACAGCCGCGATGAAATTGACAGCAGCATCAGAGCTGTGGCAGAAAAGATAGGCATTTCACACCTGCTTGACCGAATGCCCAAAACCCTGTCAGGCGGTGAAAAGCAGAGAGTAGCAATGGGGAGGGCTATAGTCAGAAAACCGCAGCTTTTCCTTATGGATGAGCCTCTTTCCAATCTTGATGCGGAGCTCAGGGTTAAAATAAGGCGAGAGATATACAGGCTCTACAGGCAAATGCAGGCCACAATAATATATGTTACCCACGATCAGATTGAAGCTATGTCGCTGGGAACCAAAATCGTAGTAATGAAAAAGGGCGTTATACAGCAGGTTGGGACGGCTGATGAGCTTTACAACAGACCATGCAATATGTTTGTTGCGGGATTTATAGGCACACCTAAAATGAATATGATTGAAATGGAGGTAAAAGACGAGGGTGAGCTTTATCTTAAAAACAGCGATTTTACTGTATGGCCTGATAGAAATAAGCAGCGGCTGTTAAAGGAGCGCGGATATGCAGGTAAAAGAATTATAGCCGGCATCAGAGCAGAGAATATATGCGTTGAAGCAGGCGGCGATTTTAAAATAGGTGAGTATGAAGGGCAGGGAGCGGATTACTGCGGGTATATAGCTTTGAAAGATTATGAAATTGCTGCAAAGCTTCCGAAAAAGCTTGTTGAAGAAAAAATCAGAGATGTCAATATAAGATTTGATGAAACGATGCTTCATGTATTTGATGTTGAAACAGGAACGACGATTTTTTAATTTGGATTGCAAGTATATTAAGATTTTATAGATATATGAAACTTATTAAAGCGTATCAGAAAGATTCAGAAATATTAGTACAGTTTCTTATGGTGCGGAAAAATGGGGTGGCGTTCTGCCAGTATCAATTTTTTCGGCCTCCGTAAATTATGCCATAAATGATATTTACAGTGGGACAAGAACTCAGCTTACGGGGCATTTCCCAACTATCAGCAATGATACACTTGGAATAACAGACAGCGCACTAACCTATAAAACAGATGTTAAGTATAATGGCATAACTAAGAAAGTTTATAAAATATCAAGAGGTTCTAAAATGGGGATTGTTAAACGAAGTGATGGTACGCTAGCAAAATACAAAAATACTGCAACTCACGAATTAGGACATCTTCTTGGATGGGCTGGTCATTCAAGCAAAAACACAGATATTATGTATGCTCAAGAAAATGGAGTAACAACGCTAACAACTAGAGATAAGAAACATATAAAGCAAATATATAATCTGTTTTATTAAAAGAAGATGTTTTTATTTCTGACAAGGAAGTTTTCAAAGTCTATGATGATATTAGAAAAGAACTTGTAAGCAGGAATATAATTTAAAAGTATAACTGTAATGCAAGTAGAGACTAAAAAAGCCAGATATAAATGGTAATGAAAAAGGTTTTAAAAGATTATAGTATGTAGCATATTGCAATTATAAGAAAAAATATTTATATAATTAATAAAAAAATGAAACTATTTTATTGTTTTTGCATCTAGTTTATATAAGTTATATATTTTATTTGTATGGAGGAACTAATATGAAAACAAAATTAATTTTATTTTTAACAGTGATTTGTGTTATGATAATGCCGATAGTTGCATTTGGAAGCACCGGAACTATTAGCGCAGATGAGGAAGCTTTTGAAATTGCTCCGGTAGAAGGTGAAGGCCTTATATGCAATGATTCAGAAATAAAAGATAGTGGACAAACAAGATACATTATGAGCTTTAGTGTTTCTTTTGAAAAAATATCATCTACAAAAGCTATGGCTGTTGTTCGAGCTAAATCCGAAAAATTGGGGATATCTTCCACTGTTATTCTACAGAAAAAGAATACAAGTACAGGTAAATATGCAAATGTTTCCGGTGCTACAGCATTTAAGTCTGTAGATGGGATAGAAATTGTTCATTCTCCGAGTTTTGGCATAACATCAACAGGTAAATATAGAGTAAAAGCTATTGTAAATGACGGTGAAACAATAAGAGAAGGATATGCATATTTGAAGTAAATGATAGAGGAACAATGACGAAACCTATAAATGATAAAATTGCAGAACTATATACCGATGTTTTTTATTTTGTTTTATCTAAGGTAGATAATTACAGGGATGCAGAGGACATTGCACAGACTGTAATGGAAAAAGCAATAAGCAAAACACATATGCTTAGAAATGAAGCAAGGTTAAAATCCTGGGTAATAAAAATTGCATCAAATGAGATTAATATGTATTTCAGAAAGGCAAAGAAAATTAATTCGATTTTGTTTAATGTCGAAGAAGTGTTTGATTTTACCAGAGAACTTGAGTTTGAAATAGCAGATCTGGAAAAGGATATTCTTCAGCATATAACCGGCAAATTGGATAAAATGAATTTATGCAAGGCAATGAGCAAACTTGATGATAAATATAAGACAGCTCTGCAACTGTGCATTGTCTGTGATTTCAGTTTTGTGCAGGCATCTGAGATACTTAATATCAATGTAAACAGTGTGAAAACCAGATATTACAGGGGTCTTAAATCTCTTAAAAAAGAATTTCTGAAACTTGAAACCGGAGGTGTGAAATTTGAAACAGAGAAATGAAATAGATATACATAATGAGTTTTGCCGGGCAGTGCAGAACGCAAAAGAAGAATATTATCGTGAAGTCTATGATGCCCCGGAGCTTGATATAAATAAGCTGGTTAAGAGTAATAGAAAACGAACAATAAAAAGAATAGGACAGATTGCTGCGGTGTTTCTGGTGTTTGTTATTTCAAGTGTTTTCTTTGCACAGGAGTTTTTGTCAGATACCGGTTATGGTAAATATATAGTTCAGAAAAGTGTATCCTCGATGTCTCCTCTTGATATAAAAACGGAAAGACTTGGTAATGGGGAGCCTTTAAGTGTTGTATACATAGATGATGAGAGTCAACTTAGTGAGTTTAATAAATTTATGGGCAGAGAACTTGTTTTAAACTATATGCCTGACGAATATAGCTTTAAATGCTGCAACGGGCATAAAGCAAGCAACTTTTTCACTTTGTTGTATCAGTATAAAGCCGGTAATTTACATATGAATATAGATGTCGAGGATATTGACTATGATGGTAATATGTATATAAATGGTGAGCTTATTAAAAAAATGGATAATGACAATAAAATTTATGGTGAAAAACTAGATAAAAAGACATATGTAGTAACACGAATTATCAATAATGATATATTTATAACTATATATGGTGATGGTGACTATAATGAGGCGATAAAAGTTGCAGAGAATGCAGAAGTAAAATAGTTTAATATGTAATAAAGACCTTTCGCACAGAAAGGTTTTTATTGGCAGATATACTACTCAACTGCAAAGTATATACTTCGATACATAAAATCTAATAATTATGTTGTTTCGGTAATACAATATACATACAAGATTTACTGAAACGAGGTATATTGTTTTGTCTGATAAAAACTATCTGGTTGATAGAATTGAGGAATTAATCAAGGGAAGAGGCCTGTCGAGGTATCAGCTGGCGAAGTTGTCCGGTATGGCGGAATCGTCTGTTTCAAATTTATTTAACCGTGGCAGTGTACCAACTGTGTACACGATAGAAAAGATATGTAATGGATTAGGAATTACCTTGTCACAGTTCTTCTCAAAGACAGGCGAATATCCGGATTTATCTAAAGAGCAAAAAGAATTATTAGATATATGGGCAGGTATAAAGAACGAAGATAAAGGATTTGCTTTGGCGTATCTGAAAGGGATGGCTAAAAAATGATTGAGTAGCGATAAAAAAGCTACTCTTTTTTTATTGGAGAAGAGGTATGAAAAGAATTTTAATTGGTATTTTGCTACTTTTGATTTTGGGAATAATTATTTTAAAAGTGCTTAGTAATAGTTATAATGATTTGACAAGGCCAGATGAACCAAAGGGCATAGAGAATATAGAAAACGATGCAGAAAATGAAACACCGTATGATATTATTGAAAGTCAGGATGAAGAAGGAAATACTATAAAAAAGTATATATATATGATTGAATAATTACAGATAAAACAGTGAAGCAGTATAGGCGAAAGGATTGTTGTTTGATATAGCCTGTACTGTTTTATTATTTTGAAAATTTTTATGATAATTTGAAACTAATTTGAATATTTTGCATCTAATTATAAAAGGGATTGTTCAAACAAACCAGTTAAAAAGGTAGTCTTCAAGTATAGAGAAAGAAGGTGGAAGGCATTATGGAATAATAACTTTTAATATAGATTAATAGAATTTTTGGAGTTAAAGTAAAACTATACGGAGAAAAGAAAATGAGAAAATTTAAAAAAGATAGGGCTATAAGTTTTATTTTGTTTATCGCTGTATTTCTTAGCTGCTCAAATTTTACCTATGCTGATGAGCTTACACGAAATAATAAAATACAGATTGATGAAAATTTGAAAATTGAACGAGCATTAAACTCTATTGATGATAAGGAGAAAGCGGAAGAAATATATAAAATAATGACTACCCCTATATATGTTACAGAAGGGGAAAAACTGTCAATCAATTATGACGAAGAAAAAGTAAGTGAAAGCATAATAGAGCTTAGCAAATTGAATTCAGCGGAATTAGAGAACAGAATGGCAAAAATGATAAAAGAAATGATAGATAGGGTAGAAAGCGATAACAATTCTTATATCCTTTCATCAGGAGCTGAATTGGTAGAAGAATATTTGCCAGAGGAACTTGAAAGCATAAAACAATATAGTAGGATAGTAACTCAGGCCTATCCTACAGATGGAAGCAAAAAGGCTAGTCATGCATGGGTGCTTAAAGATGTATTAGGGGTTCCATTGTATGGTGGAGAACTTACGATTTACTGGACGGTGGAACAACAAAAAATTAAATCAAAGCGCCACACGTTTGGATATTATGCTAATTCTTTATTTTGGACTTACGAAAAATGGAAAACAACAAAAAATATCTATCAAAACCAAAAAACTAGAGCAACAATAGAAATAACAGCGACTTATGCACATAGAAAGACTGGAAAGCTAGGATTTCTAAAAGCTGGTGGTTGGGTTAAGAATGATGGCGATTATTATTTCTATATGATTGATTAATAAAAAATGTTAATGCTATATGTTGTAATTAACATGTGAAAAGGGATGTTTATATGAAGAATATAATTTTAATAAGCACGATAGTCCTTATTATTATAGTTTTGTTTATTTCTACTGGATCTTTTGGATCTTGGATGGATATGCAGTAAGCTATTTAATGGGTGGATGGGGAAATCATAATGAAAGAATATATTGAAATTGTAAAAAAAATAGGAATAAATAAAAGGGCAATTGTTATTGAGTGCATTTTAGGTGTTCTAGGAGGGATTGTTACATATGCTGGAGTAATTTACGGAGTGCTATGTGATGCAAAAGGCATTATTAAGTTGGTTTGCGCAATATTTATAGTGTCTCTGATGATTGATAGTATAAAATTCTTTTACCTAAAAAAAACTAGAAGCAATGTGTTAACTAGACGTGAATTATATATGTACATTCTAATTGATTTGTTAAATATTGTTGTTATGCTAGTACTATTCGGATTGGTATTGAATTTTATAATTGTGTATAATTCTCAAAGTGTTTCTGAAATTAATTTCAATATAGTTCCTGAAAGAAATTAATGTGTTACTTTAAAAAGTTTTATACACCCCCTATTGATTGGTAATTAAAGCAGTGCAAAACCATGCTGTTGTCTAATAGTAAGCGTAAAAACAAGAGGAAAGATTGCTTGAGTGGTTTGGAGTTAAGACAGAGTAATCATGTATGCGGAGGTGCTGCTATGATTAACCGATTAGGCTGTAATCGAAAAGAGATTTAATATAATAAAGACCAGATGATAATAAAAGTTGAAAAAACCTTTATTATTGAGCTGGTTTTTTATTTATTGGGGCGATGAGAGCCAAATGGCGTGAGTATTTATCCCGGTATCCTTAAATACTGTCTGAAAAAGTTATTTCAGAGTTGTAGAAGAAAGGTTACCGAGATGAAGAAAACTATATATTTAGCTCAGGCAAGCCTGTCCGAAGATGGCAGACTTGTAGAAATTACAGGTAGAGAATTTTATGATATTGTCACCTCTGTTTTGGGTGAAAAAAGATATTTTGTTAGGCTTACCGATGATATTGACTATGAGGGTACAGAAATTATAATTGAGGCTCCTAAGGATTATTACAATGAATGGAGAAAAGAGTACCGTAGACATCTTGATATCAGGAAAGCAAACAGCCTGTATAAGGAAGTATCCTATGAAGATAAAGTGCTCAATATATTAGATGACTTGTATGAGAAAGACTATGTTATAGATGTGATAGAGAGAAAAGAGGATATAGAAAAGCTCAAAAGAATATACAAATGTCTTACAGAGCAGGAACGGTTCCTTATACATATGCTTTATCTGACGGAATACCCGGTAAGTGAAGGTGAACTTGCAAAGATATTGAATATATCGCAGCAGGCTGTAAATAAGAGAAAGAAAAAGATTCTGAGTAAATTGAAAAAGTGCTGGCTGAAACCATAGAAAATTTGTATGGTGATGAGGCTTTTTCTTATGTCGAAAATTGAGGAGGATTGACAGGAAACAATAAATACAGAATATTTAAAAAAGAATTACAATTATGACACATATGAATGAGAGGAGGGAGAAAATGAAAAACAAAGGTATGAGAAAAGTTCTTTCATATCTGCTTGTTTTATGTCTGGTAATAACGCTTATGCCTTGTGCAAGTTTTGCCGATGAGCAGGCTGCACAGGACATAGATGTTACAGCAGTTTCAGATATCGATGAAGAAACAGCCATATCAGATATTGCAGGTGAAGAACTTTCAGAACTACCGGAAGGTGCACAGGTCATAGAAGAAGAATCAAGTGAAACTATGACCACGTTTGCACTTGAAAACGGAGATAAGGCTAAAGTTTTCTACAGCTATCCTGTCCGTTACAAAGATGATGATGGAAAGCTTCAGGAAATAAAACCTGAACTTGTAACTGTTGATAAAACAGCATTAACATCACAGGGGATAACACTCAGAGAGTACGGATATGAGAATAAGAGCGGAGAATACAAGCAGTATCTTCCAAACAGCCTTACAGAGTCTACACCTGTGCTGATGGAATATGACCGGTACGGAATATCTATGGCACCGACAGGGTACATGAGCAGCCTGATTACATCTACAGTTGCTGATGTAAAGTCGGAGCGCGTTGAAACCGTAGCAGGAACTATTCAGGCAAAGGATGTAAAGGCTGTTTACGGCAGTAAACGGGGAGCGGCATACATTGAATACACTTCCCAGAATGATGGTATAAAAGAGGAAATTATACTGAACAAAAAACCGGAAAATAATATGTTCAGGTTTAAACTCACTCTAAAGGGACTTACATATCGTATGAACAGTACAGATAACGGTATTTCTCTTTATGATGATGAATCAGGCGAGCTTGCAGCATATATAGGAGCGCCTAATATGAATGATGCTACAGGCAATGCATATAGTGAGGATCTTACATATACTATGGAAAGAGAAGGCGCTTCGGATACATATATTCTCACGCTGAATGTAAGTGAAGATTATCTTGATGACAGCAGCAGAGAATATCCTGTAACTATTGACCCTTCAGCTACATGGCTGGGATCATCCGAGGTTAAGGATGCATATATTATAGATCAGTATCCTACAACAAACTTTTATGATTCGTCTACAAAAGTAATGCCCGGAGGTAAAGGGTCTACAGGTAAACACAGAACACTTATACAGCTGGTAAATCTAAAAGCGACACTTTTGGGATATACGATTAAAAGCGCAAATTTTACAGCATATGAAACAGGAAACGGTTCGTCAAGTAAAGTAGTAAGGCTTTATCCTGTAACATCAAGCTGGGCGGTAGGCACTGTGACGTGGAATAAATGTCCTAGCTTTGGCAGTTATATTGACGGTATAACGACAAATGGTAATGCAAATCATAAATGCACATGGGATATATCAAGCTGGGTAAGCGATGTTGCCGGTGGGAACAGTAACCATGGTATTATATTGAAAAATCAGGTTGAATCTACAAACGGTTATACTGAATTTTACGGAAGCAGAACATCCGCCACAAGTTACAGACCAAAGCTTGTAGTTACATATTCAGATGTTGTTTCAACGCCAACAACGGTATCTACAGATAAAAGCAAGTATGAACAGGGCGAGAGTGTAAGTATTTCGTGGAGTGGAATATCGTGTAATTCATTAAAACAGGTGGAGTACAGGATTGGAACTGCAGATGAAGACTGGAATGATATAAATACGCAGTATGTAGCCTACACCAAGCTTGCAGGCAGTAAAAGTTCCGGAACTGCAACTGTTCCGGGAACCGGAAGCTTTTCTCCGGGAAGATATAAGATATTTGTAAGAGGCGTGAGTACTACAGGAGAGAACGGAACAGGCAGAGGCGTAAGATTTATGATTACACCGACAGCGCCTTCTTCCGTATCAGTAAGTAAAGATGTTTATACTCCGGGGGAAACTATAGCAGTTACATGGTCAGGCATTGCATCTTCAAATGGATTCTCAAGAATAGAGTATGCATTTTCAGATATGGAAGATGAGGATGAAGATCTGCTTGAATTTAATACACTTACGTCATCAGGAGCATCCTCAGGGACAGCCTATTTGCAGGCTCCGACGGATCTTGAAAGTGGAGGCTATTTCTTGTATATAAGAGGAGTCAGTTCAAATAACGTGGAAGGTACAGCTTTATCGTGTCCTGTTGAAATAGGTGATGATGAGGCGCCTGTGATAGGTTCATTAAATCTTACGAACATATCTTCCGGATATAACAAGCCGAAAGAGGTAAGCGTACTTGCAGACTATATATCGGATGAGGCACCTATAAAGGCATCTAATCTTATGTACAGCCTGTATGGCCCGGCAGGAGATAGAATAGGCGTATCATTGTCATCCTGCACTATGCGTACAAACTCTGACGGAACATACTGGACAACCTTTACAATTCCTGAAAGCTATGTGAATAAATCAGGGACATATACACTGTATTTCTGGGTTTTTGATGATGCAATGAATTACGCAGATCAGTCAACAACTTTTAGAATAGATTCAGATGCTCCGACCGGAAGTATAAGTCTTAATGACCTGACAACCGGAGCTGATACCGATACGGCAAAGAACAGCAATACCCTTATTACCGCAGTGCCGACTGATGCATACAGCGGTATTCAGTCTGCCTATCTGTATCTGTATAAAGGAACACAAAGTAATATAGGGGAGCTTGTAAAGACCTTTAATGTGTCATCATCACAGAACACATTTACAGAACCGGTTATATTCAATTTCGATGCTTCGGAATATGATGACGGAGAATATGTGCTTAAACTTGATATGACGGATAAGGTAGGATATACTGCTACCGTATATAAAGATATCACAATACAGAATCCGATAATCAGACCGGTGCTTGGAGTTGATGTTTCCACAGGAAATTCAGCGGTTGTTTCGTGGAGTTTCAGAGAAGGCGGCAGTGAGCTTAAGCCTCTCATAGAAATTGACAAGCTGCATCATATAGAATATAAGATTGATGGCAGCAGCGTATGGAATACTGTAAATATCACAGATAAGAAAAGTGGACAGTTCGATATAAGTATTCCGGCGGGAATGACAGGAACACACGCAGTTTATGTAAGGGGGGTTGAAAGTACAGGTACAGCAGGAGATGCAGCAAGGCTTGATTTCAATACCGATTCATCAGCGCCGACTGTAGCGATAAGCAGCATTACAAGAGGTGTTGTATATGGAAGTGTTTATGACGATAACCTTTCGGAATGGGGTATATATATAAAACTGAAAGATGCAGAAGACACATCATATGTGCAGCTTAAAACAGGGAGTAATTCTGTTACAGGCGGAAGAATTGCATCTATAGACCTTGATGGTTATACTTCAGGAACATATACTGTAAAACTTGAAGCTGTTGATGATGCGGGAAACAGAACCTCAGATACAGAGGATATAAACATAACAGGCGAATATGACAATGCCCGGAGCTATGAACATATCAGCAGAATAGTAAGAAGTCTGGGGCAGGACAACAGACTGCCTGATTTTAGAGTAAGCAGTACTGCCGAAAGTATTAAACTGAAAGCTGAGCTTACAAATGTAGCATGGTTTGTGAATGACCAGTATGTGGCAGGAACTGATTCGTATTCGACGGATTTTGCTGCACTTGCTGATGGAACAGCAAGAAAAATAGCGGCAGTAGGAAGAGATGCATCGGGTAATGTTGTTTACTCAAATAATGTGTATCTCAACGCATTAAAAGACAGCTTTACACTTGAAGCAGCGGCAGAAGGACAGACTGAAAAAACAGTTGCTCTTTCAGAGGATGCGGTATGCTTTAAGCTGAATGCACCGCAACAGGTTACATTGGAAGCTGTTTCAGAGATACAGCCTGCAGAGCCTGAAATATCAGAAATGTCGCTGGAAGAGGAAATGGAGACTGAGCAGGAACTGCAAAATAATGAACCGGCAGCAGCTGCGGAAGATGTAGCGATTACATACTATGCAAAAGTCGGAAACGGAAGCTATGTTCAGATTGTACCGGGACAGACTGTTCATATAAATCAGCTCAATTCACAGATGCTAAGTGCAGATTCAGTAACGATAAAAGCTGTAGCATCAGATGATGCATTGAACAGCCTTGATACGCTTTCACTTGGTCTTGGTGTGATGGATAGCGAACGCTTTACCGTGGTTACGGGAGAAGAATACTGGGCGGCAGATACAAGTGCACAGGACAAAATCAACTATAAGACATATGTAAAATGGAATACTCCTGAAGTGCTTCCTGAAAATCTGTCTTATGAAGTGTACAGAAGCACATTGCCTAATTTTGTACCGGGTGAAAATAATCTTGTGGCAGACAATATCAGAGCAGGATACTGGTGTGATATCAATGCATATTACGGCAAAACATTCTACTACAAAGTCAGAGCCGTAATCAAAGATGAAAGCGGAAATATAACTTCTGCAAGCAGCTATTCATCACTTGCAGAAAGCACTGCTATTGATGAAAACGAGTATTCAAAGCTTATGGGAAGCAGGCAGTACTTTGCATATGCTGATGTTGCAACTCCGTCAGGAAATGGCCATATCGAAAAGAGTGAGGGTAATTTCCTTTACGAGCAGACAGATGCAGAGCTTGCCAATGAACAGCTTGCCGTTATTATAGGAAGAGCATATAACAGCCTTGCCAGCAGCTTCTCCGGATTCGGATACGGCTGGACACACAGCTATGATATAGAGCTTCTCAAGCTTGGAGCTGATGAAAACCTTGATGATGGAATTCTTGTGCTTCGTGACGGAAGCGGAACCATATACAAATTCAAGGCAGACGGTGAAACTTATATATCCGGAATGGGTAAATACGTTACACTTAAGAAAGCCTCGGCAGATGAAAAGCATAAGGTTATAAATCTTCCTGACGCAGCAGGCGGAAGCAACACAGTCACAGCTGATATAAACAATGTGGAATATATAATGAGTTCAAGAGACGGCATTACATATTACTTTGACGGCGGCGGCAGACTTGTTGTTATGGAAGAAAGTAACGGAAACGTGCTTCTGTTTGATTATGACAGCAAAAAAGGGCTTCTCAGCAAAATAACCACAGGAAACAATATATCTGTGGATATAACATACAATGACGGGACAGATGAAACCAATGTCCTTACAATTAAGGAAATTCTGCTGCCTGACGGTCAGAAACTCAAATATGAATATGAAAAGAAGAGTTCATCCGACAAGCTGAAAAACTTCCTTAAATATGTGAAAAAGACTGCTCCGGATAATTCACAGATTACATACACATATACATATACCGGAGGAAAGCTTACAGGGCTGACAGACGGTATGTCAAACACATATAATGTTGTATATGATACTTCTGTTTCGGGCAGGGCAGTTGAGTTCAGATATCCTGCTGCAGGAGGAATTTCAGAAAAGATAAAGGTTACTAAATCAGGAAACTGCACAACAACAGAAAAACTTTTCGGAAGTCAGACAGTAAAAAAAGAAAAAGACTACTTTAACGGAAAAGGCTTCTGCGTGCTCCATGAGGATGTGGACCTTAACGATAACGTGAAGCAGTCGGTTGAGTATACATATCTTGACTATCTGCTCCAGAAGGAAACTGTTCATACAAAATATAACAGAGTAGTTGTTACAGAACAGGGTCAGAAAATCATAACAGAAGAAGATACTGTTAAGGAAAAGACATATCAGTACAATGAAGATACTGAAGTTATTGAAAAGGAAATAGATGAGGATAAGGCTGTTACAGATTTTGAATATGCATTATCTGCAATCTACCCTGAATATCTTCCTTCGGGATGCACCGAAACTATAGACGGTATAGTGACATCTTCAATAATATATACATATGATATATATGGAAATGTTACCTCTGAAAAAGACCTTGTGGCGGGAACCCTGACACAGTATGAATACTACACTAAAGGTACAGGCAGCTTTACATATGCAAAAGGTGAGGTTAAGAGTGAAAAGGTATATCTGATAGATGAAAACGGAAACCTTGTAAACAATACTCCAATCTCATCATCTGACACAACATTTACATACAATCCTGCATCAGATAACGCATATAAGACTGTTACAGTGACGGAAACTGCGGCAGAAACCGTGACAACAACTGTAACTGTATACGATGTGGCAGGAAGAATAATGTCAGAAGAGATAACATCCTCAAAGACAGGGCAGGAAGGAAGCAGAGAAAGTCATACATATACCTATGACGGCTTTGGAAGAGTGATATCATCGGTGACAGAAACTGCAAAGCTTGATAGCCTTGGAAATGAAATTGAGGGGACTTTGCTGACAACTTCGGAAACAAAGACGTATAACGGCAACGGAAGTATAGTATCTGAAACAGGAGCTGACGGGATAACAAAATCCTATGTATATGATGCTCTTAACAGAGTTATTTCTACGACAACATCAAAGGGAAGCCTGTCACAGACAGAAACCATTACCTATTCATACGGCAATGTCAGCACAGCTTCAGGTGAAACACAGGAGGGCAACCTGAAAAAAGCTGATACATATGCTTTCATAACAGAAAAGAAAACAGGCAGCTTAAGTGAAGAAACAAGCTGGGTAAACGGTTATGGTCAGACTGTAAGAGTAAAGAGCGGAAACACTGTTAAAGAATATGCTTATGATGCCGCAGGCAACAGATTTGCAGAACTTGTATATACAGACAGTGAAAACACATCATACATACTTAATGTTCATGTATATGATGCTGACGGAAGAGAGACCGCTACAGCAGTTAATCCTGTATGGGATGAAACACAGGGCTGCTTCACAATCGGTGAACTTTCAATATGTACAGAAGCAGAATACGATAACAGAGGAAACCTTCTGAAGAGCACTGATGCTGAAGGTAACGAAACAGGATATGAGTATGACAACCAGAGCAGACTTGTAAAGGTTATACTTGTTAAAAAGACTGAAGGAACAGACGGAACTGTCACTGTCAGCACTGATAACTCGATGAACTATACATACAGTGAAGGATATGATGCAAATGACAAATATTACTCAAAGGTTACAGCAACAAATGCGAAAGGCGCTGTAAGTGAGGAAATATCCGATGCAAATGGAAAAGTTATAAAGGTAACTGACAAGGGAACATCAGGTGATACTGCAATTGAAACAGCCTATGAATATGATGCCAGGGGCAACCTT
>ERZ827423.2072-NODE-2072-length-16939-cov-6.931000_pt1 | contig 16939 bp, 17 predicted proteins | sample MGYA00519775_ERZ827423 | MGnify/ENA primary metagenome ERZ827423 (study PRJEB31778, sample SAMEA3449296) | human gut metagenome | biome: human gut; feature: human-associated habitat; material: faeces | place: United Kingdom | collected 2010/2012 ...
CTTTTCTTTCGCCATCGAAAGAAAAGTGTGAACGCCCCATGGGACGGCAAGTCCCAATTCGCGCCGTAGTCGGCGCGTCATTCCCCTCCTGGGGCAAGGAGTATGCGCCTGCGGGCGCACCAAAGGGCTTTCCTCGGGGCAAACAATCGGCACGGCCTGCACTGCCGCGCTTCGCTGATGGTTTGCCTGAACTCCTTCGGCCCATCAAAAAGGATGAATGCCGCTTCATAAGAACAGCGCTGCACCCCTGCCAGCGCTCCCCTCACTCCTTCACCTGCTCCACCTGATACCCCATCGCCTCCAGTTCCCTCAATACACTCTCCTCCGGCAGTACCAGATGCAGCAGCCCCACCGTCGCAAAAATCTTTTCCCCTTCGTCCTGCTCTAGAAGCACTCGCAAGCCCTCCGCCATGCGGCGATTCCGCAGGGTGATCAGCCCCTGATGATATTCCTCCGTCAGCGCCGGTTCGGCAAAATCGTTCTCCGCCTCGTAGGCCTGAATGAACGGTTCCGTCTCCCCTTCCGCCCACCAGTCCGGCCATTGGGCCAGCGTGCTGCCCGTCTCCTCCGGATTCAAAATCTGCTGGCAGACGCTTTTCACCATCGCATCCTGCAGGGCCGGGCTGAAGCCGTCCAGCACCTCCAGCTGTTCCCGAGCCGTTTCCAAATAATGGACGGGCTTTTCTCCCACATATTTTCGCACCCGTTCCTCTACGCCCTGCTGCAGGGCTGAACGGGCGCTGCGGGTTCCCAGCTCCGCCGCAGCCGCCTGCGACGAAAGGGCGCTGGTCACCGCCCAGGGACGAAACGCATTCAGCCTGTCCATGTAAATGCCGCACTTCTGCGCCGTCTGCTCCAATAATGCATAGGTTTCCGCCGTCAGCAGCTCGCCAAGAGGCTGCTCTGCCGCCATCATTTCCGCAATGACGGCCTGTGCTTCCTGACTGGCCGTGTCGCACTCAAAGACGAAGCAGTCCGCTTTCTTGAGTGCCTGCTGAAGTGTCCCGTCAAAATGGGCCATGCGCTCGTTTCCCACATGAATGGAACCCAAGATCATCATTTCGTTTTTCCCGCCTGTGACCCGATAGAGGATCCCCCTGCAGGGCTCCCCGCTGTCCCCGCAGGCCGCAGCGCCCAGCAGAAGACCCGTGACCTCCGCCAGAAGCAGCGCCCACTTCCATTTTCCTTTCATGACGGTTCCCCCCATAACGCTTCCGCCGCCTGTGGCACGTCCTCGCCGAAGGGTCTCCATTCCTCCGGCAGAAGGGCGGCGTAGGCGCTTTCGTAATACCGGCTGTCCAGCAATAGCAAAATTCCCCGGTCATTTTCGGAACGGATGACCCGTCCTCCCGCCTGCAGCACCTTCTGCATAGCGGGAATGCGGCAGGCATAGCCGAACCCGTCCCCGAAATGCTGCTGATAGCAGCGCTGCACCGCCCGCAGTCGGGCGCTGGGCGTAGGCAGCCCCACTCCTACAACGATCACGCCGATGAGCTGTTCCCCCGGCAGGTCAATGCCCTCGGAAAACAGTCCGCCCAACACACAGAGACCCAATCGTGGGCCGTCTTCTTCCGTAAACGCCGCGAAAAAGCCGTCTTTCTGTTCCTCCGTCATGTCCCGCTTCTGCACCCACAGCGGCGGCAAATTTTCCGGCTGCAAATGCCCCAGCACCAGTTCCAGATAGGCATAGCTGGGAAAAAACGCAATATACTTTCCCGCCTTTGCGCACGCCGCCTGAGTAATTGCCTGCGCCACCTGCGCGGCGCTTTGTTCCCGGTCGGCATAGCGGGTAGAAATTCTCCGGCGAACGACCTGCAGGTGTTCCCGGGGAAAAGGAGACGGCAGCGTAAAACAGGCGTCCTCGTCTTCGCCGCCCAACAGCTGCTTCATAGCCCCCAGCGGGGACAGCGTGGCCGAAAAGAAAACCGTCCCCCGCATGGGTTTGGTCGCCTTGGCGAGGGTTTCTCCCGGCAAAAGGCAATAGAGGGTCAGTGTCCGCTCCCGCCCGTGCTTTTCCAGAAGAACGGCGTATTCCTCGTTCTGGTGCTCTGCGGCGTACAGGAAGGGCAGCAGCATCCGCAGCAGTGAAAACAGCAGACTCAGCGGTACGCCGTGAGGCTCGGCGATCAACGCGGAAATCTGTTCCTGTACCTCCGCCGCCATAGAGACGATTTCGACCGGCAGTTCGTCCAACGTTTCTGTTTCACCAGCGTCCAGCTCCCGCAGACGGCGAAGTAAACGTCCCAGCACCTCGTAACAGGGATGTTTCCTCCCCAGTAGTTTTCCCAGCTCGGTGCGGGCCTCCCGCAGCGCCGGTCCGTCCAGTGTCCCGGAAAGAGACTCCCGCACCCGTTCCAGTGCGTGATGGGCTTCGTCGATCAGCGCCGTCATGGCCCGCCGCCGGACGAACAGCCGCTTGACCTGCGCAAAGGGGTCGAACAGATAGTTCATGTCCATCAGCACCACGTCGGCCAGCTCGCTCAAATACAGCGCCAGTTCAAAGGGGCAGATTTCGTGCTGGGCCGCCGCAGCCTGAATGACCTCGTCCGTCCACACGTCGGTGCCCGCCAGCAGCTCGCGCACCGCGTCCTCCTGCCGGAGAAAATGCCCCTTGGCCCGCGAGCAAAAGTCCGGGTGGCAGCGCAGCTCCTCCGGGCAGAGCTTTTCCCGGGCCGTCAGCACGCTGACCCGGGCGGAAAGCCCCTGCGCCTTCATCCGCTCCAAGGCCTGCAGGGGACTCTGCCGGGCGGTATTCCGGGCCGTCAGATACAGCAGCTTGTCCGTTTTCCCCTCCCCCATGGCCTTGAGAGCAGGGAACAGCACCGCCGCGCTCTTGCCTGTGCCGGTGGGCAGACAGGCGAACAGCCGCTTCTTCCGGCTGATGGCCGTATAGACCTGCGCGGCCAGCTCCCGCTGCCCGGCCCGGTAGGCCGGAAAGGGAAAGTCCAGCGTCCGAATGGAAGCGTCCCGTTGTCGGCGGTGTTCCCGCTCTCGTAGGGCGAAGTCCAGCCAGCGATCCAGCCAGCTTTCGGCCTGTGCGGCCAGTTCTTCCCGGGAAAGAGTCTCGGAGAAGCGCCGCAGCACTGCTCCCTCCAAGTTCAGGTACGTCACGCAAAATTCCACGCTGGGGCATTCTTCTTCCAGCGCCACCATGGCCGCGTACAATAGCGCCTGCGCCCGGTGCTCCGGCAGCGGCGCGTCGCCGGTATGGCGGCTCAGCTTCATTTCTTCCACCAGCGGCACCGGGCCGTCGGTAAACGCATCCATGCGCCCATATAATTCTACGCTCTCTCCACGCAAAGAAAAGCTGTGCCGAATGGCCCGCTCCACTTCCCCCGTCTGCTGTTCCTGACGGGAACGGTGCGCGCGGCCTCCGGCCAGCATGTCCTCCACGCCCCCTCCGGGCAGGATATCCTCCGGCGGGAAGCAGAATGCGACCACCTCCCGCACCGATACCCGAAGTTCGGGGCTTGATCCACTTTTCTTCTTTGGCGCAGCCAAGGCTCAATCCCGATTCCGGGAACGAGAGATCAGGATCAGCCGCAGCAGCTGCAGGGCGCTGGAAATGACCGACGCCAGATAGGTCAGCGCAGCGGCGCTCAATACGGCTTTCGCCCCCTGAAGCTCCTCCGCATCCAGCACACCTTCCAGCATCCCAAGGGCCCGCTTGCTGGCGTTGATCTCCACCGGCAGCGTCACCAGCGAAAACAGCAGCGTCAGGCCGAAGCACAGAATGCCCACCATCTGCAGCGGTTCCCAGCTGAACAGAAGGCCCGCCATAAAAATGGGCAGGTAGAGACTGCTGCCGATATTGACCACCGGCACCAGCGCGGTACGCAGCTTCAGCAGGCCATATCCGTCGTGCTCCTGCAGAGCGTGGCCGCATTCGTGAGCCGCAACGCCCACCGCCGCCACACTGTCGGAGCCGTACACCGAGTCGCTCAAGCGCAGTGTCTTGCTGCTGGGGTCGTAATGGTCGGTCAGGGAGCCGTTCACTCGACTGATGGTCACGTTGGTGCTGCCGCCCCGGCTGAGCAGCATCCGCGCTGCCGCTTCTGCCGTCAGGCCGCTTTTCGTGCGGATCCGGCTGTAGCGGTCGAAGGTGCTTTTCACCTTGAACTGCGCGTACAGGCCCAGCAGCAGGCCCGGAATGACCAAAATCATCGTCCAGTCATAATAAAAGTAAGGCATATTTTTCCTCCTTATCGGAACATTTCCGCATTTTACCGCACGATTTCAACGCCCAGCAGGCCGCACAGGATCAACGCCTGTTCCGCACTGATCCGAAGCCCCTGCAGGTCGGACGGCGTCATTCGGATGCCGTCCAGCTGACAGGTGCTCACGTCCGCTCCTTTCAAGGGCGTATGGCTCCATTGAGAGCGGGAAAGGTCGTTTTCTTCCAGACGAATGCGGCCCAGTCTGCACTCCGTCCAGCTGCTTTCCCGCAGAGGGCTGCGAAGAAATTCCACCCGTTCCAGCTTGCACTGAGCCAGCGAAGCATAATCCATCATGCAGTCCGCAAAGGTCACGTCGTTCATCGCCCCCTCTGCGAATGCCACGCCTGTCATGCGGCAGTGTTCAAACCGTACCCGGCGCATGGCGAAAGCCGGGAAAAACAGGTTTCCCATTTCACAGTGAGAAAACACGCAGTCCACAAGATCAAGGCGGCGCATTTTCCAGTCGGAAAACAAGCACTTTTCGAACACACAGCCGGTGAACTGCAGCACGCCGAAATCCACGTCCTCCAAGGGCTGCCGCTCAAATCGCCGACCCTCCACATCGTCCTTTGTGCGGATCGCCTGACGGACGATCTCCTCCAACTCCCCGTCTTCCCGCAGTTTGGCCGGGATCGCGGGCGCTTCCGGCTTCCAGTTTGGCTGATGATTCATACATTCTCCTGTATACGCCGTTTCTTCCCGGGGCATTCTAGGGCCGGGGAGGGATCAAATTGCGTCAACTTCGTTGGGTCTTGTCGGGCTTCCTTTTGCTGTCCGTTCTGCTTTCCGCGTCCGCATGGGCGGATGAATATACTTCGGAGGAACAGCGGCTGCTGGAAGCCTACCATTCGGGCGAACTGCTGCGGCTGCACATTCTGGCGGACAACGACGCGCCGGAGGCCCAGCAGCTCAAGCTGGCCGTCCGTGACGCGATCCTGACCCGTTTTGCCGCCGAGCTGAACGAAGCCTCCACTGCGGACGAAGCCTTTGCCCGGCTGTGTTCCCTGCTTCCGCATATGGAAGCGCTAGCCGCCGATACCGTCCAAAGGGCGGGCTTTGACCTGCCGGTCTCCGCCGAAGCGGGCGTTCTGTCCCTGCCCGAAAAGCACTATGGACAGATCATTCTGCCGGCGGGCAATTACCGCGGCCTTCGGATCACCCTCGGCAGCGGCGAAGGCCGCAACTGGTGGTGCATCCTGTTTCCGCAGCTCTGTCTGGCTTTGGCGGATGAGGAACCATGGGTCTCCCCTGCCGCCGAACCTTCTGAATTGCCGTCTCACGCATCGTCCGAGCTTCAGTGGGACAGCCTGCGCGTCCTGCGCAACTGGCTGCTCCTGCCATCAGCGCCGTGTGCTGCGGACGTAGTTCACCCGGAAAACGATCAGGGGGACTAACACCGCCGCGCCCAGCACTGCCGCGCCGCGCAGCCCGTTCATCAAAAGCGCCGCCACGCCCAATGCAATGCTGAACACGCCGCTGACCATGGAGATCACGCCGTAGCGGCGGGCGAATTTTTCATCCAGCTTGCCGGATTTCTGATCGGCCCAAAAGTTGTTGATCAAATCATACTGGCCCCGGAAGCGGATCATTGCGCCCATCCACAGGTACAAAATGCCGGTCAGCCATACGAGGATACACCAGAAAAGCACAGGTTTTCCCCCTTTTTCCATGTTTGTCGTTCCTTGCCGGGTTTCATTATAGCAAATCCGGGGCAATAAGAAAAGCCCCGCCTGTGCGGGGCTTTCGTTTATTCTTCTTCCGTAAAATTTTCTTTCGCTTCCGGCATTTCCTGACAGACGTACAGAAGCGCATCCTCGCCGTTGTCCTCGTAGTAGCGCTTGCGCACGCCCAGCTGGATAAAATGCAGCTTGCGGTACAGAGCCTGAGCAATCAGATTGGTCTTGCGTACCTCCAGCGTCATGTACTGCACGCCCAGATTGGCGGCGTACTGCATCAGGGCCCGCATCAGCGCCTCGCCAATGCCCTCGCCCCGGCGGCTTTTCGTCACCGCCACGTTGGTGATGTGCCCCTCGTCCAAAATGAGCCACGCCCCGGCATAGCCCAGCACCGCGCCGTCTTCCTCCGCCACGATGTACCGGGCGCAGGCGTTGCGGGTCATTTCTTCCTGAAAGCTCTGCAGGCTCCACGGCTCGGGGAAGGTTTCCACCTCGATGGCGTGCACCGCCTCCGCGTCGGCCAAAGTCATGCGGCGATAGGTAACGCTCATGCTTTTCCCTCCGCCGCCTGTCTGGCGGCCCGGGCCCGTTCCGCTTGGGGCGCACGCAGATAATGAGGCTGAAGGGTCAGGTAGTCCACGGCGTTCTCCCGATTCTGCCACGCCAGCGCCGCTACGGCGGCGGGCCTCAGGTAGCTCATCTGCGCAGGGGCAAACACCGCCCGCTGTCCCAAACGCGCTTCGATCGCCGTGCGGTAGCGCTCCACACCATCGCCCAGAAAGCAGAGCTTCTGCTCCGGCTTGGCCGCTACAAGCGCCTGATCCAGATAATCCTCCAGCTTAGCGGCGGTATCCTCCATCACCCGCTGGGGAACCCTTCCCGGCTGAAACGCCGCGCCGTATACCTGTCCCGCACGCGCGTCCTGAATGGGGCAAATCAGGTCGGGCATCAGGCTCACGCCCCACGCCAGCGCTTCCAGCGCGTCCACCGCCACGCAGGGCTTGCCCGCGCCGTGGGCCATACCCTTCACTGCGCTGACACCGATGCGCACGCCCGTGAAGGAACCAGGCCCCACGACCGCCGCGTACAGCTCGATCTCCGAAATATCGGTGGAGCACTTGTTCAGTGCTTCTTCCACCATGGGCATCAGACTGACGGAGTGGGTCAGCTTGTTCACCGCCGCCCCTTCGTACAGGATATGCCCATCTTCCAGCACCGCCACGCCGCAGGCAGGCCCGGAGGTGTCGATCGCCAACAGCTTCATCTTTCCTTCGTCTCCTTCAGCTTTTCCCCGTCGATGGTATGGAAGCCGCCTACGGGCCGCAGGGTGATCTCCCGGTCGTTGTCCCCCGTGGGGGTCAGGGCGATCTCCAGATAGGTCTCCGGGATCACTTCTTCCGCCTGACTGGGCCACTCTACCACGCTGACACCCTCGCCGTAGAGGTATTCGTCCATGGACAGCTCGTAAAGCTCCTCGGCGCTTTCCAGCCGGTACCAATCGAAGTGATACAATGGCAGGCGGCCCGTTTCGTACATCTGCATGATGGGAAAGGTGGGGCTCGGCAGATAGCCTTCGATCCCCAGTCCCCGGGCGATGCCCCGGATCAGCTCGCTCTTGCCCGCGCCCATGTCGCCCAACAGCAATATCACGTCGCCGGGCTGCAGCTGCTCCGCCAGCTGGGCTCCCAACGCCCGCGTTTCTTCGGGAGAATGCGTCTGATACGTCACGGTCAAAGCTCCTTTCCAAAAGGGGAGACGGCGGGGCCCTGCCCGCGCCCCGGCAGGAGACAGTACCTCCTGCACCTCCGCATAATTTTCTATAAAACGATTGAACAGCGAGACGCTGCCACCAGCGTAGGAAGAAACGATTTTGGCGCTGGCACAGTCAAATCAATACAGACCTTGAAGCACCACGCCGCCAAGCAAGCCGTGAAAGCTATCGTGCCGCGGTGGCCTTCCCCGCCTACCCCAAACAGACAACCACCCCGCCCGCATAGCGGACGGAAGCGGGTTCAGGCCTCTAGCCCAGCCAAACCAACTCGGCCTTGGATGCCCCCTCCGCCAAGCGAGCCACGGCACCTGTCGTGCCGCGGCGGCCTTCCCCGCCTACCCCAAACAGACAACCACCCCGCCCGCATAGCGGGCGGAAGCGGGTCCAGGGCTTTAGCCCTGGTGGTGGAGAAGGGGAGAAAGGGGCTTGTAGACCAGCAGCGTAACAACGCTGATCAGAATCCACTTGACCAAATTGAACGGGCCGGTGATCAGCAGCACAAAACCCCATTCGTCCTGAATGGCAGGAATCAGGGCCTGCCCCATGGAAACGATCTGCTCCACCGGCATCCCATATACCGCCCCGTAAAACGGAATCATCAGCCAGAGATTGCTCAGGACGCCCGCGATAGTGGCAGCCACCGTGCCCACAACCAGACCGATCAGCGCTCCCTTGCGGGTTTTGTGGCGCTGGTAGATCAGCCCGGCGGGCAGGATCATGGCAAAACCCATGAGAAAGTCCGCCAACTCGCCCACGCCCTGAGAGGACGTGTGCAAAAGCCCCAGCAGGCTCTTGATGAGCAGAATCAGCGTGGCGGGTCCCGGCCCCATGGCAAAGGCTCCCAGCAGCACCGGCAGATTGCTGAAATCCAGCTTGTAAAACAGCACCACGGGGATCTCCACCATGAACAGCACCGCCGAAATGGCGGCCAGAATGGCGATGGTAGTCAGTTGACGGGTCGTGAGACGTTTGGATTTGGATTGCATACGAAAAACCTCCTGAGCGTAAAAATTCCCTGATGGCTCTTCATCAGGGACAACACGCTTGCAGGCGGCTGTTCTTCTATCATCCGGACTTGGCGCGCTGCGCCTTACCGTCGGCTTCGGAATTTCACCGAATCGGGGAGAACGGAACGGCGTTCCTTCTCCTTCGCGGGCTGTACCGCCGGTGGGGAATTTCACCCCGCCCCGAAGAAGCCATCATATGGTTTCCGTCAGGAATCGTAACACGCCGAACAGGGAAAGTCAATATTTCCGCGAAATTCTCTTAAAGAGCCGTTTTTTTGCAACCTTTTGCCATCGTCATACATCTGTATGGGTGAAAAGTGCTTTTCATCCATTCCATCCGGGAGGTACGATATGACACAAGCGGAATTTGTCCGGCGCGTTGTGGCCATGGAGGATACGCTCTACCGCGTGTCCACCACCCTTCTGCCGCAGCTTTGCGACCGGCAGGACGCTGTCCAGAGCGCCATCGAAAAGGCGCTGCGGAAGCGGGAAAAGCTGCGCGATCCCAACGCGCTGGAAGCATGGCTGACGCGGATCCTCATCAACGAGTGCTATCTGATCCTGCGCAGCCGCAAACGGGAAACGCCCATGAACGATCTGCCCGAGCGGGAAACGGCCCCTGACGCTCTGCCCGATCTGTATGAACTGTTCACGTCCCTTGAGGAGAAATATCGTCTGCCGATGGTTTTATATTACGTGGAGGGCTATTCCGTAGCGGAGGCGGCGCGCATTCTGCACCTGCCTCAAAACACGCTGAAATCCCGGCTCCACCGGGGACGGCAGACGCTTCGCAGCAGCCTTGCGTTAAAGGAGGTAGACGGATGAACGCTGACAACTTGAAAAAGATGTACGGTTCCACGCCGGAAAGCTTCCGGCAGTGTGTGGAACAGACACTGGCTCAGTCCCCCGACCATGCTCCCCACCGCGCGCCGGTGCGGCGCGCCCTGCGGCTGGCGCTGGTGTGCGCGCTGCTATTGGCGCTGCTGACTGTCGCAGCCTACGCGGTGTTCTCTCCCCGGGTGGCCGAGGTATTCGGCGCGGCCTATGGCCCTGCGGCGCAGGAAAAGCTGCAGGCAGGCAAGAGCGCCCAGCCGGAAAGCAGCATTGATCTGGATGGTGTGCGCTATACATTGCACGAAGTCACCTACATCGACAGCGGCCTGTATGCCGTGGCGACCATCCGCCCGGTGGACGGCGCCAAGATTGTGCTGTTGCCCCAGGAAGAGGACGATCCCGACACGCCCGTGGGCACCGACCGCTACAACGCCATTCACCCCGGTCCGGACGCGCCCACCTACGGCGAAAAAGCCGCTGAGACCGGCGCAAAGCTGATCTATGCCGAAATCGCTGTGGATCAGATCGCCGTGGACGGCGGCCCGGCGCTTTCCCCCGCCTGCTACGGCGTGTCCAGCCACCCGCAGGAGGACGGCAGCGTTCTTTACACGCTGGAAATCGACGCGGGCACGGCCGTTACCGCCGGAGAAAGCTACACGCTGCACCTGTGGGTCTCCCACTGGGAATACGACCGGCGGGATGAAACCTATGAGGGCGAAGAATGGCTCGTTACGGTCACGCCCAAAGCCGCCGAAGAGAAAGGAGAATAAACCGTGAAGAAATTCCTTTGCCTGCTGGCCGCGCTGCTGCTTCTCTGCCCCGCCGGGCTGGCGGAAAATTCGAAAGAATGCGAAATTCTCCTGCCGGACGGCTACACGGGCGCCCTGCCGGTGTACCGGGCCACGCTGCGGGACGAAAGCGCCGTCCCCCTGTTCGATGAACTGGACGTGTCTCTGTTCAATCAGAGCGGCGAACCGGAATTTGCGCCTGTTCTTTTTCGCAAAAAGCCGCTGCGTTCCGGCTCTTACACCTACCCTGACGGCGCCGTGCTGACCACCTCCCCGGAAACGCTCCGTTATAAGGAGTACGACGGCACTTATGTGAACACGCTTTCCTCTGCGGAGGACGGTACGGAAATGCAAGAGGAGCTTCCCCGGTCTTCCCTGAAAAGCGCCATTGCCGATCTGGCTGCCGGGGCCCGTCAATGCTGGCCGGATCTGGACGAGCAGCCCCAGCTGACCACGGACGCATTGCCCGGAATCACGCTGGCCGAAGCAAAACGCCAGATGGAGTCCCTGTTGGAAAAGCTGGGGCTAAAGGACGGCTATCATTTCGTCTACGGACTGGACATGACACTGGAGCGCATTCAGTCACTTGGGCGGAACTACAACGAGGTTTTGTCCTTCCGAACCGCCGAATGGGATTTTGCCCTTGCCACGGAGGAAGATCAGGGCTTCTATGTTTATTACGAGTTTCAGCTGAACGGTCTGGACATCCATTCCATGGACATTGCGCCTTTTTCGGCCTCGGCCTACTTTACCCGGGAGGGAATGCACTCGTTCCTGCTGACGAATCCCGCCATGATTGGAGAACTTTACGATACGCCCGACACGCTGGTTTCCCCCGAAACGATTCTTACCCGGTTTGAAAAGGACAACCCTGACCGGAGCCGGTATGGTTTCAACGATCCCACGCCGGTTCAAATGAAGCTGGTCTACACCTTGCAGCGCGCCCCGCAGAAGAAAGACGGCATGGTGCTGGCCCCGGCATGGTACGTCCGCTATACTTTTGTGGACGGCGTTCCGAAAGAAGGTTGGGTCTGGTATTCCGCGCTGGACGGCGTGAAGCTGATGGACTGCTATCAATGGTAAAACGCCTTGGCAACGGAAACATGGCCGTGGTAAAATAAGCGGCATTCCATTTCAGGGGGACAATGCCTTGAACCTTTACGAAGTTTCGCAGCGGGAACCGCAGCTTATCTGCCAGCTCACGACCATTTGGGAAGATTCCGTCCGGGCGACCCATCTGTTTCTGTCGGAGGCGGAGATTCAGGAAATCAAAGCCTATGTTCCGCACGCATTGACCGGCGTTTCTCACCTGCTGGTGGCCGAAAGAGCGCCGGGACAGCCCGTTGCCTTTATGGGGCTCGAAGGCCATCGTCTGGAAATGCTGTTCCTTTCCCCGGCAGAGCGGGGCGCAGGGCTGGGAAGGCAGCTTCTGGAATACGGCATTCGCCATTACCACCTGCAGGAATTGACGGTCAACGAGCAGAACCCGCAGGCCGTCGGCTTCTACCAGCATATGGGCTTCGAGACTTACCGGCGAACCGACTGCGACGAGCAGGGCGGCCCCTATCCCCTTCTGTACATGAAACGGGTCTGATTTTTTCCATAGAAAACCCGGCGTGACAAATGCGTCACGCCGGTTTCGTTTGCTGTTTTTTTGTAATTACTTAATGAGCGTAAAGTGGCTGAACAGCGTCGCAAAGGTATTGGCGACGGTGGACATGGTCTTGATGAAGATGTCCAGCGCCACGCCGACCACGTCTTTGCGGGTATCGCCCACCGTGTCGCCCACCACGGCGGCCTTGTGGGCGGGAGAACCCTTGCCGTGGCCTTCCAGTGCGCCGGATTCGATATACTTCTTGGCGTTGTCGAACGCGCCGCCGGAGTTGCCCATGAACAGCGCCCTGGGAATGGCCACGATGGTCGCGCCCACCAGCAGGCCGCCCACGAATTCCACGCCGAACAGGAAGCCGCCCACAATGGGGATCAGCAGCGCCATCACAGAGGGCAGCAGCATGGTCTTCAGCGCCTGACTGGCCGCCATGCGGATCAGCTTGTTGTAATCGGGCTTTACCTTGCCTTCCAGCACGCCGGGCACGGACAGCTGCCGGTCGCCCTCGTCCGCCATTTTCCGGGCGGATTCAATGGTGTTGTCCGTCAGCAAAGCGGAGAAATACTCGATCAGCGCGCCGCCGATGATGCCGCCCGCCACGACCACGTAGGAGGCGATGTTCAGGATGGGTTCCGACGCAGCGGAGGTGTAGTTGCCCACATAAGCCACGATCAGGGACACGGTGGCGAAGGCGGCGGAGCCGATAGCGAATCCCTTGCCGATGGCGGCGGTGGTGTTGCCCACAGCGTCCAGTTTGTCAGTAATCACGCGCACATTTTCAGGCAGGTGACAGGACTCCGCCAGACCACCCGCGTTGTCGGCGATGGGGCCGAACGCGTCAATGGAGACCGTCGCGCCTACGAAGGCCAGCATTCCCAGCGAGGACAGCGCAATGCCGTAGGTGCCGCAGATTTTGCCCGAGAGGAACAGCGCCACGCCGATGACCAGAATGGGCAGCAGGCAGGAGCGGGAACCGATGGCGTCGCCCTTGGTGACCACGAAGGCCTCGCCCTCGGTGGCGATCTGGGCCAGTTTCTTGGTGGGATTATAGTCGGTAGAGGTATAGTATTCCGTGATGGAGCCGATGGCGATGCCGCTCAGAATGCCCAGCACGGAAGAAAGCCACGGGCTCAGCCAGCCCAAACGGAAGTCGGCGTACAGCTCCACCTTGCCGAACACAAGCAGCGCGGAGAAGAAGCCCACCACAATGGTAATGCCGGCGGAGATCCACGTCGCCAGATTCAGTTCCTTGGAGGGATTATCGCCCATCTTGCGGAAGGCCGCATAACCAAGACCCAGTACGCAGCCCAGCAGACCACCGCCCGCCAGCACGATGGGATAGATACAAGTCGCGTCAAAGGTGGCCTGGCTCACAGCGCCCTGCGCGCCGTTGAACAGGGTGACGGCGATCATGATGGCCGCGGCCATGGTAGCCACAAAGCTTTCCAGCAGGTCGGAGCAGTTGCCCGCGATATCGTTCACGTTGTCGCCGATGAAGTCCGCCACCACGTTGGGCACACGGCTGTCGTCCTCGGGCATATCGTGGCGCAGCTTGGCCAGAATATCGGAGGAAATATCCGCGGCCTTGGTGTAGTTGCCGCCCGCCACGCGGTTGAACATGGCCACCAGCGAGCAGCCTAGCGAATACGTCGTGACCCGCATGATGGAGGGGTTGCAGGGCAGGTTGGCCAGCAGGCCCCGCCCCGTGGCGGCAGGGTCGATGCCCTTCCAGATGACCAGCACCAGCACCAGACCCAGCATTCCGAAGGCCTGCACACTCAGGCCGGAAATGCTGCCGCCGCACAGCGCCACCTTCACGGTCTCGCCGATGGACAGAGTCTCCCGGGCGCGGTTGGCGGTGCGCACGTTGGCATAGGTAGCGCTGCGCATTCCCAGCACGCACACAGCGGAGGACATACAGGCGCCGATCAGGAAGGTAATACCGCTGGTTTTTTCAATGAACAGGCTGAACACCAGCGCCACCAGCAGAACCACGATGGAGATCGTGCGGTATTCGGTTTTTAGAAAGGTCGCAGCGCCGCTGCGGATAATTTCCGCCATTTCCATCATTTCGGCGGTTCCTTCGCCCATCCGGCGAATCCGGAAATAATTGTAGAACACATAGGCAATCGCAAGCACGATCACGCCCAGAACGATCAACCAAGCAGCCATGAGAGCATCCTCAACTTTCCTTTTATAAAATAGAATCAGGGATGAATACCATGCGTTCGCATCGCGTTCACTCGAAAAAAGCTGAGGATCTTTCAAAGGCATCGCATACGCCCCCTCGGGCGCGTGTCTCCGCGGCTGCCGCTCCTTCCCTGCGCAATTTTGCCCATAAAAAACACCGTCACCAATCGTCGGATGAACGATGCTGGGCGGTGGAAATAATGTTCGGTTTGCGGGACAATGTCTCACAGTTCGATATGAACCGAGGGTTTTCGCCTCGGTGACAGACTCCACCACTCATATCAACATCGACATTATATCCCCAATGAGATAACCCGTCAATACAGAATTTCAAAATTTTTCCTCAATTATATTGTACTCCGAAAACCGGCGGTGTGCAAGGTGTAAATCCTTGCGTTTTCGCCCCCGCTCCGCTTGAAACAGCCGGTCGGATATGCTATCCTTCCTGTCAGAAAAGGAGGGACGGCATGAAAGCAACGCTGCTTCGCAGAGCCGCCGCATGGGTCGCGGCGCTCGTTTTTCTGCTCCCCTGCGTTCCCGCGCTCGCTGGTCACGACGTGGTGCTCCCCTTTCCCGTGGAACTGACCATCCGCATGGAGACCGAGTCCTGGACGGCTGCGGACGGACGGCAGGCCGAGGCCGACCTGCCCGTCACCTGTCAGGAGAGCGTTAATCAGGCGCTCCGGGCCGCCCTGGAGGAAATCTGGCAGGAGCTTCAGGCCCATTCCTCCCCGGATGAAGTGCTGGAGCTTTCCTCCACCTTCCGTGTCAGCGGAGAAAGCTGGGCGGGCTTCCTTCTGACGGGCCGTGCCATCCGCACGGGACGCAGCCGAAATGATACCTTCGACACTGAGGAGACCGTCTACCTGACCAGCCGGGTTTTCAGCTACGATCTGCTGGACGGCGCGCCGCTAAGCCTGCGGGACGTTTTTCCCGAGGGGAGCATGGTCTGGCAGATGATCAGCCGGGCAATCGAGGAACGCTTTGCCCTCTACTATCCTGATACATCTCATGATGGTGCGGCGATCCGCCAGCTGGCCAATACGGCTTCGCTGGCCGACCTGCCTTTCCTTCCCTGCGCCGGGCGTTTTCTGCTGACCTTTCCCCTGGAGGACGCGGTGGACGGCAAATGGCAGCTGGTGCAGGTTCCGCTGCTGTACCGGGACTACCGGGAATTTATGATCGCCGAAGCCGACCGTCAGACCGACAACAGCGCCCGCCCCATCATCGCCCTGACCTACGACGACGGCCCCGTGCTGAACGTTACCCGGACGCTTCTGCGCAATCTGGATCGTTACGGCGCTTCCGCCACCTTCTTCTGCGTAGGTACACAGGTGGAAAAGTGGCCTGACATGGCCCGACGGGAATTGGACTACGGGCACACCGTCGGCTCTCACACCATGGATCACACCTATGCGGAGGATGTTCACGCTGCTTCACAGCTTCTGCAGGATCGGGAACAGGTGCTGGCGCTCCATGCGGCCCAGGTAGGGCCGGAGCCGGTGCTGTTCCGGGCTCCCGGCGGCAACTATGCCAAATACCAAAAGCACGAGGTCGGCTGGCCGCTGATCCAGTGGTCGTCCTCTGCCGGGGACACCGGCAAGAACACCGAGCGTCAGCTGGCACGTCACCTGACGGCCAACGCAGAGGACGGCAGTATCCTGCTTCTGCACGATATTTATATGAAGACCGCCGTTTCGGCAGAAGAATATCTGGCGGAATTTTATCAGCGGGGCTTCCTGACCGCCACGGTGGAAGAACTGCTTTCTCTGGCCGGGCTGGAGCCGGAACCCAACGAGGTCTACGTCAGCGTTCCTACCGCCTTCACTACCGGCGGCATCCCGGACGGCGCTTTGTGATTTTTCCCAAACAAATCACGAATGGAGTTCTGCATTTTTATAATGAAACCTTTTGACAAATAGTTGACAACACAAAAATTGTGTGTAAACTAAACATGGAATTGCTGCAAGATTCCAAAACCTTTTAGGAGGAACGTACCATGATCCGCTACACAAAGGAACAAAAGGAGGCTGCGCTGAGCCAGGCGCAGGAGATCGGTATCATCAAGACCCACAACGAGACCGGCATTTCCATTCAGACGCTGTACAAGTGGCGCGCCGAAGCCGAAGGCAAGACAGGACCCAAGGCTGGCCGCAAAAAAGGAGTCTGCAACGAATATCAGGCTCTCTTGGATGACGACGTGATCGCCAACAAAATCAACCGTCTGGAAGAAGAAAACGCCGCCCTGATTTCCGACAACCTTCAACTGAAAAAAGCGTTGATGTCTCTCTTGGAAAAATAAGAATCTCACAAGGATTCTTACTTAACATAAACGCCCGTGCAGCCAAAAACTGCACGGGCGTTTGCTATTTTTCAGCGGCAAAGCAGGGGTGTAACCGTGCTTTTTTCTTTCTCCAGCCTGCAGGTTTTTCCACTTTTTGCTGGTTTCTATGCAGCCTATGCATACAGGTGCAGTGACAAGCAGGTGAGAATTTCTGCGCAGGTTCCAGGCCGATGCGCTGCAGCAGACGGAGTTCACGGCGGGAAGGGCCGCACCGATTTTGTCACAAGCAAAGCCCTCGGCCGTAGGAAAATCCCGCCGGGGGGATTGACGCGCCGACTCCGGCGGGGGTTGAGGATTGTCGTTCCAGAGGGCGACCCGAAGAGGATAGAGGCGAGTGGAAAGCCTCTGCAAGCAGCGGTGTAAGCCGACCGTGCTGTAAAAAATCCCATCTGGGGGATCGACGCGCCGACTCCGGCGCGAACGGTGGGGCTGCCGCCCCGAGGGGGGTAGTACTTTCTTTCGAAGCGAAAGAAAGTACCAAAGAAAGCCAGCGGCACGGCGAC
>ERZ827423.2081-NODE-2081-length-16890-cov-4.372617_pt1 | contig 16890 bp, 13 predicted proteins | sample MGYA00519775_ERZ827423 | MGnify/ENA primary metagenome ERZ827423 (study PRJEB31778, sample SAMEA3449296) | human gut metagenome | biome: human gut; feature: human-associated habitat; material: faeces | place: United Kingdom | collected 2010/2012 ...
ATGGAGACGATGGTCTTCATGTGGGCAGAGAAGGTGGACAGGCTCTGCTCGATGCTCTGCTCGTCGCCGATGTCGGCGTAAACATGCTCGAACAGGCCGATCTCGGACTCCTCACTCGCCGGGATGTGCAGACCGCTCGCCGCCATGAGCGAGAGCAGGCCGAGCGTCTTGAGGGATACCGTCTTGCCGCCGGTGTTCGGGCCGGTGATGACGAGCGTGTCAAATTCGCCGCCGAGCGAAACATCGATCGGCACAGCGGTGTCCTTCGGCAGCAGCGGATGGCGCGCGCGGCGCAGCTGCAGGTGCTTGTCCGTCAGCTCCGGCGCGATCGCGTCGAGCTGGTAGGCGAGCTTTGCCTTGGCAAAAATGAGGTCGAGGCGCACGAGCACGTCAAAGTCGCTCGAGATGTCCTCCCGGTGCGCGGCGCACTCGGCCGAGAGCTCGGCGAGGATGCGCTCGATCTCCGTCTTTTCACGTGCGCGCAGCTCCCGCAGCTCGTTGTTCGCCTTCACGGCGGCCATCGGCTCGATGAACAGCGTCGCGCCGGAGGCCGACACGTCGTGCACGAGGCCGGGCACGGCGCCCTTGTGCTCGGCCTTGACCGGCACGACATAGCGCTCGGAGCGCATGGTGATGATCGGCTCCTGCAGCGCCTTGGCATAGCTCGGCGAGGAGATGATCTTCTGCAGCGCATCGTGCACGCGCGCGCTCGCGGCGCGGATCAGCCGGCGGATGGACGCCAGCTCGCTCGACGCGCTGTCGGCGATCTCATCCTCGCCGGTGATGGAGGTGAAGATCTTCTCCTCCAGAAAGCGGTTGGCCTGCAGGGCGCTGAAGAGGTAGTCGATGCTCGTCTTGTCCTGCCGCTCGCCGGTGCCGTAGCTGCGCACGCAACGCGCCGCCTGCAGCACGCCCGCGATATCCAGCAGCTCGCGCGTGTTGAGCGCGCCGCCCATGTCCGCGCGCTGCAGCGCCGCGCGTACGTCCTTCACACCGGAAAACGACGGGCTGCCCTTGACGACCATCATCGATGCGGCGGCGCTCGTCTCGCCGAGGCGGGTCGCCACCACGGCGCGGTCGCCGCTCGGACGCAGGGCCATGGCCTGCGTGCGGGCCGTTTCGCTCACGGCCTGCGCAGCCAGCAGCGCCAGCACGGCCGGCAGCTCCAGCGTCTGCAGGGATTTTTCATAGGAATCCATAGGATGTCTCCTTTGCGGGGGAAAAATTCAAGATCAGATGCGCGCGACGCCGCTCGCGCGCGCGGCCTGCGCGACCGCCGCGGCCACGGCCGGGCCGACGCGCGGGTCAAAGGCCTTGGGGATGATATAATCGGCGCACAGCTCCTCGGGCGTGATGAGCGCCGAGAGCGCGTGCGCGGCGGCGAGCTTCATGGGTTCGTTGATATCGGACGCGCGCACGTCGAACGCGCCGCGAAAGATACCCGGGAAGGCCAGCACGTTGTTGATCTGGTTCGGATAGTCGCTGCGGCCGGTGCTGACGACGGCCGCGCCCGCGGCCCTGGCCTCGTCGGGGAAGATCTCCGGCGTGGGGTTGGCGCAGGCAAAAACGATGGCGTCGCGGTGCATGGTGCGCACCATGTCGCCGGTCAGCAGGCCGGGCTGCGACACGCCGATGAACACGTCCGCGCCGCGGACGACATCGGCCAGCGTGCCGGCCTGGCGGCGGAGGTTCGTGACCTCGGCCATCTCGGTTTTGATCCAGTTCATGTTCTCCGGCCGGCCGGCATAGATCGCGCCCACGCGATCACAGAGCGTCACGTCGCGCGCGCCCGCGCTCAGCAGCAGCTTGCTGATGGAAATGGCGGCCGCGCCCGCGCCGGACAGGACGATCTTCACATCCTCGAGGCGCTTGCCGACCACGCGCAGCGCGTTTGTGAGGCCCGCGAGCGTGATGATGGCCGTGCCGTGCTGGTCGTCGTGAAAGACCGGAATGTCGCACAGCTGCTTGAGCTTGCGCTCGATCTCAAAGCAGCGCGGCGCGGAGATGTCCTCCAGATTGATGCCGCCGAAGCTGCCGGAGAGCAGGTACACCGTGCGCACGAACTCGTCCACATCCTTCGTGCGGATGCACAGCGGAAAGGCGTCCACGTCCGCAAACGCCTTGAACAGCACGCACTTGCCCTCCATGACGGGCATACCCGCCTCTGGCCCGATGTCGCCAAGGCCGAGCACGGCCGAACCGTCCGTGATGACGGCGCAGAGATTGTGCCGGCGCGTGAGCGTGTAGCTCTTGTCCGGGTCGCGCTGGATCTCCAGACACGGCTGGGCCACGCCGGGCGTATATGCGAGCGACAGGTCGTCCTTTGTGGAGACCGGCACGCGGGTGTTGACTTCGATCTTGCCGCCCCACTGCTCGTGCAGACGGAGCGATTCCTTTGCGTAATCCATGCTTATGCCTCCTCCTGTTTCGGGTGCACCATATCCTCGGGCCGCACCCAGGCGTCAAACTCCTCGGCCGTGAGCAGGCCGAGCTCCACCGCCGCGGCTTTGAGCGTCTGGCCGGTGGCGTGGGCGTGCTTTGCGATCTTTGCCGCGTTTTCGTAGCCGATGTGCGGGTTGAGCGCCGTGACAAGCATGAGCGATGCGTCCAGATGCGCCTGAATGACGGCGTAATTTGGCCGGATGCCGCGCACGCAGTTGGCCTCGAACGAATCCATGGCGTCAGAAAGCAGACGCGCCGACTGCAGGAAGTTATAGATCGTCACCGGCAGGAACACATTGAGCTGGAAGTTGCCCTGCGACGCCGCGATGCCGATGGCCGTGTCATTGCCCATGACCTGCACGGCCACCATCGTGACGGCCTCGCACTGCGTGGGATTGACCTTGCCGGGCATGATGGACGAGCCGGGCTCGTTGGCCGGGATGATGAGCTCGCCGATGCCGCAGCGCGGGCCGGAAGCGAGCCAGCGCACGTCGTTGGCGATCTTCATGAGATCGGCCGCCAGCGCCTTGAGCGCGCCGTGGGCAAACACCATCTGGTCCTTGCTCGTGAGCGCGTGGAACTTGTTCGGCGCCGACAGGAAGGCGTAGCCCAGCAGCTCGGAGATCTCCTCCGCCGCCAGATCGCCGAACGCCGCCGGGGCGTTGAGCCCCGTGCCGACGGCCGTGCCGCCGAGGGCAAGCTCGCTCAGCGCACGGCAGGCCTGCACGATCATGTCGCGGTCGTGGCCGAGCATGGCACTCCAGCCGCTGATCTCCTGCCCGAGCGTGAGCGGCACGGCGTCCTGCAGGTGCGTGCGGCCGATCTTGACCACATCGCGGTACTCCGCGCTCAGCCGGTCGAGCGTCGCCGTCAGGCGGCCGATGGCGGGCAGAACCTGCTCCTCGAGCGCGACGCGCGCGGCCACGTGCATAGCCGTCGGAAACGTGTCGTTCGAGCTCTGCGAGCAGTTGACGTGGTCATTCGGGTGCACAAGATCTTCACCCAGCAGCTCATTGGCGCGGTGGGCAATGACCTCGTTGACATTCATATTCGTCTGCGTGCCGCTGCCGGTCTGCCAGACGGCGAGCGGGAAGTTGCCGTCGAGCGAGCCGTCGAGGATCTCATGGCAGGCGGTCTCGATCGCGCCGGCGCGGCGGGCGTCGAGCACACCGAGCTGCGCGTTCGCGCGCGCGGCCGCGAGCTTCACGACCGCGAACGCGCGGATGACCTCCGGCGGGATCTTCTCGGTGCCGATGCGGAAGTTTTCAAAGCTGCGCTGCGTCTGCGCGCCCCAGTAACGGTCAGCAGGCACACGCACCTCGCCCATGGTATCATGCTCCAGACGGTATTCCATCCTGTAACCTCTTTTCGCAAAAATCTCAGATGCCGCTATTATACGCCCATCTGCCCGCGCACCGCAACCCCGGAAACGCGCAAAAAGCAGCGCCGTCCGAAGACGGCGCTGCTGAAAACTGTCGGAAACCCAAGCGGTTTTCCGACAAAGGGCTTGCAGTCTGCTGCGCGCAGAATTTGTGTGCCGCCGGCGCACAAATTTCACACTTGCAGCCTGAGAAGTATTTTTTCCGCCGCACATATCGCCGGAAAAGATGACGGGATTTCCTTTCGCCGCTCCGGCGGCGAAACTCTGCGAGGCTTCTCCTTATCCGGCGCTTAGCCCGCGCGGCGCAGCACCCAGAGGCTCTGGATCTGCCCGGCGAGGGTGTCATAGTCCCAGCTCTTTTGGGAGTTCGTGGGGCTGTTCGGATCGTTGAGCGTGATCTTGTCGCCGTCGCGCCCGGTCAGGACGAGGAAGTGCCCGTCGGTCGTGAAATCGCCTGGGCCGACGACCACGATGATCGGATTGCCAACGTCGAGATTGCGGTAGATGCGGTCCTTGTCCAGCGGGATCTGCGTCACGTCCAGGCCGAGCATCCGCCCGCCCTCGGAGATGAGCGCCCACTTGCTGCCGCTGCCGGGCACGTTGAACTGGTGCGCTTCCGCGAACTGGCACATCCAGAGCGGGTCCTTCGTCGTGTCGCCGGTGAGGTAGATCGTGACCATGGATAGGCACGTCGGCCCGCAGCCGGCCAGGCCGATGATGCTCTCGTTGTATTCGCGGTAGCCCCAGCGCTCGTCCCACTGCAGCAGCAGCGGCACGGTCTCCGACCCGGCAAGGCCGCTGAGGTCGATCGTCGGGGTCAGATCTTTTTTCTTCGGGTAGTCGCGCACGAAATCGCGCGCGTCGGGATTGCGGGCATAGAGCTGCACGAGCGCGTCCGGATAATCATCGAGCGAGGCATCATTTTTCTCGGCATAGCTGTCCAGCTCGCGCTGCGCGCGCTCGGCCGTCGTCTTGCCGCTCGTGAGCAGACCGCGCGCAAACACGCCGAAGACGATCAGCGCCAGCAGCACCACAATGACCAGCAGCCGCCGGCGGCCGCGTTTTCTTGTCTTTCGGGACATGGCAGAGTTCCTTTCCGAATGGATGCTCCTGATTATACACGATTCCGGGCCGAAAATCTCGAAAAATTTCTGAAATCTTTTTTAAACACAAAACGGCCGGACGCTCTGAGCGTCCGGCCGGGAGGATCCGGGTGATTCAGTTGGCCGTCTCGCCGGACGTGCTCTGCGTCTGGCGGAACACATCGGTGAAGGCCTGATACGCGCCGTTGTTGCTCATCGGCGTGAGGTACATGAGCCCGTTTTCCAGCGTGCAGCGGAACATCTGCACCGTGCCGTTTTCGAGCGCGAGCGTCAGGTTGTCGCCGTTGAGCGCAAACTCGAAAGCCAGCGGCGTGCCGTTGGCATCCGTGTAAGTACCCGTGCCGTTGGTGCGGAACGTCAGCTCGCGGATCGTGCCGGGCTCCTTGACGTCCGTGGTCTCCTTGGCGCCGGTGTCCGTGCTGGGCAGGATCTGGCTGGCGCTGCCCTCATCCGTCTTCTTGTCGGCGTCCGTGCGCTCAAAAGTCCACGTGCCGGCCAGGATCTTGTTGACGGCGCTGTCGCCGGTCTGGATGCCGGACATAATATCTGCAGTGGCCGTCGGCGTCGCCTCCGGGGCGGCGGTCGCCTGCGCCTCGACGCCGCGGCCGGTGCAGCCGGCGATCAGAAGCGTGCAGAACAGAAAAATTGCGGTCGTAAGAAGCTGAAAACGTTTCATCAGAACAATCTCCTTTCCGGTGCACTGGCGATGCCGGCCTTGACCGGCGCCGCAGCGGTATCGGGCTGCCGCTCCACGACCACAAACATGGCCACCATGAGCAGCGCATTCGGCATCGGGCAGAACATGCCCGGGTTCGTCATGGAAATGAGCAGCATGGCAAAATAGGCCAGCGCAAACGCCAGCGTCGTGCGGCTGCGCTTGCGCCAGAGCAGGCGCACGCGGTCATAAAACAGCCAGCCATAGCCGACCGCGCCGACAAGCCCCATACTGCCGAGGATCTGCGCGATGAGGTTGTGGTACCAGACGATGCTGCCCTCCACGCCGAGGAAGATCGGCGCATTGTGCATCGAGCCAAGACCGCAGCCAAAGAGCGGATTCTTCACAAAGTCCAGCAGGCCCTGGATGAAAAACGTGTACCGGCTGTCATCCGGGGAGATGAGCGCACCGTCGACCATGCGCGAGGCGAACAGCCGCGGCACGAGCGCGATGAGCAGCGCGACCGCCGGGACCAGGCTGATGAGCCCGACGCGGCGATAGACCGCGCGGCGCTCGGGATTGCAGTAATACACATAGGCAAGGCACAGCAGCAGCATTGCCGTACCGAAGATCAGGCCGCTGCGCGAGCCGGTCATGAGCATCATGAAGTACAAAAACGCGACCGCGAGGAAGTGCCGCCGGTCACGCGCGGCAAAGTACGACACGGCGGGCAGCGAGATGAGCAGCATCGTCGCGCTGAAATTGCGGTACTTGAAATAGATCGTGGAAAAGTCCTGCACGAACTCCTGCATATGGCGCGCATAAAACAGCGCCACCACAAAGCCCGTGAACAGACCGCCGGCATAAAGGATCTGCAGCATCCGCTCGGCGACGTCATAGTCGCGCGTGCGGTCCGCCTCGCTGCGGCACAGCAGGTAGACCAGCAGCATCACAACGCCGAGGCCGAGAGAATAGTACAGCGCCGTGGGCGCGAAATACTCCTCGCGGGAGATGAAGCCCAGGCCGCCGAGCAGCGTTGCGACCGACACGGCCACCATGCCGTGCAGGCAGCCGCCGTTGCGCGGCGCGCGGGCGTAAGCACCGATGTGCACGAGCAGCGCCGCCGCTGCCAGCAGACCGATCCACCAGAAGCGAAGCAGGCTGTAGAGCTCATCGTAAAACTCCGTGCCCACCATGGCCAGCAGCACGACCGGGAACAGGACGCTCAGCAGATCGTCGCAAAACAGCAGCAGGAAGATCAGCGTGGACATGACGAGAACGCCGCCCACGACCGGCAGTCCGGCCGCCATGAACACCGCGAGCATCAGAAAGCAGACCGGGAAGTACAGCTTGCTGTGCCAGAAGCGGTCCGCCACGCTCTGACAGGCAGCGATCAGCGCCGACGCGCCGCCGACGCGCTCATCGAGAAACGCGCACACGCGGTCAAACGTCCGCGCGAACCCATGGCCGCGCCCCGCCTGCTCCGTATTCGATTGGACAGGTTTATCAAAAGCATTCATAAGCATCAAAAATCGTCCGGAAAGCTTCGCCGGGACACCCCGGCGCGGGAAGGAAAAAGGATTTGTGTAACCGGCTGATACCAGCCTAAATCTTCCCATCTTTCATTCGCGGATGCATTATAGCGCGCCGCCTGCCGGAAGTCAATACTTAAAACAGATTTAACATTTCCGAAATCTTTTCACATGCGTTTTTGATGTATATTACTATATATTCTCCGCGCATTTTGTCGTATTTGCACAGCAAAGCCGCAGTTTTCCAAAAACTGCGGCTTCCTACTTGCCGAACATTTTAAGAACTCGGGGCGCGAAAATGTTACAAAATCATGACGAAGTCATCTCACGCCTGCGGAAAATGCCCCGTTTTGCGCAGCGCACGCACGAGATACATAGCGGCCACGCCGGTGAACGCGCCAGTGATCACGCTCGCCGCGACGAGCGCGGGCGCATACACCAGAATGGACGGCGTGCCCGTGACCCAGACGGCGACCAGCAGCTGCCCGGCGTTGTGCCCGAAGGCCGCCAGCACGCTCACGACCCACAGCAGCCGCTCCGGCAGGCGGCGGATGGTCAGGCACATGACGAGATAGGAGAGCACGCCGCCCGCGATGCTGAAGAGCATCGCCGACACGCCGCCGGTGAACACGCTGCCGAGCACGATGCGCACGAGCAGGATCTCCCCCGCCTGCCGTCGGCCGAGCAGGGCCATGGCAATGAGCGTGACGATGTTGGCAAGGCCGAGCTTCACACCCGGGATCGGCACGACGGGCGGGATCTGTGCCTCGGCGACGAAGATCGTCAGCGCGATGGCGGTGAACATGGCCAGAACGGCCAGACGCTTCGTTCCCTTCATGGCGACCCCTCGATCTGCACCGTCAGGTGGTGCGGCACGCAGGCGATCGGGATGGCCGACGTAGTGATCTTCCCCTGCTGGACGCACAGAAGATCCGGACAATCGGCCTGCGTGACGGACACGCCGTCGGACTCGACGTGCACGGTGTTCGTGCCCCAGTCGGTCTGCACTTCGATATCATATGGTATGGTCACGGCGCGCAGGTCGATGCGCTGATAGACCTCGCCGTCGATGCGGATGACGGCCGTCTGCCCCGTCTGCCCATGGCCGCGCAGCAGCAAAAATGCGCCGCCGCCCAAAATGGCGAGCGCGGCGAACAAAAGGACCCAAAATTTCGTCTGTTTCATCATAGGTTCATTGTAGGATGCCCGGCAGTGGTTGTCAATGGATTTTTGCCGTGGTATAATGGTTTGATTTTTTATCGCTTTATTATAAAATGTACCGCTCCCCGCGTGGGAGCTTCGGAAAGGAGGCGGACGCCGTGTCTGCCGTAACTGCCTATGCCGCGCAGGCCGCGCACTTCATTCTGCCGGTCATCGCGCTCATCGTGCTCATCCGCTGTGTCGCGTCCATGTTCTACGGCCGCGCCGAGCCGGAGACCTGGGGTCATCTCGTCACGCCGGACGGCAAGGTCTATCCCCTGCTGCACTGGGAGTGCCTGATCGGCCGCGCCCGCAGCGCGGACATCACGCTGCCCTATCCCGACGTGGCCAACGTCCACGCCGTGCTCATGCGCAACGACGCCGGCGAGTGGACCGTCAGCGACCTGAGCCGCAGCGGCGGCGTGTACCTCAACGGCGAACAGATCACCGAGCCGACGCAGGTGTTCAGCGGCGACATTCTCCGCTGCTCGACGCACATGCTCAAGTTCGCCGACATGAGCGAAGAGCGCCGCGCCGTGCAGGAGCAGCGCCGCACGATCGCCGGACGGAAGGTCTCCGCCGGCGGCACGCTGTTTTTCCTGACGGTGTTTCAGCTGCTGCTGGCGCTGGAGTTCGTGTCCTCGGCCGACAGCGCGCACCTGCTGGGCATTCTGATGTCGTTTGCAGCCCTCGCGCTCACGCAGTGGTTCTGCTACGTGCTCATGCGCACGATGGACCGCTCGGGCTTCGAGGTCGAGACGATCGCGTTTTTCCTGTGCACGCTCGGGCTCGAGATCTGCGCGACGAGCACGCCGGACGATCTGACCAAGGAGATCATCCTCATCATCGTGGGCATCGCGCTGTTTTTCCTGCTCGGCTGGTGGCTGCGCGACCTGAGCCATGTCAAGGCGCTGCGCTGGCCGGCGGCCATCATCTCGCTGGCACTGCTGGCGCTGAACCTGTTCGCCGCGCGCGAGGTGTTCGGCGCGAAAAACTGGCTGACGATCGCGGGCTTCTCCCTGCAGCCGTCGGAACTGATCAAGGTCGCGTTCATCTACGTCGGCGCAACGTCGATCAACCGGATGTTCCGCAGCAAGAGCATCCTGCTGTTCATCGCCTTTTCCGCCATCTGCGTGGGCGGGCTGGCGCTGATGGGCGACTTTGGCTCTGCGCTCATCTTCTTTGCGACGTTCCTCGTCATCGCCTTCATGCGCTCGGGCAGCATTGCGACCGTGCTGCTGGCCGTGGCGTCCGCCGCCATGGCGGGTACGCTGGTGCTGAGCATCAAGCCGCACGTGGCGCAGCGCTTCGCCACCTGGGGGCACGTGTGGGAGGACGTCTCTGGCGCGGGCTTCCAGCAAACGCGCGCGCTGAGCGCGGCCGCCTCCGGCGGTCTGTTCGGGCAGGGCGCAGGCTGCGGCTGGCTGAAAAATATCTTTGCTGCCAACACCGACATGGTGTTCGGCATGCTGTGCGAGGAGCTCGGCCTGATCGTGGCGCTGTGCGCGATGCTGGCCATCATCGCCCTCGCCATCTTCACCGTCAAGAATGCGGCCCAGGGCCGCTCGTCGTACTACGTCATCGCCGGCTGCGCCACCGTGACGCTCATGCTCGTGCAGATGTCGCTCAACGTGTTCGGCGTGCTCGATATCCTGCCGTTCACGGGCGTGACGTTCCCGTTCGTGTCCAAGGGCGGGTCGAGCATGCTCTCGTGCTGGATGCTGCTGGCCTATATCAAGGCGGCAGACACCCGACGCGGCGCGAGCTTCGTGGTGCGGCTGCCATCGCGCAATAAAAAGGAGGCGCAGGCATGAACAAAGTCAAACGCCGCGCCATGAGCGCGCTGCTCGTCGCCGTGCTGGTGCTCGGCGGCATCGGCGTGTACATCGTGCGCTACATCGAACACGGCGCCGAGTGGGCGACCTTCGCCGCCAACAGCAGCGTCTATACCAGCGGCGTGCTCAGCACCGGCACGCTCACCGACCGCAGCGGCGTCGTGCTCGCAACGGCCAACGGCGGCTCGCGCAGCTACGCCGAGGACGCCGCCGTGCGCAAGGCCTGCTATCAGGCCGTCGGCGACTACACCGGCAACGTCGGCACCGGCGCGCTCAAGGCATTTTCCAAGCAGCTGTCGGGCTACAACCCCATCACCGGCACCTACGCCACCGACGGGCACACCGTCGCGCTCACGCTCGATTCGAGCCTGTGCGTGACCGCCTATGAGGCGCTCGCCGGGCGCAAGGGCGCCGTGCTCGTGAGCAACTACAAGACCGGCGAGATCCTGTGCATGGCCTCCGGCCCGAGCATCGACCCCAGCAGCGACGGCGACGTGCCGGACGGCGCATACATCAACCGCTGCATCAACGGCTCATTCACGCCGGGCTCCATCTTCAAGCTCATCACCTCCGCCGCCGCGATCGAGAACATCAAGGACATCGACAGCCGCCGCTTTACGTGCGCGGGCAGCGTCGATGTGGCGGGCGTGACCGTCAAGTGCACGGGCGTGCACGGCAGCCAGACGTTTGAGGACGCGCTGGCAAACTCCTGCAACTGCGCGTTCGCGCAGATCTCGCTCGAGCTCGGGGCGGACACCATCGAGAGCTACGCCAAGAAGTTTGGCTTCCTCGATTCCCAGTCGCTGAGCGGCATCCCGACGATGGCCGGCAGCTTCACGAAGGGCGCGTCCGGCAGCGCGAACCTCGCCTGGTCGGGCATCGGCCAGTACGAGGACCTCATCTGCCCGTACTCCATGCTGCGCTACGTCTCGGCCATCGCCAACGGCGGCAGCGTCGTCGAGCCATCGCTGCTGCTCGACACACCCAGCGGCTCGACCACGAGCCTGCTGAGCACCGCGACCGCCAACAAGCTGCGCGACATGATGAACTACAACGTCTCAGCCCACTACGGCACGAACCGCTTCCCGGGCCTGAACCTCTGCGCCAAGACCGGCACCGCCGAGGTGGGCGACGGCACGTCGCACGCCTGGTTCACGGGCTTTTTGCTCGACGATGCGCACCCGTACGCCTTCGTCGTGCTGGTGGAGAACGCCGGCGGCGGCCTGACGAATGCGGGCGCTGTGGCCAACACCGTGCTGCAGGCGGCCGTGAACAAGTAATTTAGGAGTCACACATGATCGATCTATCCGTCCGTGGGCTCGTCAAGGGCTTTGGCAGGGCAACGATATATTAAAAGGTATCACATTCGACGTCAACGCCGGCGAGCGCGTGGGTATCCTCGGGCGCAACGGCTGCGGCAAGACGACGTTTTTCCGCATCCTCTCGGGCGAGCTGCAGCCGGACGCCGGCACCGTGTCCATCGCCTCCGGGCGGCGGCTGGGGCTGATCTCGCAGATCCCCGTCTACCCTGACGGCTGGACAACGGAGGACGTGCTGCGCGAGGCGCACCGGCGGCTCTACGATATGGAAGCTCGCATGAACGAGCTCACCGCGCGCATGGCGACGGACGACTCCCCCGCCCTGCTCTCGGAGTACGACCGCCTGTCGGAAAATTTCCGCCGTCTCGGTGGGTACGACATGGAGCACGAGCGCAACCGCGTCGCCAACGGTCTGGACATCCCGGCCGCGATGCGCGCGCAGCCGTTCGACAGTCTCTCCGGCGGGGAGAAAACGCGCGTGAACCTCGCGCGGCTCATCCTCGAGGACACGGACATTCTCCTGCTCGACGAGCCGACGAACCACCTCGACCTGCGCGCGACCGAGTGGCTGGAGGCGTACCTGCTGCATTTTCGCGGCACGGTGCTCGTCATCAGCCACGACCGGTATTTTCTCGACCGCGTCGTGCAGCGCTCGATCGACTTTACGTCCGGGCAGGCGGAGTTTTACAGCGGCAACTACAGCTTTTACGTCGTCGAGCGGCAGCGCCGCTTTGACGAGCAGCTCAAAAAATACGAGAAAGATCAGGCCAAGCTCCAGCAGCTCACGGAGGCGGCGGCCAAGCTGCACCTCTGGGCCTTCATGGGCAACGACAAGCTGCACAAGCGCGCGTTTTCCATCGAAAAGCGCATGGAAAAGCTCGAAACGACCGAGCGGCCGACCGAGGCACGCAAGCTCAACGTGCACTTCACGGCGCAGGAATTCCGCGGTGACGACGTGCTGACCATGTCGGGTCTGGGCAAGCGCTACGGCGAGCGGACGCTCTTTCACGACCTCGACCTGACCGTGACCGGCGGCGAGCGCATCGCCCTCATCGGCGACAACGGCGCCGGCAAGACGACGTTTCTGCGGCTCGTCATGAACGAAGAGACGCCGGATACCGGCTGGGTGCAGCGCGGGCCGTCCGTGCGCACGGCATACCTGCCGCAGATCGTCCGCTTTGCCGTGCCGGAGCGCTCCATGCTCGACACGATGCTCTACGAGTGCAAGTGCACGCCGCAGGAGGCGCGCGACCAGCTCGGCGCCTACGGCTTTTGCGGCGAGGATGTGCTCAAGCCCGTGTCGGCGCTCTCGGGCGGCGAGCTGTCCCGGCTGCGGCTGTGCATGCTCATGCGCCGGGAAATCAATTTCCTCATCCTCGACGAGCCGACGAACCATCTCGACATCGCCAGCCGCGAGTGGATCGAGGACGCGCTGAGCGACTATACGCAGGCGCTGCTGTTCGTATCGCACGACCGGTACTTCATCGAGAAATTTGCCACCCGCATCTGGCTGCTTGAAAACGGCACGATCACGGACTACCGCGGGACGTATGAGCAATTCCGCGAATACCGCGCGCGCCAGACCGCCCTGCAGCAGACGGCCAAGGCCGTCGAGCGCAAAAAAGAGCCGAAGCCAAAGCCGAAGCGCGCCCCGAACACCACGCGAGCGCGCGAGCGCACGGAGCGCGAGATCGAAAAGCTGGAGGGGCAGCTCGCGGCGCTCGACGCCGAGAGCGAGGCCAACGCCACGGACTATCAGAAACTCATGGAGATCGATGCGCGAAAGCAGGCGCTCAATGCGCAGCTCGAGGCGCTCTACGAGGCGTGGGAGGCGCTGTGCGAATGAAACACAAAACATCTCTGATTGCCGCCATCGTGCTCGTCATCGCCGGCTGCGTGCTGCGTTTTGCGATGCCGGGGCACGACTTTCTGGGCTACACGCTCTGGGGCATCGCCGTGCTGGTATTTCTATTCCCACGGCTGCACCGCGTGGGGCGCATCGTGCTGGGCGTGCTCGTGTGCGCAGGGGTGATCGTGTTCGCGGTCTTTGAGATCCCCGTCGTGCGCGACGCGCGCACGGACACGGACGCGCACCCGGACGCGATCATCGTGCTCGGCGCGGGCGTCAACGGCAGCACGCCGTCGCTGTCGATGTGCAACCGGCTCGACGCCGCACTCGCGTATCTGGACGCGAACCCGGACGCGCTGGCCGTCGTCTCCGGCGGCCAAGGCGAGGGCGAGGACATCACGGAGGCCAAAGCCATGGCCGACTACCTCACGGCGCACGGCATCGACAGCGCGCGCATCGTGCAGGAGGATCAGTCGCGCACCACGCGCGAGAACCTGGAAAATTCGTTCGCCATCCTCCGTGCGCGGGGGTACGACCCGGCGAACGGCGTCGGCATCGTGACGAGCGAATACCACCTCTACCGCGCCAAACGCATGGTGCGGGCACTGGGCGCAGAGCCCGTCGGCATCGCTGCCGAGACGACGCTGCCGACCATGCGCGTCAATTACTTCATCCGGGAGGCCTTTGCCGCCGCGTATATGCAGCTGGCCGGCACCCTGTACTGAGAGGTGCCCTATGGAAAAAGTCAACGTATACGACTGGGACAAGACCATCTTCCCCGTGGACAGCACAGTGGCGTTCGTGCGCTGGTGTCTGCGGCGGCATCCCGGTGTGATCCGGGCGCTTTTGGGCACGCTGGTCCTGCTGCCGGGCTACTGGCTCGGCAAGGTGAGCAAGACGGCCATCAAGGAGCGGATGTACGGCTTTCTGCGCCGCGTGCCCGATGTGGACGCGGAGCTGGAGGCGTTCTGGGCGCAGAATTTTGCGCGCGTAAACCCGTGGTATCTTGCGCAGCAGCGACCGGACGACATCATTATCTCCGCCTCGCCGGAGTTTCTCGTGCGCATTCCGGCGCAGAAGCTCGGCGTGCGGCTGCTGGCCTCGCGCGTGGATAAACACACCGGCAAGACCGACGGCGAAAACTGCCACGGCGCGGAAAAGGTCCGCCGCCTGCACGAGGCTTATCCCGACGTCGAGATCGCGGAGTTTTACTCCGATTCCCGCAGCGACAGTCCGCTCGCGGAGCTGGCCGAGCACGCCTACCTCGTGCACGGACAGACCCGCACGCCCTGGTAAGGGCAGAAAGGAGAACGCCTATGTATTCCGCATCCGATTACCGCGGCATGGCCCGCCGCGCGCTGAAAAATTACTGGTGGCTCGCCGTCGGTGTGACGCTGCTGGCGAGCATCCTCGGCGGGACGAGCAGCAGCTTCACCCCGTCATTTAGCCTCACCGTCAACGGGGACGACCTGACGCAGTACTATCCCGAGGCCCTGCGCCACGCGCTGCAGGTGTTTCTCCCCGTGTCCGGAGTGATCTCGCTGGTGCAGTTCGTCATCGGCGGCAGCGTCTCCATCGGCCACAACCGCTTCTGCCTGAAGCTGGTCGACGGCGAGCAGGCACAGTTTGAGGATCTGTTTTCCGGCTTTGACATCTTCGGCAACGCCTTCGTGCTCAACCTGCTCATCACGCTCAAGGTGATCGCATGGTCGCTGCTGTTTGTCATTCCCGGCATCGTCGCCGCCTACCGCTACTCCATGGCGACGTACATCATGGCCGAAAATCCGGGCATGCAGGCCACGGAGGCCATCGAGCGCTCCAAGGCGCTCATGGACGGGCGCAAGGGCGACCTGTTCTGCCTTGACCTGAGCTTTATCGGCTGGGCGCTGCTAGCCACGCTGACCGCCGGCATCGGCTATCTCTGGCTCACGCCGTATATGACCGTGTCGCGCGCCGCGTTCTACCGCAGCCTGCCGCGCAGCATGGGCGACCGTGCCCCCAACGGCTGGCAGCCGAACCCTGGCCCGCAGCCGGGCGGCGACTGGTACAGCCAGAACTGAACACAAAAACATATCCCCGGCAGCATGGCTGCCGGGGATATCTGCATCTTCAGACAAAATAGCCCGCATTCTCCCGCACCGGGCAGGACGCGAAGAGCTGGCGCACCGCGCTCTCGTACTCTATCATGTCCTGCGCCTTGCGGATGCGGCGCAGCGGCCGCTCGGCATCCGCGAAGCTGCAGCCGAGATAGCGCCACGCCTCCTTCATGCGAAACAGCAGCGCGCGCCGGTCGGGAATGCGCGCGCTCGTGGCCGCATAGAGCCGGTCATGAAACGCCTGAAACTGCGCCGCCGTCGGCTCGACACCCGTGCGCAGCTGGCCGATAAGGCCGGGGTTGGCGGCCAGCCCGCGGCCGAGCATGATGCGCTCCACCGTCGGAAAGCGCGCCTGAAACGCGCGCACGGCCGGAGCGTCGAACAAATCGCCGTTGTAGCACACCGGGGCGCGGCTGTGCGCGAGCGCGTAGGCAAACATGTCGAGATCCGGGTGGCCGTGATACTGGTCGGCCTGCACGCGCGGGTGCACGATCAGCTCGCAGATCGGGTAGTCATTATACAGCTCCAGCAGCGCGGGGAATGTCTCCGCCGTCGTCTTGCCGAGCCGCGTCTTGACCGACACCGGCAGCGGACAGGCGGCAAACACGGCGTCGAAAAACCGCCGCAGCAGATTCGGCTCCGTGAGCAGACCTGCGCCCTTTTTCTTCACCGTGACGGTGTTCGACGGGCAGCCGAGGTTGAAGTTCACCTCGTCGTAGCCCATATCAGCGAGCTGCCCCGCCATCCAGAGAAAGTCCTCGGCGCAGTGGCCCATGAGCTGCGGCACGACACGGATACCCGCGTTGTGCGCAGGCTCGATCTCGCGCAGCTCGCGCGGGGAAAACGTGCGGTTCGCCGTCGGCGAGAGAAACGGCGTATAGTAGCTGTCCGCCGCGGGGAACGTCTGCCGCTGCGCCTGCCGGAACAGGTCGCCGGTCACGCCCTCCATCGGCGCGCAGAGATACTGCATGGTCATCACCTCATCATCCGGCCCATGATAGCGGAAAATCCACCCCGCGTCAAGCTTTACAAACCCGCCGCCGTCAGGTATGATAAAGGGTACACGCATCCAAGGGAGGGGTTACATGGGATATCAAAGCGATCTGGAGATCGCCCAGCGCTGCACGATGCAGCCGATCTGTGACATTGCACGCACCGTCGGCATCGACGATGCTGATATAGAGCCGTATGGCCGCCATAAGGCGAAGGTGGCCCTGTCCGTGCTCGGGCAGCCGCCGCGCGGAAAAGGCAAACTGATCCTCGTCACGGCCATCACGCCCACGCCCGCCGGCGAGGGCAAGACGACCACGACCATCGGTCTGGCCGACGCGCTGCGCCGCATCGGGAAGGACGCGGCCGTCGCGCTGCGCGAGCCGTCGCTCGGCCCGGTGTTCGGGCGCAAGGGCGGCGCGACCGGCGGCGGCTACGCGCAGATCGTGCCGATGGAGGACATCGACCTGCACTTCACCGGCGACTTT
>ERZ827423.2084-NODE-2084-length-16881-cov-4.253180_pt1 | contig 16881 bp, 17 predicted proteins | sample MGYA00519775_ERZ827423 | MGnify/ENA primary metagenome ERZ827423 (study PRJEB31778, sample SAMEA3449296) | human gut metagenome | biome: human gut; feature: human-associated habitat; material: faeces | place: United Kingdom | collected 2010/2012 ...
CGAAGCCGGCAGCCGCAATGGTCTTGCCCTTGATATCCTCGCCGAAGTGCTTGAGCACGATCACGTTAAAGAGGAAGGTGGTAATGCCGGTGGACATCTCCGTCAGCATCTCGCTGCTGCCGTTGGTGCAGGACTTAAACAGCACCCGCCCGCTTGCCTTCGGCCGGCAGAAGCGGATATGGCTGAACTTCAGGAAATACACCAGCCCGATGAGCATACTCACGGTGATGGACAAAAACGTTCCCCATGCGGCGCCGAAGGTGCCCATATCCAGTACGGCCACAAAAATATAGTCGAAAATGACGTTGCAGACCAGCCCCGCCATAGACATCGCCATGCCCACGCCGGGCTTGCCGTCGGTACGCACCATGTATTCAAAAAACAGCTTAAAGGACATGGGGATGCTGCCCAGAAAGATGACAAAGGCATAGGGCAGCACATGGGGAAGCAGCCGGTCGCTGCTGCCCAGCAATATGCAGATGGGCTTCAGAAAGACGATGCCGAACACCGTAAAGAACAGCGAAAGCCCCAGCAGCACCAGCGTGATAAAGGTAAAGATCTCGCTGGCCTCACGGTCCTTTTTCTGCCCCATTTTCTCCCCGATGATTGCCCCGGCCCCCGTTGCCAGCATGACCGAGGTGCCGAAGATGACGCAGGTAACGGGGATGACGATATTGATGCCCCCCAGCGCATCGGAGCCGGCATATTTGGATACGAAAAAACCGTCGATGGTGGTGTAAAAGGATAAAAAGATCATGGTGAGCACCGAGGGCACCAGATACTTTAAGAACTGCGGATAGGTGATCCTGCCTTCAAAATACTTCATGGTTCATTCTCCTGCTTGCGAAGTTACGATAATGACACTATAATAAAGGATATAGTAACTATATTGTCAAGAGGGATTTTATGAAGGATTTTTTCACCATCGGAGAGCTTGCAAAATATCAGAATATCTCCAAGCAGACGCTCATCTATTACGATAAGATCGGGCTGTTCCTCCCCGCCTATGTCGATCCCGAAAACGGCTACCGCTACTATACCGCCAAGCAGATCGACTATCTGGATACCATTCTCATCATGAAGGAAATGGGCTTTTCGCTGAATGAGATCCAGCAGCACATGAAAAACTACACCATCGATACCTCTCTCATCGCCCTTCGCAGGCAGCTCACCGTGCTGGAGCAGCAGATCGCCCATCTGCGGTTGGTGCGCAACCGGCTGGCGGACCGCTGCGCCCAGATGGAAAGCGTAAAGGCCTTTCAGGAGCGCAATCAGCAGCCCGCCGTCAAGGAGGTCAGCCCCCGGTACCTGCTCTACGCCCCGGTGGAAAAGCCCTACTCCTTCCGGGAGATCAGCATCGCCACCAAAAAGTGCTTTTCCCAGGCTTTAAAGGACGAGCTGCCCATCTACTTTCAAACCGGCGTCATCGTCCCCTACGAAAACATTTTGCAGGAACGCTATACCGAAGCGAGCATCGCCTTCCTGCCCATCGAAAAAACAAAAAAGGCCGGGAACATCCGCCTTCTGCCCAGGGGACGGGTCGCCTGCATCTACCACTACGGCACCTATGAATCGGTGGAGCTTTCCTACCGTAAGCTGCTCGGGTTTTGCCGGGAGCAGGGCTTCGAGATCATCTCGGATTCCCACGAATTCTGCATCAACGACTACATCTCCTCCGGCGATGAAACCGAGTTCATTACCGAAATCTTCTTCTATATCCAAACGCCCAAAGCCCCGGACCTTCGTTGACCGGACGGCAAGGCGCAAAAACGAGCCGGAAAGATGATCCGTCTGCGGTATGGGAGCAGTCCCGTACCGCAGACACATACTGCGAACTTGACGGTAGAAAAAGTCAAAATATCGTAGTATAATATTCTTAAATTAGAATGATAAATCGGGATTTTTGGAGGTAGATGGAAATGAATAAGGAACAGCTATACGCAGCACAAACAGCAATGATTGAGTGGTTATCTGACCCTCATGAATTAGGAAAAAAGCCTTTCAAAATTGAATGTGCAGGTGAATTTGATTTTAATGAAATGCATTATTACATTTTCAAATTCAAAGCGTCGTTGCTTGGTAAATGGCTTGTTGGTGTCTGTGGTGGTTTTGAAGATGATGATTTAGAACTATGCGGACATATTTTCAGCAATATGCAAGAATATAATGAAACTACTGCTAAAAATGAATGTATTACAATGGTTGAAAATATTATGGCATACTGGAAAGAACAAGCCGCCAAATATAATAACCAATAATACAAATTCCAGTTTGCCGAACTGAATACAGCTTACACAGCCGTTTGGTTTTCAAAAGAAATCAGGCGGCTATTTCTATTTTGAGAATCTGATAAGATAATCCAGAATAAATCGCACCGGGGAGAGATAAGTGCACAGCCGGTAGTATAGGCGATTAGCCCGAAACTGAAATATCCCCCGACGTAGCCGGGGGATATTTATTCATCTCTCTGTTATACCGCCGTCTCACTTCGCCTCATTGATCGGCTCGGTATCGTTCACGGTGCCGGCAAGGTGGTTGACCCGCACCAGCCAGTCGCTGAACGACGGGCTGATGGCATCGGCCCATGTCAGCAGGTGGCAGGAGAAGGACGGCACCATCAGCTCCTTTTTCTTTTTCACCACCGACCGGATCACTGCCTTTGCAACCATATCGGGGTCGCCCTTCGGCGTCAGCTTCGGGCAGTCCACGTGTGCGATCTGCGGGGTATCCATGCGGCTGGGGTAGATGATCCCGACATGGACGCCGCTTCCGCGCAGCTCCTGCCGCAGCACCTGGAAAAAGCCGTTCATCGCAAACTTGGTCCCGACATAGGCCGCATCCGGCGGCACGCCCTTTTTGCCGTCCATCGAGCAGGTGGTGATGATCGACCCGCTTTTCTTTTGGAGGAAATAGGGCAGAACGGCATAGACGCAGTTGAGACACCCGAAATAGTTGACCTCCATCAGCTTGCGGATCTGATCCATCCGCAGGTCCTTTGCCGGGCAGCGCAGATAGATCCCGGCGTTGCAGTGGAACACATCCAGCCCGCCCAGCGCCTCAATGGCGGTGTCGACCGCCCGCTTGATCTCCTCGGCGTCGGTCACATCGGCTTCAATGACAACCGCCTTTCGGCCGAGCGCGCATACCGCATCGGCCACCTCGTCCAGTCGTTCCCGGTTCCGGGCGATGAGCGCCACATCTGCGCCCTCCATCGCCATGCGCAGCGCCGTCGCCCTGCCTATTCCGCTGGAGGCGCCCGTGATGGCGACCTTTTTATCGAGCAGTTTCATTTTTCCCATAGGTGTTCTCCGTTCTGTTATAAAATGTTACTTCAGCAGCGGGATCCTGCACTTGCGGCAGCGGTCCTCGCTCAAATCGTTCTTGGCGTGGCAGATGGCAATACACCGCCCCAAAATGGCCGTGCCCCGGGGGAAAGGTCCCCTCCATAGTAGTCGATGAGCCCCGTTCTGTCAAGCGCCGCTATACCCCCCACATCACCCGGTAAAATGTCTGCGGCACAAGGTGCAGATATTGCGCCATCCGTAGGTACTCCAGCTCCCTCCGGCAGCAGCTTTTCAGCATTTCCAGCATATCCTCCATCGGCATATCGCTCCCCCTCTTCTTCGTTGATGGCCCCAGTATACCAAACGCCCCTGTACATTCTCCTGCACACCCTCCCGTGCTATCCTCTATACAAGCACAGGATAATGTGCTACAATTTGGAAAGGAGAACCCCTATGAGCCAATATTACAAAACCAACAAAGTCTGTGCCACCTGTGCCCATTGGGGCGGCAACCGGAATTCAATACCTGCCCTACGTGGAGCTCCTGCAGCCCCTCTGGCTCCGCGATGAGATTATCGAAAGCATCGGCCAAAACAAATACCTGAAATAGGAGGAACGCCGCATGGAAGGATTATTATTGAACGATCTTTTAAGGCTTTCCCCGGAGGAGTCGGCGTGTGCCAAGGTCAGGTTTAATCAGCACAACGGCACTGATGACCCTATGGAGCTTTACAAAAGCAACCCGGATAAAGTCAATGTCGAGTGGTTGTTCTGGAAAACAAAGCAACGGTATTTCAGCGTGGGACAAATTGCGATCTGCCTTCTCAAGCTCTCCCAAGACCAATGGCTTTTGACGACCATCAAGCGGGTCACGGAGGACTTGAATGTCAGTAACGGCATCTGCTATCACGGCGAGGAGCTCGAACAATACCGCCCACTGTTCGGCCGGGTCATTATTCGCTACCATAAGGACACCCAGTCGCAGGGGCGCATGTTTAAGCACATACAGGATGACCTTATCGTAAGCCAAATCCTGCCCGCCCCGTTTGACGGGGAGGACTTCCCCGGCTACGATAATGTGCGTCTTTCATTCCCGCAGCTAAAAACCATTATCGACTGCGGAAAAAGGGACTGGGAAGCTGCCTTGAAAAATCAGAAAGCAGTCTATCTCATTACCGATAAGCACACCGGAAAGCTCTATGTCGGCTCCGCCACCGGCAAAAACGGCATGCTATGGAAACGATGGAGCGACTATGTAACTACCGGCCACGGCGGAAATGTCAAGCTCGAAGAGCTTATCCGGCAAAACGGAAAGGACTATGCAGAAAAGTATTTTCAGTATTCCATTCTGGAAAACTATAATTTCAAGGTCGATGACAGCTTCATCATAGAAAGAGAGTCCTGGTGGAAGGAAACCCTGCAAAGCCGTAAGTGGGGCTACAACGATAATTAACCGAAAGCGAGCACCCGCCCCGGCTATCCAATGGACAGCCGGGGCGGTTTTCTTGCTATGCGGTTTTGCGGTTTATGCGGCGGCCTTCGCTTCGGCAGCGCCGACGGAATTTGCAACCAGAGCGTTATAGGCCTCATCGGTCAGGTCGGTGTGATAGAACAGCTTGAAGTACTCGGTCACCTCGGCCTGCAGATCATAGTCGGCAGTCTCCGGATAAAGCAGCTTGGCCATCCACATCATACCCAGCATCCGCTGAACGCTGGGGGGGAAGCCCATCCAGTTGTAGGGGCCGTTGGGAACTTCATAGTAATGCCCTTCCTTGATGGCGGTCACGCCCTGCCAGGCGCTGTCCTCACCGACGGTGGCATAAACGCTGCCGGGGGCAAACAGGATCACATCGGGGTTCCACTTGAGGATCTGCTCCATGTCCACCTCGTTGCCGGTGCCCTTGGAGGAGGGGGACTCTACGACTGCCAGGTTGTTGGAAAGCAGGTCGATGACCTCGGCATGGTAGCTGCCCTGCGCAATGACGTTCTGGCCCTTATCGCCCAGGCAGTACAGCAGGTTGGCCTTCTCTACGCTTTCGGCAATCTTATTGGTGCGGGAGTAAACCATATCGCAGTATTCGCCCAGTGCGCTGCCCTCGGTCTCCTTGCCCAGCAGGGCGCCCAGGGTGCGGTAGGTGTCGCCCATATGGCCGGTGTAGCAGTCAATGTGAACAAAGGGGATACCGGTCTGCTCCTGCAGAGCATTCAGGTCATCAACCATGCCGCCCTTCTGCTCGCCCACGTCAATGACGACCTCGGCGCCGGACTGCAGCAGCGTCTCCAGGTTCAGCTCGCCCTTGCCGCCGTACAGCTGGCCCAGCTTGGGCAGGTTGTAGTACTCATCGGGGATGAGCCCCTTGGCTTCCTCGCCCCAGTCGTTGGCAACGCCCACCATCATCTCGGGGGCAATGGCAAAGACCACGATCTGTGCCAGAGGGCCGGAGATGGCGATCTTGGAAAGCTTGCTCGGCAGGGTCACTTCACGGCCCAGAGAGTCGGTGAAGGTACGGGTGGTCGGCTCGGGATCGGGGGTCGGTTCATTGGGCTGGCCACAGCCGGTCAACGCCAGCATGGCGATCATCATGACCGCCAGCAGGATAGAAAGCAGTTTTTTCATCTTCTGTTCTCCTTTTGTGTTAAATATATTCTGATGCAGGGATATCCCTGCTGTCGAACTGTATGATCCCCATTTGCTTGGGTTGGGGCAGGTAAAAGGGGAAATCCTCCCTCCCGGTGGCAATCAGCCGCCGCCGTACCGCATCCTCGGTGATGTCCTCGCCGCTTTTATCGTAGATCTCAAAAAACCGGCAGGCATCCCCGATGGTACGAAAGGGCTGCCCCATTTCCAGCGCCAGCACCTCGCCGGTATGGGGGATGTGCAGCTCCTCCAGAAGCGCACGCATATCAGCATAGCTTTCGTGGTTCATCCTTTGCTTCCCGATGGAAAACCGGTGATCCTGCCACGCCTTTTTGATCAGGATGACCGGCCCCCGGCATTGGGCACGGGCCAGCCGCAGCACCTCCCGGCCGATGCCGAAAAAGCAGAATACCATGGCGTCATAGGGGGTGTCTGGGGGCAGCTCGGCTATTTCGCCGCACCGCGGCGTGATATTGGTGATGCCCTCTTTTGCGCAGTTTTCCCGCAGCACGGCCAGCGTTTCCTCGCATACATCCACCGCCGTCACCCGGCGGCAGTAGAGGGCCAGCCGCAGCGAAAGATACCCCAGCCCGCATCCGGCGTCACACACATGGGCGTCGGCGGGCAGCCGTCCGGCCAGCGTCTCCGCCAGCAGGCGGTGGTAGTCGCTCTGCTCGCTGGCGTCCCGCAAAAACCGGATCATATCCTCATTCCAACGAAACATCGGCATCCTCCTTCAGCATCGGGACGATCAACCGTCCCTCCTCGGCCTCGGCCAGCCGCGTCTTGATGTGATACAGCTTTTCCAATAGGGCAGGGGAGATGACCTCCTCTGGGATGCCGTCGGCGCAGATGACCCCGTCATGCAGCGCCAGAATACGGTCGGCAAACAGCAGCGCCTGCTGCGGGTTGTGGCTGGAAAGCAGGATGGTATACCCCTGACGTGCCAGTGTCTTGACCCGCTGCATCACCCGCAGCTGGTTGCCGTAGTCCAGGCTGCTGGTCGGTTCGTCCATAATCAGCAGGCGGGTCTGCTGCGCCAGCGCCCGGGCGATCAGCACCAGCTGCTGCTCCCCGCCGGAAAGCTGCCCGTAGCTGCGGTGCTCCATCCCGGCAATGCCCACCTGGGCCAGCGCCTCCCGCGCAATGCCAAGCTCCCGTTCTCCGGGGCTTTGCAGTCCCCGCACCTGATGGGTCGTGCCCATCAGCACCATCTCCAGTACGGTATAGTGGAAGGTCGGGGTGTGGGTCTGCGGGATATAGGCCACCAGGGCGGCCATTTCCCGCGGGGAAAGGCTTTTACCCTCCCGCCCGGTGATGGTAATGCTGCCCCGGTAGCTGTGGTACAGCCCTAACAGGCAGCGGAACAGGGTGCTTTTCCCGGCACCGTTGGGGCCCAGCACGGCAATAAGCTGGCCCTCTCCGGCGGTAAAATCCACCCCGTGCAGCACTTCATTTTTCCCGTAGGAAAAGCGCACGTTTTTCGCTTCGATCATAGGGTTCATACGCCGCCTCCTTTTTGGTTCATCAGGTAGATGAAGAACGGCGCCCCGATAAAGGCGGTCAGAATACCGATGGGGATCTCCACCGCCAGCAGGTTCCGGCTGATGTTATCCACCAGCAGCAGGAAGGCCGCCCCGAACAGCATCGAGGCCGGCAGCAGCTTGCGGTAGTCGTTGCCGACATACCGGCGGCACAGGTGGGGGATGACCAGACCCACCCAGCCGATCAGACCGCTGACCGAAACGGCGGCAGCGGTGATAAGGGTGGAGCAAACCACCACGATAAGCCGCAGCAGGGCGGTATTGACGCCCAGGGCACGTGCCTCCTCCTCCCCCAGGGTCAGCAGGTTCAGCCGCCACCGGATGAGCATCAGCGGGATCAGCCCCAGCGCCATCGGCAGCAGCGCAAAGCGCAGGTCCACCCCACGGGTGCCGGAAAGGCTGCCCATCAGCCAGTAGGTGATCTCCGGCAGCTTACTGCCGGGGTCGGCCACCAGCTTGATATAGGAGGTCCCGGCCGAAAACAGCGAGCTGACCATGATCCCCGCCAAGATCAGGTTGACGGTTTTGCGCCCCGGCGCCCGCTGCCCGATGACAAACACCAGCAGCACCGTCAGCAGGCTGAAGAAAAAGGCATACAGCGTAATGATAAAGGAGGAGCGCCCCTGCAAAATGGCCAGCGCCGCCCCGAAGCACGCCCCGGTGGAGGCGCCCAGCAGGTCGGGGGCGGCCATGGGGTTCCGGAAGACCCCCTGATAGCACGCCCCGGCGGAGGCGAGACAGCACCCCACCAGGCACGCCATAATAATACGGGGCATCCGGATATTGAAAACGATGGTCTCCATCACGGGGGACCAGGTGACCGGCACCGTAAACAGCCGGTCGGTGGCAAAGCCGAACGGCCGCCCCACCAGGTTTACAAGGGCGGTCAGTGCCCGCTGCAGCCCCTCGGCCATCAGCCCCAGGAACTGCCCAGGGGACAGCGAGACCCCGTATCGTCCCAAAAAGAAGGACGCCAAAAAGACTGCCAGCAGCAGTGCGGCCAGCGCCCACAGGCGGCCGCACCCGGCAGTCCGGTTCATAGCGGTTCGGTTCACAGCTTTGCTCATCGGGAAGGGTTCTCCTGTCGCGGGGGTTCTGCCGGGCGCATCGTCCGGCCATTTATCTTATAAAAGAATAATGCTATCGATAATTATAGCCCCCACACGTGGTGGGGGCAATGCGGATTGTTCGTCAATATCGAAATGTTATTCGGCATTACGGAATTTTCATACCCGCCGTTCACTTCACATCGGAACGGAATTCCCGCTTTCCGCAGAAGAACAGCGCCAGCGCCCCCGGCCCCACATGGGCGCCGGTCATCGGCTCATAGCAGGCGGTGATGATATTCTTCGGCGGGTGGTTGCGGTTCAGCAGCTCGATGAGCGCTTCGGCGTCCTCGGGGCAGTCGGCGTGGGCGATGCCGATGGTCTGCTCCCCGGCCTGCTCCACATAGCGGTCGTACTGCTCCGCTATCATCTCAATGGATTTTCTCCGGCCCCGCACCTGCCCAAAGCAGACGATCTTCCCCTCGGTATCGCCCTTCAGCAGCGGCTTGATCTGCAAAACGGTACCGACGGCGGCCTTCAGGTTGCTGATGCGCCCGCCCTTTTTCAGGTACTTCAGGTTATCCACCGTAAACACCTGGCACATCGCATGGCGGCTCTCCAGCAGCCGGTCGGCGGCGGTATCAATATCCACCCCTTCGGCACGGTATTCCACCGCCTTCAGCACCTGCAGCCCCTCTCCCAGCGAAGCCGAAAGGGTATCCACCAGCCGGATCTTGCGTTCGGGGAACTGCTCTCCCAGCGAAGCCGCTGCGATGCAGGCGGAGGCATAGCTGCCGCTGATGCCCCCGGACATTCCCACGAACAGGATATCCCGGCCTTCGGCCAGCAGCGGGGTAAAGCCGTCAATATACCGCTGCGGCTGCACCAATGAGGTCGTCACATCGGTGCCGGCACGCATCATATCGTAGTAGGCGTGCCCGTCAAATTCCTGCAGGCTGGTCACACGGTGCTCCTCACCGTTATAATAAAAGGAAAAAGGGATCAGCCCCACACCCAGCTCCTCCAGCAGCGAGCAGTCCAGGTTGGCGGCGGTATCGGTAAAGATCTCGTACATGGTATTGACCTTCTTTCATCTAATGTGCTATATTAGATTACACTACTTTGTGTATCAAGTCAAGTAATTCAAGCAATATTGTTACATTGTTAATAGTTTGTTCTTGAAGGCGGATACCGCCTATGCTATAATACCCCGCAGAGAGAGGTGCGTTCGTATGAGCTACGATAAGGAACTGGTTGCCGGCAAGCTGCGCCGTTGGGATCGCTACCTGAACCGTTACCGTCTGCCCGCCTGGGAGGAGATCCCGGATATCGGGCTTTATATGGAACAGGTCATCACGCTACTGCGCCGTTATCTCGATTACCTGCCGCCCGAACTCAAGGACGAGGAAGCGATTACGGCGGCGGCGGTCAATAACTATGTGCGGAACCGTGTTATGCCCGGCCCCGTCAAAAAGCGTTACTACCGCATCCACCTTGCCTATCTCATTATGATATGCACCCTCAAGCAGGGCATCAGTCTTTCGCTGGTGCAGCGCCTGCTCCCGGCCGAGCTCACCGAGGAGCAGCTGCGCCCCATATACAGCGAATATGTGGAGCGCCACAGCCTGACAGCCCGTTATTTCACGCAGGAGGTCCGTGCCGCCTGCGCCACCATACTGGAGCACGAGGGCGAAGCCCCGGCCATGCTGCAAACCGACCGCATCGAGGATTTGATCGCGTCGGCGGCGGTCATCGGCGGTTTTTCCCGGCTTCTGGCGGAAAAGCTCCTGCTTTTGCAGGGCCACACGGTAGAGGACGGCGGAAGCCTTGAGCTTTTGCCGTAACATTTTGCAGATACGGGGCATACTGTCCATGACGGTATCCGCGCATCCCTAAAAAACAATAACCGTAAAGGAGTACTGTACCATGAAAAAGTTTGTTTCCATTCTGCTGGCCGCCCTGTTTGTGCTGGCCTTCGCCGCCTGCGGCAATAACGGCGGCACCCCCGCCGGCGATAAGGTCACTGACCCGCTGGAGGTTCTGAACAAGACCTGGAGCAGCCTTCCCGAGGATTACAAATTCCCCGCAGCGGGCGGCGATAACAACCACCCCGCAGAGGACAAGCCCGGCACGTTCGATATCTCCGATGCCGACAGCCTGGACTATATGCTGTCCTTCCCGGCCGATAGCGCCTCCCTCATCGACAGCGCCGCCTCCATTTCCCACTTGATGAACATGAACACCTTCACCTGCGGCGCCTACCATGTAAAAAATGCCGCCGATGCCAAGACGCTGGCCCAGTCCCTGCGTGACAGCATCCAGTCCCGCCAGTGGATGTGCGGCTTCCCCGATAAGGTCGTCGTTCTCACCGTGGATGAGGTCGTTGTGGCCATGTACGGTGATGAGGAGCTCATCAACAGCTTCCGTGATACCCTCACCGGCGCTTATTCCGGTGCCGTCATCAATTTCGACGAAGCCATTCAGTAATCATTCGGGAGGATAGCGAATGCTGTTTTCGAGTATTCCGTTTCTCTATTACTTTCTGCCGCTTACGCTGCTGTGCTATTTTTTAGCGCCCCGGCGGGCAAAAAATGCCGTCCTGCTGTTCTTCTCCCTCATCTTTTATGCGTGGGGGGAACCCAAATACGTCCTGTTCATGGTGGCCTCCATCCTGCAGGGGTATCTGTTCGGGCGGCTGGTGGAAAAATATCGTACCAAAAATCCCCGGCGGTCAAAGCTTTTTTTGACCGCCTCGGTCTTGTTCAGCCTTTTGCTGCTGGGCTACTGTAAATACACCGATTTCTTCATCTCCAGCGTCAATGCCGTCACCGGGCTTTCCATCCCGCTTTTGCGCATTGCGCTGCCCATCGGCATCAGCTTTTACACCTTCCAGATTTTAAGCTACGTGGTGGACGTTTCCCGGGGTACGGTGGCCGCCCAGCGCAATCTCATCGATCTCGGTACCTATATCGCCATGTTCCCGCAGCTCATCGCCGGGCCCATCGTGCGCTACGCCGATATCGAGCCGCAGCTGCGGGAGCGCCGTTCCACCCCGGAGATGATCGCGGCGGGGGCGCAGCGCTTTGTGCTGGGCCTTGCCAAAAAGGTGCTCATCGCCAATGTGCTGTATCAGCTCATCACCACCTACAAGGCCACAACCGAGCCGTCGGTGCTGTTTAGCTGGATGTACGCCGTTGCCTATCTTCTCCACATCTACTTCGATTTCTCCGGTTACAGCGATATGGCCATCGGTCTGGGTAAAATCTTCGGCTTCACCTTTGCCGAAAACTTCAATTACCCCTATATCTCCCGCAGCATCACCGAATTCTGGCGGCGCTGGCACATGAGTCTCGGCTCATGGTTCCGGGATTACGTCTATATCCCCATGGGCGGCAACCGGGTTCCGCCGCTTCGCCGGTACCTCAATATCCTCGTCGTGTGGATGCTCACCGGGCTGTGGCACGGCGCGGACTGGAACTTTGTGTTGTGGGGGCTGTTCTTCGCCGTATTCCTCATGCTGGAAAAGGCGTTCCTGTTAAAGCCCCTGCAAAAGCTCCCCGTCATCAGCCACATCTACACCCTGCTGTTGGTCACCGTCAGCTTTGTCCTGTTCGATAGCAGCAGGCTCTCGGAGGCATTTCTCCAGCTCGGCCGGATGTTCGGGGCGGGCGGCGTGCCGCTTTACACCGGGGAGGCGCTCTACTACCTCGGCAGCTATGCCGTCACCTTTATCATCGCCATCATCGGCGCCACGCCCTATCCCACCCGCTGGATGCAGAAGCTTTCCGCAGGGGAGAGGACCGGCCGTGTTATGGCGGTAGCGGCGCCGGTGGTGCTGCTTCTGCTGCTGGCGGTCGTCACCGCCTACCTTGTGGATGGCTCGTTCAATCCGTTCCTGTATTTCCGCTTTTAAGGGGGGTGCCGTATGCAAAAGAATAGTATAAGAATTGTTTTGACCACGGTGCTGCTGGGTGTTTTTCTGGTCGGCTTTTCCCTCTGGGCGGCCCTCAAGCCCGCCGATGCCGCCTCCGATGCGGAACGGCGGACCCTCGCACAGATGCCCGCCCTTACCGGGCAGTCGCTTCTCTCCGGCACCTTCGCCGACCGCTTCGAGGACTACGCCACCGATCAGTTCCCCCTGCGGGATGAATTCCGTACCCTCAAGGCGCTTACCGCCACGGGGCTTTTGCGCCAGCGGGATAATAACGGCCTGTACCGGGTGGGGGAGCATCTGGCCAAGCTCGAATACCCCATGAGCCTCCAGTCCATCGACCACGCCGCCGACCGCTTTGAAGCTCTCTATAACACCTACCTGAAGGACAGCGGCAGCCGGGTGTATTTTTCCCTCATCCCGGATAAAAACTACTTTATGGCGGCGCCGAACGGCTACCCCTCCATCGATTACGAGGCCTTTGCCGGGGCGCTTAAAGCCCGCCTTACCAACATGCAGTATATCGATATTTTCGACCTGCTGGAGCTGGAGGACTACTACCGCACCGACGCCCATTGGCGGCAGGAAAAAATTCAGGATGTCGCCGCGCGTCTGGCCGATGCCATGGGGGTGACCCTTACCGGCAGCTACACCCAAAAGACGCTGGAAAAACCGTTCTACGGCGTCTACTACGGGCAGGCGGCGCTGCCCATCGCCCCGGAGCCGATGAGCTACCTCACCGGCGGCGCCATCGATACCGCCACCGTCTACAATTACGAAACCGATACCACCGGCAGCATCTACAATGCGGAAAAGGCCGCAGGCCGTGACCCCTACGAGATGTTCCTTTCCGGCTCGGTGTCGCTCCTTCGCATCGATAATCCGCAGAATACCTCCGGCCGCAGGCTGGTGGTGTTCCGGGATAGCTTCGGCAGCAGTATCGCCCCGCTGTTGGTGGAGGGCTACTCCACGGTCACGCTGGTGGATATCCGTTATCTCGCCTCCAACCGTCTGGGGAATTATATCGACTTCACCGATTGCGACGTCCTGTTCCTTTACAGCACCGGCGTCCTCAACCACAGCGATACCCTCAAATAACCCCAAAGAGCCGCCCCCACCGGGCGGCTCTTTTCTACCCTTATTTCACTTTTCCGGTATGCGGGACCTCCCGCTGCCCCTCCGCCACCCCGCAGCGCAGCCCAAATACGCCCGCAGGGCGCTTCGGCTCCGCCGAAGCCGGCGCTCCGCGCCGAAGCCGCCTGCGGCGGCTTGCCCTGCGGGCGCCCGCCCCTTCCGCAAACTCTCCCCCCAAAAAGAAACAGCGTGACCGAAGCCACGCTGCTTTTATTTTTCCGTATTAGGGCGTCCGTCACCACACCGTGATCACTGCTCCTGTGTGGGGGTGCTGCAATGAGGACAAACACCGTTTTCCAGCTTGGTGCCGCAATCCGAGCAGAACTGGGCAGGACGAACATTCTCCTCCCGAGCTTCCTGCGCCGCTGCCTGTGCCGCCGCCTTTGCCTGCGCTGCGGCCTGTGCAGCTGCCTTGCGCTGCCGGGCAGCATCCTTCAGCTCCTGCATATCGGGAACGCCGAACACATCCCCGTCCGCACCGCCGGACTGGCTGGCGAGCTTGTGGTTGATGGAGATAACATTCTTCACCAGCAGAATGACCATCATCATCATTTCAAAAGAAAGACGAACGACAATGGGGCCGAGGATGATGTACAGCAGCCCGACGCCGCCCATCCAGGTATTGCCGCCGGTCCAGTAGTTCGGCTGGACATTAAACAGCTGCAGCACACCGTAAAGGATAACGAAGGCCGTGGAGAAAATGTAGAGCGCCTGCAGCACCTTTTCCACCACAAGGAACTTGAAGTTGCAAAGGTCATGCAGGAATTTGCAGAAGGCACCCTGGTTCTCACGCCGTTTTTCCGGCACGATGAGGATGAATGCCAGCACCGTTGCGGCAATACCGAGAATTACCGCGATGATCAGGAAAATCATTTGCTTCATGGGATCCTCTCCTTTTTTGTGGAATGTAATTCCATAATAACAGCAAATAGGGTCATTGTCAACAAAAAGCCCACCGAACCATCACCCCTTTGCACCCCGCAGCGCAGCCCAAATACGCCCGCAGGGCAAGCCGCCTGCGGCGGCTTGCCCTGCGGGCGCCCTCCCCTCGCAAACTCTCCCTAAACCATCCTCACTACCGGCTCTCCGCCCTCTCCGCAAATCTTCCCCCCCAAAAAAGCCGCCCCCATCGGGACGGCTTTTCCTCTCCTTATTTCGCTTTTCCGGCCCGGATGATTTCCCGCACCGTCAGCAGCACCACAGCCGCCGCCAGCAGGTTGATGACCGCCGAAGCCACCGGGTAGTACCAGTGGGAAGCCTCCGCACCGCCCAGCACCCGCCACAGCGGCGCCAGCCACCCGCTCAGCCCAAGGACAACGGTCCACCCCAGCGCCAAGGGGGTGTATCTTTGCCAACGGGTGTGCCGCAGCGCCAGCACCACATACAGCACCAGCACCGCCCACAGCCCCCAGGTCACCCACACCCCAATGCCGTAAAATTCCGACTGATAAACAACGGGGTTGATGATACTTCCCAGCCCGGGCATCCCGGTCCATCGCTGACAGGTCAGCAGCACCGCATACAGCGTTCCGCCCAAAATGACCCGCCCGGCATACCGCCGCAGGGTAAGGCACAGCACCGCGCAAATCAGCAGGTAGCCCGCCGGGATCAGCAGCGCCCAGTTCAAAAACAGCGCCAGCACCGCACACAGCAGCCCCACCCCCAGCAGGATATACCCCACCGTTTTCTGCCCGCCGGATGCCGGCTTTTCCGCCGGTTTTTCCGCTGCCGCAGGAGACGCCTCCGGCGGGAATGACGCAGCCTGTGCCCCGTCGGCAGGGGCAGGGGAGGGGGCAGAGCCCTTCACCAGCTCGTCCAGTGTAATATCAAAAAGCCCCGAAAGGGCGATGAGCCGATCCAGATCCGGCAGCCCGGCGTCGGTCTCCCATTTGCTCACCGCCTGTCGGCTGACGTTCAGCCTTTCCGCCAGCTCCCCTTGGGAAAGCCCCATTTTTCCTCTGTAATATGCGATCCTCTCGCCCAATGTCATATCAGTATCCGCCTTTCGTGTTTTGGTACTGCAAGACTATCACAGGGACCGCCCGCCCGGCAACCAATCCGCCGTGGATTTTTAGCAACTCCCGGTTGCACCGGCTCTCACACCGGGAACACCCCGCAGGTCACCACTGCCTTTACCAGGCAGTAGCACAGCGGCGTGGAAATAACGCAGAACAGGGTGGAAAGCAGGCACACCCGGGCGGCCATATCGGCCTCCTCCCGGTAGGTGATGAAGAAGGTGCACAGCACGGCGGAAAGCGGCGCCGCAAAGCACATCACCACCGTCATCAGCGTCACCTCGGTAAAATGGATCCACCCCAGCCGCTGGCACAGGCACAGCAGCGCCAGCGTATACAGCGGCGCAATAAACATCCGCAGGAAGGAGATAAACCACGCCTTGCCGTCCCGCAGCGCATCACCTATCCGGGCCTCGCCCAGCGTCGTACCGATGAGCAGCATCGCCAGCGGGTTCACCAGCGATGCCATCTGCGGCACCACGGCGTAAAGGGAGGGCAGACGCAGGTCGGGGCGCAGCAGCGGGGTACCGCCGGGGCAGGGGAGAACCCCCTGCGTCAGCCAGAGCAAAAACCCCGCAAACATCGCCAGCATCACCGGCGTCAGGAAAGCCTTTTTCAAATTCTGCCGCAGGCTGCCGCCGGTCACCGCCGCCCCGCTGATGGAATAAAACGCATAAAGGTACAGCATCACCCGGAAGGCGATGGCCACCATGCTGGCGGAAAGCATCGACTCCGCCGGGTCGTCCCGGTAGATGGCCCGCAGAATGGGCATGGCATACAGCGTCTGCTGCCCTATGGCAAAGCAGATGCCGTAAAGATTGGCCCGCCGCCGGCCGTATTTTATAAAAATCAGCTGCGCCAGCGCGATCATCGAAAGGTACAGAATAAAGGAGATCAGCAAGATCTGTACATTCCGCCGCAGCTCACCCCGGTTAAAATCGGTCATAAAGGCGTCAAACGCCAGGCACGGCACCGCGATCTTCAGCAGCAGGCTGTTCAGCACCGGGCGGCTCTCCGCCTTCAGTATATTCTTTTTCCGCAGCCCCCACCCGATGCCGATGGTCAGCATGGCGGCACAAAATACGCTCAAAAAGCCCTGATCGGCCAGCAGCCCCGCCGCAGAGGATAACATCGCATTCCCACTCTCCCGTCATCATATTACTCCATTATAATAGGGCTCCCCGCCCCCGGTGTCAATATCGCCCCCGCACATTTCTGCTTCCCGCAGGAACAGGGCGCAGCCCGCCCGCCTCCGGCGGGCTCCATGCGCTTCGCGCATGGCTTTCGGC
>ERZ827423.2095-NODE-2095-length-16836-cov-6.620881_pt1 | contig 16836 bp, 13 predicted proteins | sample MGYA00519775_ERZ827423 | MGnify/ENA primary metagenome ERZ827423 (study PRJEB31778, sample SAMEA3449296) | human gut metagenome | biome: human gut; feature: human-associated habitat; material: faeces | place: United Kingdom | collected 2010/2012 ...
ACACTTTTTTTGTCCGATAGTACATACATTGTCAGAACAAGTCTTGACTATTACAAATTATAGTATCTCCTGCTTATTGGGTCTTTGAGGTTTCTAATACGACTCAACTACTTCCTGATTATTTAATGTTGTGGTTCCGCCGTAATGAATTTGATAGAAATGCATGGTTCTATACAGATAGTGATGTTCGAGGAGGAATGTCGAAAGAAGCACTTATGGATATGACTTTACCCATTCCTCCCATAGAACAGCAGCAAAAGATTGTTTCTGAATACGAAGCCGTTACGCGCCGCATCCGCCTCAACGAGCGAATCATCGCCAAATTGGAAGAAACGGCGCAAGCCCTCTATCGCAAGATGTTTGTGGATGGTATCGACAAGAATCATTTGCCCGAAGGCTGGCGAATAGGCTGTTTAACAGATATAGCTGAATATCTTAATGGTGTAGCCTGTCAAACCTATCCAGCAAAAGTTCACAGTATTCCTGTTCTAAAAATAAGAGAATTGTCTCAAGGATATTGTGATGATAACAGTGATAGAGCCAGCTGTATCCCTGAAAAATTTGTTATTAATGGAGGGGAGATTATTTTTTCATGGTCTGCTACCTTGTTTATAGATATATGGTGTGGAGATACTTGTGCTTTAAATCAACATCTATTCAAAGTAACTCCTTTGAATTATCCTCAATGGTTTGTTTTCCTTTCTACACAACGTCATATACAAACGTGGAAAAATCTGATATCAGCAAAAGCCACGTCTATGGGGCATATTAAAAGGGAAGATTTGGAAAACGCATTAGTATTTCTACCACCTTCTAAGTTGTTAATTGAGCAAGATATGATGTTTTCATGCTTGTTTGATTACCATTTTAGACTAAGAAAAGAGAACCTAAAATTAATAGAATTACAGTCTTTGCTTTTAGCGAAGATAGGTCGATAAAATGTGACGATATGAAAAAGAATTATATAGCGCCAAATAAAGAATTGCAATCGTTTACTTGTCCACATTGTAATACGGTATCATTAATGCAATACGCATATCATATCTTTCAAGATGATGTTAATTTAAGTTTAGGTAATGAATTGATCACAAGCAAAAAACTGAAACTGACAATAGCAAGATGTGAGAATTGTCATAACAAGATATTATGGATTGATGATGAATATATTTATCCCGATATCATAGCGGAAGAAGCTAATGAAGATATGCCTGATTCAGTAAAGCAATTATATGATGAAGCAAGTTTGATTTACAACAAATCACCACGGGCGGCCTGTGCTTTATTGCGCCTTGCCATAGATAGATTGTGTAATGAATTGGGAGAAACAGACCGTGACATCAATAAAAATATTGGAGCTTTGGTAAGAAAAGGTTTACCACAAACCGTTCAGCAGGCATTGGATGTTGTTCGTGTTGTTGGAAACAAAGCTGTTCATCCGGGACAAATTGCATTTGACGTTGATGACAAAAATACGGCAACCATGCTTATGCGATTATTAAACATCATTGTAGATCGAATGATTACAGAACCTAACGAAATAGATTCACTTTATCAAGGATTACCGGAATCTGTAAGAAACGCAATAGAAAACAGAGATAAATAAAAATTATGCCACTATTTGACGAACACGCCCTCGAACTATCAATCATGGACCTGTTCCAACAAGAGGGTTACATATATACCAACGGAGAAGAAATCCATAAGGAAGTGAGCGATGTCTTGCTTCGGGATGATATGCGCCTGTATCTGCGCAGCCGGTATAAAGCTAACGGCATTACGCCGCTGGAGATAGAGCGTGTACTCGCAATGCTGACCGCCAATGTAGGCTTCTCTCTGTATGAACAGAACAGCCATACCTATCGGCTGATGACGGAAGGCTTTTCGTTGAAGCGCGAGGATGCGGCTTTGCCGGATTTGTTTATCGAGCCGATAGATTTTAGTAAAGAAGGTCTAAAAAACAACTTATTCCGCATCGTCAACCAGTTGGAAATACAAGGTTCGGAACTGCGTATCCCCGACGGCATTGTTTATGTGAACGGTCTGCCAGTGGTGGTATTGGAGTTCAAGAGCGCCGTGAAGGAAGATACTACTATCATGGACGCATATACACAACTTACAGTGCGCTATCGTCGTGACATTCCCGACCTGTTCAAATATAATGCTTTCGTGGTCATCAGCGACGGGGTGAACAACAAATACGGCTCATTGTTTGCTCCTTACGATTATTTCTATTCGTGGCGGAAAGTAGAAGCAAACGACAAAGCCACAGACGGTATCAATTCCCTTTTGACGATGGTGCGTGGCTTGTTCCGGAAAGAAAGGCTGTTGAGCGTGATAAAGGATTTCGTGTTTTTCCCCGATTCATCGAATAGCGAGAAGAAGGTGGTTTGCCGCTATCCGCAATTCTTTGCCACGCACAAGCTGTTCGATAATATTCGCTTGCACTCCAAACTCCAAGAAGGTGGCGATGGAAAAGGTGGTACATATTTCGGTGCAACAGGTTGCGGAAAGAGTATCACGATGCTCTTCCTCAGCCGTATGCTGATGCGGAGCAAGGAATTTGCCAGTCCCACGATTGTATTGATAACCGACCGCACCGACTTGGACGACCAACTTTCCAAACTGTTTGGCACGGCCAAAAAGTTCATTGGCGATGAATGCGTGGTGGAAGTAGAAAGCCGAGACAAGTTGCGCGAGCATTTGGCCGGACGAACCAGCGGAGGCGTATTCTTGACCACCATCCATAAGTTTACTGAAGATACACGGCTTTTGTCGGAACGAGCCAATATCATTTGCATATCCGACGAGGCACATCGTTCGCAAACCAACCTTTCCTTGCAGGTCAGGCAGACAGACAAGGGCGTAAGGCGCAACTACGGCTTTGCCAAATATCTGCACGATTCGTTGCCTAATGCCACGTATGTAGGTTTCACTGGCACACCGATTGATGCCACGATAGACGTGTTCGGCAAAGTGGTGGATGCCTATACGATGACCGAATCGGTAGCCGATGGCATTACGCGGCGCATTGTGTATGAAGGGCGTGCCGCCAAAGTGTTGCTCGACAACAAGAAGTTGCAGGAGATAGAGCAGTATTATAAGCAGTGCGCCGAAGAAGGTGCGAATGAATACCAGATAGAGGAGAGCAAGAAAGCCGTGACCAAGATGGAGCGCATTTTGGGTGATTCCGACCGCTTGCAAGCTGTGGCTGAAGACTTCATTGCCCACTATGAGAAGCGGGTGGAAGAAGGAAGCACGGTGGAGGGCAAGGCTATGTTCGTCTGCTCCAACCGAACCATCGCCTTCAATCTTTATAAGAAGATTATTGCCTTGCGTCCCGAGTGGGCAAAGATACCCGGCGAAGACGCGTATGAGGGTAATTATATGATGGCGGCAGAGCTACGTGTGCCGTATGGAAATCAGGAACTCCCTGTCGAGAAGATAAAGCTGATAATGACCCGAAGCAAGGATGATGATTCAGAACTTTATAATTTGCTGGGAACGGATGAAGACCGCTGCGCCTTTGCCGAGGAATTCAAGAAACCCAAATCGAACTTCAAGATTGCCATCGTGGTGGATATGTGGACAACAGGCTTTGATGCAGATTGTCTGGATACGATGTATATCGACAAACCTTTGCAGCAGCATACCTTGGTGCAGACCATCTCACGAGTGAACCGTGTCTATCCGGGAAAGGAGAAAGGCTTGATAGTTGACTATATCGGCATCAAGAGTAATATGAATGTGGCATTGAAACGCTATGCACAAGGGGATGCCAATTTGGATTCGGTGGAAAGCATCGAGCAATCGGTTACGATGGTCAAAGATGAATTGGATATTATCCGCAGGATGTTCGGTGGTTTCGATTACTCTGTGTTTACAACCGGAACTCCATTGGAACAATTGGATTGCCTGAACAGAGGAGCGGAATTCATGCAACGCACCAAAGAACAGGAAAACTTGTTCATGGGACACGTCAAGAAACTGAAATCGGCTTTTAATTTGTGCAGTAACAATGAAGAAATCAGTGATGCGGAACGCGAGGAAATCCATTATTTTACCGGTGTGCGTTCTATTATCTATAAGCTGACCATCGGCGACACGCCGGACGCTTCGCAGATGAACCGCCGCGTTAGCGAGATGATAGAAGAAGCGATACAGTCGGAAGGTGTAGAGGAAATCATACAAATAGGCAGCGACAAAGAAAACTTGGATGTGCTGAGTGAAGAATATATGGAACGTCTTGGCAAATTGAAGTTGCCCAACACTAAGGTGAAACTGATGGAACGGCTGCTGAGAACTGTTATTATGGAGTTCAAGAAGGTAAACAAAGTAAAAGGCGTGGACTTCTCCAAACGTCTGAATGCGTTGGTTGACAAATATAATGACCGTCGGGACAGTGCCATTTTTGCGGATGAAGTGTTGACGGAAGTAGCCAACCAAATGGCAGACTTATTGAAGGAGTTGAACAAGGAAAAGAAGTCTTTCCTTGATTTGGGTATCAGCTACGAAGAAAAAGCCTTTTATGATATTCTGAAAGCTATAGCCAAGCAATTCGGATTTGAATATCCTGAAGACAAGCTTTTGAAACTTGCGGCTGAAATCAAGAGAATTGTAGCGGATAAGTCTAAATATACGGACTGGTCCACCCGAGATGATATAAAGGCTGAATTGAAAATGGATTTGATTTTAGTTTTAGCCGAATATGGTTACCCTCCGGTGACGAATGACGAGGTGTTTAAGGAGATTCTGGAACAAGCGGAAAATTTCAAGAAATATAATTGATATGAGAAAATTTTTGATGGGAGTGGCGGCGTTCTTGCCGCTGTTGGGAACTGTGCCGGCCGGTGCGGCTGAGATTGCGGCCGGCGGTGCGGAATCTGTGTCTGCGGGGGCGGCTTATGTGCCGTCGGCGGAGAATATGGAGGCGCGGACGGAGTTTCAGGATGCCAAGTTCGGTATTTTCCTGCATTGGGGGCTTTACTCGATGCTCGGAACTGGCGAGTGGACGATGACCAACCGCGATATGAATTACCGCGAGTACCAGAAACTTGCCAACGCTTTCTATCCGCACGATTTTGATGCCGCGGAGTGGGTGTCGGCGATAAAGGGCTCGGGTGCGAAGTACATCTGTTTCACTACGCGCCATCACGAGGGCTTCTCGATGTGGAATACGGCAGAGAGCGCTTACAACATAGTGGATGCCACGCCTTTCGGGCGCGACGTGGTGCGCGAATTGTCCGACGAGTGCCACAAGCAGGGCGTGAAGCTGCATCTCTATTATTCGCTTATCGACTGGTGGCGCGACGATTGCCCTCGCGGGCGTACCGGTCTCGGAACAGGCCGTCCCGGCACGGCGATAAGCTATGACGACTATTATTGCTTTATGAAAAACCAGCTTTCGGAGCTTCTGACCAATTATGGAGAGATTGGGGCGATATGGTTCGACGGTGTGTGGGATCAGGACCAGAATCCCGGTTTCGACTGGAAACTGCGCGGCCTTTATGACCATATACACGGTCTGCAACCGGCCTGTTTGGTGGGCAACAATCACCATCTTGTGCCGTTCGAGGGCGAGGACATACAGATTTTCGAGCGCGACCTGCCGGGTGAGAACACTGCCGGATTGTCCGGGCAAGCGATAAGCCAATTGCCGCTCGAGACGTGCGAGACGATGAACGGCATGTGGGGATACAAAATTACCGACCTCGACTATAAGCCCACGAAAGAGCTTGTGCATTACCTTGTACGTGCGGCGGGGCGTAACGGCAACCTTTTGCTCAACATAGGCCCGCAACCCGACGGACGTTTGCCGGAAACGGCGTTGCTGCGTTTGAAAGAGATGGGCGAATGGCTCGGAAAGTACGGCGAGAGCATCTATGGCACTCGTGGCGGTGAGATTGCCCCGCATCCGTGGGGAGTGACCACACGTAAGGGTGACAAGCTGTATGTGCATGTGCTGGAGCTTGCCGACGATGCCCTTTTCTTGCCTGTTGCGGGAAAGGTGAAGAGCGCCGTTTGCCTGAACACCGGGAAGGAGGCATCTTTCACCAAGGTTAAAGGCAAGGGCATAGTGATAGACCTTGGAGGAATACCGGTTGATGAATACGACAGAATAATAGAACTTACTACGGAATGATTATGAGAAAAAGAAATATCATCATGGCGGCCGCAGTGCTGCTTGCCGCTCCGGCTTTTGCCACAGGAACGTATATGGACGAGGTTCGTTCGGATTTGGCACAAAAACGCGGGGCGTTGCCGACAGGCAATCTGTTCTCGATATTGGACGACAAGAGCCTGACTGAGCAGGAGAGCGACGCTCTCGCTTTCCTCTATGCCTATATGCCGGTTGGCGACATTACCGACTATTCCGGCGATTTCTATTTGGAAAACGTGCGCAGCTCGTTGGCCACACGTGGCGAGACGGCTTGGGGCAGGACTGTACCCGACGATATTTTCCGCCACTTCGTGCTGCCGGTGCGTGTCAACAACGAGAATCTCGACCGCTCGCGCATAGTGTTCCACGACGAGCTGATGCCGCGGTTGAAAGGCTTGTCGATGTACGACGCAGTATTGGAGGTGAACCACTGGTGTCACGAGAAGGCCAACTATCAGCCGTCGGACGCACGGACAAGCTCGCCGCTTGCCACTGTAAGTACTGCATACGGTCGTTGCGGCGAGGAATCGACGTTTCTTGTCGCCGCTCTCCGTTCCGTGGGCATACCGGCGCGTCAGGTCTACACTCCGCGCTGGGCGCATACCGACGACAACCATGCGTGGGTTGAGGCGTGGGTTGACGGACGCTGGCATTTTCTTGGCGCATGCGAGCCTGAGCCGGTGTTGGATCTTGGCTGGTTCAATGCCCCGGCAAGCCGCGGGATGCTGATGCATACCAAAGTAACCGGACGCTATGAAGGACCGGAGGACGTGATGCGCACCACTGCAAATTATACGGAAATCAACGTAATCGACAATTATGCGCAGAATGAGCGTGCCGCGGTCGCGGTCGTTGACGGCAGCGGCAATCCGGTAGAAGGAGCGCGTGTGGAGTTCAAGTTGTATAATTACGCCGAGTTCTACACCGTGTCGGCACAGACAACCGGAAAGGATGGCAAGGCTTCGCTGTCGGCCGGATTGGGAGATATGGTTGTGCTGGCGGTGAAAGACGGACGTTTCGGGCTGAAGAAAGTGTCGTTCGGCAAGGATAAGGAAATTGTCTTGGCCTTGGAGCACAGGATAGGAGAAGAGTTCTCGTTTCCTATAGACATCGTTCCGCCGTCGGAGCGAGCCAATTTGCCGGAAGTTACGGCGGAGCAGCGTGCGGAGAATGATCGGCGTTTCAATCTTGAGGACTCCATCCGCAACGCTTATATAGCCACTTTCCCGAATAATTCGGTGATTGCAGAGTTTGCTGGTGCCAATGGATATGAATATGATGATGTGGAGTATTTTATCAAGGCTTCGCGCGGAAATTACAGGCAGATAATGTCGTTTCTTTCCGAAGCCGCCGGAAAAGGCAAGCGAGGCAGGGCGTTGCAACTGCTTTCCACGTTGTCGGAGAAGGATTTGCGCGACGCACAGAAAGCTGTGCTCGACGACCATCTTTACAACACTCCCGACGATGCCGATGCTGCCACGGTGCTTGCGCCGCGCATAGCCGACGAGATGCTTACGCCTTACCGGCTGTTCTTGCAGAAGGAGTTCGGCGGGGATGCTGCCGCTTTCCGTGCTGACCCCGCGCGGCTTGTAGAATGGTGCCGCGAGAATATAGAGCCGTGCGACGAACTTTGCACGGTCGGTACGACAATTTCGCCCGAAGGGGTATTGCGCAGTCTTCGTGCCGACCGCCTGTCACGCGACATTTTCTTTGTCGCCGCCGCGCGTTCGTTGGGCATTTCGGCGCGAATCGACCGTGTGACAGGCGATGTGCTTTATAGAAAGGACGGCAAGGAGATTGCCGCCGATTTCGATGGCGGCAGCAATGAGGAGATAAGGACAGGCAGCTTGAAGTTGGATTACGCACCGATACAGCGTCTGGATGATCCGGAATATTTCCGTCATTTTACTCTGTCGAAGTTCGACGGTCAGTCGTTCTGTCTGCTCAATTATCCTGATTTCGAGAAGTGGAGCAATCTGTTCCGTCATCCTTCGGCGATAGCTTCCGGCTATTATATGATGGTTTCCGGCACGCGTCTTGCCAGCGGCAAGGTTTTGGCAAAAGTGTCGTTCTTCACAGTTGCGGATGATGCTCTTACCAATGCAGCTCTTGTTATGCGCGACGACCGCGAGGACATCCGGGTGATTGGCAGTTTCAATTCCGAGTCGAAGTTTACGGATGCTGTCAGCGGAAAGGAGACTTCTGTATTGCTGACCACAGGACGCGGATATTTTGCCGTGGGGGTGCTTGCCGTAGGGCAGGAGCCTACCGACCACGCATTGAAGGACATTGCTGCAAAGGCTGCTGAATTGGAGAAATGGGGCAGGAAAATCATCCTGTTGTTCCCCGACAAGGAGTCTTTTGACAAATATATGTCGGCACCGGTTTCAGGATTGCCGGGCAACGTGGTGTTCGGCATCGACAATGGCGGCAGCATCCGCAATCAGATATTGTCGGAGATGAAATTGCTGGCGGCAACGCAGATGCCGGTGTTCATTGTGGCCGACACGTTCAACCGTGTGGTGTTCGAGTCGCACGGCTATACCATCGGTCTCGGCGAACAGTTGCTGAAGACCATACACGGATTGTAGCGGGGAATCAGCGGGAATCGGCTCCCCACATCAGTTTGTTGCGCAGGGCGCATGCGAAGTTGTGGCCGTTGCGCTGGAGGAGGCGGACAGTGTGTCCCGCCTTCTTCAGTGTTATGCGTGAGCCGATAGGAAACGATACGGAATAGCCGTCGATAGCCACCCGGAAAGTCTGCGAACGCCCGGATACTGTCGTAATCTCGATTGTCGAGCTGTCGGAAATTACCAACGGACGCATAGTAAGGGAATGCGCGGCAATGGGCGAGATTGCAAAGCATCCGCTGACAGGGTGCAGTATAGGCCCGCCGACCGACAGGTTGTATGCTGTGCTGCCTGTCGGGGTGGTTACGATAAGTCCGTCGCCGAGATATGTGCCGAGCCTGTTGCCGTTGACCTCCGTTTCCATGCGCAGCATCGAAGCCGAGGCATTTTTCTGTATGGCCACTTCGTTGAGGGCGAAACGGTTGGGCAGGGCTACTCCTGCATCGGTGGATATTTCCAAAAGGGTACGTTGCTCTACTTTATATTCCCCTTTCGACAATTCCGCGAATAGAAAATCGAAATCGTCGGCCGAGACTTCGGAAAGATAGCCGAGGTGTCCGGTGTTGATGCCTACTATGGGAATCTGTTTGCGTCCGGTGCGTCCGGCGGTGCGCAGGAATGTGCCGTCGCCGCCGATGCTCATTATGAAATCTGCGTCGAAATCGTTGCTTTCTATCACTTTGTCGGCTTCAAGACCGGGAATAAGTGCGGACAGATATTCAAAGAAATGCCGCTCGATGCCAGTCCACACGTTATTTCTACGCAATGTCCCGAATATATGGGCAAGGCTTCCGGCGTGTTGCTCCTGATGCAGATTTCCGTAAATGGCTATTTTCATAACATTAAATCATTACCATTATGAACCTTATGATGAAATACAGGCATACGGCCAGTTTTATGAGGGTGCCGAAAAGGAATCCAACGAATGACCCGAATCCGGCTTTCAAGGCCGCCCGGAAAGGTTTCCCGGCAATCAGTTCCCCGATGACCGCGCCGAGAAAAGGACCGAGAATCAAGCCTAACGGCAGGAAGAACATACCCACGATTGTGCCTATCACGCATCCGCGGTTGCCGTATTTCCCGCCGCCGAATTTCTTTGCTCCTATCATCGGCGTGAAGTAGTCGAGCACCAAAGTAGCAATAACTACTAATGCGCTGACAACCAATTCTGTGACGGAAAAGTCCACACGGTCGGTGAAGTGTAGTAAGAGCATGCCGAGCCATGCCAGCGGAGGACCCGGAAGCATCGGCAGTATGCAGCCGGCGAGACCGACGAGCATACAGATAGCCGAAAGCGCATATAGTAAGTATTCTACTGCCATATCATATCAACGCTTTTTGAACGTGAGAAGTTTATTCATAATGAAATTTGTGGCACCGAAAACGAACAGACCAAGGAACTGCGCGAGATATTCGTTAAGTCCAGCCAATTCCACCATACAGCAAAGAAACGCGAATTGCAGGGCGTAAGCGCATCCGAAAGCCGTCAGATAGAGCATTATCTCGCGTACCACCTTGCCTTGCCGTGACTTGAACACCCAAATTTTGTTCCATACGAAACTGCTTGCTATGGCGAGCGTGTAGGCCACGACGTTCGACACATAGACCGTCTTGTCCAGCAGGTGCATCATAACCCATACCGTAAGCGATATGATGACGAAATTGCTGAAGCCCACGACGCAGAACCGCAGTATCCTGTTTACTTCCTCTTTTTCCATTCTTTCGCAAAGATAATGCAAGTTGAGAGCAGAGACAAACGAAAACGAAGTTTTCAAGTTTGGCTATGCCGAAACGCCACCTATCTTTGCGAAAGGCAATCTTATTCACTCAACGCTAAACTTTCTACCCTCAACATTTATCCCCGACAGCTAAGGGCGGGGCAGACGGGGCATCGGGGGACGGTTGCCGGAGCCGCGTGGGGGACGGTTGCGGCGCGGGCCGAATCCGTCGTAGTTGGCGTCTTTTTCGGTCGTGCCTTTGCCGAATGCAGTGAATCGGTATGAGAAGGTAAGCATAAAGTAGCGGGTTACGGTGTTGTATTCGCTGTCCTGTATGTAGTTGGCGGTGATGCTGCGCGATATGTTCTGTTTCTGATGCAGAAGGTCGTAGGCGCGGATTCCTATTGTGGCTTGTTTGTTTTTCAGGAACTGGTAGGAGACGGATGCGTTCCACAGCCATTGTTCGCTGTCGTAGCCTTGCGAATATCCGCTTGTGTTGCCGTAGGTAAGGTCGGTGTTGAGCACTAACCCGAACGGGAAATAGTATGTGCCGTTGAACGTCGCGCCGTAGGAATGCACGTTGCGGTTGCTGCCTGTCTGGTTGGAGTTGCGCGTGACTTGGAAGTTGTAGTACGGGCGCAGCTCGAAGTCGGCCGCGTCGGTGCGGAATGCCACGCTTGGCGTCTCGCTTATCATCACGTTGCTGCTGCGGTTGATTACGTTGTTGTTGAAGCCGACGGTGCGCGAGAAGTTGGCGAAAAGATTGTTGGCCACACGCCAGTTTTTGTTGCGCAACGGCGAAGTATACATCATCATCGCATTGGCCGACCACACGCCGTTCACGTTGTCGTATGTGGTTGTCTGCCCTCCGGTCTCATGGTCGAAAATGGTTTTCGATATGATGCTGTTGGTTGTGATGTTAGTGCCGAGCATCGCCATTATGCTGCGCTGCGATTCTTGGTCGAAGTTGTTGTAGCGCAGCGATATGCGGTGTCGGAACGATGGTACAAGGTTCGGATTCCCGACTACTATGCGTAGCGGGTCGGTCTCGTCGGCCACAGGCTGTAGTTGCTTAAGGGAGGGTGACTGCGACGAGCCGCGGTAGTCCAAAGCAAGGCTTTCCATTTTCGAGAAAGCATAGCGGAAGCGCATGAACGGCGCATAGTTCCATACCCAGTTGGTGGGGATGTTGCGGTCGCTGTTGATGAGGTCTTCGCTGCGCATCATTGTCGGCGTTACGGCGAATCCTCCGTTGAGGCGGTATTTCTCCCTGTTCTGCTGGAATCCTACCCGCAACTCCTGCGTGAACTGGTCGTTGCGGAAGCGGTTGCTCAAATCCTCGTCGAGCACACCGGCCTCTTCCGCGATAGTCATTGCTGCCACCGGGTTGGTGACAATCCCTTGCCGGGCAAGTATGTCGACTGCTTTGCTTGCGCTGAAATCGCCCGATATGTCGTAGACAAGCTTGTCGGCATTGTTGAAATAATAGTTCATACGGTAGGCGAACGTCAGGAAGCGGGCTTTCTTGATGTCGCCTATCGGCTCTGTCCAAGTCAGCCGCGCTCCTACTCGGCTTGTCCATTGGCGGTTGTCGGTGGTGAGGTCGCGCGTCTCATTCTCGTCGGGCACGAGGAAAAACTCGTTGACGGCATACGATGTCTCGTCTTCCTGCGTGTTGCTGTATTTGTAGGATATTTGCGTGCTGAAAGAGCGTCCCAAGCGTCGTTTGAACTTGTAATTATAGACTAATTCGCCTGACAGGTCATAGCTCGTTCCGTCGCCGGCCGCGTTATTGTCGCTGCGGTTGACCATCGTAAGGTTTTTGTCGCCCGCCCTGAGTGTCGAGAAGTCGGTTTTCTCCGAATCGTTGAAGCTGACTGTGAAGTTGGGTCGGAAGTCGATGGTGTTCGACGAGTCTGCTTCCCATTTCATGCGGAAATGTCCGTTTATGCTGTGGTTGCGGTCGCGCGAGCGACTTTCGGAGTCCTCATACGATGTGGAGTCGGTGAAAAGGTACTGTTTGTTGTATTTCGTTTCCGTCTTCTGGTCGGAATGCGAGTACATCACGTCGCCACCTACCCGGAAAATCTCCTCGTTGCCCACGTTGAAATTGATGCCTAAGCTTTGGGTGGAATTTATGCCGTTGCTTCCGCCGAATCGCGAGAAGCGGCCCATTCCCGGGCTGGTGAATGCAGGGTCGTTGGTGTTGTTGATGTTGCCGAGTATGCTGAACTGGTTGTCGTTGACGAAACGGTTCACCATGAAGTTGCCGGCATAGCGGCTGTCGGTGCCGTAACCGGCCGTTACGTTGCCGAACCATCCCTGCTTCATTCCTTTCTTCACGGTGAGGTTGATTACGGTTTCCTCCTCGCCGTCGTCCACTCCCGTGAGGCGTGCGAGGTCGCTCTTGCGGTCGATTACCTGCAATTTGTCTACAATATCGACCGGTATGTTCTTGGATGCCACCTTGGCGTCGTCGGAGAAGAATTCTTTGCCGTCGACGAGTATCTTCGACACTTCCTTGCCTTGCGCCGTGATTTTTCCTTCGCTGTCAACCTCGACTCCCGGCAGACGCTTCAGCAAATCCTCCACTACGGCGTTCGGCTGGGTCTTGAACGAGCCGGCGTTGTACTCCACCGTGTCTTGCATCACTTTTACATCGGTTTTCACGCCTACCACCTCAGCTTCTTTCAGGACGATGGTGTTAGGCTGCATGGCGATGGTGTCGGCCGATACTGTGCGCCGTCCCGCCGTGACGTTCTTTGTAGCCGTGCGGTAGCCGAGATATGAGGCTTCGACGATATAATTGCCGTTGCTCACGTTCAGCGTGAAATTTCCTTGCACGTCGGTCATCCCTCCCGCCACGTACGCGCTGTCGCGTTGTTGCAGAATCCTGACGGTGGCGTTGACAAGCGGCGACTTGTCGGTTGCGTCGGCGACAGTTCCCTTGATGTTGCCGGCAAGGCATCCCGCGGCCGACAGCAGTGCGGCCATATATGATAAGATTATTCGCATTTTCAGCAAGATGAGTCGTTTTAGCGGTGTCAAAAGTAATTAAAATTGACCGGAATTTTATTTGCCTGATGGATAAAACGGTCAAATGTGCTTATATTTGCAAGCATTTTAATATTATTTAATCGATGAGAGAATTCATTGAAATATTGCGCAGGTTTGTACCTCCGTACAAGAAATATCTTGCGCTGAACATCATTTTCAACATATTGGCGGCGGTGTTGACGCTGTTCTCGTTCGCTCTTATCATCCCTATCCTTGAAATGCTGTTTATGGGCGACAAGGGTGTTGCATACGAATATATGGAGTGGGGCAGCGCGTCGCTTAAGGATGTGGCAATCAATAATTTCTATTATTCGGCCTATTATTGCAAGACGCATCTCGGCGCGTCACTGACGCTGATGCTGCTATGTGTCGCGCTCGTGTTCATGACTTTTCTGAAGACCGGAGCCACTTATCTCAGTTCGTATTTCCTGATTCCGATACGTTCCGGAATAGTGCGCGACATACGCAATTTCGTCTACGACAAGATTGTCAGCTTGCCGATAGGATTCTTCACGAGCGAGCGCAAGGGCGACGTTATGGCGCGTATGTCGGGCGATGTGGCAGAGGTCGAGAATTCCATAATGGCATCGTTGGACATGATGTTCAAGAATCCGATTATGATAATCGTGTGCCTCGCTATGATGATAACAATCAGTTGGGAATTGACGATTTTCGTGCTGATTCTCCTGCCGTTGGCCGGATTGGTGATGGGACGTGTCGGGAAACGCCTGAAGCGTACCTCTCTCGAAGGGCAGCAGCAATGGGGGGCGTTGATGTCGACTATCGAGGAGACCCTCGGCGGATTGCGCATAGTGAAGGCTTTCAATGCCGAACACAAGATGAAGAAGCGTTTCCACGACGAGAACCAGCGGTTTTTCGGCACTTCCAACCGCATCAACCGCCGCCAGTCGCTCGCCCACCCGATGAGCGAGTTTCTCGGAACGCTGACGATAGCCATTGTGTTGTGGTTCGGGGGTACGCTGATTCTTTCGGGCAACAATATCATCGACGCTCCTACATTCATCTACTATATGGTGATTTTCTACAGCATAATCAATCCGGCAAAGGATTTGTCGAAAGCGGTGTATGCCATTCAGAAGGGACTTGCCTCTATGGAACGCGTGGACAAGATTCTGAGTGCGGAAAATCCGATAAAAGACCCGGCGAATCCCAAAACTGTATCGACTCGCGAGGGCTGCATACGCTACGACCATGTGCGTTTCCGCTACGGCACGGATTGGGTAATCAACGATGTCTCGCTCGAGATACCGTTCGGGAAGACTGTCGCCCTTGTGGGACAGTCGGGTTCCGGAAAGTCGACGCTTGCCGACTTGTTGCCGCGGTTCTATGATGTGGATGAGGGGTCGATTTCAATCGACGGCATCGACATACGCCAGATACGCGTGAAAGATTTGCGCGCGCTGATGGGCAATGTGAATCAAGAGGCGATACTGTTCAACGACACTTTCTTCAATAACATTACTTTCGGCGTTGATAATGCCACGGAGGAGCAAGTCGTGGAAGCTGCCAAGATTGCCAATGCCCACGATTTCATAATGGCTTCGGAGAACGGCTACGACACGAATATCGGCGACCGTGGCTGCAAACTGTCGGGAGGACAGCGCCAGCGCATCAGCATAGCGAGGGCGATACTGAAGAATCCTCCGCTGCTGATTCTCGACGAGGCCACATCGGCGCTGGATACCGAGAGCGAGCGTCTCGTGCAGGAGGCTTTAGACCGGCTGATGAAGAACCGTACCACGCTTGTGATAGCCCACCGGCTCTCGACCATCAGGAATGCCGATATGATTTGTGTGATGCACGAGGGGAAAATCGTGGAGAGCGGCACGCACGACGAGCTTATAGCTCTCAACCGCTATTATAAGCGTCTCGTAGATATGCAGAAATTCTGATTGTAAATGAAAAAGATAGCCATATTCGCTTCAGGTACAGGCAGTAATGCCGAGAACCTTGCCCATACGTTTGCCGGCGATCCGCAAATCTGTGTGGATTCCTTGTTTTGCGACCGTGAGAATGCTCCGGTGATAGAGAAGATGCGCCGTTATGGAGTGCCGGTGTTTTATTTTCCTAAAGAGGTGTGGCGCGGCGATTGCAAGGAAATTGCCGGGTTGCTCAAGAGCCGTGGCATCGACTTGATTGTGCTTGCCGGTTTCACGAGTTTCGTGGCCGACAGCATCGTGCAGGCTTTCGACCGGCGCATAATCAACCTGCATCCGTCGCTGCTTCCGAAATTCGGGGGCAAGGGAATGTGGGGTATGAACGTACACCGCGCCGTGATAGAGGCCGGAGAGAAGGAAAGCGGGATTACGGTGCATTATGTGTCGCAGGAAATCGACGGCGGAGAGATTGTGGCGCAGTACAAGTGCGATGTCTTGCCCGGCGACACGCCCGAAGCACTCGTCGCCCGCATCCATGCCCTCGAACATCGCTACCTTCCTGCCGTGGTCCGCTTCCTGCTGGGTTGAAACGTTGCTTTAACTTTCTTTCCCATTAATTTTGAATAGGATAAGCTGCATCTTGGCATCACCAAACCTGAAAACTTCTTTTTCGTTTGTCTCTGCGCTCGATTTGCATTATCTTTGTGATTGATAGGCAAAATGCTACGGATAAATAATTTGATTCAGGATGAAGACATTGGAAGAATATAGAGATTTAATTGGCCGTTATTTTAGAGAAAAGGCTGTGAATTATGGTGTGAAGCGGATGGGCATATTCGGTTCGGTCGCTCGTAATGAGCATAAGGACGATAGTGATATTGACATAATATATGAGGGAGATGCTAATATTTTGACTCGTTCGAGAATGAAATTTGAATTGGAGTCGTTGCTTGGTTGCGAAGTTGATATAGTTCGTAAAAGAAGTGGAAATGATGAGAAAGATAGATATTTTATGCAGCAAATAAAAAAAGACATTTGCTATGTTTGAAAAAGAAAGAGTTCTGGAATTGTTGAATCGCATAAACGATTCAATCTGTTTGATACAGTCACAACGTGATAGGATAAAAAAGCCTGAAGATTTAGTTATATCTCAAAATTTCACATCATAATATCTTGTAAATCAATAGTTTATATTGTGATGTGTTTTTATCAAGAAACAAATTAGGAACAGAAACACGAATTATCTTATTTTCTTGTTTTTTTGTTTGCACTACCTTTCTTTCTCTTCACTTGTTCGTATTTTGAGTATTTTTCCAAGTCTTTTCACACGATTTTCATCCTCTCGCCAAGAGTGATTGTTGCAGTCATCTATGGAT
>ERZ827423.2099-NODE-2099-length-16817-cov-3.895180_pt1 | contig 16817 bp, 20 predicted proteins | sample MGYA00519775_ERZ827423 | MGnify/ENA primary metagenome ERZ827423 (study PRJEB31778, sample SAMEA3449296) | human gut metagenome | biome: human gut; feature: human-associated habitat; material: faeces | place: United Kingdom | collected 2010/2012 ...
TGGATCTGCCCTGCGGCATGTTGCGCTTTCGTCGTGGCGGTAGCGCCGGCGGCCATAATGGGATGGGTTCTATCATCGAGCAGGCTGGACATGACCGCATCAACCGTTTGAAGATCGGCATTGGCCATTCCGTTTTTCCGGATCCGGTGGATTATGTGATCGGCCGCTTTAACGAACAGGAACTGCCGGTAATCGGCGAGGCTTTCCAAAGGGCGGCGGATGCGGCGCTTTTTTGGGCCAAGGAAGGGATCGGCCCGGCCATGAACCGTTTTAACGGCAATATTCGCGGGCCGGAAAATGAGGGGAAGCCGGAGGAAAAATCATCCGAATAACGAATCTTCTTTTATAAAACTGCTTAAAATAGAATAGCGATACCCCGGTACGGTGCAAACCGTACCTCTTTGGTGTTGCCTAAAATTAAGGTAGGTACAAACATGCAAGAATTTTTGGAGGCCTGGCGTGGCCAAGACGAATATCAGAATATCCTACGGGGCCTGGCGGCGGGGCGCCCCCAGGCTGTAATCGGCATGCCCGTTTTGCCCTGCGCCCTTTTCAGCGCGGCCCTTTGGCAGGATTGTCAGCGGCCCTTGCTTTTATTGACCGCAAACGAGGAAGAGGCCCAGCAGCTTTATCAAAACCTGCAAGCCGTTTTGGGGGAGCGCGTTCTGCTCTTCCCGGTGTTGGAGCTGCTGCCCTTCGAGGTCTATGCCCATAATCTGGAGGTCGTTTCCAAGCGGGTGCGGGTTCTGGCGGCCCTGGCTGCCGGGGAAGCGATCGTGGTGGTTGCCTGGGTGGGCGCAGTTTTGCGCCGTTTGCCCCCACCCGCGGTCTTTCAGGGGCATCGTTTGTTGTTGCAGCCGGGGGAATGCCATGATTTGTCCGCCCTAGCCCGCGCTTTGACCGATATGGGCTATGAACGGGTAAAGCTGGTCGATATCCCGGGTACCTTCAGTATGCGCGGCAGTTTGGTGGATATTTTCCCCATTGAGGGCGAGCGCCCGGTGCGGATCGAGTTTTTTGATGATGAAATTGACACCATGCGCTACTTTAACCCGGCCGACCAGCTTTCCCAGGAGGCCTGCCCGGCCTTGGCGATCATCCCTGCCCAGGAATTGCCCTTGACGGAACAAAGCCGGCAGCGTGCGCTGGAAGCGTTGGAGGCAGAACTGGCTAAAACCGCTGCGACCCTGCGCGGCGCACCCAAGCATAATCTGTTGGAGCGCTACCAGCCCTTTGTAGAGAACCTGCGCCAAGGGCAGTGGGACTATGGGATGGAGCAACTGGCCTGCTTGTTGTATCCGGAACCCTATACCCTGTTGGATTATATCAACGACGGGATGCTTATCCTTAGCGAGCCGGAGGCCGTCCATTTTACCGTGGACGAACTGGCTGATTCGCGGCGTAGCCGTTACAGTGATATGTTGGAGGCCGGACAGCTTTTGCCCAGCTTCTATGCGAATTTTTTGGATGTGGCGGATTTCGAGGCGGCCTTGGCCAAGCGGCCCCTGCTTTGTTTTAGCCGCTTGCCATTGCCGGAGGATTCGCTGCTTCGGCAGATCCCCTTCTACTGTCGGGTGCTGCCGCCGTACTATCATAACCCCAAAAACCTGCGCGAAGATTGCGACCATTTCCGGACCCAGGGGTATCGGGTCTATTTTGCGGCCGGTTCCGAGCTGCGCCGCAAACGGATGGAGGAGATCATTGCCGAGCTGGAGTTCCCCGGCGTTCGCCAGCCGGCGGAGGTGGTATCCGTGGGCAAGGACGGCACATTACAGTTAAAGGCCGGCATTTTGAAGATGAAGGCCAAGGCCGACGAGGTGCGGCTCATCGAGGACGACGAGCGGGCCGCCCGGAAAAAGACGCCTGCTGTCACCATCCGCCAGAACGCCGACCGGGCCCTGCGGGCCTCTGCCGCCCGGGAGCTGGATATCCGGGGGATGGAGACATTGGAGGCGGAGAGCGTGGTGGACAACTTCATCTCCGCCGCCGTCATGGGCAAGCTGGACGAGGTGACCATCATCCACGGCAAGGGCACCGGCGCCCTGCGGAAGGCGGTCCACGACATCCTCCGCCGGAACAAGGCGGTGAAGAGCTTCCGCCTGGGGGTCTACGGCGAGGGCGAGAGCGGCGTCACCGTGGTGACGCTGAAGTGAGCCCTCGCCTATCGCCGCGGTGCGGCGTCAAGCGTCCCGCGGAGCGGGACCTTGGAGCGGGCGGGCTTTGCCTGGCCGCTCAGAAGAAATGCGGGGTCCCCACGGGGCAAGCCCCGTGGGGTGCGGCGAGAGCGGCGTCACCGTGGTGACGCTGAAGTAAGGAGGACACCATGGCATTGACTTTTCGATTTGCGGAAGAGAGCGATACACCGCTGATCCTGCAATTCATCCGGGAGCTGGCGGACTATGAGCGCATGCTGGACCAGGTGGTGGCCGACGAGGCCACCCTCCGGGATCAGCTGTTTGAGAAGCACCACGCCGAGGTCCTCTTTGCTCTGGAGGACGGAACGGAGGTGGGCTTTGCCCTGTTCTTCCACAACTTCTCCACCTTCCTGGGCCGGGCGGGGCTGTATCTGGAGGACCTGTACGTCCGGCCGGAGCACCGGGGGAAGGGGTACGGCAAGGCCCTCTTCCATCAGCTGGCGGTTATCGCCAAGGAGCGGGGCTGCGGCCGGCTGGAGTGGTGGTGCCTGGACTGGAACACCCCCAGCATCGGCTTCTACAAATCCCTGGGGGCGGAGGCCATGGAGGACTGGACCGTCTACCGCCTCGCCGGACCGGCCCTGCGTCAGCTGGCGGAGCCGGAATCCCCAGTTGCGGAAACCGGCGGAGTTTGATATACTGGTTCCACCACAGAGACCTATTTTGGAAATTTCACAATGAGGTGATTTTATGCAAGAGCTTGCAAAACAGTTCCATATTGCCTGTACCCAAGGGGACATCGGCCGCTACTGCATCCTGCCCGGTGATCCGGGCCGGGTCCCGGCCATCGCCGCCCTGTTCGATGACGCCAAGCAGATCGCCTACAACCGGGAGTTCAACGTCTGGACCGGCACCCTGCTGGGGGAGAAGGTCACCGCCTGCTCCACCGGCATCGGCGGCCCCTCCGCCTCCATCGCCATGGAGGAGCTCCACAAGTGCGGCGCCGACACGTTCATCCGCACCGGCACCTGCGGCGGCATCGCCCTGGACGTCCAGTCCGGCGATGTGGTGGTGGCCACCGGCGCCATCCGGTTTGAGCACACCAGCCGGGAGTACGCCCCCATCGAGTTCCCGGCGGTGGCGGATTTCCAGGTGACCAATGCCCTGGTGGAGGCCACCAAGAAGCTGGGATTCCCCCTGCACACCGGCATTGTCCAGTGCAAGGACAGCTTCTACGGCCAGCATGACCCCGCCGCCTCCCCCGTGTACTATGAACTCCAGCAGAAGTGGGAGTCCTGGAAGCGGCTGGGCGTCCTGGCCAGCGAGATGGAGTCCGCGGCCCTGTTCGTGGTGGCGGCGGCCCTGGGCTGCCGGTGCGGCTCCTGCTTCCATGTGGTGTGGAACCAGGAGCGGGAGGCTGCCGGCCTGGACCAGAAGATGAGCGAGGACACGTCCTCCTCTGTGAAGGTGTCCGTGGAGGCCCTGAAGCTGCTGATCGAGGCGGACCACAAAGCCGGCCGGTAAATCGAATCGCTTTCCCCAAAAAGCTGCCCGGAAATTTCCGGGCAGCTTTTTTTCATCTTTTTCTTGACAAGTTTACTTGGTATGTGGTATTCTTAAGTTGCAAAGAAAACTTGGTAAAACAACAAGCAAACTGGGCGAGGAGGAGTTTGGGTGGATCGGGATGAGATTTTGCGGCGCAGCCGCGCGGAGAAAGAGGACGAGGGGAATACCTTCCTGGAGAACAAGGGCCGCCGGTGGGGCGTAGCGGGCTTTTGCAGCCTGTATCTTCTGCTGGTGGTGTTTAACCTCATCACGGGACGGTCCTCTTACAGCATTCATGCGCTGTTCTGGTGCTACATCTCCCTGGAGGCCTGGGGGAAGTACTGGACCTCCCGGCGGCGGGCGTTCCTCGCCACCACAGTGCTGGCGGCGGTGTCGTCCGTGTGCTTCCTGGCCTGCTATGTGCTGGAGGTGCTGCGGTGAATACCAAAAGTTCCGCGCGCCGGGCGGAAACTGCATTGGTTGGGATCACGGCTCTGGCCCTGGCCGACGCACTGTTCCACCTGGCGCCTTCTTCTCCGCCGGACTGGACGGCCCTGCGGGACATCATGACCGCCTTTCCCTGGGGCGGTCCCCTGGGGCTGCTGCGGGCCGCCCTGGCCCTGGCGGGCACTGTCTTTTAAAATCGTCGAAAGGAGCATGGAACGATGGAAGAGAAATTGAGCCGGGAGGAGATCCTCTCCCGCAGCCGGCAGGAGAACCGGAAGGGCGACGAGCGGGAGCGGACCATCCGCGTGGAGGGGGAGTCCTTCAGCCTGCTCTTCGCGCTGCTGATGGGGCTGATTCTGCTTTTCTGGAAGCGGGTCCACGGCCTGCCGGACGAGGATGTGATGTGCATGTTCTGGACGGCCTGCGTGGCCAACCGGCTCTACCGGCTGACCCAGCGCAAGAATACGGTTGATCTCGTGACGCTGCTGCTCTCCCTTGCGCTTTTGGCCTGGAATCTGGTAAAATTCTTTCAAATGACCTGAGAGGAGACGGCATCATGGACCGGGAGGAGATTTTGGAAAAAGCCCAGGCGGGGAAGATCGGTATGGACGAGCGGGAGCAGCAGGTGCTGGGGCTGTCCTTTGGAATCGGCGGCATCCTGATGGCGCTGCTGTGCGTCATCCTCACCATTGTGCGGCTGGTGAACGAGCAGGATGCCTATGACTACGCGGCCATCGTGTTCTTGTATCTGGCGGGCATGGAGCTGCATCTGTACTGGAGGACCCGGCGGCGGGGGTCTGCGCTGCTGGCCGCCGGCTGCGGACTGGTGTTCCTCTTCAACCTGATCCTGTTCCTGGCGAGGTGAGCGCCGTGGACGATCAGCTGATTCTGAAAAACCGGTTGAAGGTGGCCCGGGCGGAGAAGGGGCTGTCCCAGACCCAGCTGGCGGAGCTGGTGGGCGTGTCCCGAAACACCATCAGCTCCATCGAGACCGGGCAGTTCAACCCCACCGCCAAGCTGGCGCTGATATTGTGCATTGCCCTGGATAAGAAGTTCGAGGACTTATTTTACTTTGAGTGAGATTTTGCGTGAGATGAAGAAAGGAAACTGGCTATGGAACGGGATGTGATTCTGGAGAAATACCGTCAAGAGGGCGTGGACGAGGGCCGGAATGAGGTCAACCGCCGGGGAGATGACGCGGGCTTTTACGCCCTGTGCGGCCTGTCCCTCCTGCTGATGATTTACCAGGCCTTCACCCATCAGGCGTTCGGGGATGTGGCGGCGGTGCTGTTCGTGTTCTGCTCTGTGGGGGCCTTTGCCCGGTACCGGGCGGACCGGGACCGGATCTCTCTGGGGATGGGCCTTTTCACCGGCGCACTGTGCCTGGGATGCCTAGGGTGGTATCTGTGGCACACGCTGTAAAAAGGGCGGGCGGCGCTTGATGGCGCCGCCCGCTGGTTTTACCGCTTCCGCACTGGGTAGCAGACCTCGGTGACGAATTCATCGGGGTCCCGGGTCTCCCGGGGGCTGACATGGTAGATGTTGAAGAACGGCCCTTCAAAGGCGTAGCCGTTGGCCTCTGCCCAGGCGGCCACCGCCTGGTTCACCTCGCCGATCAGGTGGTACCCGCCCTGGAAGGTGGCAGAGGCCACCGTCACCGGCGGGACGGTCTTGAATTTCACATGCGCCGTGTCGGGATAGGTGCCTTTCACCGTCTTTTGGATCTCCACATCCACGTCGGACTCCTTGAATTCCCCGTCGTGGAAGATGCTGACGCACAGGGGCGGGTCTCCGTCCTGGATCCGCAGGGAGGCGGTCTCCCGGGCGAAGAGGTGCCACAGGTCCCCCTCCCGGTCATAGCCGGGGAGGATCTGGCGGACGCTGGCCACCTGCCGCTCCGGCAGGGTCTTGATGGTGACATCGTACTTCATGGGGGTCTCTTCCTTTCTCAGCCGCGCAAGGGCTGTGTCCAGAAGCCGCAGCCGGTCTGACGCCTCCAGGATGGAGGCCTCCACCGCCGCCCGCCGGGCCAGCAGCCGCTGCTCCATGGCGCTCCGGTCCTCCCAGCAGGCCAGCAGCGACGCCGTGTCCGCCAGGGAGAATCCAAGCCCCCGCAGGGCGGTGATCCGGCTGGCGGTGATCAGCTGGGCGGCGGCATATTGGCGATAGCCGGTCCAGGGGTCGGTGTGTTCCGGCACCAGCAGGCCGATCTCGTCGTAGTGGCGCAGCATCCGGATGCTGATTCTGGACAGTTTTGAAAATTCTCCGATTTTGAACATAGGGTCCCTCCGCATATATGCGATGTTTGAGCTCATAGGTATCGTAAGCCCTGCCACGGTGTGAGAGTCAAGGGGAAATTTTCGGGCTCCCGTTTCAGGATCCGTAGCGACGCCGACCTTCGGCGGTTCCGCCAAACAGCAGGCATTGCCTCCCGGGAGACAGGACGATCATCCAGAACTGGATGGTGGTCCTGTTTCTGTAAGCAGCAAGGATGACAATGTGGTATGCTTGGAGGAAAAAATGTGTGAGATTTGATCCCGAAAGTTGTGTATATAGGTGAAAAGGGAAATGAGGAAGCGAGGTGAAAACCGATGGATGATGGACGGATCGTCCAATTATACTGGGAGCGAGACGAGCGGGCCATCCCTGCCACATCTGACAAATACGGAGGCTACTGCACCTCGATTGCCATGCACATCCTGGGCAATCAGGAGGATGCCGAAGAATGTGTCAACGATACCTACTTCAACGCATGGAACGCCATGCCGCCGCACAGGCCGGGCATTCTGGCCGCATTCCTGGGGAAAATCACAAGAAACCTGTCGTTTAACAGGTACAAACACAATACCGCCGGCAGACGAGGCGGCGGAGAAATGCCGGCGGTTCTGGAGGAACTTTCAGACTTGGTATCTGGCAAGGATGATGTGGAACAGGCATTTGACCAAAAGGAACTCACGCAAGCGATTGATGGATTTTTGGATCATCTGTCACCAAAGAAAAGAAGCATTTTCATCAGACGATACTGGTACACCGACAGCATTTCGGAAATTGCGGCCCGGCACAATATGAGGGATGGCGCCGTATCCATGACCCTGAACCGCCTCCGCCTGAAACTGCGCAGCTACCTTCTGGAAAGGGGATTTGAGCTATGACGAGCGAAAACCTGTATGAAGTCCTCGGCAACATCAGTGAGAGGCATATCAACGGTGCCGGGGCAGAGCACAGCGCGAAGAAGCCCGGCTGGGCAAAGTGGGGGGCTATAGCGGCTTGTTTGTGCCTGATGGTACCATTCACCGCATTTGCGGTTGATACCATTCAATATAATGCGGCGGTCGATTATCTGAATTCCCTCGGTATTCCTGTTGAAGATTTGGGCGACTACTCCCACAAAGAAATAAAAGAAGCAGTAAAAACCATCGATGCTGGAGAAAGTAGTCCATTAACCGAAGAAATCCTTAACCTATTGCCAGGTAACGAAGAGCAGATTGACGTGCCGACACAAGTAACATCTGAACAGATAAGAGAATTAGAGCCAGCTATGACAAGAGAAGAAGTCCTTTCCCTTTTGGGCAATACACAAGATATTGGTTCTGGCATCTATATTTATGTTTATGAAGTAGACGGAGAATATTTGTTGCACATTCCATTTGCAAGTGATGGTGCTCAGTTAGGTGTTACAGGCGAAGATTTATTAAAGGCATTGACCCCTATTTCTGAGGATATAGATTCTAATGTAACCGTTGAATTTAATGGACAGCTATTCAACAAATCTGACTTGACCGAAGAAACGCTTGAATGGCTTGACTGGCATCCTTGTTCCTTGCCGGAGGAACAGCTTGCCGCCAGCTCAATTCCTGCGGACGGAGAGGAAAATTCATAGGCTGTCTGGAGTTCTGCCCAAATAGCGGGGATTTCCAATTTCCCCTGAAATCACGACTTTTTTGAAAGGGGAGTTTTCAGAAGCCCGCGCGGGAGCGCAAAACCGGCCCGTCCAGTTTCTGGACGGGCCGGCTTGAAGGACTCAGTCATCGGTGCGGATGCCCCGCTGGATGTCCCGGATGTTGTAGGGGGAGGTCTGGTAGACGAAGTAGTTCAGCCAGTTGGAGTACAGCAAGTGGGCGCAGGACCGCCAGGTCACCACCGGCTTGCGGGTGGGGTCATCGCCGGGGAAGTAGTTCTGGGGGATCTGGATGTCCGCGCCGGCGGCAAGGTCCCGCATATACTCATTCCGCAGGGTGTCCCGGTCATACTCCGCGTGGCCCATCAGGAAGATCTGCCGGCCCTGGTCCGTCTTGACGGCGTAGACCCCGGCCTCCGGGGAGGAGGAGAGGATCTTCAGCTCCGGCACCGCCTCGATGTCCTCCCGCAGCACCGTGGTGTGCCGGGAGTGGGGGACCCAGAACTCGTCGTCAAAGCCCCGGAAGAGGATGAAGTTGGGGTCCTCCACCGTGTGGCGGAACACGCCGAAGAGTTTCTCCGGCAGCTGCCGCTTGGGGATGCCGTAGTGGTAGTACAGCCCCGCCTGGGCACCCCAGCAGATGTGGAGGGTGGAGTGGACGTGGGTCTTGGACCACTCCATGATCTCACACAGCTCCGGCCAGTAGTCCACCTCCTCAAAGGGCAGGTTCTCCACCGGCGCGCCGGTGATCACCAGGCCGTCAAAGGTCCGGTCCCGCACCTCGTCAAAGGACTTGTAAAAGGCCAGCATATGGGCCTGGGAGGTGTTTTTGGACACGTGGCCGCTGGGGGCGATCAGCTCCAGCTCGATCTGGATGGGGGTGTTGCCCAGCACCCGGGCCAGCTGGGTCTCCGTCTCCACCTTGGTGGGCATCAGGTTCAGCAGCAGGATTTGCAGGGGCCGGATGTCCTGGGTGATGGCCCGGGTCTCCGTCATGACGAAGATGTTCTCCGACGTCAGGACCGAAGTGGCGGGCAGCTGATTGGGGATTTTGATGGGCATCTCACTTCACCTGCTCCAGGGCCTGGGCGATGTCGTCGATCAGATCCTGCTTGTTCTCCAGGCCGCAGCTCATCCGCACCAGGCCCGCGGGGATGCCGGCGGCGGCAAGCTGCTCGTCGGTCATCTGCCGGTGGGTGGAGCTGGCGGGGTTCAGGCAGCAGGTGCGGGCGTCCGCCACGTGGGTCTCGATGGCGGCCAGCTTTAAGTGCTTCATGAAGGTGCTGGCCGCCTCCCGGCCGCCCTTCAGCTCAAAGGACACCACGCCGCAGGAGCCGTGGGGCAGATACTTCTCCGCCAGGGCGTGGTACTTGTCCCCCGGCAGGCCGCAGTAGATGACGGAGGCCACCTTGGGGTGCCCCGCCAGGAACTCCGCCACCGCCTGGCCGTTCTCGCAGTGGCGGGCCATGCGGACGTGGAGGCTCTCCAGCCCCAGGTTCAGGTAGAAGGCGTTCTGGGGGGACTGGATGGCGCCGAAGTCCCGCATCAGCTGGGCGGTGCACTTGGTGATGAAGGCACCCTCCTTGCCGAACTTCTCCGCGTAGGTGATGCCGTGGTAGCTGTCGTCCGGGGTGCAGAGGCCCGGGAACTTGTCCGCGTGGGCCATCCAGTCAAACTTGCCGGAGTCCACGATGGCGCCGCCCACGGCGGCTCCGTGGCCGTCCATGTACTTGGTGGTGGAGTGGGTGACGATGTCGGCGCCCCACTCGAAGGGCCGGCAGTTCACCGGAGTGGCAAAGGTGTTGTCCACGATCAGCGGCACCCCGTGGGCGTGGGCGGCCTTGGCGAACTTCTCGATGTCCAGCACCGTCAGGGCCGGGTTGGCGATGGTCTCGCCGAACACCGCCTTCGTGTTGGGCCGGAAAGCGGCCTCCAGCTCCGCGTCGGTGCAGTCCGGGGAGACGAAGGTGACGGTAATGCCCATCTTGGCCATGGTGACGGAGATCAGATTGAAGGTGCCCCCGTAGATGGAGGACGAGGAGACGATGTGGTCCCCGCAGGAGCAGATGTTGAACAGGGCGAAGAAGTTGGCCGCCTGGCCGGAGGAGGTGAGCATGGCGGCGGTGCCGCCCTCCAGCTCGCAGATCTTGGCGGCCACATAGTCGTTGGTGGGATTCTGGAGGCGGGTGTAGAAGTAGCCGCTGGCCTCCAGGTCAAAGAGCTTGCCCATGTCCTCACTGGTGGCGTACTTGAAGGTGGTGGACTGGACGATGGGGATCTGGCGGGGCTCCCCGTTGCCGGGGGTATAGCCCCCCTGGACACATTTCGTTTCGATGCGGTAATCGCTCATGGTGTGTGCTCCTTTCGACTGGATGAAGATGACTTTGGAGACGAAAAAACGGCCTTCGTCCCAAAGAAAAACTTTGAGACGAAAGCCGTCAGACTTCCGCGGTACCACTCAAATTGCGCCGTCCTCACGGTCCGACGCCCCTTTTGGGGTCCAACAACCCCTCTGCCCTGACGCGGCAGTTCTCGGAGAGGCCCTACCGGCGGCACGCCGCCCTCGAACCCTCGGCTCAGGAGCCATAGGACCTGGAGACCCTTGCCGCCGGCTTTCACCGCCCGCCGGCTCTCTGAGGGCGCCGGTCTCCGTCCCTCTCCATCATCGCTTTGAAATCTATTATAGGCAGCTGTCGGCGGATTTGTCAACTGTGGATTTTGAGCTGCCGGGAGCAGCGGCGGTGGACTTTTGGACCGACCTGTGGTACGATGGCCCAAACAGCCGGCGGCAGTCGCCGGAGAGGGAGGAGCGCCATGGCCTTTACCCCCATTGATGAGAGCGCCTGGGAGCGGCGGGAATATCTGGAGGTTTTCCGCCAGACCGCCATCTATCTGACGGCGGAGGTGGATATCACACCGCTGTATCGGCACACGAAGGCCCGGGGCGAAAAGCTGTATCCGGCCCTGATCTGGTGCGCGGCCGCCGTGCTGAACCAGCACCCCCACTTCCGCTACGGCCGGGATGAGGCGGGGCGGATCGGGATCTGGGATGTGCTGCACCCCTATTACACCGTGCCCCGGCGGGACGCCCCGGACCTGTTTGCCATGAAGGCCACCCGCTTTACACCGGACTACGATGCGTTCCGCGCTCAGTTCCGGGAGGATTATGCCCGGGCGGAGACCTGCGGCCGCCTGCTCTGCGACGGGACCCTGCCGCCAAACCGCTTCGGCATCTCCGCCGTGCCGGGGCTGGCCTTCTCCGCCTTCAGCTTCGGCGGGGACCCGAAGCCGGATTTCACGCCCTTTGTGCTGCTGGGCAAAGTCCATCCGCAGGGGGAGCGGATGGTGCTGCCGGTGGGCGGGGAGTTTGCCCACGCCGTCAACGACGGCAGCCACATCAGCGGCTTTTTCCAAGAGCTGGAGGAGACTGCCGCCGGACTGCTTTTGGACTGAAATCACAACAGAGCGCCCGTGGGGAAACTGCCTCCACGGGCACTTTTCTGTCTGGAGGCTGGTTTTTCAAAAAATGCGCGCGCCCTATTGACAAGAGACGCGGTCCATGCTATATTAGCCACACGGTTAGTTACTAGACCAATTAACCAGATAACAAACCGGCAGGAAAGGGGGAAGCGCCTTGACGTTGACGGAAGACCGGCCCATCTTCCAGCAGATCGCGGAGCAGCTGGAGGAGGCGATCCTCTCGGGGGCTTACCCGGAGGAGAGCCAGGTGCCGTCCATTACGGAGTATTCGGTGCAGTACCGGATCAACCCCGCCACCGCCCTGAAGGGCATCAACCTGTTGGTGGACGCGGGGCTGCTGTACAAAAAGCGGGGCGTGGGGATGTTTGTGGCCCCCGGCGCCCGGGAGAAGCTCCGCCAGAGCCGGCGGGAGCGGTTTTATCAGGACTACGTCCTGCGGATGGTGCGGGAGGCCCGGAACCTGGGGCTGACGGACCAGGAGCTGCGGGCACTTCTGGAAAGGGGAATGGAAGAAGATGGCCATTGAGTTTCAGCACATCACCAAGACCTTCGGGGACACCCGGGCCCTGGAGGATGTGTCACTGACCCTTGAGGAGGGGAAAATCTACGGACTGCTGGGCAACAACGGCGCCGGCAAGTCCACGCTGCTGAATATCCTCACCGGGCGGCTGTGCCCGGACAGCGGCACCGTCACCGTGGACGGCGCCCCCGCCGGCAGCGACGCGGCCCTGAGCCGGCTGTTCCTGGTGGGGGAGAAGAACCTGTACCCCGACGACATGAAGGTGAAGCGGGCCCTGGACACGGCGGAGCTGTTCTACCCGGATTTCGACCGGGCCTACGCCGAGAATCTGGCGCAGCAGTTTGGGCTGCCGCTGAACAAGAAGATCAACGGTCTCTCCACCGGCTACGGCTCCATCTTCCGTATTGTTCTGGGCCTCAGCGTCAACACCCCCTACGTGCTGTTCGACGAGCCGGTGCTGGGCCTAGACGCCCAGCACCGGGATCTGTTCTACAAGCTGCTGGTGCAGAAGTATGCCGAGAATCCCTGCACCCTGGTGATCTCCACCCACCTGATCGCGGAGGTGGCGGACCTGATCGAGCACACGGTCATCATCCGAAAGGGGCGCATCCTTCAGGACGCCCCCACGGAGGCGCTGACCGCCGCCTGCTGGGCGGTGTCCGGCCCCGCCGGGCTGGTGGACAGCTGGGCTGCCGGCCGGAACGTGCTGACCACCACCGCTCTGGGCGGGCTCAAGACCGTCTGCGTCCGGGGAGCGGTGGAGGAGGACCTGTCCGCCGGGCTGGAGCGGCGGCGCGTGGGACTTCAGGAGTACTTTATCAGCCTGATGGAAGAGGAGGATCAGAGATGAACACGCGATTCGGCCGGGCCTTCCGGTATGAGATGCGGAACTATTTCCGGGCGGTGGCGGTGCTGTGGCTGGTGATGGCCCTGCTCCCGGCCGCGATGCTGGCGCTGGCCTACTTCCTGGCGGGGGAGACGGCCATGGAGAGCAGCTTCAACGGTTATTCCATGGCGGTGGGGATGTTCGGGCTGATCCTGGGCATGGTGGGCCTGCGGGAGAACCAGCGGGTGCTGAACCAGAACGGCGTGTCCCGCCGGTCCGCCTTCCTGGCGGACGTGGCGGCCCTGGCGGTGGCGGCGCTGCTGGTGGCCGTGGGGGTGTCGGTGATCATGGGCGCCTATCAGGCGGCCCTGGGCAGTGCGGGCCGGATGCTGATCACGGACCTGTACCAGCTGATCTATGAGCCGTCCTCCGCCGGCACGGACCTGGGAGCCCTGGTCCGGAGCGCCGTGTTCTCCACCGTGGCGGGCTGGATGCTGGCGGCCCTGGGGCAGTTCTGCTCCGCCCTGTACTGGCGGCTGAACAAGTTTTGGACCATCCTGGTCTCCGTGACCGTGCCGCTGGTGCTGATTTTCGGCAGCGCGCCGCTGCTGACCTGGCTGGACACCACCTCCGCCGGACACGCGGCGGTGGAGGCCCTGGCGGCCTTTGGGCGGTTCCTGGCGGCCTCCCCCTGGAATATGGCGGCAGTGCTGCTGGCCATGGGCGCGGTGTTCTTCACCGTCACCTGGCTGCTGCTGCGCCGGGCCATGATCCGGCCCGCGAAGTAAAAGATCAAAGTGAAAAAATAAAGGATAAGAGATGTTCCCAACAAAGGGATCTCTTATCCTTTATCTCATATCTCCGGAGATGTCCTATTGTCCTCCCACGATGCGGCTGTAAGCCCGGGTGGTGAGGCCGTAGACCAGGGCGTAGATGGCGCAGAACACCAGCAGCGTCCCGGCGGTGCAGAGGGCGAAGAGCCGCACATCAAACAGGTTGAACAGCTCCAGCATCTTGCACAGCATGGGGAAGGCCGCCGCCACATGGATGCCCGCCGTCACCAGGGGCAGGAAGAACACCAGCAGCACCTGGCTGCGGATGGAGGCCCGGACCTCCCGGGGGCTCATGCCCACCTGCTGCATGATCTGATACCGGCGCTGGTCCTCGTACCCCTCGGAGATCTGCTTGTAGTAGATGATGAGCACCGTGGACAGCAGGAACAGCAGACCCAGGAATACCCCCAGGAAGAGAAAGCCGCCGTACATGGTGTAGTAGTCGATGGCGTTGTCCTGGCGGCTTGTGGTAGAGGAGGTGTTCTGGAGGCCTGAGTCTATCAAAGAGTCCACAAAGGCCAGCTTTTCCGCGTCTGTGCCGTCCACGTTCATCTGGAGATGGATCTCCTGGTACACGCCGTCTGGGTCCAGGACCTTGAGGGCGGAGATCACGCTCTCATCCGCCACTACCAGAGAGACACGGGACGTCTGGCCGGTTATGACAACGGTGCTGTTGTGCCGGGGAAAGTCCGCAATGGTCCCGGCCACATGAAAAGGGAGGCCTTCGATATAAAAGGTCTCCGGCAGGGCGATGTTCTCCGCCTGAACCAGCACCTCATCCGGTTCTAAATCCACCGTATGGCCCGTGAGACGGCCATACTCGTCAGCGGTGAGCAGGTCGATCTGGGTGTCTGTGCTGCCCTGGGTGGACAGGGAGAAGGTGTTGCCGCTGTATGCGCCGATGGTGTCCGTCTGTGTGAACCGCTGTAAGAGCTCTACTTTTCGGCCGGAACGCTCCGCGGCGGCCTGAAGCTTTGTCAGATTTTCCGCCATTATCGCCGCGTCGTCCTCCCCGGAGCCCTCTGTCACATCCTGAATCACATCCACGTCATAGGGGAACATCCGGTCCAGGGTGTCCTCCAACCCCGCGTACAGGCTGACGGTGGTGGACACTGTCACCAGCACCATGGTGGAGAGGATGCAGATGTTGGCCAGGCCCACGGCGTTCTGCTTCATCCGGTACAGCAGGCCCGCCACGGCGGTGAAGTGCCTGGGCTGGTAGTAGTACCGGGGGCTGTTCCGCAGGTGCTTCAGCAGGGCGATGGACCCGGCGGTGAACAGGCAGTAGGTGCCGATCATCACCAGCACCACCGCCAAAAAGAAGTAAGCCAGGGCGGTGAAGGGGTCCGCCACTGTCAAAGCGGTGGCGTAGCCGGCCCCCAGGGTGACGGCCCCCAGCACCACCAGCAGCCGGCGCGTCCGGGGCTCCCGCTCCCCGGCGCTGGCGCTGTGGAGCAGCTCCACGGGCCGGGACCGCAGAAGGCCCGCCAGGTTCCACACCAGCGTCAGCAGGAAGAGGATGCCGAAGAGGGCAGCGGTGTTGGCCATGCCGGGCAGGCTGATCTCAAACCCGTACTGGACCGGCAGGTGGGAGACCTGCAGCAGCAGGAGCAGCACCAGCTTGCTCAGCAGCACCCCCGCCGCCAGGCCCCCCAGAATGGCCGCGGCGGCGCAGTAGACCGTCTCCCACACCATCAGATGGGCGATGTGGCGCTTTTCCAGCCCCAGGATGTTGTAGAGCCCCAGCTCCCGCCGGCGGCGCTTCATCACAAAGCTGTTGGCGTACAACAGCAGGACAACGGCGAACAGCGCCACCACCAGCACAAGGTAGACAAGCCGCGCCGGCTTGCGCACCATCTCCTTGAACTGCGCCTTGAGGCGCGTGAGCAACAGATAGACGAGCGCGCTTTTCATTTCGACGCCTCCCCGCCCTCGGTGATGGAAAAGAACATTTCCTCCAGCGAGCGCTCGCCGCCGTCGCCCTGCCGCTTGGTCGCCGCCAGACGGCCGTGCATCATGATGTAGGCCGCGTCCCAGTAGTCCTCCACGCTGTCGATCATATGGGTGCTGATGAGCAGCGCCGCGCCGTCCTTGCGCAATTCGCCGAACATCTCCTTGAGTTCCTTGATGGCGTGGGGGTCGAGGCCGACCAGCGGCTCGTCGAAGATGATGACCTTCGGCCGGTGTACCAATTGGCAGCAAATGGACAGTTTCTGCTGCATGCCCTTGGAGAGCTCCTTGCCCAGCTTGTCGCAGATGGCTTTGGCAATGTCCACGTCCAAACCCACGACCTGATCGCTCTCATAGTATTCATAGGGAGGGAACGCAGCATTGGTAGCCATAATCAGCTTTCCATCATAGGTGATGCCTTCGGGAGAAGTGTAAGGAGAAGCGCTCTCGTCCTTGGTGATGTAGTAAGCGATCAGCTGATCCAGCGTACCATCTGCCTTCAACTCGGCGATAGCTGCGTTGAACTGATCCTTCAGCTCGTCGTTTTCCTTCGCAATGGCGATGGCGTAATCCTCCACCGTGTAAGGAGTGTCCAAAATCTTCAGCCCGTCGTTCTGCTCCACAAAGACCTTTGCAGGCTCGTTGTCGATGACCACGGCGTCAATCTTGCCCTGCTTGAGAGCGGTGACCGCTTCGATGCCGCTCTTGAATTCCTGGAGGGTAGCTTTGCCCAGCAGGCCGTCGCTGATGTCGCCCGCAATGTAGGTGGCGCCAGTGGTGCCGCCCTGAGCGCCGATGATGCTGTCGGCCAGATCATCCGCACTTTCGATCTTTTTGCCGGAGTTTCCGCAGGAAGCAAGGGACAAAGCAAGTGCCGCCGCTAAAATGCCGCTTAAAATTTTCGTGAATTTCATAAAAGCCATTCCTTTCCGATCTGTTTTTTACGTCATCAATACTTTACCACAACAAAACGGCAAATGCAAGAGCCGGACGGGAAAAAATTCAGTTTTTTCAAAACTTTATACAATCTTCCAGTTTCCTCCGTCTTTTTTTCTCTTCATTTATGCGATTTTATCGGATATTTCCGAAATATAAGATGTATATCGTTGCATATATTCAGCAATTGTGCGTATATACAGGTATAATATTCATTTATGCTCCGGTTCCGTATTTTTCGGATCTT
>ERZ827423.2101-NODE-2101-length-16813-cov-2.886204_pt1 | contig 16813 bp, 14 predicted proteins | sample MGYA00519775_ERZ827423 | MGnify/ENA primary metagenome ERZ827423 (study PRJEB31778, sample SAMEA3449296) | human gut metagenome | biome: human gut; feature: human-associated habitat; material: faeces | place: United Kingdom | collected 2010/2012 ...
GGAAGCTTTCCTTATCGGGTGTTTTATATTGTAATTAAAATTTCAGAAATGAATTGCTCAGCCACCATTCCGGACACAGTTTGCTGAGCTTTATTGTGCTTATAGGATTATAATCGGTAAGGACTTCTATGTTTTGAATGTCCTTGTTAAGCATCATGATAAATTCCAAGCAGGAGTTGCATGGAGTGCTTATTGCTCCGTCACGCAGAATTGTCAGCATTTTTACTATCCTGCTTTCTCCATATGTAATCATATTGGAGATAGCATTAAATTCAGAGCATATTCCGTTTACTGTTCATGCAGGACAGTATAATACGGACAGTATGCGTAAGGCAATTCGTTATGGCGCCCAGAGAATCAGTCAGGGTTTACATATTTTGGATGATGATGATCTTCTTCAGGAAATTATTAACCGGAAGGTTGTTGTGGAATGTTGTCCGGCCAGCAATCTGAAATTGGGTTCGGTGGAAAATTACAGTCATCACCCGATACGCAAGCTTTTTGACAGAGGGGTTCCGGTATGTGTCTGTACGGACCGTTTGAGGGTATCCGGCATTACATTGGCTGAAGAATACCGGAAACTTGAACGATATCTTGGTTTTACACCGTACGAAATTTATCAGATGAATCAAAATGCTGTAAATGGTGCTTTCCTTTCTCAAATGGAAAAGGACCGGCTGCGGTTTGATTTATATGAAGCCAACAAGGCAATCGTGGACAAGGAGTAGGAGACAATGGAAGACTTAGTGAAATTACGTGATGAGATTGACGCTATTGATGACCAGATTGTCAGTCTTTTTGAAAAGCGCATGGCAGTGGCGGAAAATGTAGCTGCTTTTAAACGAAGCGTTGGAAAACCAGTTCTGGATAAAGAGCGGGAAAAGATTAAAATACAGAAAGTAACGGAGAAAACGTCGAATGCCTTTAATCGTCAGGCAGTGGAATCTCTTTTTGGTCAGATTATGGCTGTCAGCCGTATGCTTCAATATCAGCGGCTGGCCAGTGAGCGGACCGATGTGGAAGGTTTTCAGGTAAAGGATATAGTGACAACACCAAAGACAAAGGTTGTTTATACCGGAGTACCTGGCGCTTATGCGGAGGCTGCGATGGACAGCTATTTCGGTTCGGAAATCGAAGGCTTTAATGTGGAGACCTTTGGAGATGCCATGGAAGCGGTTCACAGCGGACAGGCTGAGTACGGTGTCCTGCCGATTGAAAATTCTTCGACAGGAAGTGTCAATGACGTTTATGATCTGTTATCCGCTTATGATAATCATATTGTCGGTGAAACGATGATAAAGATTGAACACGCCCTTTTGGGACTTCCGGGAAGCCGAATTGAAGATATTCGCACCGTCTATTCCCATCCGCAGGGGTTGATGCAGTGCAGCCGGTTCCTTGATGCCCACAGGGAATGGCAGCAGGTCAGCCTGCAGAATACGGCGGCATCGGCCAAACGGGTCCTGGATGATCAGAATATGGGTCAGGCGGCCATCGCCAGCAAACAGGCAGCAAAAAATTTCGGCCTGGTTGTTTTGAAAGAAAAATTAAATGATCTGGATAATAATTTCACGCGCTTTGTCATTATAAGCCACAAAAAAGTATTCCAGAAGGATGCGGATAAAATCAGCGTTTGCTTTGAAGTGCCGCATGAGAGTGGTACATTGTACAATATCCTCGGTCACTTTATTTTTAACGGTCTGAGTATGACACGTATTGAATCCCGTCCGATACAGGGGAAACCGTGGCAGTACCGTTTCTTCGTTGATTTTAATGGAAATCTGAGAGAGCAGGCTGTAAGAAATGCTCTTCATGGTATTCAGTCTGAAACGGAAGGATTTCGTATTCTTGGAAACTATATAGGAGTGGAGCAGTAGTGATGAAGATCAGAGTGCATGAATTAATTTTATACCGTAATTTTGCAGAAACTATTTTTTATGATATGGCCGATGTGGCCAATAATTATTTGAATGAAGATTGTGACAGAGAGGCGTTGATTGATAAACTGTATCAATGTATCAATGAAATTGTCACGATTGCCAGAGACCATGGATTTAACGGGAATCTCTGGCATGGATATCTCACCTATCTTTTGACAACCAATGAAAATGCCTTCAGTATGTCCTGCGAAAAAAAGGGCGCCATTGAGGGCAGCATCAATGAGCTGGCTCTGCATGATCTTCGGATTTTTAAAGAAGCCTATGATGTGGAATGGGATGATATTGAAAAAGAACTGGGCGTGCATTTTATCAGCATGATTCGTGCTTTTCACAGTCCGGATAATCTGGGAATCATCTACAGCCAGAGTCTGAGGGAGCGTATTGATGACTTAAATGGCCAGCTGGCAGCTGCGGAAGATGTCCACCAGATGTATGACGTGCTGACCGATTTTTACAAAGATTATGGCGTAGGTAAATTTGGCCTTCACCGGGCTTTTAAGATTATCAGCGATGGTCAGGAACCGGAGATTGCTCCGATTACACGGACGGAGAAAGTGGTTCTCTCCGACATTGTCGGTTATGAGATTCAAAAGAAAAAGTTGAGAGATAATACGGAAGCATTTATTCAGGGGAAAAAGGCGAATAATGCGTTACTTTACGGTGACAGCGGTACGGGAAAATCTACAAGTATTAAAGCGATTTTGAATGAATATTATAAAGACGGACTTCGCATGATTGAAATATATAAGCATCAGTTTAAAGATATTTCAAATGTCATTGCTCAGATTAAAAATCGTAATTACAAGTATATCCTGTATATGGATGATCTGTCCTTCGAAGAATTTGAGATTGAATATAAATACTTAAAGGCCATTATCGAAGGCGGGCTGGAAACAAAGCCGGATAATGTGGTTATTTATGCCACATCCAATCGAAGACATCTGATTCGGGAGACATGGAGTGACCGGAAACAGGCGCCGGACGATGTTCACGGTGGAGATTCCATGCAGGAAAAATTATCGCTGGCAACCCGGTTCGGCGAGTCGATTTATTACGGCAAGCCAAATCAGAAAGAATATTTGGAAATTGCCAGAGAACTGGCAAAACGTTATGGCATTCAGATGAGTGAAGAGTTGGTTGAGCAGGAAGCTGTCAAATGGGAACTTGGCCACGGCGGACGTTCCGGACGGACCGCTCAGCAGTTCATCAATCACCTCATCGGAATTGCGGAATAAGCAGGAGGGAGGCAGAACGGATGCCCATACAGATGTTGGCAGCCATTGATGTAGGATCAAGTGAGGTTGCAATGAAAATCTATCAGTTTTCCAAACGGACCGGAATTCAGGAAGTGGAATATGTCCGTTCAATTGTCGAGCTTGGAGCAGACACTTATAATACAGGGGTAATTTCTTATGACACTGCACGGGAGCTGTGCGGTGTTTTAGGCGGATTTGTGGAAAAATTGAAGGAATACCGGATTGAAAAATATGTGGCCTATGCAGGAAGCGCCATGAGAGAAGCAGTGAATCGGGATCTGGTCCTGGATCAGATTCGCCTGCAGACCGGGTTGAATGTGCAGATTATTGGCAATGCTCAGCAGCGTTTCCTTGTGCTTCAGTCATTGGCCGGGACGATGTGCCAGTTTGAAGCTCTTTCAAAAGAAGGTATGGCGGTGGTCGATCTTTCATCGGGAAGTCTGCAGGTGTCTGTTTACGCGGAAGGCGCCTTGCAGATTACGCAGAATCTGAAACTGGGTTCCCTTAGAATCCGGGAGATTCTTGCGGACATTGAGCAGCAGACCACATCCTTTGTCCGGGTCATGGAAGATTATATCGGTAATGATCTGAGGACATTACAGCGGCTGGTCATCAGAGATTACCGGGTCAAGCATGTCATTGTCCTTGGTGAAGAAATAGCGACGCTGCTGAATGCGGTCAATGCCTCAAAAAACAGGGAAAGTTTTACAGCTTCCCAGTTCGAAAAGTTTTATATTAAACTGATGCGCAGCAGAGAAGAAGATATTTCAAAAAAATATAACATTCCTTATGAGACGGCCACCGTGTTAAAACCGTCCATGATCATTTTTAAAAATCTGGTGGAAATGCTTGGGGGCGAAGTTGTCTGGGCTTCTAATGTGGGACTTTGCGACGGTATTCTGGCCGATTACGTGCGGAGCCATCATATGACAAAAAATACCCGTGATTTTACGGAGGATATTATCTCAGTCACCCGCCAGGTGGCAAAGCATTATGAAAGCGATATGAATCATACACAGAACGTGGAGCAGCTTTCGATGGCGATTTTTGACAGTATACGAAAGATTTCCGGGTTGACTCAGCGAGACCGCCTGCTTCTGCAGGTTTCAGGAATTCTCCATGATTGCGGCAAGTACGTGAACATGATGCATGGCACGGACAATACTTACTATCTGGTTTTAAACACGGAGATCATCGGTTTGTCAGAAGCGGAGAAACGGATTGTTGCCAATGTCATTCGTTTTAATTCTAACGGCGAGGTCCCGGAATACGCGGAAGTGGCCGGTGAGATGGACCATATGGATTATGTGCGGATGCTTAAAATGGCGGCTATTCTCCGATTGGCCAACGGTATGGACCGGAGTCATTTACAGCGGATTCAGGATGTTCGGGTCTCAGTGAAGGATAATGAATTAAAAATTATGGCAAATACCATTTATGATATTACGCTGGAGCAGGGAATGATGGACAGCAGAGCCCATTTCTTTGAGCAGATTTATGGACTCAGACCGATTCTCTGGCAGAAACGAAGGGGGTAATTAAAATGGATGTGAGCAAAGCAGAATATTTTACAAACCGGGAATTGAGCTGGCTGGATTTTAATTACCGGGTGCTTGGTGAAGCCAGAGATAAGAACATTCCTCTTTTTGAACGACTGAAATTTTTGAGCATTACATCTTCCAATTTGGATGAATTCTTCATGATTCGTGTGGCTTCTCTGAAGGATATGGTCAATGCAAAATATGAAAAACCGGATATTGCGGGAATGACACCGCAGATGCAGCTTGAAGCGATCAGCAAGAAGACTCACGATCTGGTAAATACCCAGTATACAACCTATAATCGGTCTTTAAAGCCGATGCTGCGGCAGAATGGGTTGACTATCATAGATTCTTATGAAGATTTGAGTGAGTTTCAGAGAAACTATGTGGACCAGTATTTTCAACAGGATGTATATCCCGTTTTGACGCCGATGGCAGTGGATTCTTCCCGGCCATTTCCATTGATTCGGAATAAATCTTTAAATATCGGCGCTCTGATTTCGGATAAAGAAGATGAATCCGAATATGATTTTGCGACGGTTCAGGTACCGTCAGTACTTCCAAGGTTTATTGAAATCCCATCTGATGAAAAAGGGCATAAGACCCTGATTTTACTGGAACAGGTCATTGAAATGAATATTCAGAAGCTGTTTCTCAATTATAAAGTCATCTGCGCCTATCCTTACCGGATTATGCGAAATGCGGATTTGAGTATTGACGAGGAAGATGCGGCAGACCTTTTAAAAGAGATTCAGAAACAGCTGAAACGCCGTCAGTGGGGTGAGGTTATCCGGCTGGAAGTGGAAGATGGTATCGACAAGCGGCTTCTTAAAATTTTGAAAAAGGCCATGAATGTTGGCGAAGCTTCAATCTACCGGATCAATGGTCCTCTGGACCTGACATTTTTGATGAAGGTTAATGGCCTGGACGGCTATGACCATTTGAAATATCCGAAATATCAGCCACAGCTTTCGAAAGATATTAATCTGGAAGAGGATCTTTTTACCCAGATCCGCAGAAAGGATATTTTGTTATTTCATCCATTCCAGAGCTTTGATACGGTGGTCGATTTCGTCCGTCAGGCTGCCAAGGACCCGGATGTGCTGGCGATTAAACAGACTCTTTATCGTGTCAGCGGAAATTCACCGATTATTGCATCTTTAGCTGAGGCCGCCGAGAATGGAAAACAGGTGACGGTACTTGTTGAGTTAAAGGCTCGTTTTGATGAAGAAAACAACATTATTTGGGCGAAAAAGCTGGAAAAGGCCGGATGTCACGTAATCTACGGATTGGTGGGTTTAAAGACTCACAGCAAGATTACCCTGGTTGTCCGTCAGGAGGAAGACGGTATCCGGCGTTATGTGCATTTGGGAACGGGTAATTATAATGATAGTACGGCGAAAATGTATACGGATATGGGGCTTTTAACCTGTGCCAAACCGATCGGCGAGGATGCCACCGCCGTATTTAATATGCTGTCCGGCTATTCGGAGCCGCTGGCCTGGAACAAGCTGTCTTTGGCGCCGCTATGGCTTCGTGACCGTTTCGTTGAGTTGATTCATCAGGAAGAAATGAATGCCCGTGAGGGACGTCCGGCCCATATCATTGCAAAGATGAACTCGCTTTGCGATAAGGGAATTATTATGGCATTATATAAGGCCTCGGCAGCTGGTGTAAAAATTGAGTTGATCATCCGTGGAATATGCTGTCTGAAAACAGGTATTCCGGGAATAAGTGAGAATATTACAGTAAAATCCATTGTAGGCAATTTCCTTGAGCACAGCCGGATTTTCTATTTCTACAATAACGGATGGGAAAATGTATTTATGGGAAGCGCGGACTGGATGCCGAGAAATCTGGACCGGCGTGTGGAGATAATGTTCCCGGTGGAAGACGAGAACTGCAAAAAAGAAGTGATGCACATTCTGGATATCCAGCTTCAGGACAATGTGAAAGCTCACTATCTCCAGCCGGATGATACGTATCAGAAGCCGGACAAACGGGGAAAAACTTTAGTGTCTTCTCAGGATTATTTTTGTCAGGAAGCGATGGAAGCAGCGGCGGAAGACAAGAAAAAAGACGAAGAGCTCAGCCGGGTCTTTGAACCGATGTATCATAATGAAGACTAGAGCTTGAATTCGTCTTGCGAGATTTGTTGAAATTTGTTAATATATTTTTGTTAGGGGAGCGGTGGCAAGCCCGCCCTCCTCTGACATGCATTTAAATTCATTTTTCTTTTGTATACTTCAGGCGCTTTTGAGCGTTTTTTTCATGTGCTAAGTGTTTTGAGGTATTTCTCAGGCACTTTTTCCTTCAAGAACTTCAACTCTTTTTGTCAGATTCTGGACGCTTTCAATGACTAATAGTATATTATCGTTTTCCAGTTTCGCAAGCTGATAATATTGGTTTAAGTTATCAACATTTTGCTGAATCTTGTCTATTTTGTCTTCTAAAATTGTTCGTGTCCGTTCCATTTCTTCTAAAAGCAGATTTTCTGAATCCCTGATTTTAGCATCCATGGTGTCAATCATTCTGTTTTCGAGACTTTCAAGTTTCTGGTCCATCCGGTTTTCGAGGCTTTCGAGTTTCTGGTCCATCCGGTTTTCGAGACCATCAAGTTTCTGGTCCATCCGGCTTTCGAGACTTTCGAGTTTCTGGTCCATTCTGCCTTCGAGATGTTCAAGCTTTTCGTCCATGGTGCCAATCAATTCGGTTTTAAAACTGGAAAACTTGTCATCTAAAACTTCATTCATTAAACATTTTAGTGTCTGTAAACTTTCGTTATCCAATAAGCATTCCTCCTGAAGTAATGATATGTAACGTCAGAACCTTGCCATTTCCGACTGATTTAATTATAGTCTAATTGAATGAAAAAGTGAATTGTATCTTTGATGAAAAAAAGTTTCAAAAAAATCTTAAAATCTGTTGACAAAGCAAATATTCTGTTGTATACTCATACTTGCCTTTGAGATGAGGCAATAAGCGCGAGTGGCTCAGTGGTGGAGTATCGCCTTGCCAAGGCGAGGGTCGCGGGTTCGAATCCCGTCTCGCGCTTCAAAGAAATGTAATAGATTCATGGATTTTCCGTGAATCTATTATTTTTTTGTGCTGTAAATAGATAAAAGCAAGTTAATCCGGACGATGGATTTTATGCAAAAAATATGTAAAAAGGCCTGGTTCTCCAGCGTTTTGTACAAGTTGTCAAAAGTTATTAAATTAACGATAAAAATTTATAGACAATTTCGCCAAAGGGTGTTATAATGACAACATAGTAACTGGTAGAACTGGTAGGACCAGTTAAAAACAAATTAAACCAAAGAAAGGGAGAGGGTTATGTTATTACAAGTTATTCTCGCAGTTATACCTATTGCATGGCTGATCATATCTATGACAGCATTTAAGATGTCAGGATTTAATGCCTGCGGTATCGGTCTTATCATTACAGCTGTTGAATGTATCGCTGTATATGGTATGTCAGTTGTTGAAGTTGGCACAGGTGCATTGGAAGGTGCGCTGGCAGCCATCTGGCCAATCGGTATCATTATGTTTGGTGCCATGTTCCTATACAACCTGAGTCTTCGTACAGGTGGTATGGATGTTATTAAGAACATGTTGGCATCTGTATCCAATGATAAACGTGTTGCAGCGTTAATTCTTGGATGGTGTTTCGGTAACTTCATGGAAGGTATTGCTGGTTTCGGTACAGCCGTTGCTATTCCGGCAGCCATGATGGTAGGTCTTGGATTTGATCCAATTGCATCCGCTGTTATTTGTTTGATCGGTAATGCAGCATCCCCTGCTTTCGGTGCTATTGGTACACCGACAATCAGTGCTTATAACACAGCAGGTTTTGAAGCAATGGGAATTGATATGATTTCCTTATCCGCACCTACATCCCTGTTACTTGCAGGTCTGTGTATTTTATCTCCATTCGTAATTGTTTGGTTAGTTGGCGGATCACCAAAAGCACTTAAAGGTGTTATGCCTATTACAATTGTATCTGTAATATCTTTCTATGTACCATTTTATGTAATTTCCGCATTTGTTGGTCCTGAACTTTCCGTTACAATCGGTGCTATCATTTCTTTAGTAGCAGTTGTAATTATGGGACGTAAATCCAGTGGAGATATTCCGGAAGAATATTTGCTTGAAAAGAAAGATGAAGCAGCAGGCGCAGCAGCTTCGGCAAAACCTCAGATGAGCGTTGCAAAAGCCTGGATTCCTTATGTATTGATCGTTATTTTCATCCTTGGTTCTTCCAAGCTGGTTCCTCCGATCAACTCCGCATTAGGTGCAATCAAATCGACAGTTACGATTTATGCAGGAGAAAACGCCGGCGCATTATCCTTCTCATGGATTAATACACCAGGTGTGTGGATGTTCCTTGCAGGTATTATTGGTGGTCTGATTCAGGGCGCAAGTGTTGGCGACCTTGGCGCAGAATTTGTTGCAACTATTAAGAAATACTGGAAAGCAGTAGCAACCGTTGTATTTATCGTAGCAATTGCTAAATTGATGGGTTATGCTGGTATGGTTACGAAATTAGCTAATGGCTTAGTAGCTCTTACAGGCAGCTTCTATCCATTCATCGCTCCGATCATCGGTGGTATTGGATGCTTCGTTACAGGTAGTGCAACTTCTGCTTGTGTTATGTTCGCAAAACTGCAGACAGAAATTGCCGGACAGTTGAACATTGATCCTACATGGCTGGTAGCTGCAAACTCCGCAGGTGCAACAGCTGGTAAGATGATTTCTCCACAGAGTATCGCGATGGCAGCAGCTGCTATCAGTGTGGCTGGTTCCGATGGTAAGATCATGAGCGCAACACTTAAATGGTGTGTTCTTTACCTCATCATCCTTTGCGTATGCTGCTACGTAGGTGTTATTCTCTAAATAAAAAAGCTATTAAGAGCATATAAAGCATACATGTTAGAAATGGCATCAGTGTGTGATACATACTGATGCCATTTCAAATAAAGGGGATATACAAATTGGGCTTGGTATAAATCTTGAAAAGGAGGGGCGGCCGGTGGATTATCTGTATACGGATATATATAAAAAGCTGGAAGAGAGAATTAAGGGAATGTCGGTAGGAGAAAAGCTTCCGTCGGAACGGACGATGGTTCAGGAATACGGCGTTAGTCGAAATGTTCTGAGAGAAGCGTTAGTGCTGCTTGGTGACAGAGGCCTGATCGAAATCCGACCGGGTAAAGGCTCCTATGTGACAGATAAGCAAAAGGCTCGTTTTGCCAAACATTTTGAAAGTATTCTGGAGGAAGATCGTCACAGTCAGATGCAGGTACTTGAGGTTCGGGAAGTATTAGAACTGGCAATGTTTGAAAAAGCTGCTTTAAATGCGGACAGCGATGATATTGATGCCATGGAAAAAATCTATGAGCAGATGGAGAAAAATCTCAGTGAAAAAACCGGATATGGAAATCTGGATCTGAAGCTTCATATGCAGATCGCGAAAGCGACACATAACGATATTTTTCCAATTTTGGTACACACATTGTATGAGTCCAGCGGACAGCGAATCATGTTGATGGAAGATATGTTTCCGGATTCCATGAAGTCCATTCATCGGGATCATTTGGGAATTATTGAGGCGATTAAGCGCAGGGACGTGAAGAGCGTACGAAAAGTCGGGAAACGTCATTTTGATGTGGACCGTTATATGCTTCTATCCATGAATGAACTTGAAGAAAATCCAAAATAAAGGTAGAATAAAAAGGTATTTTCAAAGAAGAATCGGACATAGACCTCCGTTCGGGTTCTTCGGATGAAAATGCCTTTTATTTTTATATTGTGAAGTAATAGCTGTTTATACCAGCGGAAAGGAAAGAAAGAATGGGACTGAATCAGACACCGGCAGCAAACCGGGTGCATATAGGTTTTTTTGGAAGAAGAAACGCTGGAAAATCCAGTGTTGTGAATGCGGTAACAGGCCAGTCTCTGGCCATTGTCTCTCCGGTAAAGGGGACAACGACGGATCCGGTATATAAAACGATGGAATTACTTCCGATTGGACCGGTAATGATTATTGATACACCGGGAATTGATGACGAAGGGACGCTTGGAGAGCAGCGGGTAAAGAAGACCCGTCAGGTACTCAACAAAACAGATGTGGCAGTTCTTGTTGTCGATGGAACGACAGGTATGAATGGTGCGGATGAAGAACTGATTCATCTTTTTAAAGAAAAAGGGATTCCTTATATTATTGCTCTGAATAAAAGTGATCTGTGTACCGTATGCAGCTATGGTGCGGATGAACCCTATATTTGGGTCAGTGCAAAGGAAAAATCGGGGATTTATGGCTTGAAAGAGAAAATAGTCCGTCTGGCTGTTACAGAGGCTCCGGAACGGCGTATTGTGGCGGACTTGATTCAGCCGGGTGATTTTGTTGTACTGGTGGTGCCGATTGATTCGGCAGCACCGAAGGGACGGCTTATTTTGCCTCAGCAGCAGACAATTCGTGATATATTGGAAGCGGATGCAGTTTCAATTGTTGTAAAAGATTCGGAATTGAAGCAGACTTTGGAGGAACTTGGGAAGAAGCCTGAGATAGTCATTACGGACAGTCAGGCTTTCCGAAAGGTATCGGCAGATACGCCGCCTCATATATTGCTGACCTCCTTTTCGATACTGTTTGCCCGCTATAAAGGAAATCTTGAATCGACGGTACGGGGCGTCAGAGCGTTGGACGAGTTAAAGGATGGTGACCGGATTCTCATTTCCGAAGGATGTACCCACCATCGTCAGTGTGATGATATAGGCACTGTGAAGATACCACGATGGATTGAAGCGTATACAGGCAAACGTTTTCAATATGAATGGAGTTCAGGAACAGAATTCCCGGAGGATTTGAATGGGTATGGACTGATTATCCACTGCGGCGGTTGTATGCTGAATGAGCGGGAAATGAAGTATCGTCAGAAGTGCGCAGAGGAGCAGGGAGTGCCAATGACAAATTATGGAATTCTTATTGCACATACTCAGGGAATTTTAAAACGAAGTCTGGAACCATTCCCGGATATTTTGAAATTATTAGAAAGTGAATTATAAGAAAATTTCAGCTTCGCCGCTTCCAGCCGAAAAGCTTCGGCGGCAAAGAATAGGCCACACCGATTCCAAGGCCGATGGCGATGGCGGTTTTTAAACTGCTCATACCGTAGTAAAGAGCTGCCTCGCCCGGTCCGGTAATGGTGTAGTAGGCTGTATAATAAATCCCGGCTCCCGGAACGAGAGTAAAGATACCCGAAATCAGGAAAAGTGTTGTCGTTACCTTATAGATGCGGGCCAGATATCTTGAGCAGATTGTAAGAATCGCACTTGCGGCAAAAATGGCGGCCACGGAAGAGCCGGTCACATCGAGCGTCAGGAGATGGACACCCCATCCGAGAGCGCCGACCAGGCCGCATTGGGGCAGATATTTATTTGGGGTGCTGAACAGTATGGAAAATGAAACCGTTCCTACAAAAGCTGCGATTAATTGAAATATAATTTCCAGCATAGGTGCCTCCTTGTATTATAAAAACAACGCTGTAGCAATTCCGACGCCGATGGCAATGCCTCCAACAGTTACCAGCGCATCGACAAGCCGGACCAAACCGGCAAGATAATCATTTTCAAGAAAATTACGAAAAGAGTTTGTCAATGCAATTCCGGGAACCAGCGGAAAAAGGGCTCCGATGGTAATGCGGTCCAACTGGTCGCCTAAACCGGCAGAATGAAGAAGTATACATGCACAGACAGCGATAATGCTTGCGGCGATATTATACATAATCTTCGGAAGAGCCAGTTTTGGAAGCAGGTACAGTACAAAAATATAAAGAATGCATCCGGCGCAAAAAGCGGTCAGCGCATCAAAAAAGCTTCCTCCGAAAAGATAACAGAAACCGCCGCTTCCGAAACCGGAACTGATGATTTTCATTAAATTATTGGAAGATTCGAGAAACTGAATCCTGTCCAGTTCGGCTTCAATCTCCGTCGGATCATCCAGACCGGCTACGATTCTACGGGATAAGGTATTTAATGCCTCTAAACGGCAGATATTGATCGGGGACAGTGAAATATAGCGGACACGGCAGGAATAGGTCTGACCATCTGTCAGCATGGATGCAAAGATTCCGTTGGCAATGACAAATGTATTAAAATCTTTAAGTCCCAGAGCATGGGCGGCATAAGTCATGACATCTCCGGTGCGGAAAATCTCTCCGCCGTTTTCCAGCATTTCATTGCCAAGTCGTGTCACTAACTCAAAATATATTTTTTCTTTTTTAATAATCTCTTCATGACTCATAATGATTTTTATTTCCTTATTGTTTAATGGTCTGAGATTATATTATCACAAAAATAAAGAAGATAAAGAAGTAATTTTTTAATATTCTGTATTTTAGTTATAAAATATGTTATACTGTAACCGTTCGATTTGAGCACGTTTGTAAGAAGGAGGACAGCAGTCAATGGAAAAGATAAAGATATTTACTGATTCGGCCAGTGACATTACTTATGAAAATGAGAAAAGCCTGGATATCGAGATGGTTAACTTTAACATTGCAATGGGTGACAGATCCTATGTTAGCAGAATTGATTTTAATAATGAAGAATTTTATAAATTGATGGCAGGCTATGATGGTATTCCAACCACATCCCAGGTCACAGCTTTTGAATTTCAGGAAATGTATGAGAAATTTTATAAAGAAGGTTATACGGATTTAATTGGTATTCTGATCAATAGCGAGGGCTCGGCGACATATGAGAATTCTTTAATGGCATATAAGCTTTTCATAGAAGAACATCCGGAAGCCGAAGGGAAATTCAGAGTGCACAGCATTGATTCCAGAAGTTATACCGGCGCTTATGGCTATGCGGTGATTGAAGCTGCGAAAATGGTCAGAGATGGAAAGAGCGTTGACGAAATCGTCGCCTTTGCGAAAGACTGGGTGGATCACAGCGTCATCTATTTTGTACCATATACATTAAAATATGCCAGCAAGAGCGGAAGAATTCCAAGCGCGGCGGCCTTTGTCGGCGATAAGCTTGGCATTAAACCGATCATGCGCATTTATGACCATGTGATTTCCACGGCACTGACTGTCCGGGGTGAAAAACGGGTTGTGAAAAAAATCGCAGAAAAGACCATGGCAGACATCGAAAAAGGCACTCCGTACATGATTGTTTACGGTGATAACACGGAGGTCAGAGACCAGATGGCTGAAGAGATGACCCGCCTTCTCGGATATGCGCCCGTGGATTTTTACCAGATTGGGGCGGCCATTGCAGCCAATGCCGGACCGACCGTAACAGGCGTTATTTTCAAAGAAAAATAGAATTTCACGAAAATTATTTACAATAATATCCAGTAAAAAAGCCTTATGTTAAGCGTGATGGTAAAATCACCAACATAGGGCTTTTTTTAGACAAAAAAATATGAAATATATGAAAAATATGATTGATAAATGCTTGACGAAGCAGACTATGTGCTATATAATTAGTGTACAAAGTATTCGTGCAGGCAAAAGTGCCTGGACAAACTATTAACACGAGAGCTTAAACAGGAGGTATAATTATGGTGGATTTTAAGCTGACCAACAAACAGTTATTGGCAAAGAAACTTTTTGCAGAATTTGCAGAAAAAGAAATTAAGCCACTCTCTTCAGAAATGGACGAAACAGAAGTATTCAATCTTGAATTACTTGAAAAAATGAAAAAAATCGGATTAATGGGTATCCCATATGACAAAAAATACGGCGGCGGCGGCGCTGATATCTTAACATATGCAGTAGCTATGGAAGAGATCTCTAAAGTAGATGCCAGTTGCGGTATCACAATGTCCGTACATAACTCTCTTTGCTGCCCATGTATCAACGATTTCGGTACAGAAGAACAGAAAGAAAAATATTTAAGACCATTAGTAAATGGAACATGGTCCGGCTGCTTCAGCTTAACAGAGCCAGGCGCTGGTACAGATGCTTCTGGTGCTAAGACTATCGCTGAGAAAACAGAAGATGGTAAATACTACATCTTAAATGGTCAGAAAGTATTCGCTACAAACGGTGGATTCGCTGATGTTTACGTTGTATTCGCATTAACAGATAAGACAAAAGGACCAAAAGGTATGTCCGCATTTATCGTAGAAAAAGGTACTCCAGGTGTTATCGTTGGTGAAAACATCAAACGTATGGGTATCCGTGCTGCTTCCAACGTTGAGCTTGCATTCGTAGACTGCAAGATTCCAGCTGAAAACCTGTTAGGTAAAGAAGGCAAAGGTTACGGAATCGCTATGGGCGCTCTTGCTGGTGGACGTATCGGTATCGCTGCTCAGGCTACAGGTATTGCTCAGGGTGCTTTAAACGAAGCTATCAAATACTCCAAAGAAAGAAAACAGTTTGGAAAACCAATTTCTTCTTTCCAGCATACACAGTTCCAGTGTGTTGAAATGCAGACAAGAATCGATGCAGCTCGTCTCTTAACATGGCGTGCAGCTAAAGCTAAAGACGATCATGAAAACTACACACCATTATCTGCTATGGCAAAATTATACGCTTCTCAGGTTGCTGTTGACGTTACACGTTTTGCAGTTCAGTTAATGGGTGGATATGGATACTCCAGAGAATATCCAGTAGAACGTATGTATAGAGATGCTAAGATTACTGAAATCTACGAAGGTACATCCGAAGCTATGAAGATGGTTGCCGGCGGCGCAGTAATGAACGCAGTGAAATAAGAAATAGGAGGAAGAAATCATGAAGATTGTTGTTTGTGCAAAACAGGTACCGGATACAACCGAAGTTAAATTAGATCCAAAAACTGGTACATTGATCCGTGATGGTGTGCCAAGTATTATTAACCCAGATGATAAAGCAGGTATCGAAGCTGCTTTACAGTTAAAAGAAAAATGCCCGGGAAGTACAGTTACTGTTCTCTCCATGGGACCTGCTCAGGCAGATGTTGCTTTAAGAGAAGCATTGGCTATGGGTTGTGACGAAGCTATTCTTGTTACAGACAGAGCATTTGGTGGAGCTGATACATGGGCTACATCTTCTACAATTGCTGCTGCATTAAAGAAAATCGACTATGATGTAATCATCACAGGCCGTCAGGCTATCGATGGTGATACAGCTCAGGTTGGACCACAGATCGCTGAACACCTTGGACTGCCACAGGTAAGCTACGCTGAAAAAGTTGAAATCGATGGCGACTGCCTGAAAGTACAGCGTCAGTTTGAAGATCGTTACCACATCATCAAAGTTAAAATGCCTTGCGTTATCACAGCTTTAGCAGAACTTGCAGAGCCTAGATACATGACAGTTAGCGGTATCGTTGATGCTTATGATTCCAAAGAAGTTAAAGTTTGGGGTCTTGAAGATCTTAAAGATACAGTTGATGAAGCTAACATCGGTCTTAAAGGATCTCCTACAAGAGTTAAACAGTCCTTCACAAAACAGCCTAAGGCTGCTGGTACAGTATTAAAAGACTTAACACCAGACGAAGCTGTTGACGCTATCGTAGCTAAACTGAAAGAGAAATATATTATCTAATCTAAGTCAGGAGGTTCAATGAAATGAGTAAGAACGTATTTGTTATTGCCGAACAGAGAGACGGCAAAATTATGAAAGTAAGTTATGAATTAATCGGAAAAGCCAGAGAACTCGCTAATGACTTAGGACAGGACGTTGTAGCAGTTCTTATGGGCTCCGGTGTTGAAGCTGTTGCTGGCGATTTAGCAAAAGCTGGCGCAGATAAAGTTATCGTTGTTGACGATCCAATGCTTGCAGAGTATGTAACTGAGCCATATGCTAAAGCTACTACAGCTGTTATCAAAGCTAATGACCCGGAAATCGTATTATTTGGCGCTTCCTCCATCGGTAGAGATTTAGCTCCTCGTGTTTCTGCAAGAATTCATACAGGTTTGACAGCTGATTGTACAAAACTGGAAATCGACCCAGAAACAAAATTATTAAACATGACTCGTCCAGCGTTCGGTGGTAACATCATGGCTACTATCCTTTGCGCAGATCACAGACCACAGATGGCTACAGTACGTCCAGGCGTTATGCAGAAAATTGCTCCA